>ERZ779626.212-NODE-212-length-39331-cov-5.792494_pt1 | contig 39331 bp, 25 predicted proteins | sample MGYA00514209_ERZ779626 | MGnify/ENA primary metagenome ERZ779626 (study PRJEB29562, sample SAMEA4376713) | mouse gut metagenome | isolation source: Cecum | study: EMG produced TPA metagenomics assembly of the A DSS colitis mouse model was used to assess the...
GTTCATCGTCGAGGGCTACTCGGCGGGCGGCAGCGCGAAACAGGGCAGAGACCGCACGTTCCAGGCGATTTTGCCGCTCAAAGGCAAACCGCTCAACGCCGAGAAAAAGCGCATCTCCGAAATCGTCAAAAACGAAGAAATCCTGTCCATCATCAATGCGATCGGGACGGGGTTCGATAAGGATTTCGATCTTGCGGGGCTCAAATACAACAAAGTCATCATTCTCGCCGACGCGGACCAGGACGGCGCGCATATCCGTTCGATCTTGCTGACGTTCTTCTTCCGCTACATGAAAGAGTTGATTACGGACGGGCACGTCTATATCGGCATGCCGCCGCTGTACAAGATCACGGACAAGAGCGGCGCGCGATACGCCTACGACGACGAGGAACTCAAAAGTCTGATGGAGACGGCGGGACGCAATTATACGTTGCAGCGATTCAAGGGGCTGGGCGAAATGAATCCCGAACAGCTGTGGGAAACGACGATGGATCCGTCCACCCGTTCGTTGATGCGCGTCACGATCGAAGACGCCGCAGACGCGGATCGGTTGATCACGACTTGGATGGGATCGGACGCCGAATCGCGCAAACAGTACATCTACGAATACGCCAACTTCAACAAAGTGGACAGTTACAAAGAGATCAATTCTTGACGGTGAACTATGGCTAAACAAGTGAAAATCGAAGATCAATCGAGAATATTCGAAAGCACGATCGAAAACATCATGCACAATTCCATGATGCCGTATTCGGAGCACGTCATTCTCGATCGCGCGCTGCCGCGCGTCGAAGACGGACTCAAACCGGTACAGCGCCGTATCCTGTATACGATGATGGAATTGGGCGTTACGCCGGACAAGCCGCACCGCAAATCGGCGCGTATCGTCGGCGACTGTCTGGGCAAATACCATCCGCACGGCGATTCGTCCGTCTATCAGGCGATGGTGCGTCTGGCGCAGCCGTACAATACGCGGATGATGCTCGTGGACGGACACGGCAACTTCGGCAGCGTGGACGGCGACTCCGCCGCCGCGATGCGGTATACGGAAGCGCGTTTGACGCCGCTTGCGCTTGAACTGTTGCGCGATCTGGACAAGGACACCGTGCCGATGTCGCTCAACTTCGACGACTCGCTGGAAGAGCCGGATATTCTGCCGGGCAGATACCCCAATCTGCTCGTCAACGGCGCGATGGGCATCGCGGTCGGTCTGGCGACGAACATTCCGCCGCACAATTTGGGCGAAGTCGTCGACGGCGTCGTCGCGTATATCGACAACAGTCGCATTACGCTCAAAGAAATGATGCAGTACATTCCCGCGCCGGACTTTCCGACGGGCGGGCTGATCGTGGAATCGCCCGAGATCGAGAAGAGTTACGAGACCGGCAAGGGCAGAATCGTCATGCGCGCCAAAGCGTGCGTCGAAAAGGACGGCGATAAAGAAGTCATCGCGATCACCGAGATCCCGTATCAGGTCAACAAGGCGGAATTGCTGCAAAAGATCAACGATTTGCGCGAGAGCAAGAAAGAGCTGTTCGGGTGCATTTCCGACATCGTCGACGAGTCCGACCGTACCGGCATGCGCTGCGTGATCAAACTGCGCCGCGACAGCGACAGCGAAAAGGTGCTCAGCGCGTTGTACAAGCTGACCGATCTGGAATGCGCCTTCAACGTCAATATCGTCGCGATCGCGAACGGCAAGCCCGAGCAACTCGGCTTGTTGGCGATCATCAAATTCTACGTCGAGTATCAGCGCACGATCATCTACAAGCGCAGCCAGTACGAATTGGCGGCGGCGAAGAAACGAGAGCATATCTTGCAAGGTCTCGTGATCGCCGTACACAACGTGCGCGAAGTCGTCGAGATCGTCCTGAATTCCAAGACGTACAACGAGTCGAAAGACGCGTTGAGAATGAAATTCGATCTGTCCGAAAAGCAGGCGATCGCCGTGTTGGACATTCCGTTGAAGCGTCTGAACAAACTCGATATCGGCAAGATGGAAGAAGAGCTTGCCGCGCTGCGCGAGCGGATCGGCGAACTGGAATCCATCCTGTCGTCCAAGCGCAAGCAGCTCGCGATCGTGCGCAAAGAGCTGTTGGAGATCAAGAAAAAATACGCCGACCCCAGACGCTGCAAGATCGTCAGCGCACAGGAAGCGGCGGTCAAGAAAGTCGATCTGAACGCGAAGATCGAACGCAGCGGCTATCTCGTGCTTACGCACGGCGGAGCGTTGAAATTCCTGTCTTCGCGCGGCTATCAGATGGCGAGCAAAAGCATCGAAAACTGTCAGGAGAACGATTTGGCGCGCCGCGTGATCGCGTGCGACAACAACGCCAACGTGATCGGCTTTACCGCCAAGGGCAACGCGGTCGTATTCAGCATCGATTCGCTCGAAGACGACAAGTGGAAGTCCAAGGGCGTCAATATCGCCAAGATCGCCAAAGTGGACAGCGACGACGAGTTGATCGACATTTTGCGCGCGGACAGTCTGACGGGCAAAGAACTGTATCTGTACACGTCGTCCGGCATGGTCAAACGTTCGGCGGGCGAAGAGTACCGCACCGATAAAAAGGCCGTGTATCCCGCGATCGTGCTCAAAGACGGCGATACGCTGCTCGGCGTGGAGGTAGTCGACGACGAATGCGAGTTTATCCTGTTCGTTTCCGACAGCGGCATGGCGCTCAACGCGCGCGCGGATATTCCGCAGCAAGGGCGCAAGGCGGGCGGCGTAAAGGGCATTATGCTCACGGGCAAGGATCGCGTCGTCTATGCGGCGCAGAACTTCGGCGCAGGCGAAATCGTCGTCGTCAACGAGACGGGCGCGGGCAGACGCGTGTTGTTGCCGTCGATCGAGCCGTGCAGACGGTTCTGCAAGGGCGTCAAGCTCAACGACGCGGACAAGCAGGGCGCGATGAGCTTTGTCGGCATCGTGACCGAACCGTACGATTTTGCGGTGATTTTGCCCAACGGCGAGACGATTTCGGTCAATACCGAAGAACTGCCGATCGAAAACAAGACCAACAAGGGCAAAAACGTGCTCAAAGCGCCTGCCAACGGCACCGCCGCGCTGGTTGTCGCGAAGTGTCTGCCGCATCGGTTGATCTGATCGGCGCAATCCGAACAAACGGGCAGGGCGATCGCCCTGCCTTTTGCATATCCGATTCGCGCGTCGAACCTCGCGGGAAGGGGCGAATTCGCGCGTTGCGATGTCCGGACGATCTGCTGCGGCGGCGCGACGAAAGCGTCGACGATCGGAGAAAACCGCGACCAAACATGTCGCCCGAATACCGAACGACGTCCGGAAAGCGGACTTTTTGCGCGATTTGTTTGCATTTTCGGTCGAATTGCAATATAATATAACCAATTCGGGAAGAGAGGTTTGGCGGAATTGAAAAAATTCGGTAAAATCGTAATTTTTGCTTTTGTCGGCTTGTGCATCGTTTACGGCATTGCGGTGATCGTGTATACGATCAAAAATTCCGAATCGGTTTTGGTCGGCATTATCAGTTGTTTTCCCATTGTGCTGATCGGCGGCGTGATGAGCATGATTCTGTTATTTTCGGCGCTGGGAACTTGGGGGACCGTCATGCGAAAATTGGGACGCGGCGCCCAAGCGAAACAGTACGAAGGCGCGGTCAAACAGAGTGAAAGAGAATACGAATCGGTCAAACGCGATCCGAAAACCAATTACGGCGCTTCGTCGCAATGGCAGTATCGGGCGAGCGGCGGGTATTTTACCAAAAAGCGAGTCTTGGCGAGCTTTATCATTTTGTGCGTGGGCGTCGTGCTGTTTTTGATTTTCTATGCGGTTTACGGCAACCAATGCAAAATCGCGTCCAATCCGAATTTTATCGAGACGACCGCAACCGTTCAGCCCGTCAGAGTGAAAGATACCGACGAGTATGCGATGTGTTATGTGTACTGGGTCTACGATGCCGAAACGGATACTAATCGCGGTTACGTTTTCGACGGCGGGCAAGCCAGCGGCGTAAACTTTCGGGAAGGCAAGACGATAACGATCTGCTACAACGTCCACAATCCCGAAATCGCACGGACTAAGCCGAATCCGAATTTGGTGCTCGCCGTCGCGATTTTCGTAATAAGCGTCTGCGGCGTTTTGGCATTTCTCAATCTTGTGACCGCATCCGATTCGGTTGTGGCGATCGGCGCGGGGGCGGGGTTTTTCCTGTTTGCGTTCGGGATCAATATTCTCATTTCCCAATCGGCAGGGCTTACGTTGGCGGAGACGTTGTTTTGCGGACCGCTGATTTACGGCGCGAATTTGTTCGGCATGCTGGGAATCCTGTTTATGGCGTTCGGCGTGTTCGGCATTTTAAGACGGATATATTATCGAATTTATTGGAGGAGAAACAGCGGCAATGAGAGAATCGGATAACAGAGAGTATCGCAACGACGACGAGTTGTTCGACAGCAAATGGGATTCGGGATCGGATTCGGATTTGAATTTGGATTCCGATGCGGATTACGAAACGGACGAGCGCATGCAGGCGACGACGGACGAAATCGTTTATACCGAAAAACCCAAGTCGAACAGAGGCTCCAACATCATGGTCATGATCGCCATGTGCGTGTTTATGGCGATCGGGGTTTTCATGCTGTACATGGGTGTTTCGAGCGTGATCCGGCAGATGAGCTACGAGAAAGTAGACGCCGAAGTGATTTCGGTCCGGACGTATATCAGCAGGGACAGCGACGGCGATTCGACGTTGATGGCGGTGCCGACGTACGCGTATTACGTGGACGGCGTGCGATACGAAGTCGAGAGCGATTCCGCCAGCAGCGCGAACATCGCGCCGATTGTCGGCGATATCGTTACGATCCGTTACAATCCCGCCAATCCTGCGGAGATCGTTTCTGCCGGATGGATATGCATTGTATATTTCGTTTTCGGATTGGTGTTCGGCGGCGTCGGCTTGACCGTATTCATCTGTACGCTGACGGGCAAAATGCAGTGGGAGCCTTCGCGCGGACGGCACAGACACAGATTCTGAGCGATCGGAGCGATTCCGACGGCTGCGACACAGCGCAGAAGATTTTGCGTCGAGCTTTGCCGCTTGACGGCAATGGGAAAGCGATATTCGTATCGCGATGGCAATCGTTTTCATACTGCAACGCCGAACGGATTCGTTCGGCGTTGTTTTTTGCCGAATTGCGCGCGATGCGACATGCGGGAAAGGTTTGAAGACAGACAAAGCGTATCTGTCGCCGATGCAAGGCGCGTGCGCAGGGCGGCACGCGAATCCGCATTTTAATCCGCAGTACGCGGCGCAGGATCGCTTTGGTGCACAACGGGGACGAAGTTGTTCCACATGCCGTCGGGCGGCGATTTTGCAAAAAGTATCTTGCGGGCAATAAAAAACATCGGCGCGTGTAACCGTCGCCGATGCAAGGCGCGTGCGCGGGGTTGCGCGCGTGAATTCAATCCGCGGTGTGCGGTGCGGGGATCGCTTTGGTGCGCAACGGCGGATGCACGTAACCGTTCATGCTGTTGAAGACGTTGCGGAAGTGGTCGGCGATACGTTCCAGATTGCTGATCAGAGACAGGAACACGCCTGCGGCTTCCGTCGTGCATACGCCGCCGGACAGACGGATGATATGATCTTTGGCAAGTTCTTCCTGATACGCGTCTACGCGATCTTCGTACGTCTGGATCGCGTCTTTGAGCGAAATGTCGCGATTGGTAAACGCGGTGATCACGTGATCGTACAGTTTGTCGACCGCAAGTTTCATTTCGTCGACCTGCCGGATCGCCGCGTCGGAGAATGCCGTCTTGCCGGCGATCAGTTCCTGCGCGTATTCGATGATGTTTTCCGCATAGTCGCCGACGCGCTCGATGTCGGAGATGACGTGGTAATACGATGCGATCTCGCGTTCGTTGATATAGGAAATCTGCATGGACGAGACGTTGACCAGATATTTGGTAATCTCGCTGTTCAGGAAGTCGATATTGCCTTCGCGTACGCGGAACTCTTCCGCTTTGGAGACGTCGAGCGTCGTAACCGCTTGCATGGACAGATCCAAGTTGGTCTTTGCCATCGCCGCCATGCTGAGAATCTCTTTGCGCACCATCATGATCGCGATGGAAGGCGTCGCGAGAAAACGCGCGTCGATATAAGTGGTCTTGTATTTGGGCGCGGCGTCGGTGTCCGCAGTCGCCGCGGATGCGGGCAGTTGGACGGCGGCGGGTTTCTTTTCGCGTATGATGAGCGTCGCGAGTTGCGTCAACTGTTTGACGAACGGTAACAGCAGCAGCGTCGTCGTGAGATTGAAGATCGTATGGAACATTGCGATCTGCGTCGAGATCAGACCGCCGAACGTGCCGGACAGCGCGTCGAACACCTTGGCGGGCATGCACAGCGCGATGATAAAGAAGACGAGCGATCCGAAGCAGTTGAAGAGCAGATGGATCAGCGACGCGCGTTTGCCGTTGGTCGTCGCGCCGATCGATGCGAGCACCGCGGTGATGCACGTGCCGATGTTGATGCCGATCGTGACGAAGATCGCCGCGCGCAGCGTGATCAAATCCGCCGCGCCCAAACTGATCAGGATCGTCGTCGTCGCGGACGAACTCTGAATGACCGCGGTCAGCACGATGCCGATCAGCAACAACAGGAACGGATTGGCGGTATTGGCGATCGCCTGCGCGATCGTCGGGTTTTCTTTGAGCGAATTCATCGAACTGCTCATGACGTGCAGTCCGACGAACAGCACGCCGACGCCGCCGAGAATCGCGCCGAGTTTGTTGATGCCGTCGCGTTTGGACATTTGCATAAACGCGCCCACGCATGCCATCGCCGCAAAGAACGCCGCGATCGGCAGTTGTTGCAGAGCAGTGATCTGCGCGGTGATCGTCGTGCCGATGTTCGCGCCCATGATGATGCTTGCCGCCTGCGTCAGCGTCATGACGCCCGCGTTGACGAAACCGACGACCATGACCGTCGTCGCCGACGAACTTTGGATCACTGCCGTAACGCCCGCGCCGAGCGCAACGCCGGTAAAACGATTGTTGCTGATGCGATTGAAAATTTGTTTGAGCTTGTTGCCCGCGAGCGCTTCGAGATTGTCGCCCATCGTTTTGATGCCGACCAGAAATACGCCGAGTCCGCCCAGCAGCATCAAAATGGATTTGAATAATTCCATACTTTCCTCGTACGGTCCGCCGTTCGGCGGTCAGTGGGTGCGGAAACTTTTTCCGTCTGTGTCATGACGCTTTCCCGTAGCGTCGGGATTCGAAAACCAAATCGAAACGATATCTTATGATTCTTTTATACCAAACTTCGGACAGGAAAGTCAAATCATTTGTCCCCGCAGAACAAAAATCGACATATACGCAATAAAATAAAATCATTCCAGACGAAATTCGGCTAAAATATAAAACACTATGCTATACGTTTGGGATCGGGCGTGCGCCGCGGCGTCGCGGGCGGACGCGTCGTTTTGCGCAAATCCGCGTCGAATGCGCGCGATTTGGCGCGCCGCCTTTACTTTTTGCGCGCTTTCGTATATAATAGACAATATCAATCGATGTGCGTTACGGAGAATTATGGACCGACTCGTATTACTGGATTCCAACAGCCTGATCAACCGCGCTTACTACGCGTTGCCCAATCTGACCAATCGCGAAGGTCAGCACACGGGCGCGATCTTCGGCTATCTGAATATGCTGCTCAAACTGATCGATCAATACCGTCCGACGCATATCGTCGCGACGTTCGACCGTAAGGCGCCGACGTTCCGCAAGCAGATGTACGATCTGTACAAAGCGACCCGCAAGGGCATGCCGGACGAATTGGCGAGCCAGCTCGAACCGCTCAAAGAGATCTTGCGCGCGATGCGTCTGCCGATCGTCGAGACGGACGGTTACGAGGCGGACGATTTGATCGGCACGATCGCCAAGCGCAGTCCGATGCCGGCGTATATCGTGACCGGAGATCGCGACAGCTTGCAATTGATCGACGACAACGTGACTGTGTTGCTGACGCGCAAGGGCATCACGGAGATCGACGAATATACGCCCGATCGACTTGCGCAGGACGGTCTGCGTCCGTCGCAAATCATCGATTTGAAATCCTTGATGGGAGACGCGTCCGACAATATTCCGGGCGTGGGCGGCGTCGGCGAAAAGACCGCCAAAGACCTGCTGGCGCGCTACGATACGCTGGACGGCGTGTACGCGCATCTCGACGAGATCAAGGGGAAACTGCGCGAGAAATTGGAGAACGATCGCGATCAGGCGTATCTGTCGTACGAGTTGGCGACGATTTGTCTGCAAGCGCCCGTACAGCTCGATTGGGACGCGTGTCGGTTGCGCACGCCCTTCGATCCGACTGTCGACGCGTTGTTGCGCAAATTGGAATTGGGCAAACTGAGCGCGCGCATGCCGATCGATTCGTCCGCGCCGGCTGTCGAGTCGGTCGCAGGCGCGCAGACCGAGCACGTCGCGCTCGAAGACGCGCAGGCGGTCGCCGCGTTTGTTCAAAAAGCCAAGGAACGCGGCGCGTTTGCGCTGGTGCTGGACAAACAAATCCGCATGTGTTGCGACGCGGAATGCGAATACGAAGCGCCGATTCGTCAGAATCTGCTGGACGACGGCATCGATTACGACGAATTGCTCGCGCTGTTGCGTCCGTTGCTCGAAGACGCGGGCGTGACCAAATATCTGTTCGACGTCAAGTCGTATATGCATTTGCTCGCGCCGTACGGCATCGCGATCGCGCCGCCGTACGAAGACGTATTGCTGGGCGCATATTTGTGCGACGCGAATCGCACGTTCCGTACGATCGAAGACTTGCTCGCCGCATACACGCAGGACGAGACGGCGCCCGCGACGGGACTGTTGCGGATCTGGGATACGGTGCGGTCGGATATGGAGCGCATGGAGTTGCAGACGCTGTATCGCGAAATCGAACTGCCGCTGGTACCCGTGCTGTACGATATGGAGACGCGCGGTTTTTGCGTCGATACGCAGGCAATGCGCGAACTCAACGAACGCTTTACCGCCGAATTGGGCGAGATCACCGACGTCATTACGCAGCTGGCGGGAAAAGCCTTCAATCTCAATTCCACGAAACAACTTGCGCAAGTGCTGTTCGAGGACTTGCGTTTGCAGGGGGGCAAGAAGACGAAGACCGGATATTCGACCAACGTCGAAGTGCTCCAATCGCTCAAAGGGCAGCATCCGATCATCGAACCGATCTTGCGCTACCGCGAGTTGAGCAAACTCAAATCCACGTATCTGGACGGCATGCAGCCGTTGATCGACGCGCACGGCGCGATCCATACGATTTTCAAACAGGCGGTGACGGCGACGGGCAGACTGTCTTCGACCGAACCGAATTTGCAGAACATTCCCGTGCGCAAGGAAGAAGGCCGGCAGATCCGCAAGATGTTTATTCCGAGCGCGGGCAACCGTCTCGTCATCGCGGACTATTCGCAGATCGAATTGCGTCTGATGGCGGCGTTCAGCAAAGATCCGTCGATGATCCGCGCGTTTCGGGAAGGGCGGGACATTCATGCGCAGACTGCGGCGCAGGTGTTCGGCGTTCCGATCGAGCGCGTGACGCACGCGATGCGCGGACAGGCGAAAGCGGTCAATTTCGGCATTATTTACGGGATCAGCGACTTCGGGCTTGCCGAAGATCTCGGGATTCCGGTGTGGAAAGCGCGCGATTTCATTGCGCGGTATTTCGAGACGTATCCGCACATCAAGACGTATCTGGACGCGTGCGTGGAGCAGGCGAAAGCAAACGGCTACGTCACGACGCTCTGCAAACGCAGACGCGCGATTCCGGAATTGCAATCGCCCAAGTACGCGATGCGCACGTTCGGGGAGCGCGTCGCGATGAATATGCCGTTGCAAGGTTCGGCGAGCGATATCGTCAAACTGGCGATGATCGCGGTCGCGGACGGAATCCGCGCGCAGGGATTGCAAGCAAAACTGATCATGCAGGTGCACGACGAATTGATCGTGGACACGCCGCCGCAAGAAGTAGAACAAGTTCGCGCTTTGCTCAAGCAACGCATGGAACAGGTCGTCGCGTTGGACGTGCCGTTGATCGCGGACGTCGGCGTCGGAGACAACTGGTTGGAGGCGAAAGAGTGAAGATCGCCGTGATCGGCGCGATCGCGACCGGCAAATCCACGATCGGGGAGATGCTGCGCGAGATGGGCAAACGGGTGTTGGACTGCGACCGTCTGTACGACGAAGTCTGCGCCCAATCGGACTATATCGCGTCGATCGAGCGTACGTTCGGCGCCGTTCGCGACGGACGCATCGACCGCAAGGCGCTTGGCGATATCGTATTCGGCGATCCGCGCCGTCTGGCGCAACTCAACGCGTTGGCGCATCCGCGCATAAAAGAATTGTTGCGCGCGCGCACGGCGGGCGACGGCGATTGGTACGTCGAAGTATCCGTATACGTCGGCAGCGGATTGGAAGGATTTTTCGATCGGGTCATCTGCGCGCACTGTCCGATCGAGACGCGCGTGCAGCGGTTGGCGTCGCGCGGATTGACGCGCGAACAGGCGCTTCGGCGCATCGTCGCCCAGACGCCGCAGGAGACGCTGATTGCGCTTGCCGACGATCTGATCGATACGTCCGCAAGCAAAGAAACGACGCGGGCGCGCTTAAAAGAAATCGTACAAACGGTTGACAATCGCGCGCAATCGTGATTCAATAGTAACCGAAAGGAGCAGTCGGATTATGAATTTGACGAAGAAGAAAATCATCGTTGCCGCAGTCGTCGCGCTTGTTTTGGCGACGATCGTCGTGTTGAGTCTCGTGTTCGAACTCAACCGCAACGTGGACGAATATTTCGATTACGACACCGTGTCGAGCGTTTCCATGGAAGAGCGCGTGGGCCGGAACGAAGCGACCCAATCGTACGAGATCAAGAAGACCGTCCTGTCCAACAGCGACGTGCAGTTGTTCCGCAACGAACTCAAAGGCATGACCTGGCGTCCGATCGTCGGCAAAGTCGCCGATACCGGCGTCGTCGTGATTGTGTATTTCAAGGACGGCTATACGACGTTCGGAGACAACGTATTGACGCGTTACGACGCGACGGGCGCGGTCGTCAAGCGCAAAGTCGTGCGCTTCGGCGGCAGTTACGACGACTTGTTGCGTTATTTCGTCGTTGAGCCGTTGGCATAACAAGAGATCGGGGATCGAAGAGAAGCCCGCTCCTTCGGGAGCGGGCGTTTTTATATGCAAAGGGAAAAATGTAAAAACGGTCAGCATCTTGACTTTCGCCGACCGTTCTTATACAATTACTATGGTAGTATATGCAAAGCAACGCGCGACAACGCGGATTTGCAAATAATCGAAAGGACAACCGAAAGATGAATCGAATCGAAAAGAGAACTTTCGTTGTGTGGATTTTGACAATCGTATGCGCGCTGATTGCGGCGGTTACGATGATCGTTCCGATGCGGGGCGATACGGTTTTTGCCGCGGTCGGCACCGACCATATCGTTCGGGTCAAAGAACTGCTGGCGCCGCATTACGATCAGCGTACGGACAGTAAGATGTTCGATCGTTCGGCAATGGACGATTTGTATTCCAAATTGGGCGGCAGCGGCGCGACGTTCGCCGATTTGAGTACGCTTGCCGCGACGGGACAGACGGCATTGGATATTCGCGGACGCAACGGCGGCAGCGATGTCTTTGTAAAACTCGGCGGGCGCGAATGGATGGTCACGCATCTGACGACGGACAGAAGCGGCAACGTCATCGCGACGCTGTGGGAAATGAATACGTCCGGTACAAAATATCAGTACAACGAATGGGCGGACGAGAGCAACGCGCTCGCGTATCCGTCGCATATGTATTCGACTTCCTCGATGCGCAGCAAGGTGCTCAACAATTCCGCCGTTTACGTTTCCAGGACAGATTATGCGGCGGGACGGAAAAACACGTTGACGAACTATACGCCGAGCGTTTCGCATCCTTATGCCGATTTTACGGTCGACAAGAATTTGCGCAAGACCAGCGTGACCGAATATCTCGTCACGCCGTCCCAAGTCGCGTATCAGCAGAGCGAGTCCGTGTCGAGCATCATTGCTTGGAATTACGACGCGCCCAACGACGCGTACGGCAATACGACCGGCGGCAACGGTTTTGCGAGCGGATTCAATTACGAACAAGGAGGCGCCAACGCCAAGGCGCATTACGGAGATTGGGCGAACGATTATCTTTGGTTGCCGAGTACCGCGGAAATCGGGTGTACCGAATATCCGGAGCAGGGGCTGTGGAAAATCAATCCGGAACGCATTACGAGCGCCGGCGGCATTTGGTTGCGTTCGGGCAGTATTACCAAGGCGAACAACGCCTATGCGCTCGATTCGGACGGCATGCAGAAGAGCGTTTCTTACGCGGTGACGGAGATGTACGAATTGCGTCCCGCAGTGCATTTGAATTTGTCCAAGGCGGAAACAAGCGGTACCGCGACCGCCGTAACCGTGCCGACGATCGGCATGAGCGGCGCAATCGAAGCCAAAGATTACAACGGCGACGCGCAGACGTTTGCGTTGCGCAATTTCGATAAGACTGCGGTGGACGTGCAGGTGACGGGCGTCGATCCCGCCGGTAAAACGATTGCGGACGGCTTTTCGTTCGATGCAAATACCGGAGAGATTCAGGCGACGAAGGCGGGTACGTATACCGTTCGGTTTCAATTGCATGCAGCCGCGGACACGTATTGGGACAGCGGAAAGGACAGCGTCGGCGAACGCACGTTGACCTTTCGGATCGATCCCAAGACGATTACGGTGGATTTCGTCGCTTCCGACGGACTCGGCTGGATTTGGTCGGTCGGAACGCAAGGGACGATTACCGCGACGCCCGTGGGGCTTGTAAGCGGCGAGAGCGTCAAACTCAAAACGTACTATTATTACCAAACCAATTCCGACGATATCGAATCGGTTGTCGACAACGTGCTTGACATCTCGCGCGTGACCGCGATCGGGCAGTACACGCTGTGTTGCGAATTGGACGGGCAGGAAGGCTCGAACGCAAACTATAAGATCGCCTCCGCGCAGACGCGTACGTTTACCGTCGAACCCGAGCGCGCGGATTTGAGTAATATGAAGTGGCAATATACCGCGGACGGCAAAGACGTGCAGGACGCGACTGCGGGCATGCAACTGCCGTATCGGTGGAACGAATTTAACAAAGCGGTCGTCTATGAACTGTCCGTGACGGGCTTGCCCGATTACGTGACGGTCGATCTCGGCGACGCGGCGTATCCGGACGGGTACCAAAACCGCAGCGGCAGCGTCGTCAAACCTTACGAAACCAAAGCGCTGTTAAGGACGGATAAGAATCATTTGTTCGACGGCAAGGATTTGACGAAAGAAGTGACGATTTCCTGGTCGATCGTCAAGGGCGTCATCGATTTGTCGAATGTCAAATGGGGATATTCGTATTATCGCGGCGACGAATGGATCGAGAACGAATTCGCGTCGGACGCGGCGGCGGAATTGCAGTACAACGACGGCAATCCGATCACCGTACGCGTCAAGTCTCTGCCGTACGGAATCCGACTCAAAGATTCGTATGTCGGCGACGTGCGACGCAGCGTCGGCGGTCCGTACACGGCGACCGTCGAAGCGCAATTCTTGGATTACGAGAAGGAAAACTTCGATTTGATTCACGAAGAAAACCTACAATTTACTTGGAGCATCGTCAAGCGTCGCATCCCCGTGGATTGGGAAGAAATCGCGGATAAGACCGCGGAAGGCAGACCGTATTATCGCTGGCAGATCAAGAGCGCGCACGGCGCGAATATTCTGTACGAATACACGCTGGACGGCGATTCGGTCGGAGAAAACGACGCGGGGGTCGCATGGATCAACGCGCACGATCCGGGGACGGACATTTATACGTATACGGTGCGCGCATATCTGTCGCCGAGCGCACAAGCCAATTATGTTTTGGAAGGCGCGGGCGGCGGCGATCCGAGCGTGACGTTCCGCGTCGGCGACGGCAAACAAATCGCAATCGTCAAGTTTGTCGGCAATTTGCGCGTCGTCTACGACGGTCAAGCCCAATTTTTGCCCGACGCGTTCACGGTCATCAAGCCGGACAATACGCCGATGCTTTCGACCGATTACACGGTGGCGTATTATCGCGACGATGCTGCGCGCACGCCTTTGGCGGACGGCGAATATCCGATCGGCGCGGGCAAATATCAGATCGAAATTCGTCTGAGCGCGGCTGCCGCGGCTGGATATACGTTGGACGTCGCGCTTGTGTATGCGGAGATTGACAAGAGACCGCTCGACATCCCCGTGCCGCAAGCGGCGGAGTATAGCGGCAAAGAGATCGATTGCTCCGTATGGTTGCCGGCGTTCGACGCGCAAGCGATGGCGTTGGACGGCGTGGCGCGCGCAACGCGGGCAGGCGATTATCAAGCGACGTTGACTTTGCGCGATACGGACAATTATGTTTGGGCGGACGGATCGACGCAAGCGCTTTCGTTGGATTGGACGATTCGCAAGGCGCGTCTGCCGATCCAATGGTATGCGGGGGACGGCACGCCGACCTTTATCGTTCCCAACGCGTTTGCGAGCGTTTTGGCGATCGAATACGAATATTCGGACGAAAGCGGCAATCCTGTCGCGGCGGCGGATTTGCAGGTTGGGCAGCGGTATCGCGTTACGGCGAAATTCCCGTCCGATCACGAGTGCGCGGGCAACTTCGTGTTTGACGACGGCAGCGAAGCGGGCGCGCTGAGCGCGGTTTCGGAAAGTTTTCTGTTTACGGGGATCGGTTCGTCCGATTCGATGTTGCCGGGCGGGGCGGATGCGCAGTCCGTTCGGTTGCAGACGGCGTTGCTGTGCGTGATCACCGCGGTGGTCATCGTGATGGCGGTTGTACTGTGCGTCATTTCGGTGCAAGTCGGAGACATTCGTCGCTATCGCAAGCGCGAGTACGAAGACAAACGTCGCGAGCGACGCGAATAGGATCGGGTATGCTCGGATACGGAGCGTCTGCGCGGAGCAGGCGCTCCGTTTTTGTGTCGAAGATTCAGGATGCAGGTCGGTTGCGGTAAAAAAAGATCCGGCTTTGCCGCCGGATCTTGTAATCGGATTTGCGATCAGTCTTTGGAAAGATCTTGTTTGGGTACGTCGCGCAGATGCACGTCCAATTGCGGATACGGGATTTCGATGCCGTTTTCGTCGAACGCGCGTTTGACCGCTTCCAACATATAAAAGTTCGCGTCCCAAAATTTGTCGTTAGGCGCCCAGTACCGCGCAAGAATTTTGATCGAGCTGTCGCCGTGTTCTTTGATGCGGATCATCGGCGCGGGATCGGTCAGGATGTCGTCGCACGCCGCCATCTGATCGCAGATGATTTGCTTGGCGCGTTCAAAATCCTGTTGATACGAGATGCAGAAGATCAGATCGTTGCGGCGCTTGTCTTTGACGGAGTAGTTGACGATGACTTCCGCGGACGCTTTGGAATTGGGGATGACCAGTTGTTTGCCGTCCGGCGTCGCGAGATAGGTGTAGAACAGTTCGATCTCTTCGACCGTGCCTTCCGAGCCGGCGACGTTGACGAAATCGCCGACGCGGTAGGGATGCAATACGATCAGAATGATGCCGCCCGCAAAGTTGGCGAGCGAGCCTTGCAGCGCGAGACCGATCGTCAGACCGACCGACGTGATCGCGGCGGCGATGCCGGACGTTTCGACGCCCAGATACGCGAGCAGACAGACCGCGCCGATGAATTTCGCGATGCGGCGCAACCAGGCGCAGCTGATGCGGCGAATCGTGACTTCCACATTGCGCTTGGACATGACTTTGTCCAGGCGGCGGAACAAGACGTTCATGACTTTGCAGAATACAAAGTAGACGAGCAGTCCGACCGCGATTTTCAGTCCCGCGGTGGTCAGCCAGTTGTATACGGTATCCAAAATTTTTTGCATATAAGCCTCCCGATCGGATCAATCCCGATGCCGTCGCATGCGGGCGATTTGCAAAGAAAAACCGAGCAATCTTCGGATTGCTCGGTGTGGTGCGGGCATCGGGACTTGAACCCGAACGGTCTCCCATACGCCCCTCAAACGTACGCGTCTGCCTATTCCGCCATGTCCGCATAATTGCATTGATATATTAGCGTATCCGATCGGCAAAGTCAATCATATTGCAGGCATTTATCAAAAAATTCGCGGCAAACGGCGTTGCAAGGCGGGTGACGGCGGATTTTGTCAAAACGGCGCGCGTTGCAAGCCGAACCGAATAAAAATATGCCCGCGGCATACAATAGCCATGAGGATAATATGTGGCAAAGTAGTATTTCGATCGCGAACGAATATCCGTCCGCCGTGGAGCAATTGACGAAAAGTCTGGAACAAATTCAGGGGCTTTATTGCGCCCAAGCGCGCACCGCGACGCGGACGATCTATCAGATCGCCTGCAAAGACGGCGATCTGCTGTATGTCAAGAGTTTGGTAGACAACGCGGTATGCGACTGCATTTTGACGCGCTTCAAATTCCGTTTTCTCAACGCCGCCGCCAAAGGCGCGCGCCGCACGCCGGCGCTGTGCGCGTTGATGTCGTCGCTGTTGTATTACGACAGCGAGCGCGAACGCACGGTCATTCTCGCCGCGCTGGACGAACTGTACGAGTATTCGGTGGAAGGCGTCGTGTACTTCCGTCTCAAAGCGCTGGTCGAAGCGTGGCGCGAAGTTGCGGACATGACGCGTTCGCTGTTGCACACCGAGTATACGGACGCGGATCTGTATTCGGTGGCGCTGTATATGCTCGGCAGTCGCGAAGGGGACGTGAGTTTGTTTATTTCGGACGCCAAAGATCTATTGATCACCAACGCCAACGAAGGCAACATGGTCGAGATCGTGCCGCTGTACGACGATCCCGTCTTAGACGCGATCCATACGATCATCGCGCAGGGCGCCAAAGAAGTCATCGTTTCCGGCAAGCAGATCGACCGCCGTCTGCTCGAAGCGCTGGAAAATCTCGTGCGCATCAAAGTCTTGTGAACGGGTTGGAAAAAAGTCCTTGACAGCGCCGCTTGCGCGGCATATAATATGGATTACACGACACACATTGCCGGGGAGCGATCTCCCGCGGAAGGACATGTCGGACGGCATACGCGTTACAGAGAGCGCTCGGGGCTGAGAAGAGCGTGCAAACGGTGTTGTTCGGTACCGCCGTCCGATCGGCACGTCGCCCGACGATCGGGTATAACGAAGGCGGTCCGTAGGCCGCGAAGTAAGGTGGAACAGCGACCGCAGTCGCCCTTATGCGCATGCATAGGGGCGTTTTATATTTTCGTCCGCGCACGGCGGACACAAAAGGAGTAGCAATATGCAGATCACACTCAAAGACGGCAGTCAGATGCATTACGACGGACCGGTCAGCGTCGCGCAAGTCGCGGCGGACATTTCCGAAGGTTTGGCGCGCGTCGCGCTCGGCGCCAAGGTGGACGGCAAAGTTTGCGAGACGGCGACGGTGCTCGATCGAGACTGCGCGTTGGAAATCCTGACGTTCCGCGACGAAGAAGGCAAACGCATTTACCGTCATACCTGTTCGCATATCCTTGCGCAGGCGGTCAAGAGCGTCTATCCGACCGTCAAACTCGCGATCGGACCCGCGATCGACAACGGGTTTTACTACGATTTCGATTTCAAGACGCCGATTAGCGCGGAGAATCTCGACAAAATCGAACAGGAGATGAAGAAGATCATCAAGGCGAATTATCCGCTCAAACGTTTCGTTCTGCCCAGACGCAAGGCGATCGAGCTGATGCGCAAGTACGGCGAAGATTACAAGATCGAGTTGATCGAAGATTTGCCGGCGGACGCGCAGATCAGTTTTTACCAGCAGGGAGATTTCGTGGATTTGTGCGCGGGACCGCACTTGCCGTGCACCGGCATGATCAAGGCGTTCAAACTGACGTCGCTGACCGGAGCGTATTGGCGCGGCAACGAAAAAAACAAGATGCTTTCGCGCATTTACGGCACCTGCTTCGATAAGAAGAGCGATCTGACCGAATATCTGACCGCGTTGGAAGAGGCGAAGAAACGCGACCACAACAAGCTCGGTCGCGAATTGGGCATTTTCATGACGGACGAAAACATCGGACAGGGCTTGCCGTTGTTGATGCCCAAGGGCGCCAAGCTGTTCCAGATTCTGTCGCGTTGGGTGGAAGACGAAGAAGAACGTCGCGGCTATCTGCGCACCAAGACGCCGTATATGGCAAAGAGTAATTTGTACAAGATCTCCGGACACTGGGATCACTACAAGGACGGCATGTTCGTCATGGGGGACGAAGAGAAAGACGAAGAAGTCTTTGCGTTGCGTCCGATGACCTGTCCGTTCCAGTATACGATCTACAACAACGGACTCAAATCTTACCGCGATCTGCCGCTGCGCTACGGCGAGACGTCTACGCTGTTCCGCAACGAAAGCAGCGGTGAGATGCACGGGTTGATCCGCGTGCGGCAGTTCACGATCAGCGAAGGGCATTTGATCTGCACGCCGTCGCAGTTGGAAGAAGAGTTCAAAGGCTGTCTGGAATTGGCGCAGTACTGTCTCAAATGTTTCGGGTTGGACGGCGACGTGTCGTATCGGTTCTCCAAATGGGATCCGCAGGATACCGACAAATACATCAACGATCCCGATAAGTGGGAAGAAGCCGAGGCGACGATGCGTTCGATTCTCGACCATCTGCGCGTGCCGTATACAGAAGCGATCGGCGAAGCGGCGTTCTACGGTCCGAAGCTCGATATTCAGATCAAGAACGTGCACGGCAAGGAAGATACGCTGATTACGATTCAGGTAGATATGTTCTTGGCGGAGAACTTCGACATGAGCTATATCGACGAAAACGGCGAAAAGCGTCGCCCCTACATTCTGCACCGCACGTCGATGGGATGTTACGAGCGCACGATCGCGCTGTTGATCGAAAAATTCGCGGGCGCGTTTCCGGTATGGATGTCGCCCGAGCAGGTACGAGTGCTGTGTCTGACCGACCGTACGCGCGCCGTATCGGATGAGATCGCGTGCAAGTTGCGCGGCGCGGGCATTCGCGTCGAAGTGGACAGCCGCAGCGAGACGGTCGGATATAAGATCCGTGCCGCGCAGCTGGACAAAGTGCCTTACATGCTGATCATCGGCGACAAAGAAGTCGAAGAAGGCGTCGTATCCGTTCGCCGCCGCGGCGAAGGCGATCTGGGCAAAATGACGCTCGGAGACTTTTTGGTCAAGATTGCGGACGATATCGATTCCAAACGGCTGGATTGATCGACAATTCGCAAAAAAAGTTAAAAAAGTGCGCCCGATTCGTTGACAGATCGGATCGGGATGCGCTATGATAACCGAGGAAAACAAAGCAGATTCGTTCTCACCCGCCGACACGGTCAGGCGCGGTTCATAAAATTTCGGTTTTATTGACGGGTAACGATTGCATTGTTGCCCGTATTTTATTGCATGGCGCAGGGAGGATATCGCTATTAAAGAACTGCTTATCAACGGTCAGATCCGGGAAAGGGAAGTAAGATTGCTTGCGAGCGACGGCGAACAGATCGGCATGATGTCGAGTTACGACGCGTTGCGACTGGCGGAAGAAAAGGATATGGACTTGGTGTTGATTTCACCGACCGCAAAGCCGCCCGTATGCAAGATCATGGACTATGGCAAGTATAAGTATGAGACGCTGAAACGCGAAAAAGAAAATCGCAAAAATCAGAAAATCGTCGAGCTCAAAGAAGTCTGGCTGTCCGCGACGATCGATACCGGCGATTTGAACACGAAGGCGAAACAGGCGATTAAATTCTTGACCGCAGGAGACCGCGTCAGAGTCTCGATCCGGTTGCGCGGACGGCAGATGGCGCGTCCCGAACTGTCGATCAAAGTCATGGATTCGTTCTACGTATTGGTACAAGACATTTCGCAAATGGAAAAACGGCCCGCTCTCGAAGGAAGAACGATTGCGATGACCCTGAATCCGATTGCTAAAAAATAAGAAACTACTTGGAGGATAACGCAATGCCCAAACAAAAAACGCACAGTGGCGCAAGCAAGCGCTTCCATTTGACCGGCAGCGGCAAAATTAAAAGAGCAAAGATGAACAGAAGACACATTCTGACCAAAAAATCGTCCAAAAGATTGCGCGGTCTGAGAAAGACGGCGTATGTGTCCAGCACGCAGGAAAAGACGATCAAGGATATGATCTAATCGAGCGAAGGAGAAGCGGAACATGAGAATTAAAAGAGGCGTCAACGCAGTAAAGAAACGCAGAAAAATCATGAAAAATGCCAAAGGCTATTTCGGTGCCAAGTCCAAACTGTACCGTGTAGCCCGTCAGGCGGTCATGAAATCCCAACAATACGCTTACGTCGGACGCAAGCTGAAAAAGCGCGATTTCAGACAACTTTGGATCGCCCGTATCAACGCGGCGGCTCGCATGAACGGCATGAAGTACAGCACCTTGATGTGCGGTCTCAAAAAAGCCGGCATTCAACTCAACCGCAAGGTGCTCGCCGATTTGGCGGTCAACGACGCGGCGGCGTTCGCACAACTGTGCGAAAAGGCAAAAGCCTGAATCACGATGCACGGGCGGCGGCGTTATGCCGCCGCTTGCGCGCTATCGACGGGCAGGATCGGATTCGGATCGACAGGGGCGAGCGGATCGGATCGTTAAAAAGTGGGAAGTACGGAGCGCCGCCGACCGGCGCGAATCCATACAATCTATAACGTGCGACGCGTTTGTTGCCGACCACTGGGGATAAAACGGTAGATTTACGGATATGAAATTAGCGGATACGATCAAATATTTGCGAACCGTCAGAGGAGAAAGTCAGGCAAAATTGGCAAGTCAACTCGGCGTCAGCCAGTCTGCTGTGGCAAAATGGGAACTGGGCAGATCCGAACCTTCTGCGGGCGCGATCGTGAAGATGTGCAGGCATTTTCATAAGTCGGCGGATTATTTGCTCGGATTGAGAGAATCGGAATTCTGAATTATAGTTTTGGAAATGCGAGAGCGTTTGGCGACGCTCCGTTTTGTATGTTTGAGCGTCCGCAAGCGGGCGTTTTTGCGTGTTTCGACGACATTTTACAGATGTTTTGCATGAAATGGGATTGGCTTTTTCGGTCGATTTGGTGGCTTGCCACGTGCGCGCAAATATGTTATATTAAAATTAAATATAGGTTTGCGCGCATGGCGCGCGAAGGAGCGATTTTGAAACGGGACAGCAATGCGTTGACCAAACGCAGTTATCGCGCGCATCCGCTGTATCGGCGGCATTTGAATACGGTGCGCGCTTTGATTTACCGCAAGACTGCGGATTTGCAGGTCGAGATGGCGATTACGCCCGAGCCGGTCGCATATGCGGATCGCTTGGGGTTGCAATACCGTCCCATGCGCGCGGGCGAGCGCTGGGGCAAAATGTTCGATTGCGGATGGGCGCGCGTACGCGGCAACGTCGGCGCGGCGGTTGCGGCGGATCCGTCCGCATACGTTGCGGTGCTGGATATCGGCGGTGAAGGTTGCGTATTCGACGATCGCGGCGTCGTGCAGGGATTGACCAACGTGCTCGGCGATGTGGACCGTCTGCAAAGTATAGCGGGCAAGCGCATCGTGCGGTGCGACAAGTTGCAGGTGCGCGCGGACGGCGAACTGGAAATCTGGGTCGAGATCGGCAACAACGGACAGTACGGCTTCGATATCGGCGCGATGCGGTTCAACGGTGCTTGGGTCGGCGCGGAAGATCGCGAAGCGTTGGAATACTATTATGATTTTATGGCATTGGCGCAGTTTGCGGACGTCACGCGCGACGAGACGCGGCGCAAGCGCGTACGCGACGTGCTTGCCGCGGCGATGCGCGCCGCGGGCAGTCGACCGTCGCGGGACGATATCGTCCGCGCGCGCGGCATACTGGCGGCGGAGTATCGTGACAATCCGAGCGATTTTACCGTATACGCGGTCGGACACGCGCATTTGGATTTGGCATGGCTTTGGCCGATTCGGGAGACCAAACGCAAGGCGGAACGCACGTTTTCCAATGCGCTCGCGCAGATCGAGCGCTATCCGGATTATATTTTCGGCGCGAGCCAACCCCAACAGTTTTTGTGGATGCAACAGCGTCGTCCCGAATTGTACGCGCGGATCAAGCAGGCGATCGCCGACGGTTCGATCGAACCGCAAGGCGGCATGTGGGTCGAGCCGGACACCAATTTGCCTTGCGGCGAAAGTTTGATTCGCCAATGTCTATACGGCAAACGCTTTTTCGAGCGCGAGTTCGGGATTGAGCCGGATATCCTGTGGGTGCCGGACGTGTTCGGCTACACGGGCGCGTTGCCGCAGATCATGCGCGGTTGCGGCATGGATCGTTTTATGACGATCAAACTGAGCTGGAACACCGTCAACCGTTTTCCGTACCAATCCTTTGTCTGGCACGGCATCGACGGGACGGCGGTTTTGGTGCATATGCCGCCCGAAGGCGATTATAATTCCAACGCCAATCCCGCTTCGCTCGATATATTGATGCGTCGGTATTCGGAGCGCGATCGGACGGATTGCGCGTTGATGCCGTTCGGGATCGGAGACGGCGGCGCGGGACCGGGCGAATACCATATCCAGATGGCGCGCAGATGCGGCAAGATCGAAGGCATGCCGAACGTGCGTATGTCGAATGCAAAGGCGTTTTTCGACCGTTTGCAGACGCAGATCGACCGCTTGCCCGTGCATAGCGGCGAATTGTATCTGGAAAAGCATCGCGGCACGTATACGACCCAAGCCAAAGTCAAGCGGTTCAACCGTCTCATGGAGCGCGCGTTGCACGATACGGAATGGTTGTGCGCGCTCGCGCATCTCCGCGGCATGGCGTATCCGCACGACGCGTTGGACGAATTGTGGCAGGAGACGTTGTTGTATCAGTTCCACGACGTATTGCCGGGATCGTCGATCCGTCGCGTGTACGAAGAATGCTACGCGCGGTATCCGCAGATGTTGGAGCGCGCGGAAGCGTTATCGCGACAGGCTTTGGAGTATCTGCGCGGAGACGGACAACAACTTTGCGCAATCAACAGCGCGCCGGTCGGCGTGCGCGGATATCTTGCGGACGGCGATCGCGTATGGCGCTACGACGCGCCTGCGTACGGCGCGGCGCAATTGCAAGCGTTGTCGGTCGAACAGACGGCAAACGGTCTCGGTTATACCGCCGACGGCATTTACAACGACAAGTTGGCGGTGCGCTTCGATCGATACGGGGATATCGTCTCGTTGGTCGATAAGACGCACGGCGATTACGATTGCGTCGCGACCGCGTTCAACGCGTTGCGCATTTACGACGATCGTCGCATGCGTCCGTACAACGCATGGGACATCGATCCCAAGTACGTACGTCGTCCCAACCGCCGTTTGCGGCTGGTCGGGAGCAATACGTATACGGACGGCGCGCGCGTCGTGCGCGAACACGTTTACCGTTACGGCAAATCGACGTTGCGGCAAACGATTTCGTTGGAGCGCGACGCGGATTGCGTCGTATTCGATACGGTCGTAGACTGGCACGAGACGCACAAGATGCTGCGCGTGGATTTCTATCCCAAACAGTTCGGCGATACCGTCAAATGCGACATTCAGTTCGGTCATATCGACCGTTCCGCGCGGAACGAAACGAGCTTGGAAAAAGCGCAATTCGAGATTGTCGCGCACAAATGGGTAGACGTCTACGGACAAGATTACGGCGTTGCGGTGCTCAACGACTGCAAGTACGGACATCGCGTCAAAGACGGCAAAATCAGTCTCAATCTGTTGCGTTCGACCGTATATCCCGATCCGACCGCGGATCGCGGCGAACAGACGTTCCGCTATGCCGTATATCCGCATGCGGCACAGGCGATGGACAGCGATTTGATTGCGCGAGGCTATGCGCTCAATCGCCCCGTGCGTTTGGAAAAGGGCGTGCAAATCCCGTCGATGCGCGTCGAGTCGGACAGCGTGTTGCTGGAATCGGTTTTCGTCAATCGCGACGGAGACACCGTCTTGCGTCTGTACGAGAGCAAGGGACGGCAGGCGAGCGCGTCGGTCGATACGGACGGAAGACTCGCTTTTGAGACGGATATGCTTTGCAGAAATGCGGAGCCGATCGATGCCGCGGATTTGCGATTCCGACCGTTCGAGATCAAGACGCTGGTCTTGAAAGACGGGGAGTAAAGCATGGAATATCTTGCAAGAGACTACGGGGTAATTCCCGGCGCGGACGCGACCGTCGCGTTGCAAACCGCATTGGAGCGGATGGCGGAGATTGCGGGCGAAAAGACCTTGGTATTGGAACAGGGCGAATATCACTTATATTCCCGATCCGCTTGCAAGCCGAAGCTGTTTATTACCAACACGGTCGGCGATCGCCAATGGAAGCGCGGCGAAGCCCCGCACGTCAACTGCGTCGCATTGCGGTTGCATGCGCAGCGCGATCTGACGATCGACGGCAACGGCAGCGTCTTCGTCTTGCACGGACAGATGACCAACGTCGCGATTACGCAGTGCAGCAATTTGACGTTGCGCGGACTGACGTTGCGTACCGACAATCCGGATATGCACGAGTTGCGCGTCGTCGCGTGCGGCGGTTCGTATGCGGAGTTCGAGTTGGATCGCGACAGCCGTTACGAACGGCGCGGCAGACGATACGATTTCGTCGGGCAGGATTACCGCACGCCGTTTACCGCGCATTGCAATACCGCGCGTTGGATCGCGCGCATTCCGCACGACGATGCGAACTCCGTATGCCGCGTCGCGCATCCGTTGCGCGGGCGGAGATCGATTCGGGAGATCGCGCCGCATCGATTCCGCGTTTCGTATTGGGGCAAACGCGATTTTCGGGTCGGCGACGCGTTTTATTTGTATGACGAACGTCGCAAATATCAAGGCATTTTCATAGACCGCAGCGAGCGAATCGAACTGCGCGATTTGGAACAGAATTTCAATTACGGACTGGCGCTCGTTTGTCAAGACAGCGCCGACATCGGCGTGTACGGATGTCGCTTCCGTCCCGCTTCCGACGGTGCAAAACGCATGGCGTCCGCGGCGGACTTTGTACAGATATGTATGTGTCGCGGCGACGTTACGTTGCGCGACAATACGTTTGTCGGCGCGGGAGACGACTGTCTCAACGCGCACGGCGTCCATTATCGGATCGTGCGCGTACAAGGCGATCGGATCGACGTGCGGTATTGTCATCCGCAGACGCACGGCTTCAATCCGCTGCGCGCGGGCGATGCGATTGCGTTTGTATCGGATCGGACGCTGCTTGCGCGCGGTCAAACGCGGATTTTGCAGACGCAGATGTTGGACGAATACACGATACGGTTGCAACTGGAAGACGCTTCGCTTGCGCGCAAAGGCGACGTGATCGAAGACAAATCCGCCGTGCCCAACGTGGAATTTTCGCGCAACTTCATGACGCGGATCATCACCCGCGGCGTATTATTGACGGTTGGCGGCAAAGCCGTGATCGCGGACAACGATTTTGACAATACCTCGATGCACTCGATTTTGATTTCGGACGACGCGCGCAGTTGGTACGAAAGCGGCAATGTGACCGACGTCGAGATTCGCGGCAACCGTTTCGGACGTTGCGTCGGATATACGGTGCAGGTTTTGCCGGAAAACCGCGTGCATGGCGGCGCGGTGCACCGCAATATTCGGGTGACGGACAATCGGATCGAGAGCGGAGATCAGGGCGGATTCTATTTCAAGTCCGCAGGCGGCGTTGTTTTGCGCAACAATCGTTCCGCCGCGCCGCTTCGGATCGAGTGCGTATCGTCGCAAGTAGCGAACGAAGACGCGGATGCGTCGATGCAATCATAAAATAGCGAGCGCTTGCTCGTATATGGTGAGGGAATGAAAAAACAACATAAAATTTTAATCTCCGTCGCGGTTGCGGTCGCGGTCTTTGCGATTGTCGCATTGAGCGTGTGCGCGCCGCGGACGGGCAGTCATCCCGTCGATATCTGGGCGCCGAGTCGGACGTTCGACCTCGCGCAGACGACGGTTTTGGACAAGCAGGCGGGCAAGGACTACAAGATATTATTGATGACGGATTTGCAGCTTTGGACGGATTTGTCCGACAACGCCGAAGTCTACGCTTTGATGGACGAATTGGTCGAACTGGAACGACCCGATTTGATCATTTTACCCGGCGACAACGTATCCGGCATCGCGACGGATATGTTGTTGCGTCAATTGATCCGCAAGATGGAGGGATACGGAATCCCGTGGGCGCCGGTGTTCGGCAATCACGATGCGGAAGGCAACGCGACGTTGGATTGGCAGGCGGATCGTTTGGAAGCCGCCGAACATTGTCTGTTCCGTCGCGGGCCGTCCAATCTGTACGGCGTGGGCAATTACGCTTTGACGCTCCGACAGGGAGATGAAATTCTGTACAGTCTGTATCTGATGGACAACGGTCGATATATGCGTTACGAAGACGGCTCGTTCAGAGAATCGTACATGGATTATGCGCAGATTGCCTGGTACCGTTGGAATTGCGCGGGGATCGATGCGTATGCAGGCAAGCGCGTGCCCAATATGACGTTTTCGCATTTTGCGCCGCCGCAATTCCGTAGCGCGATCGAGACGTACTGTACGTTGTCCGACGACGGACGTTATTATGTGTCGGAGACGCTGGGATACGGTTCGTGCGCATATTTGCCGTATGCCGCGCCGGTGGATAGCGGTTTCTTTGCCGCGGGCAAGGAATGCGGACTGACGCACATGTTCGTCGGGCACGATCACGAGAGCGACGCGAGCATACTTTACGACGGCGTTCGCCTGACGTACGGGCTCAAGACGGGATGTTCTCCCGCGCCGTGGAACGACGCGTTGCATTATGGCGCGACGGTTGTGACGATTTCGGACGACGCGACGGTCGCGGTGTCGCAGACCGTTCTGCGCACGCGCTGAATCAACCTTGCAGCATCGAGACGATCGCGTCTTTGCTGCGCCTGCCGATTTCGGTTTGTACGACGTTGTCGTGTGCGTACCCGATCAGCGTGGGGATGCTGTTGATCCCGAATTCCGATGCCAGCGCAGGGCATTCGTCCACATTGATTTTGTAGATTTTCGCGTCGGGCATTTCTTGCGAGACCTGTTCGAGCACCGGCGCGAGCATGCGGCAAGGCGTGCACCAATGCGCCCAAAAGTCGATCAAAATGCGCTCGGATCGGTTGCGCACTTGCTGGATAAAATTTTTTTCGGTCAACGGTTGTACGGACATAAAAAACCTCAGGATCGGGATACGGATAGTATGCGCGATCCGGAAGGCATTGATGCGCCGAAGCGCGTATTATAGATTTTCGTGCGCGTCGATCAGTTTGACTTGCAGTTTGATCTGCGTATACGTGCCTTCGTTGCCGCGGATCACGGTGACGTTGCACGTGTCTCCGGCGTTATACGCGCCGAGCAGATACGCTTGCATCGCGGCGGCGCTCGTATAGACCGTGTTGTCGATGCTGTACAGGATATCGCCGACTTGCAATCCGGACGTTTGCAGATCGTTGACGCCGATGACGACGGGGTAGACGCTCAGTCCCGCGTTGCGGAATTGCACCGTGACGCCCAGCGACGGTCTGCCGGCGATATAGCCGTTGGAAACCAACTCTTCGACGATCGGGATCGCGGTATCGGTCGGAATCGCGAATCCGATGCCTTCCACGTCGATGCCGGTGGATTTGGCGTTGACGATGCCGATCAGTTGTCCGCTCATATTGAACAGCCCGCCGCCCGAATTGCCCGGATTGATCGCCGCGGTGGTTTGCATCAGTTGCATCGGCAGTCCGTCTACCGAGATATTGCGTTTTTGCGCGGAAATGATTCCTTCGCTCGCACTGCCGCCGAGCGTGCCCAGCGGATTGCCGATTGCGAGCACGCGTTCGCCGACGCGCGTTTGCTCGGAGTCGCCGATGATCGCATAGGTCAGATCGTGCGCTTGGATTTGCAGGACGGCAAGATCGGATTTGCGATCGGATCCGACGATGTTCGCCGCATACTCGACGCCGTCTGTTGTCTTGACGGCGACGGCGTCCGCGTTTTCGATCACGTGGTGATTGGTGACGATCAATCCGTCTGCGTTCAAGATCACGCCGCTGCCCGCACCGGAAGACGTGGCGATTTCGACGACGCTGTCCTGTACGCGTTCGATCACGTCGGCATAAGTCGCGCTTTCGGCGTCCAGCGCGCGTTCGGAAGCGTCAATGTATACGAATTGCGTTTTCGGATCGCCGTCGCCCGCGGGCGTGCATCCGGCTGCGACGCAGACGAGCGCGCAGAGCAGCAGGGCGATCGGGATCCATATTTTTTTGTTGCGCATAGCAAACTCCTTTTGATTGCAGATAATTTTATTATATCCCTGTATGTGAAACGAATATGAAAGTTCGCGCGTTTTTTGCCTTGTCAGCGCAAGCAGGATCGTTTATAATAACGGGGAAGACAGCGTCCGCGACCGTGCGCGCGGACGAAGGAGGAATCCTATGCGGGAATTTCGTGCGACGCCGCCCAAGATACAAGCGCCGCAAATCGGCGTGTGCGCGCCTGCCGATCGCGGCATATTCGACTATACGGACGACGTTTGCGACACGCTGTGGCGCGACTTGGACGGCGCGGGCGCTGCCGTGCTTGTCCGCAACGTCGACGCGTGTCGTTTAGAGGGTTGCGATTTCGGCGGTTCGCTATGGCGCGGCGTCAATTGCGGCGACGTGATATTCGATTGTTGCGACTTTTCCAACGCGACGTTTGACGCCTGCGGCATGCATCGCGTGCGGTTCGTCCGTTGCAAATTTACAGGCACGGTGTGGAGCGACTGTTTTTGTTCCCAAGTTCAATGGACGGATTGCGTCGGCGATATGGCGTCTTGGGATCGGGTCAAATGCCGAGACATTCGGATGGAAGAGAGCAAATTCGTACGGTTTTCTCTGCACAACTGCACGCTTACGCGTCTGGGGTGCGCGCGCAACGATTGGAGCGGTCTGCAATTGTCGAGCACGGACTTGCGCGGCGTCGATCTGTCGGACACGGCGCTGGACGGCATCTCGGCGGATACGCCGTCCCGTTTGTCCGGATGCAGGGTTTCGACGGCGGGCGCGGCGGCGATTGCGCGCATGTGGGGGATCGACGTGCGTTGACGCGCGGCGCGGGATCGGAATGGTTTTTGACGCGGCGGCGGGGTTTGCGACGCCAAACTGCATATTGACACGATGCCGCGCATTTGGTACAATCATATCGATATTATTTTACGCTCGACGTACTAGGAGAGATCATGTTACAGATTCAAGACGGAACATTTTATTTGAACGGACAACCCACCCGACTCTATTCCGGATGCATCCACTATTTTCGGGTGCCGCGCGCATACTGGGAAGACAGTCTCGCCAAGCTCAAAGCCGCGGGACTCAATACGGTCGAGACGTATGTGTGTTGGAATTTGCACGAGCCGCGCAAAGGAGAATTCGATTTTGACGGCATGCTCGATTTGGTGGAATTTCTGCGCATCGCGCAACGTCTGGGTTTGTACGCGATCGTGCGTCCGGGACCGTACATTTGCGCGGAATGGGACTTCGGCGGATTGCCGGCATGGCTGCTTGCGGATCGTAACATCCGGCTCAGATGCATGGACGAGCGTTATTTGGCGCATGTGCGCGACTGGTATCGGGAATTGTTCTCCCGTATCGGCGCAATGCAGGATACGCGCGGCGGCAACGTCATCGCGATGCAGATCGAGAACGAGTACGGCTCGTACGGCAACGACAAGGAGTATCTGCGCGAGATCCAACGACTGATGACGGAATGCGGTTGCGAAGTATTGATGTTTACCGCGGACGGCAATTGGTGCAATATGGTATCGGGCGGCGGACTGGACGGCGTGTACAAGACATTGACGTTCGGATCTAATGCTGCGGGCGCGTTCGGCTGTCTGCAAGGCGTTCAGGACAATGCGCCGCGGATGTGCATGGAGTTTTGGGACGGCTGGTTCGACCATTGGGGAGAGAAGCACCACGTGCGTCCCGCGCGGCAGGTCGTCAAAGAGATCGGAGATTTTCTCGCGCACGACAGCAGTTTTAATTTGTATATGTTCCAAGGCGGGACGAATTTCGGCTTTTGGGCGGGCGCCAACCACGGCGGCAAGTATCAGCCCACGACGACGAGTTACGATTACAACGCGCCGTTGACCGAATGGGGCGACTATACGCCGCTGTATTACGAGCTGCGCGCCAAGATGCTCGCGCATCGCGGATTGCAGGAGTCGGATCTGCCGCTTCCGCCGCGCGCGCGGTTGCAGACGGTCGGTCGCGTCGAATTGCGCGATCGCGCTTCGTTGCGCGACAACGTCCCGCGCATTGCCCAAAAGCATCGCAGCGGCGCGCCCGTTTCGATGGAAGATTTGGGACAGAATTTCGGATATCTCGTCTATCACACGCGTTTGCAAGGCAAATACGCGGCGCAGATTTTGACGTTCTCGCAGATTCACGACGTCGCGTACGTCTATATCGACGGCAAATTCCGCACGCGTCTCACGCGGGACGGCAAGCCCGGTTTGATCGCGCGCATCGCCGGCGGCAAACAGGCGGGGCAAGGCTTCTTATTGACCGGCGATTTTGAAAAAGGCGTCGACATCGACATCTTGGTCGACTGCATGGGGCGCGTCAATTACGGCAGAGACATCTATGATCGCAAAGGCATCGGGGACGTGCATTTCGGCAATATGAAGTTGTTCGGTTGGGACATTTATACGTTGCCGATGGACGATCTGTCGCCGTTGCGATACGACGGAGCGGCGGGCGAAGCGCCGTGCTTTTTGCGCGGTAAATTCCGCGTGCAGAGCGACGCGAGTTGCTTTGTGCATATGCGCGGATTCCGCAAGGGCTTCGTGAGCGTCAACGGGCACAATCTCGGACGGTATTGGGAGATCGGACCGCAGGAAGCGCTCTATCTGCCGGGCTGTTGGCTGTATACCGACCGCGACAACGAGATCGTCGTATTCGAGCAGGAAGGATACCGCGAGCCTGCCGTCGTGATCGACGAACGTCCCAATCTGGGATGATGAAGCACTGCGGCACGGTCGCGATCGAGACCGAGCGTCTGTTGCTCAGGCGGTTTCGGCTCAAAGACGCGCAGGCGATGTTCGACAATTGGGCGAGCGATCCGCTCGTGACCCGCTATATGAAGCGCCGGACGTCCGCGCGCGTCGTGGACGTCAAGAAGCATCTGCGATCCGTCTGCGTCGCTTATCGCAAGAAGAATTGTTACAACTGGTGCATCGTCGATCGCGCGACCGATACGCCGATCGGCAATATCGGCGTATTCGAGTTTTTCGAGACTTTGGGCAGCGCGCGCGTCGGGTACTGTCTTTCGCGTACATACTGGGGGCGGGGCATTATGCCCGAAGCGTTGCGCGCGGTCATGCAATTGATGTTCGAGCATGTCGGCGTGCGACGGTTGGAGTGCGTGCATCAGATCGACAATTTGCAATCGGGGCGCGTGATGTCCAAATGCGGCATGTTGCAGGAAGGTGTGTTGCGCAAAGCGTATCGCAACCATTGCGGCGAGTTTTTCGACGTCGTCCAATACGCGATTTTGGATACGGATTACGCCGCGCTCGATCATCCGACGCCCGCGCGGATCGTCCGTACGAAAAAAGCGCGCAAATCTTAGAAATTTTCCGCGATCCCGTTGCATTCTTTGCAAAGATGCACTATACTGTGATCGGATCGCATATGCGGAAGTGGCTCAGTGGTAGAGCTTCGGCTTCCCAAGCCGACTGTCGCGGGTTCGAATCCCGTCTTCCGCTCCAATTACGCCCCCGTTGCCGCATAGACAACGGGGGCTTTTGCGTCGGGAAGACGCGCTACCGAAATTGTGACGCTCGCAAGGCTCGCTATTCCGTCGGCGCTCCATATGAATCGGTCTTCCGCGTTGCGATTTGGCGGGCGCGGGTCGGGTTGACTTTCCATATCGCGCGTGATATGATATAATCAATTCGATCAGGGGTGATAGATATGGCTTTGGCGTATTCCAAAAAGAAAATACTGGTTGCGGCGTTGATTGCGCTGGTCGTGTTGGGCGCGATCGGCGGGATTGCGGCGGGCGTATACAGCGGCGTCAACCGCGACCGTTACGGCGGATATGTGTACGAGGCGGGGACGAATCTTCCGCTTGCGGGCGTCGCGGTGACCAACGGCAGGGACGTCGTTCGGACGGACGAGCGCGGACACTATGTATTGGACGGCTGGCTCAAACGGCGTTTTATTACGGTATCGATTCCGAGCGGCTACTGGACGGAGCGATATTACATCGAGGCGGGCGCGGCGCGCGACGGCTACGATTTTTATTTGGACAAACGCGACACGGACGATACCGATCACACGTTTTTGCAGGTGACGGACACGGAGATCAACGACGAGAGCGAAGTGACGGACTGGGTGGACGGCATCCGACAGACGGCGCAGGATACGGACGCGGCGTTTATCATGCACACGGGCGACATCTGTTACGAGCAGGGATTGAAACGCCACATTCGCGAAATGAACACCGACAACATGGGCGTTCCGGTGCGCTATGCGATCGGCAATCACGATTACGTCAAATGGGGCAAGTACAGCGAAGACTTGTTCGAGAGCACGTACGGACCGGTCAACTATTCGTTCGACATCGGGCAGATTCATTATGTCGTGACGGCGATCGGATACGGCGACTATGCGGCGCGGTACAAACAGAGCGACGTATGGCGCTGGCTTGCCAACGATCTTGCCGCCGCCGACCCCGCGAAAAAGGTCGTCGTATTCAATCATACGTTTTGTCCGGACGAAAACGGCTTCACCGTTCGCTACGGGACGCACAAGCTGGATTTGAAACAAAAAAATCTGCTTGCCTGGGTATTCGGGCATTGGCATTACAATTATCTGAACGAGATCGACGGGATTTTCAACATCTCGACGGGCAAGGCGGATTCCGGCGACATCGATTCGACGCCGGCGGCGATCCGAACGGTCGGGATCCAAGGCGGGCAGCTGGCGCGTTCGGAGTTGATTTATCGCAACTACGAACCCCAAGCGGTGCAGGACGGCGCGAAGTGGTCGGTGCAGGTCGGCGGGCACGGCGAGTTTGCCGAGCCGATATTTGGATCCGGCAAGATTTATGTCGGCACGGTAGACGACGGATATCCCAAGCAGTGCGGCTTGTACGCGCTCGACGCGGAAACGGGCGAAACGGTGTGGAGCTATCGCACGCGCAATTCGATCCGCAATTCGTTTGCGATATCCAACAATAGACTGTACGCGCAGGACGTGGAAGGCAGGGTATACTGTCTGGACGCGGACAGCGGCGCGGAGATCTGGACGTACGAGACGGGGATTCGAGAAGCGGCAAATACGGGGCTCAACGTCCTCTATGACGAAAGTGGGATTGACGGGCGCATCTATTGCGGCGGTCCGCAGCGGACGTATTGTCTGTCGGCAGCGGACGGCAGCGTGATCTGGGACGCGGACAATGCGCGCGCCAACTGTTCGCCGACGCGAATGGTAATTGTAGACAATCGTTTGTTCGTCGGATCGCATTGGGACGAACTGATCTGTTATGACAAAAACACCGGCAAGCGGCTGTGGGCCAACGACCGCGATGGATTGCGCTACCGCACGACGACGCCGACCGTATTGTAGGACGGACGCATGATCGTTGCGGCGGAGACCAAATTGTTCGAGCTCGATTACGGTACCGGCAAGATCGTGCGCATGCGGGACGTCGGGATCAATTTGGACACGGCAAGCGCGCCGTACGTTGCGGACGGCGTCGGGTATTTTTCGACGGCGAAAGACGGCGTCGTCGCGTTTCGTCTCAGTGATTTCGAGCAGCTGCACGCGTTCCGTACGGGCAATTCGATGATCTATACATCGCCGTACACGTCGGGCGAGATTGCGACGGTCGAAGGGACGATCGTACCGTACGGCGACGATATGGTGTTCGGCGCGTCGGACGGATGGCTGTATCGCTTGGAGCGGCGTGAGTTGCACCGGATTGAAAAATTTTACGTGGGCGCTCCGGTGCTGAGCAGCCTTTGCGTGCAGGGCGATGACGTCGTTGCGATCGATTTTTTGGGACGCGTGACGCGCGTGTCGATGCGATGATCGATCCGCTTATCGTTGCGGGACGGGGGAGACGCGAGCGCGTCTCCTTTTTGTCGTTCGGGCGCGCGCAATTCGTACGGCGGATAAGCGATATTTCGGCGCATTTTGTGTCACAAAGGCATTGACAAATCCGTATCGGCGGCGTTACAATAAATACGTAACCGTATCGAGCGTTTGGGGAAGGATTCGTACTACGTGTTTTTTTGTGGCGTTCGCTTTTTCGTAAATTTTTTTACGCGATAGATCTTAGCGGAGTGCGGAATTTTTGTTGTAACACGTGGGAGGTTATTTCTATGGAGAGACGAAAGAGGATCGCTTTTGTCGGCAGACGGATCGGGCTATGTCTGATCGTGCTGGCGTTGGCGTCGATCGTGTTGGGGAGCGTATCCGGATTGTACGCTCGTTCGACCGTATACGCCGAGCAGGCGCAGGCTGCGGACGATGTCGCGCAGGCGGAAGCGTCGGCGGACGGCGAAGCTGCGGACTATTCCGCATACACGGATCAGGTGCTGCCGGATACGTTTACGTTGAAGACGATCCGCAACTATGTGCCTTTGGAGTTGTTTAACCGCAGTCAATTGTATATTTACAACGGCAGAGAGTACGGATTTGTGATACACAGCCGCGCGGGGACGAACAACGTGTTGCTGTTCAAGGAGATACACGTTCCGCACGAGGACGGCAACGGCTATGACGTGGAGTTGCGCGTCGTGTATCAGGAGTCGTTCTTTTGGAGCGCCAATGTATTGACGTATGCGTACAGTCCGTTGAAGCTGTCGTTGACGGACATACGGATGACGGATTATATCATCGACGCCGATATGGGCAACAACCTGTTCGCGCAAGACTACGACATGTCGCAGGACAACGGCGCGTATTTTGTACAGTCTCGGTATTCGGGCAGTTTTACGTATCTGGAAGGCAATCTCGGCGCGGACTTGTTAAAGACGGCAGTCAGCATCGCGTCGTGCTGTATCGGGGGGTCCTTTGGAAAAGCGATCGGTATGTTCATTACGGCATACGACGCGTCGAAGATGATCTACGATTATTCGACGGCGGACGGCGCAGAGAAATGGCAGACGCGTACGGAGATGGACAAGGCGTATGATTTACCTTTGACCAGACAGGGACAGATCGACACCAACGGTTTTTTGTGTAAGAATCTGACCGTGGACATCGACGCCGATCGCAACGAGTTCTTGACGTACAAGTCCAAAAACGGCGACTTTGCAAGAGCCACGTTCCGCGTCGCGAACGAAAATCAAAATCAATATTATATCCACAACAACATTCAATTCGGCGTCAAGCTCTACAACGGCGCTTACACCCAAGAGATCGGCAACGGATCGATCACGAGCATCTTTGCCAACACCGGCATCGATTGCGCCGATTACGGCGAGATGATCAGGACGGAAGACGGGTTCGAGTTGTCGCGCCGTCAGTGGTTTACGCCGATGCTCAAAGACAATGCGGCGTTCCGATTTGCGCCGTCGCAAGCGGGTAGGTACCGTCTGGGGGTTGCGAGCGGATATACGGCGACGATCCCGGGCGAGACGTGCGACGCGCACGGCGTGTATACGTTGGACGCCAAGCCGTACGAAGTCGTCGTCGGCAAGGGCGGCTCGAGCGCCGCGCCGGCGCGCAGCAGGCTGTTGCCGTCGGATTTTGCGGATGCGGTCCCGACGTTTGTCAACGTCGGCGTCGAGCGCGCGCAGGAGTTGTACACGGACGAAGCGTCCGATCTGTCGTCGGGCGTGGCGTACAGGATGCTTGCGTATACGGACGTTCGGCACGAGATCTTCCGCATGGATGCGATGCATCGGGTCGATCAGATCGAGATGTACATTGCGGACGATCGGCTGAATATCGTCGCGCAGGCGAACAAGATCGGCAGCGAGCTGTGGATCAATTATCCGTGTCAGCCCGATCGGATCTATTTCTTGATCTGCGAGAATCGCTCGGGAGACTCGTTTGAGTTGTGTCTGAATTACGACGGGCGAGAGCCCGACTATCCGTCCGACGCGGACGATTATCCGATCGGCTCCGGACTGTATTATCGCTACAAGGCGGAGTACACGCAGTACTATGACTGGACGGGCGAAAACGTGTACAGTCAGGGCGCGCAAATACTTGCGCCGACGCAGGCGGGCGTATATTTGGAGCAAGACAAAACGTATTATCTGCATGCGGACGAGCGTGCGCCGCGGATAGACTTTTCGGATGCGCGCAAACAATATCTGGATGTCGTCGGACAGACGGTGCAGTGCTCGGATGTATATCACGAGATCGTGGCGTTTACGCCTCCGCAGACGGCGCAGTATCGCTTTGTCGGCGGAAATTGTCGCGTATTCCGCGACGGCGCGTTTGTGACCGGCGCTACCGACCGTTTGACGTTGATAAAAGGGGAACAATGCTGTCTCGTCAAGCAGGAGCTCGGCGGATCGCTGACCGTATTGCCCAATGTCGTTGCGACCGCGTCGGTAGGCGATACCGTCTTGCCGACAGCATACAATTGCGGCGTGTTGTCCTTTATTCCGACGCAGGAGATGCGCTACGACGTGACATTGTCCGATGTGGGGTGGCCTTTGGTCTGCGATGCGTATATGCATCCGATCGCGTACGATCACGGATACATATTGCGGGCGGGCGTGCAGTATTATATTGTGGCGGCGGGAGCGCGCGGCGAATCTACGGTTACGGTAGGCAAATATGTGCAGTACGTACCGATCGATCTGTACATAGACGGCGTGCGCTACGACCCGCAGACGTCGGAGCGTTACAACTACGGCGACATGTTCCGTCTGCCCGTGCCGAGCAAGGAGCGCTACGACTTCGACGGATGGCGGGACGCGGACGGCAACGCGGTGACGGACGATCGCGGCAACAGCTTCGGAGAGTTGCTGGCGGATCGCTTGACGCTGCATGCGTCTTGGAGACTGCGCGCGATCGTGATGGAGATCGATTTCGGCAATCAGACGTCCAAGTGGTGGACGGGCGATGCGATCGTGTCCGACCGACCGGACGGCAAGTATATCGAGGGCGATCTGATCGATCAGTTGATCAATCTGCGACGCGAGTTCGTCAAGTTGCCGCAGGGCAAGCGCAACGGATATTTTGTATCGACGTTCCGCTATACCAAGACGGACGAGCAGGGGGATACCGATTATTACCGATTCGAGCCGGTATGGGAGGTGGAGCGCTATTATATCGAGTTCGTTCCGCCCTATCCCGGACTCCATACGATGACGCGACCGTTGTCGTACGGCAGTCGCGTGTCCGAGGACGTGTTCCCGGAGCAGGCGTACGGGATCTCGACGGCGCAGTACTATCTGCGAGGCTGGCAAGCGTCGGGGACGGGAGTGTTGTATACGTTTTCGATCCAGGCGCTCTTGGCGGATATGACGCCCGGATACGGCAGCGAGTTCAATTACGATTATGACGGCGACGGCGTTGCGGACTGTACGCTTGTGCGTCTGAGCGCGGTCGTGGCGGACGTCGCGTACGATCTGCGGATCAACGGCAAGGGATACGCCGTATCCGCCGCGGACGGCTATACGCTCGGCGCGATCGAGAACTACGGCTATTCCGCATCCGACTATTGGGGATACAACGTCCGATATACGACCAACGCATACAGCCGCTACTTTGCGGTCGGCGATACGGTGCGGGTAGAAGATTTGGCGCAGCATTGGCAGTCCGGTTGGCGCGAGGTGACGGTAGATCTGTTGTTGGATCGCGCGCCGATCATGGTGCAGTTGACGTATGACGATTCGGATGCGGCGCTTGCCGCAGGCAACCCCGCGACGTATACGATGGGACAGGGCAATATCGCGCTGCGTCCGATCGACGCGGTGTATGCGCGCTTCGACTATTGGTTGATCGACGGCGTGCGCGCGGATTATCTCAATCCGACGACGCTCGGGCTCAACAGCTATATGAGCCAATTGGGCAACACGGTGATCGTCTCGCGGCGCGTAGTTTCAAGTGTTTCCCGAGACTATTACGAGATGAAATTGGGTCAAGCTGTCAATGTCGAGACGCAGCTCGGATATGCGCGCATCGACGCGGCAAAAGCGGGGTCGAAACGCGGATGTACGATCAATATCGCCCCGCACGTCAAGGCGGTATCGATCTACGGCAGTTATACGGGGCTTAGCGAATGGAAGGATACGAAGATCGTCATCGCCGCCCGCAGTGAAAAGCTGTATATCTTTATGAGCGACGTAAGCTTTATGGCAAACAATGGCGCCAGCGTCATCGATGCGCAAAATTGTCCCGATTTGGATCTCTATCTATCTGATACCGTCCTGACCGCAGGCGAAGTCAATGTACAGGACTCCTATGCGGCGATTGTATGCAACAATCTTACGCTCGACGGATACAGTATCAAGATCAACGGCGGCAGTCATGTGTATGCGGCCACGCGGCACGCGACGAGCGGGATCTATAGCGGCAACGCCAACGCGCGATTGTTGATTTTGGCAACGGGCGCTACCATCCAAGGCGGCAATGCGATGGACTTTACAGGAGCGGCTGCCGACGGCAAAGAGGTCGGAGAGAGCGGCGCCAACGGTCGCAACGGCGCCAACGGCGGACACGGGATCGATTTTGCCGGTACCGTCGTGATTGCCGCGGGTAGTACGGTCACGTGTAGGGGCGGCAAAGGCGGTAATGGAAAAGATGGCGGGAACGGTGCAACGGGTAGAAACGGTAGTTTTGGCGTTACGACAATTGATCCGGGTAACGGCGGTAATGGCGGGAACGGCGGTAGAGGCGGCAAAGCATTTGCAAGTGCATGGCCTGTTATAAATGGTAATTTAGAAGAATCTGACGGAAAATCCGGCGCTGGCGGAATAGGAGGGAAAGCCGGTGCTCCTGTAAAAACAATTTGGAATAATGAAAGAAAGGGAGCAGATGGGAACAATGGCGTAAGTGGAGATGAATTAAAAGAGAGTTAAGCGGGACATTGAATAATAAAGATTGGAGAAAGGCAAATTGATGTTAGAATTGAAACAAATAACCAAGACATATCGATCCAAGCGCGGCGTCGCGGTCAAGGCGCTGGATGGGATCTCGCTGACATTCGGGGAGCGGGGATTGGTCTTTGTGTTGGGAAAATCGGGCTGCGGCAAATCCACGCTGCTCAACATCTTGGGCGGCTTGGACGTCG
>ERZ779626.213-NODE-213-length-39322-cov-23.228665_pt1 | contig 39322 bp, 37 predicted proteins | sample MGYA00514209_ERZ779626 | MGnify/ENA primary metagenome ERZ779626 (study PRJEB29562, sample SAMEA4376713) | mouse gut metagenome | isolation source: Cecum | study: EMG produced TPA metagenomics assembly of the A DSS colitis mouse model was used to assess the...
TTTCTGTATCATACCCTCTTTATAGCACCTTTTTATCTATTGGTACAGCTTCTTACTTCAGGACATGGCTACCTCGGTGGTGGTGCTCCCTACATCTATGGGGAAAACGGACGGGGAGTTGTACGCGCCGGTACAACCGCCGGAAAATTTTGGTGCCGGGGACAAAAAAGGACCCCGGAGGCGCACAGCGCCTCCGGGGTCTCTCAGACAGCTTACTCGATGCTGATAATGTAGTAGTATACCGGCTGCCCGCCCGGCAGGACCGACAGCTCCGCATCGGGACAGCGTTTGGCAAAGATCTCCTGGGCCCTCTGGGCCTCCTCACCGGACACGTTTTCCCCGTAGAAGAGGGTGACGAACTCGGCCCCCTGCCCGGCGGCCTGGTCCGCCAGCTTCTCGAGCAGGACGGCGATCTCCCGGTCCGTGCCGAAGAGCTTGCCCCCCAGCAGGGCCAGGTAGTCCCCCTCGCTGATGGCGAAGCCGTCGAAGTCGCTGTTCCGGGCGGCGTAGGTGATCTGGGCGGTGGCCACGTTCCGGGCGGCGGCGGCCATGGTCTCCAGCAGCGCCTGGGTCTCCAGCTCCGGGTCCACGCTCATCATGGCGGTGACGCCCTGGGGGATGGTCTCGGTGGGCACCACCACCACCTCCCGGGAGGTCAGGCCCACGCACTGCTGGGCGGCCATGATGATGTTCTTGTTGTTGGGTAGCACAAAGACCACCTCGGCGGGCACCTTCTCAATCTCCTTGAGAATGCTCTCGGTGGAGGGGTTCATGGTCTGCCCGCCGGAGATGATGCCGTCCACCCCCAGATCCCGGAAGACCTCGGCCAGCCCCTCCCCCGCGCAGACGGAGAGGAAGCCATAGCGCTTATCCGGGGCGGCCTGGACCTCCATGGACTCCAGCTCCTCCTCCACCTCGTCCAGGTCGTCCACGCTCTGGACCTTCTTGCCGGCGGCCAGATCGTCGTGCTGGGTGCGCATATTCTCAATCTTGGCCAGCTCCAGCACGCCGTACTTCTGGGACTCGTTGAGAGCGCTGCCGGGGATGTCGGTGTGGACGTGGACCTTGAAGGCCTCGTCGTCCTCGCCGATGACCAGGCTGTCGCCGATGCTGTCCAGATAGGTGCGCAGGGGGGTCAGATCCACGTCCGGGCTGCTCTTGCGGACGATGAAGACGGTGTCAAAGGCGAAGGTGATCTCCTCGGTGGAGAAGGCGTTGAAGTCCGCCTTGGCGCTCTTGGGTGCGGCGGCCTCCAGCTCCGGCATGGGCTCCCCCCGCAGGGCGGCCAGCATCCCCTCCAGGATGACCAGGTAGCCCTGGCCGCCGGCGTCCACCACGCCGGCCTTCTTCAGCACCGGGTTCATGTCGGTGGTCTGGGCCAACACCTCGTAGCCCACCCGGATGGCCTCAGCCAGCACGTGCTCCACCTCGCTGTTCTCCGCCGCAGCCTCCACCGCCCGCTTGGCGGCCAGCCGGGAGACGGTGAGCACGGTGCCCTCGGCGGGCTTCATCACCGCGCCGTAGGCGGCGGCCACGCCCTCCTGCATGGCGGCGGCCAGCAGGGCTCCGTCGGCGGCGTCCCGGCCCTTGAGGGCCTTGGACATGCCCCGGAAGAGCAGGGAGAGGATGACCCCGGAGTTCCCCCGGGCACCCCGCAGCAGGGCCCCGGCGGTGATGGAGGCCGCCTCGCCCACGCCCGCCGGCTCGCCCTTGCGCAGCTCGGCGGCGGCGGTGCCGATGGTGAGGCTCATATTGGTGCCCGTGTCGCCGTCGGGCACGGGGAAGACGTTGAGATCGTTGATCTGCTGCTTCTGCAGGGTGATGGCGGCCGCGCCGTGCAGCACCATCTGCTTGAACTGAAGTCCGTCAATTGTCTGAATCATCGTGCGTTATACCCCCTTGGAATTGGACACAACAGAGTCAACACAGACGTCCACGCTCTTGACGGGTATGCCGGTGTACTTGCTGACCTTGTATTGCACCTCGCTCATAATGGAGCGGCAGACGGCGGTGATGTTGATGCCGTGCTCGACAATGATATGCAGGCGGATGGAGACCGTGGCGTCCCCGTTGTAGAGGACCTGGACGCCCTTGCTCATGGCCTCCTTGCGCAGCAGGTGGACCAGGCCGTCGGTCATGGAGCGGAAGGCCATGCCCTTGACGCCGAAGCAGTTGGTGGCGGCGTTGCCGGTGATGTTGGTGAACACGGCGTCGCTGATGCTGATCTCTCCTTTTTTCGTTTGCAGCTTTATCATGGATAACACCCTTTCAGCGGAAAAATAAGGATTCGCGGTTCATTATTATATACTATTTCCCAGGAGATAACAAGTAGAAAAAGGAAAAACCGTAAAATAAGCAAAAAAGGTGGCCGCAGCCTATTGAAAAACGCGGCGGTTTGACATATAGTAAGGGAAGACTTCAAAACTGCGGCGCTGCCGCCCTGCGGGTGGCGGGGCTGCTCATCCGCCCTTTGGCGGCGGGGCCTGCGCGGCCCCACGCCCCGCGGTTACTTTTTGTGCGAACAAAAAGTAACCAAAAAGTCGCTAGAACCTGCGGTTCTAGGACTCCCTAACGCGGGCCCGCCCGAAGGGCGGGACGCCGCGGCGGGGGACTGCGGGGAATTAGGCGCAGGCTTTGATGGACTGGGCGCCGCGTGAACCAGAAATCCTTCGGGGTTCTGATCTGCAGTCTGGCGGTTGGAGGACTTCGCCTGCCGGCCTTTTGATACGGTACCAGCTGCAAGCGCCCTATACAGATTCGCGTAATTTTGCAGCAAGGCGTCCGTACCTAAGTGTGCGGCGCATTTGAGAGAGGCAGAGCAGTCTGTTCCTGTTCCTCTTCCGCTTCGCCTCGCTTCGGAGCACGCCAAAACAGACGCTGAAGTCCGCCGAGGCGGTCTGTATAAATTGAGACGGACCAGATCCGGCCTCGGGCGCAAAAAATCTCCCCCCGTCATATAAGGATTCCAAAACCGTTGGTTTTGGCGATTTTTTGGTTACTTTTTGTTCGCACAAAAAGTAACAGGGCGGCCTGTGGCCGCCGGGCCGGTCATTCGGCCAGCGGCCGAATGACGGCCCCGTGGGCGTGGGGCGGCGCAAGCCCCGCAGCTTCCGAACAGAAGAATTTTCCCCTCGCGCGCGAAGCGCGCGAAGAAAGGAGCGCTATGCGCGTCATAACAGGTTCCGCCCGGGGCCGCCGGCTGCTGGAGCTGGCGGGTACGGAGACCCGCCCCACCACCGACAGGGTCAAGGAGGGCGTTTTCAATATTATCCAGTTCGACATCGAGGGAAGACGGGTCCTGGACCTCTTCGCCGGCACCGGACAGCTGGGCATCGAGGCCCTCAGCCGGGGCGCCGCCTCCGCCGTGTTCGTGGAGCAGCGCCGGGACGCCGCCGCCCTGGTGCGGGAAAATCTCAAGCTCACCGGGCTCGCCGGGCGGGCCAGGGTGGTCAACGGGGAGGCCCTGGCCTTTCTGGCCTCCGCCGGGGAGCGGTTCGACCTCATCTTTTTGGACCCCCCCTACGCCGCCGGTCTGTGGGAGAGCGCCATGGCGGCCATTTCCCGATTTGACATTTTGGCGAACCATGGTATAATGGTCTGTGAATCTCCTGCGGATCAGACCATGCCCGCCGCCGCCCCTCCCCTGCTCCTGCACCGGACCTACCGGTACGGGAGAGTCAAAATCACCACCTACCATCGGGAGGAGGATGAGGCATGAAAACCGCCGTCTGCCCCGGCAGCTTCGACCCCATCACCACCGGCCATCTGGATCTGGTGGAGCGGGCCGCCGCCATCTTCGATGAGGTGGTGGTGTGCGTGATGGTCAACGCCGAGAAGCGGCCCATGTTCTCCCTGGAGGAGCGGCTGGCGCTGGTCCGGGCCGCCGCCGCCCACCTGCCCAACGTCCGGGCCGCCGCCTGCGCCGGCCTGCTGGCGGACTTCGCCCGGAAAAACGGGGCCGCCGCCCTGGTGAAGGGGGTCCGGGGCTGCGTGGACTTCGATATGGAATACCAGATGGCCCAGATTAACCGCTCCCTGTGCCCTGCGCTGGACACCGTGCTCCTGCCCGCCCGGCCCGAGCACGCCCACATCAGCTCCACCATGGTACGGGAGATGCTTCGCCACCGCCAGAGCCTGGAGGGCCGGATGCCCCCCGCCGCTGTGGAGGCTTTACTGAGGATCAGAGAAGGAAAGGTATGATAAAAGCATGGCTAACGACGTACAGTATTTGATCGATATGCTCTACGAGATGGTGGACGGGGCCAAGGGCGTGGCCTTCAGCCCCGACAAGTGCATCATCATCCGGGAGGACGCCCTGGACCTGCTCGACGAGCTCCGGGGTCAGCTGCCCCTGGAGCTGAAAAAGGCCCAGGACCTCATCCGCGCCAGGGACGAGTATGTGGACAGCGCCAAAAAGGAGGCCGAGCGCATCCGCCGCCAGGCCGACCTGGACGCCAAGAGCATCGTGGGCGAGAGCGAGATCACCCGGGTGGCCCGGGACAAGGCCAAGGAGATCCTGCAGCGGGCCGACGAGCGCTCCAAGGCCATGATCGGCGTGGCCAACGAGTACACCGACGACGCCCTGCGCCGCACGGAGGAGGCCATCCAGATGGCCCTGGAGGAGGTCCGGGAGTCCCGCGCCCGGTTCCGGGCCGTGTCCAACGAGAAGCTGCAGGCCCAGCGGGCCCGGCTGGAGGAGCAGGGCGGCGAGTCCTGACCGTTTCCCGGTCGTGGCAGAACGCCCTTTCGTCTCTTTCCTTCCAAATCCGTCCCAAATTCTACATATTGTGCCATAAAGAGCTTCGTACACACCATGCTGTGTGCGGGGCTCTTTTTTACAGCGTCTTTTTCAAAGAACATGCGTTTCGGCCAAAAAACGCCTATTTTTTGCCGAAAAACGTCGGTTTTTCCCTAAAAAAAATAAAAATTTTATGCTTGCATTTCTGCTTCATCTGCCTTATACTAAACACAAGTGGGGGAAAGTGGGGGAAAGTAGAGCCATATCCCTGATTGGACCACCGTCGGCCCACAGGCCGGCCGTCTCCCCCGCAGAGGGCCGCGCCCGCGGCGGAGAGGCAGGTGGAGGGCGATGATCGGGCAGTACCAGCACAATATCGATGCCAAGGGCCGCCTGTTCATCCCCGCCAAGTACCGGGAGGAGCTGGGCGAGACCTTTTACGTCACCATCGGCCTGGACGGGTGTCTGTCGGTGTACTCCGACGCCAAGTGGGCCGACCTCACCGCCAAATTTGACGCCCTGCCCCTGGCCAAGGCCCGGAGCATGCGCGCCCTCTTCGCCAACGCCGCCAAGTGCGAGCCCGACACCCAGGGCCGCATCCTTATTCCCGCCAAGCTGCGCCAGTACGCCGCCCTGGAGCGGGAGGTGGTCATCAACGGCGCCTCCAAGTGCGTGGAGCTCTGGAGTCCGGAGCGGTGGGCCCCCATCGAGGCCGCCGGCCTGGACCCCGAAAATCTGGCCGCCGCCATGGAGGAGTTAGGATTCTAGGGATATGGAAGAAAAGGACTACGGGCACCGGCCCGTTCTGCTGGACGAGTGTCTGGAGGCGCTGGCCATCAAGCCCGGCGGCGTCTACCTGGACGGCACCCTGGGCCGGGCGGGCCACTCCCTGGCCATCCTCCGCCGCCTGACGGCGGGGGGCCGGCTCATCGGCATCGACCAGGACATGACCGCCATTGAGGCCGCTCGGGAGCGGCTGGCGGAGTTCGGGGACCGGGTCACCCTGGTCCACGGCAACTTCCGGGACCTGGGGAGCATTCTCCGGGATCTGGGGGCGGAGGGGCTGGACGGGATGCTCTTCGATCTGGGCGTCTCCTCCCCCCAGCTGGACGAGCCCCGGCGGGGCTTCAGCTACATGCACGATGCACCACTGGACATGCGTATGGACGGGACGGCGGCCCTGGACGCCCGGCAGGTGGTCAACACCTGGAGCGGCGAGGAGCTGTGCCGCATTCTGCGGGAGTACGGCGAGGAGCGCTACGCCGCCCGCATCGCCCAGGCCATCCTCCGGCGGCGTGCGCAGGCCCCCATCGAAACCACCGGGGAGCTGGCGGACATCATCCGTTCCGCCATGCCCGCCGCCGCTCTGCGGGAAAAGCAGCACCCCGCCAAGCGCAGCTTTCAGGCCGTCCGCATCGCCGTCAACGGCGAGCTGGACGCTCTGCCCCCCATGCTGGAGGCGGCGGCGGAGGCCCTGGCCCCCGGCGGACGGCTGGCGGTCATCACCTTCCACAGCCTGGAGGACCGCATCGTCAAGCAGACCATGCGGCAGCTGGCCACCGGCTGCACCTGCCCGCCCCAATTCCCGGTGTGCGTGTGCGGGAAGAAGCCCAAGCTGAAGCTGGTGGGCCGCAAGCCCGCGGCCGCCTCCCCGGAGGAGCTGGCGGCAAACCCCAGAGCACGCAGCGCCAAACTCCGCACGGCGGAGCGGACGGCGTTCTGATCCGCCCGCTTTCCCGCCGGGCAGGAACAGCCCGGCCCCGGAGGGCCGCATTTTTTACAGAGGAGGACCGCCCATGGCCGGCAGCAGCGGAAGAAAACCCAGACAGCGCTACAACACCCCCGGCGTGGTGGACGGCAACCTCGCGCGCAAGCTGGACAGCCGGGCGCTGGAGCGCCGGCTGGAACGCAGCGGACAGCTGGACTTCGACCAGCAGTACCGCCGGCGCAGGGAGACCGAGGCCGAGCGCCTCTCCCGCCGCCGGGCCCAGGCCAAGGCCGCCGTCCGCCCGGCCCAGCGGGTGTCCTTCGCGGCGGTGCTGGGATTCGCCTTCGTGGGCGCGCTGATGGTGGCGACGCTGCTGTGCTATGTGCGCATCAACAGCATCTCCCGCAGCATCGTGTCCATGAAGGAGCGCATCAGCGTGCTGCAGGTGGAACAGGTGGCCCTGCTGACCCAGTACGAGCAGGCCTTCGACCTCTCCTCGGTGAAGGAGGCCGCCGAGGCCGCCGGCATGACCATCCCCAGCGAGAGTCAAATCTACTACATTGACCTGCCCGGCGAGGATCAGGCCGTCTCCTACACCGGGAGAGACGGCGGTCTTCTGGACCGCGTGCTCACGGGACTGAGCCGGGCGATGTACGCCGCCGTGGAATATTTCCAGTGACGGAAAGTATACTCATTGGTGAGAGCTGCCGCCGGCGCTTCCCGCCGGGATCGCGGCCGCGGACCTGCTCCCACCCGCGCATGGATCGTATGCCGGCAGGCCGGGAGCGGGAGGCGGGAACCTCTTGCTCCCGTCCATGTTTTTTCATCGCTAAAGGAGGACCTTATGGCAAAAAAGCCCCAGAGAAAACCTGATTCCGCCCGTCTGGCCAAGCTGATCATCCAGCGGCGCACCCTGGCGCTGCTGCTGGTGTTCGGCGTGCTCTCCTTTCTGGCCCTGTTCGCCAAGGCCTACGACCTCACCATCAACCAGCACGACGACATGAAGTCCCGGGCCTCCAGCCAGCAGATGCGCAGCACCGTCATCACCGCCTCCCGGGGCAGCATCTACGACCGCAGCGGCACCATTCTGGCCATGTCCGCCTCGGCGGACAACGTCTTCCTGGACCCCAACGCCATCCAGCGGCGGGCCGACGAGCTGGATCTGGCCCGGCTGAAGAAGCTGGACGCGGGCCTGGCCGAGGGGGAGAGCCTGCCCATGAGCGGCCAGGCCTACAAGGACATGATCGCCCAGCGGCTGGCGGAGATCCTGGAGATCGACGAGGAGAAGATCCGCGACGAGATGGCCCGGACCAACTACATGTACGCCGTTATCAAGCGGCGGGTGGAGAAGAGCGTCAGCGACCAGATCCGGGAGTTTATCTCCAGCAACGACTCCGGCGCGGTGCTCCAGGGGGTGCACCTGGAGACCGACTCCAAGCGCTACTATCCCTACAGCGCCCTGGCCTCCCACGTCATCGGCTTTCTGGACCCCGACAACCGGGGAGCCTACGGCCTGGAGGCCCTCTACGACGAGGAGCTGGAGGGCAGCGCCGGCCTGGCGGTCACCGCCCAGGACGGGCGCAGCTCCGAGATCATGTTCCAGTATGAGCAGTACTACGACGCCCAGGACGGCCACAGCCTCCAGCTGACCCTGGACAGCGTTATCCAGTCCTACGTGGAGCGGGGGCTGGAGGACATGGTGGCCAAGTACGGGGCGAAAAACGGCGCGACGGGCATTGTCATGGACCCCAACACCGGGGGCATCCTGGCCATCGCCTCCAGCCCCACCTACGACATCAACGACCACCACGGCATCTACGACCCCCTGCTCCAGGCGGAGCTGGCCGAGGTGGAGGAGGAGAACCCCCCCGCCCCCGGCGAGGAGCACTCGGACGCCTACTGGGAGGCCCTGGGGCTGCTGCAGAACCGGCAGTGGCGCAACAAGGCGGTCAACGACACCTATGAGCCCGGCTCCACCGCCAAGATCCTCACACTGTCCATGGCCCTGGAGGAGGGCGCCATAACCCCCAGCAGCACCTTCCAGTGCGGCGGCTCCATCACCGTCAGCGGGGAGCCCATCGGCTGCTCCAACAAAAACGGCCACGGCCACCAGGTCCTCAAGGAGGCAGTGGGGAACTCCTGCAACCCCGCCTTCATCAGCATCGGCCTGAGCATGGGCACCGACCGGTTCTACGACTATATGGAGGCCTTCGGGCTGATGGAGAAGACCGGCGTGGACCTCCAGGGTGACGTGGGGGGCATCTTCGCCAGCCGCAAGGACTTCACCACCCTGGATCTGGCCTGCTACGCCTTCGGCCAGAACTACAACGTCACCCCCCTCCAGATCATCACCGCCCAGGCCGCCTGCATCAACGGCGGGTACCTCTACACCCCCTACGTGGTAGAGCGGGAGCTGGACAGCGACGGCAACGTCATCAAGCAGCACGACGCCGTGCCCGTGCGGCAGGTCATCAGCGAGGAGACCTCCGCCACGGTGCGGGAGATGCTGGAGTACGTGGTGAGCAGCGGCACCGGCCGCAACGGGCAGGTGCCCGGCTACCGCATCGGCGGCAAGACCGGCACCGCCGACAAGAGCGGCACCAAGGATCCGGTGAAGAACCCCAAGGGCGACGTGGTGGTGTCCTTCCTGTGCTTCGCCCCCGCCGACGACCCCCAGGTCATCATGCTCCTCACCCTGGACACCCCGTCCCGGAACACGGGCACCTATGTCTCCGGCGGCAACATGGTGGCCCCCACCGCCTCGTCCATCATGGGGGACATTCTCTCCCATCTGGGCGTCGCCCCCCAGTACACCGAGGACACCCAGACTGCCGCCGAGGGCACCGTCCCCTACGTGGTAGGCCTGACCAAAGACCAGGCCGCCGCCCGGCTGGCGGAGTACGGCTTCGCCGCCTACCGCACCGTGGGCGACGGGGAGACGGTCACCGACCAGACCCCCGCCGGGGGCGCCATCGTCCCAACCGGCGCGGAGATCATCCTCTACATGGGGGCGGAGAAATCCGGCGAGCTGTGCCGGGTGCCCAACGTGCTGGGCCTCTCCGCCGCCGACGCCAACAAGGCTTTGGCCAACGCGGGGCTCATCATGAAGGCCACCGGCGCCAGCGGCAGCGGCGTCAAGGCCATGAGCCAGTCCACCGGCGAGGGGGCGGAGGTCCCCGCCGGCACGGTCATCACCGTCCAGATGGGCCAGACCTCCAACACGGCGGACTGACCGGCGCATTTCCCGTTTGATCCCCGGGGAATACTGGGTATAACAGATGAGATGGGGGCAGCCCCCCTATTGAAAGAATGACGAAAGAGCAGGTGGCATACTATGAAGCTGCGCGAGCTGCTGCAGGGCATCGACCTTCTGGAGGCCGGCGCCGATCTGGATATGGAGATCACCGGCGTCAGTTACGACTCCCGGAACACCCGGCCCGGCGACCTCTTTGTGGCCATGACCGGCTATGAGACCGACGGGCACAGGTTCATCCCCATGGCCCGGACCAGGGGCGCGGCCTGCGTCCTCTGCCAGGAGCGGCCGGAGGAGGAGGGGCCCTGCGTGCTGGTCCGCGACAGCCGGGAGGCCCTGGCCCTGGCGGGCCGGAACTGGTTCGGCAACCCCGCCGCCGCCATGACCATGACCGCCGTCACCGGCACCAACGGCAAAACCACCACCACCTACCTCCTCAAGGACGTGCTGGAGAAAACTCTGGGGGCCAAGGTGGGCCTCATCGGCACCAACCAGAACATGGTGGGCCAGGAGGTCCTCCACACCGAGCGCACCACCCCCGAGTCCTTCGAGCTCCAGGCTCTCTTCCGCCGCATGGCGGACGCGGGCTGCACCCACGTGGTCATGGAGGTCTCCTCCCACGCCCTGTGCCTGAAGCGGGTGGCGGGCATCCAATTCGCCGTGGGGGTGTTCACCAACCTCAGCCAGGACCACCTGGATTTCCACGAAACTATGGAGAACTACTGCGACGCCAAGGCCCTGCTCTTCCGCCAGTGCGGCGCCGGCGTCTACAACGCCGACGACCCCTGGGCGGACCGGGCGACCCGGAACGCCCCCTGCCCCCTCTCCTCCTTCGGACAGTCGGCGGGGGATCTGCGGGCCCAGGGGGTCCGCCTGGCGGCGGACGGCGTGGCCTTCAACGCCCTGCTGGGGGAGGAGACCGTCCCCGTCCATGTGGGCATCCCCGGCGGCTTTACCGTCTACAACGCCCTGGGGGTGCTGGCGGCCGCCCGAGTCCTGGGGGTTCCCCTGGCGGCGGCGGCGGCGGCTCTCTCCACCAGCGAAGGGGTCAAGGGCCGGGCGGAGATCGTGCCCGTCCCCTGGAACTACACCGTTCTCATCGACTATGCCGTCACCCCCGACGCCATCGAGAACATCCTCACCACGGTCCGGGGCTTCGCCAAGGGCCGGGTGGTGCTCCTGTTCGGCTGCGGCGGCGACCGGGACCGGGGCAAGCGCCCCAAGATGGGGCGCATCGCCGCCCGGCTGGCGGACTTCGTCATCGTCACCTCCGACAACCCCCGCACCGAGGTCCCCGGAGACATCATCCGGGAGATCCTGCCGGGACTGGAGGGCTCCACCACCCCCTGGGCGGTGGTGGAGGACCGGGTGGAGGCCATCCGCTACGCCCTGGACCACGCCCAGCCGGAGGACGTCATCATCCTGGCCGGCAAGGGCCACGAGACCTACCAGATCGTCGGCCGCGAGAAGCGGCACTTAGACGAGCGGGAGGTGGTGGCCGCGTATATCGCTGAACAAAAGGAGAGGGCCTGACGCGCTCGGGCCAGAGGGAGAACTGCCATGGAAATGATTTTCGCGTGTGTTGTCAGCTTCGCCGCCACGGGGCTTTTGGGCTGGAAGGTGATCCTGCCCGCCCTGCGCCGGCTGAAGGCCGGCCAGGAGATCCGGGAGGTGGGGCCCAAGTGGCACAAAACCAAGGCCGGCACCCCCACCATGGGGGGGCTGATGTTCATCGCCGGCTCTGCCCTGGCCATGCTCATCGCCGGCTGGCCGGGAATGCTGGCGGGGGATCTGACCCACGTCTACGTATTTCTCTTCGCCGCCGTTTTCGGGGTGATCGGCTTTCTGGACGACTACGAGAAGGTCAAGCGGCACCAGAATCTGGGGCTCACCGCGCTGCAGAAGTTTCTGCTGCAGCTGGCTGCCGCCATCCTGTTTCTCATGCTCATGCGCTATGAGGGACGGCTCTCCCCCACCCTGTACGTGCCCTTTTTCAACCTCAGCCTTCCGCTGAGCTGGCCGCTGTATATGGTCTTCGCCGCCTTTGTTATCGTGGGCACTGTCAACGCGGTGAACATCACCGACGGGCTGGACGGCCTGTCCACCTCGGTGTCCGTCCCGGTGGCCCTGTTCTTTGTCTCCGTCGCCACCTGGTGGGGCTACACCCAGCTGGGCGTCTTCGCGGCGGCGCTGCTGGGGGGGCTGCTGGCCTTCCTGCTCTTCAACGCCCACCCGGCCAAGGTGTTCATGGGGGACACCGGCTCCCTCTTTCTGGGGGGCGCGGTGGCGGGGATGGCCTTCGCCGCCGACATGCCCCTGGTCCTCCTGCTGGTGGGGATCATCTACATTGTGGAAACTCTGTCCGATATTATACAGGTTGTATACTTTAAGCTGACCCACGGCCGGCGGATCTTCAAGATGGCCCCCATCCACCACCACTTTGAGATGTGCGGCTGGAGCGAGATCAAGATCGTCACCGTGTTCACCGCCGTATCCACCCTGTTCTGCGCCCTGGCCCTCTTCGGGGTCATGGACCGCATGGTGCCCTGACAGGGCCGGCCCCGGCCCGCCGCTTCGTATTTGGAGGAGACGCCTATGACCCGAGAAGAATACCGCCAGCGCAAGCGCCAGCAGGAGCGGGAGCGCCGCAGGAAGGAGCGGGAGGCCTGGGAGGCCGCCCGCGGCCCCCTGGACCTGCCCTTCCTGCTGCTGGCCCTGCTGCTGCTGGGCATCGGGCTCATCATGCTCCTGTCCGCCTCCTTCCCCTCGGCCCAGGCCTCCAAGGGCACCAACTACGACCCCCTGTATTACTTCAAGCGCCAGGGCATCTTCGCCGGCCTGGGGCTCTTCGCCATGTTCTGGGTGTCCAAGATCAATTATGAGCGCTTCCGGGGCCTGGCAAAGCTGGGCATCATCGTCTCCGTGGTCCTGCTGGTGCTGGTGCTCATCCCCGGGGTGGGCATCACCCGCAACAACGCCACCCGGTGGCTGGGCGTCCCCGGCATCGACTCGGGGCAGTTCCAGCCCTCGGAGGTGGCGAAGGTGGGCGTGATCGTCTTCTTTGCCGAGTTCATCTCCAAAAAGCGGGAGAAAATGAGCACCCTCAAGGAGGGCCTGCTGCCCCTGGGGCTGCTGCTGGCATTCGTCGCCGCCCTCATCGGCTTGGAGCCCCACCTGTCCGGAGCCATCCTGGTGCTGGGCATTGGGGCGGCCATGATGATGGTGGGCGGCATCCACTGGGGGTGGATCGCCGCCGGGGTGACGGGGCTGTGCACCGGCTGGTACGTGCTGGCCAACACGGACATTGTGGAGTCGGTGCTCAAGTACAACGTCAGCCGCCTCATCACCTGGAAGGACCCCTGGTGGGACATCCAGGACAAGAGCTTCCAGACGGCCCAGAGCCTCATCACCATCGGCTCGGGAGGCCTGCTGGGCCTGGGACTGGGCAAGGGGCGGCAGAAGTTCATGTTCCTGCCGGAGGAGCACAACGACTACATCTTCGCCGTTGTCTTCGAGGAGCTGGGGCTGGTGGGGGGCACCCTGATTATGGTCCTCTTCTCCCTGCTCATCATCCGGGGCTTCTGGCTGGCCATCCACGCCAGGGACCGCTTCGGCAGCCTCCTGGCGGTGGGCGTCACCACCCAAATCGCCCTCCAGACCTTTTTGAACATCGCCGTCGTCACCAACTTTATCCCCGCCACCGGCATCTCCCTCCCCTTCTTCAGCTACGGCGGCACCGCCCTGGCCATTCAGCTGGCGGAGGTGGGGATCGTGCTGTCGGTGTCCAGGCAGATACCTGCGCCGAAGGCGGGGTAAAGCGCCGCCTCCGGCGGCGAAGAAAGGAGTCGCCCGCTATGAAAGTCATATTTACCTGTGGGGGCACCGCCGGCCATGTGAACCCCGCCCTGGCCCTGGCGGGGCTCATCGCGGAGCGGCGGCCGGACAGCGAGATCCTGTTTGTGGGGGCCCACAGGGGGATCGAGCGGCCGCTGATCGAGGCGGCGGGCTGGCCCTTCCGGGCGGTGGAGGTGTCCAGCTTCCACCGGTCCCTGCGGCCCAGGGAGCTGCGGCACAACCTGGTCTCGGTGCGCAACCTCCTGCGCTCCCCAAAGGAGGCCCGGGCGCTGCTGGAGGCCTTTCCGGCGGATCTGGTGGTGGGCACCGGGGGCTATGCCAGCTACCCCATGATCCGGGCGGCGGCAAAGCTGGGCATCCCCGCCGCCATCCACGAGTCCAACGCCATCCCCGGCCTCACCACCAGGCTTCTGGAGAACCACGCGGACCTCATCATGGTGGGCTTCGAGGAGTGCCGGAAAAACTACCGGCGCCCGGACAAGGTCCTGGTCACCGGCACGCCGGTGCGGGGGGACTTCTTCCGGCTGACCCGGCGGGAGGCCAAGGCCCGGCTGGGCATGGACGACGGCCGGCCCCTGATCGTCTCCTTCTGGGGCAGCCTGGGGGCCGAGGAGATGAACCGGGAGACCGCCCAGCTCTTCGCCCTGGAGGTCCGGGACGGCGTCCCCTTCCACCACGTTCACGGGGCGGGCAAGATGGGCTGCCGCCATATGGCGGAGTACCTGGACGGGGCCGGCATCGACCTGAGCCGGCACCCGGATCTGGACGTGCGGGAGTACATCCAGGACATGGGCGCCGTCATGCGGGCCGCCGACCTGGTGATCTGCCGGGCGGGGGCCAGCACCATCAGCGAGATCACCGCCCTGGGGGTCCCGGCCATCATCGTCCCCTCCCCCAACGTGACCCACAACCACCAGGAGTACAACGCCCGGGTGCTCTCCGACGGCGGCGGCGCGGTGCTGGTGCTGGAGCGGGACAGCAGCGGGCAGCTGCTGTACGACACGGCCCGGGAGATCCTGGGCAGCCCCCAGCGGCGGCGGCAGATGGCCGAGGCCATGGGGGCCATGGGCTCCGTGGACGCCGCGGAAAAAATTTACGCCGCCGTCATGTCCCTGCGGGCAAAGGGGCGGAAGTAGCAGTTTTCTCCCATCCGCATACCATGGATTAGTTTGGTAAAATCCATGTGCGGAGGGATCTATATGAGCCACATTATCATACGGGGGGGACGCAGGCTGGAGGGGGCGCTGACCGTCCAGGGCGCTAAAAACAGCGTTCTGCCCATTCTGGCGGCCACCATCCTGCATCCGGGACAGACCGTGCTGCAGGGCTGCCCCCATCTCAGCGACGTGGAGGCCAGCATCCGCATCCTCCGCCACCTGGGCTGCAAGGCCCGCTGGGAGGGGGAGGCGCTGGTGGTGGACGCCGGCGGCATGAGCCGGCGGGACATCCCCGACCACCTGATGCGGGAGATGCGCTCCTCGGTGATCTTCCTGGGGGCCATCCTGGCCCGGCTGGGCCGGGCGGAGATGAGCTACCCCGGCGGCTGCGAGCTGGGACCCCGGCCCATCGACCTGCACCTGACCGCCCTGCGCCAGCTGGGGGCGGAGCTGCGGGAGGAGGGGGGCCGCCTGCGGTGCACCGCCCAGAGGATGGCGGGGCGGGAGATCGCCCTGAGCATTCCCAGCGTGGGCGCTACGGAGAACGCCATCCTGGCCGCCTGCGGCGCAGAGGGGGAGACCACCATCTTCAATGCCGCCAGGGAGCCGGAGATCGCGGACCTCCAGGCCTTCCTGCGCGCCATGGGCTGCCAGGTGCGGGGGGCAGGCAGCTCCACCGTCTGCGTGGCGGGCCGCCGGCCCACGCGGGACGCCGTACATACCGTGATGCCCGACCGCATCGCGGCGGCCACCTACCTGGCCGCCGTGGCCGCCGCAGGCGGACAGGTGGAGCTGCACCGGGTCAACTACCGGCACCTGTCCACCGTCACCGCCGCCCTCCACGGGGCGGGGTGCCAGATCACCGGGGGCGAGGGGCGGGTGGTCCTCCGCTCCGACGGGGCCCTGCGCTCCGCGGGTACGGTGCGCACCGCCCCCTACCCCGGCTTCCCCACCGACGCCCAGGCGGTGCTGATGGCGGCGCTGCTGCGCGGCCAGGGCGCCACCGTGTTCGTGGAGAACATCTTCGAGAACCGCTACCGCCATGTAGATGAGCTGTGCCGCATGGGCGCGGACATCAGCGTGGCGGACCGGGTGGCGGTGGTCACCGGCGTGCCCCGGCTCTACGGCGCGGATGTGCGGGCCACGGACCTGCGGGGCGGGGCCGCCCTGCTGGTGGCGGGGCTCATCGCCGACGGGACCACCCGCATCGGGGACATCCACCACATACAGCGGGGCTACGAGGACCCGGTGCGTGACCTGGCCGCCCTGGGGGCGGACATCGCCCTGGAGGAACCGCCTCCGGCCGCCCACCAATAAAACCATGAGAGGAGTGAGCGCTATGCCCAAAAAACGCACCACCCGCCGGCGGCGGAGGCGGGGCGGCCTTGTCCGCCTGCTGCGGCCCCTGTCGGTCCTGCTGGCCGCAGTGGCGGTGGTGGCGGCGCTCACCCTCTTCTTCAAGGTGGACAAGATCGAGACGGCGGGCAGCGCCCGCTATCAGGCGGAGGAGATCATCGCCGCCTCCGGCGTGGAGCGGGGGGACAACCTCATCCTGCTGGACCGGCGGCGGATCGCCCAGCGGCTGTATACGGAGCTCCCCTACATCACCCAGGTGCAGGTCACGCCCCAGTTCCCGGACACGCTGCTGCTGGAGATCACCGAGACCCGGGCCATCGCCTCCATCCAGGGCGCGGGGGGCTACTGGCTCCTCAGCGCCAAGGGGAAGCTGGTGGAGGCGGCGGAGGAGAGCGCCGCGGCGGACTACCTGGCCATCAGCGGCGTGGAGGCCCTCTCCCCCGCCGTCAGCCACATGCTGGAGCTGCCGGAGGAGAGTCCCATCAGCCGGGAGCGTCTGGCCGCCCTGCTGGAGGCCCTGGAGAGCCGGGGGATGATGGCCCGGGTGGACGGGCTGGACGTCAGCGACGAGGAGATCCTGGTGCTGGGCTACGACGGCCGGTTCCAGGTGGAGATGTTCTACGACGCAGACTTCGACTTCAAGCTTCACTGCCTCCAGGAGGCGGTGGAGCTGCTGGAGCCCAACGAGCGAGGCGTGCTGCGCATGACCATGCAGGACGACAATGAGGCCCGCTTTATCCCCGCCCCCCAGCCGGCGGGAGCGGCAGGCTCTTCCTCCTAAACCAGAATTTGCCTCAAAATTTCAAAAAAACAGGGAATCACCTATTGACCTGTCCGCAAAAAAAGCATACAATGGATCATAAATGCTTGACACTCTATCTGGGGGCCCAGGGTCCCAGTGACATACGGAAGATACAATTGGTAGGAGGAATCCAAATATGGCATTTGAATTGGTAACCGCGCCTGACAACGTGGTGAAGATCAAGGTGATCGGCGTAGGCGGCGGCGGCAACAACGTGGTCAACCGCATGGTCCGCGCCGGCGTGGGCGGCGTGGACTTCGTGGCCGTCAATACGGACAAGCAGGCGCTGAACGTGTCCAGCGCGGGCTATAAGATTCAGATCGGCGAGAAGCTGACCCACGGCCAGGGCGCCGGCTCCGACCCCGAGGTGGGCCGCAAGTCCGCCGAGGAGAGCCGCAGCCAGATCACCAAGGCCCTGGAGGAGACGGACATGGTCTTCATCACCGCCGGCATGGGCGGCGGCACCGGCACCGGCGCGGCCCCCATCGTGGCGGAGACCGCCAAGGAGCAGGGCATCCTCACCGTGGGCGTGGTGACCAAGCCCTTCGGCTTCGAGGGCCGGCGGCGGATGACCCAGGCGGAGAAGGGCATCGAGGATCTGCGGGGCAAGGTGGACTCCCTGGTCATCATCCCCAACGAGCGGCTCAAGCACGCCACCGACCAGAAGATCACCTTCGCCAACGCCTTCGAGATCGCCGACGACGTGCTCAAGCAGGCGGTCCAGTCCATCTCCGACCTCATCAGGGAGACCGGGTTCATCAATCTGGACTTCGCCGACGTCACCGCCATTATGAAGGACGCGGGGCTGGCCCACATGGGCGTGGGCCGCGCCGCCGGCAAGGGCAAGGCCGAGGAGGCCGCCCGCATGGCCATCTCCAGCCCCCTGCTGGAGACCTCCATCAACGGGGCCAGGGGCATCCTGATCAACGTCACCGGCTCCATGGACATCGGCCTGGAGGAGGTGGAGCAGGCCGCCTCCCTGGTCCAGGACGCCGTACATCCCGACGCCACCACCATCTTCGGCGCCGCCTTCGACGAGACCATGGACGACGAGATCCGGGTCACCGTCATCGCCACCGGCTTCGACGAGAAGAAGGGGGCCTCCCCCGTGGACGCCGTCATCAGCCGCAGCGGCGACAGCTCCAAGGACAAGTTTGACAACCTCTTCCTCAAGCCCCAGACCGAGGAGGAGAAGACCGCCGAGGAGAAGGACCCCTTCGACGACATACTGCGGATCTTCAACAACGACCGCTGATTCCACAGCCGCACCAGAGCGCGGCACATGGGCCCCGCCGCGCCATGTGCCGCGCTTTTGCGCCTCTCTCCGCCAGAGGGGCGGGGACGGAAGGAGGGCTCCATGGGAAACGAAGCAGACAGGGACAACCCCTTTGAGGTCCCGGATCCGGGGCGGCGGGGACGCCGGCTGATCGTCCTGGCCGGCCTCCTCTTGGCCGGGCTGGTCAGCTGCACCAACCTAGGCCGGCCCCTCTACTCCCCCGGGGAGATCGAGGACATTCTGGAGGAGCGCTACGGCCTCCCCTTCTCCGTGGGCGAGCCCTGCGAACGCGGCATGGCCCGGCGGACCTACCAAGCCGCCTCCCCCCGGTACCCGGAGCTCCTGTTCCAGGTTGAGGACGGCTGGACCGGGTTTTCCTGGTCGCCGGGACTCGGCGGCGTGCCGCCCACCCCCCGCTTCAGCCGGCACTACCTGCGGGACAACTGCCGGGCGGCCGCCTGGAACCGGTACGCCGTCCCGCTGCTGGAGGCCCACGGCCTGGCGGGGCTGGCGGTCCCCCAGGACCAGGACCGCTTGTATGCCGGGGACCCGTCCCTGCCCCGGTACCTGATCCCCTGCGCCGGCGACATGGCCGCCCACGCCGGGGTCCTGTGCGGCCTGCTGGAGGAGCTGGCGGATCTGCCGGTCTTCCGGGACGCGCCGGAGCCCGGCGGCGGTTTCGGCATACCGGCAGAGGTGTCCGCCGCCCCCGGCAGCCCCCTCAGCGCCGGTGAGATCCTCTGGCTGCCCGTGGGGGAGGTATGGGAGGAGGCGGCGCTCCTGGAGCGGCTGGAGGAGGCCCGGACGGCGGCGGTGAAGCGGCTGGCCGGCTGTCTCAGGCGCGCTGGCATCCTCCCCTCCCTGCTGGAGGGGACGGATCTGCCCATACCCGGCGAGGACTTTATTGTCACCGGTGAGCTGACGGTGCGGGGCCGGGCGGCGATGTTCTCCCTGGACGAGATCTGGCGGGAGCTGCTTCCCTTTCTGCGGGAGGTGTCCGGCAACGAATATCTGAACACCGGCACCGCGCTGCGCTGCTACGGGACCTATGAGCTGGCCGGGAGCAGCTTTCTGTGCCTGGTGACCTCCTCCACCGTCACCACCCGGCACCAGGACCAGAGTCTGGTGATGGACCACGTCCTGCTGGCGGAGACCGGCACGGGGCGGCTCTACCAGTACGGCTATGAGAAAGACCGCTACGCCGTCCTGGTCCGCTCGCCCCACCTTTTGCCCCCGGAGGCGCTGGAACAGCTGCTGGCGCTGCAGCCGGCCCCGCAGCCATCTTAAAAAAATAGCCAATACTTGCTGTTCCCCCCACAGCTTTGCCTGTGGGGGGGCTTTTTTGCGTGGAAACAGGGTGTTTCCGCCTTTTTCCTTGACAAAGCAGCCGCATTTTAGAAATTCTGCACGGGAGTATTCTGCCTCAAATCACATAGAGTAACAGCGCTGCCGAATGAAAACGGCAGCAAATTTTTGGAAAGGGGTGGTGATATGGATGATTGGACGCAGCAGGAGCAGGGAGCGCGGCGCGGCTTTTTTTCTTAGCGGCCTTCTGTGCGCCGCCTCCCTGCTGGGGCTCCAGCAGGGGGCCCGGGCCGCAGCCCTGGAGGCGGAGAGCCTGGTGCCGGTGGGTCACACCATCGGCATCAAGCTGTTCGCCGAGGGCGTGGTGGTCATCGGCCTGGCGGAGGTGGAGACCGGCAGCGGCGTGCTGACGCCGGGGGCGGACTGCGGCCTCCAGGTGGGGGACGTGATCGAGGCCGCTAACGGCACCGAGGTGGAGAGCTCCGAGCAGTTCGCGGCCCTGCTCCAGTGCGGAGGCATCGTGGAGCTGGGGGTCTCCCGCGGCGGAAAGGAGCTGACCCTGGCGGCGGAGCCGGTGCTGGCCGCCGACGGCACCTGGCGGCTGGGGGCCTGGATCCGGGACAGCATGGCGGGCATCGGCACCGTCACCTTCTATGATCCCTCCACCAACACCTTCGGCGCTCTGGGACACGGCATCACCGACACGGACACGGGGATGCTGATGCCTCTGGGGGACGGCGCGGTGATGGGGGCCTCGGTTAAGACGGTGAAAAAGGGCAGCGCCGGCCAGCCCGGCGAGCTCAAGGGCAGCTTCGACCTCACCCACGACGCCGGGCAGCTGTACGCCAACACGGAGCGGGGGGTCTTCGGCGTGCTGGAGGAGCCCCTGTTCTCTCAGCGGGAGGCGGTCCCGGTGGCGTCCCCCGGCGAGGTCCGCACGGGGCCGGCGGTCATCCTCTCCAACGTCAGCGGCGACGGCGTGGAGGAGTACGGCATCGAGATCGTCAAGGTGCTGGACGCCTCCCAGGTGCAGAACCTGCTCATCCAGGTGACGGACCCGCGCCTCATCGACCAGACCGGCGGCATCGTGCAGGGCATGAGCGGCAGCCCCATCCTGCAGGATGGAAAGCTTATCGGCGCGGTGACTCACGTGATGGTCAACGAGCCCACCAAGGGCTACGGGATTCTCATTGAGAACATGCTGGCGGAGGCGGGGCAGTAGACAGAGCTCCAGGGAGCGGCTTTCGCCGCTCCCTGGAGCCTATGGCGCTTTTAGGAGAGCAGCAGGGTGTCGTCGGCCTCGTCGCTGCCGCTGGCCCTGCCGAACAGCTCCAGCAGTTGGGGCACCGTCAGGCGGCGCTTCTCCTCGCCGGAGACGTCGACCACGACCCGGCCGTCGTAGAGCATGATCAGCCGGCTTCCGTGGGCGATGGCGTCCCGCATGTTGTGGGTGATCATCAGGGTGGTCAGCCGGTCCCGCCCCACGATGCGCTCGGTGGCGTCCAGCACCTTGGCCGCCGTCCTGGGGTCCAGGGCGGCGGTGTGCTCGTCCAGCAGCAGCAGCTTGGGCCTCTGCAGGGTGGCCATCAGCAGGGTGAGGGCCTGCCGCTGGCCGCCGGAGAGGAGGCCCACCTTGGCGGTCAGCCGGTCCTCCAGCCCCAGATCCAGGATGCGCAGCATCTCCCGGTACGTCTCCCGCTCCGCCCTGCCGATGCCGGGACGGAGGGTACGCCGCCGGCCGCGGCGCATGGCCAGGGCCATGTTCTCCTCGATCTGCATGGTGGCGGCGGTTCCCATCATGGGGTCCTGGAACACCCGGCCGATATACCGGGCCCGCCTGTGCTCCGGCAGGCGGGTCACATCCGTGCCGCCGATGGCGATGGTCCCCCGGTCCACCGCCCACACGCCGGCCACGGCGTTGAGCAGGGTGGACTTGCCCGCGCCGTTGCCGCCGATGACGGTGACAAACTCCCCCTCCCCGATGTGGAGGGAGAGGTCCCTGAGGGCGGTCTTCTCGTTGACCGTACCGGCGTTGAAGGTCTTGCAGACGCCGTCGATGTCAAGCATGGGCCCTGCCCCCCTTTCCCGCGCCCCTGGCGAAAAAGCGCTCCCGCCAGAAGGGCGCCGCCAGGAAGACGGCCACAGTGGCCGCAGAGATGAGCTTGAGGTAGTTGGTGTCAATGCCGCTGAGGCTCACCACCGCCTGGATGACCACATGGTAGATCACCGCGCCGGCGGACACCCCCAGCAGCTTCAGCGCGAAGTTGCGGAACACGGAGGAGAAGAGCACCCGGCCGATGATCACCGCCGCCAGGCCGACCACGATGGCCCCCCTGCCCATGCTGGCGTCGGCAAAGGCCTGGTATTGGCTGAGCAGGGCCCCCGACAGGGCCGCCAGGCCGTTGGAGAGCATCAGCCCCAGCACCTTGCCCCGGCCGGTGCTGATCCCCTGGGCGCGGGCCATATCCGGGTTGGCCCCGGTGGCCCGGAGGGACGCCCCCAGCTCGGTGCCGAAAAACCAGTACAGCACGGCGATGATGGCGGCGGTGAACAGCCCCACCGTCAGAATGGGGTGCCGCCAAAGGGGCTCGTCCCCCCTGGCCGCCCCCTGGACAAAGCGCAGGGACACCAGAAGGCGGTCCAGGCTGGCCGGATCGATGACGTTGATGGCCACGTTGGCCTTCATCCCCATGATGGCCAGGTTGACGGACCACAGCCCCAGCTGGGTGAGAATCCCCGCCAGAATGGCCGGGATGCCGCAGGCGGTGTGGAGCAGGCCGGTGGCCAGCCCCGCCAGCATGCCCGCCAGCAGCGCCGCCGGCATGGCCAGCCACAGGCTGGCCCCCGCGCCGAACAGGACCACAAACACCGCGCCCCCGGTGCAGAAGGATCCGTCCACCGTCAGATCCGCGATGTCCAGAATTTTATAGGTTATATACACCCCGATGGCCATAATGCCCCAGATCAGCCCCTGGGACACGGCCCCCGGCAGCGCGCTGATGAATCCCGCCATACGTCCATACCCTCCTATTCGGGATAAACGGCGGCCCCTCCGCCGCCTCTTCCGCACTCTCCGGCGCCCGTCACGCCGCCCCAATGGCCTCGTAGCCCGCAGGGACCGTCACGCCCAGGTCCGCGCAGACGGCGGCGTTGTACTTCTTGACAAACTCCGGGGCGTACTCCACGGCCATGGCGGAGACGTCCGCCCTGCCGGTGAGAATAGCGGCGGCCATCTCGCCGGTCCTGCGGCCCACGTCGTAGTAGCTGATGGACAGCGTGGCCGCGCCGCAGCCCCGGCAGACCCCCTCCTCGCCGGTGAACACGGGGGTGACCCCCCGGCAGATGTTGTCAATGATGGGGGCGTTGGAGGCGGCGGTGTTGTCCGTGGGCACGTAGAGCACATCGCTGGCATCCGACGCCGCCCGGCACACGGCGGAAACGTCGTTGGAGTCGGCGAAGGCGTACTGGGTGCAGGTATAGCCCATGTCCTCCAGACAGCGCTGAACGGCGTCCACCTGGTACTGGCTGTTGGCCTCGCCGGCGCAGTAGAGCAGGCCCACGGTCTCCGCGTCGGGGTACCACTCTTGGATCATCGCCGCCTGCTGGTCCAGGGGGGCCAGGTCGGAGGTGCCGGAGACGTTGCCCCCCACGGTGCCGGTAAAGTCCCGGATGCCCAGGGCCACGCCGTACTCGGTGACGGAGGTCCCCAGGATGGGGATGTCGGCGGTGGCGGCCGCGGCGGCCTGGAGGGCCGGGGTGGCGTTGGCCATGATGAGGTCCACCCCCTTGGACACGAAGGAGGTGGCGATGGAGGCGCAGGCCGCCGGATCGTTGGCGGCGTTCTGAACGTCAAAAGTCACCTGGCCGGGCAGCAGTTCGTTCAGCGCGTCCTGAAAGCCCCGGGTGGCAGCGTCCAGGGCCTCATGGGTCACCAGCTGGGAGATGCCCACCACATATACCGCGCCGTTCCCGTCGCCGCCGGGGGGCGGACTGCCGCCGCTCTCTCCGCCGCCGGGACCGCCGCAGGCGGCCAGGGTTCCTGTCACAGCCCCCGCCAGGAGCAGGGCCATCATCTTCTTCCTCATCCGCATCTGTTCTCCTCACATCGCTGTATCCTTACTATGGAAATTGCCGGGCGCGCCGCCCCCGCCGGGCCGGATTCCGAAAAATCCCTTATCGCATCCGGGCGGGGGCCGCTCTGACGGGCAGAAGCCGGGGCCGCACAGGCTCCTGTGCGGCCCCGGCCCTTTTGTAGTATGCGCCAAATGGACGGCCGCCATGCAGACGGCGGGGATCTGGAGAAATTAATCCCGTATGTCCAGGCCTGTCCGCTCCACCGGTACGGAAAAGCAGGCGGCGTCCGTCTCCGGCGGATCATGGTCCCTTCCGCCAAAGGCGGCGGATTGGGGGTAAAAAACGCCCCTTGACTCCCCGGAGGCGAAATATGCCGCACCGTGGAGAAGGTTTCGATAAGGCAGGGAAATTTTTCCTATTTTATCGAAACTTTTGGGACGATTTTGTTAGATAAATTCCAAGATTCGACTTGTGTTTTCTGTCTGTTTATGGTAATTTGTAAGCAAGGCACAACGAAGCTTCGATTTTTCGTCTAAACAGACGGATGGCCCTCTATTCATGTCGACATGCAAATTTTGGAAAGGACACACGCATATGGACAACAGAATAAAGATCATGCTGACGGACTCCGACGAGGAAGCGCGCGGCATGCTGCAGGACGCCCTGGAGCGGACGGGCCGTTTTCTCGTGACGGCCTCCACCGGCGATGGGGAGCAGGCCCTGCGGCTGATAGAGGAGACCAAACCGGATCTTCTGGTGCTGGATTTGATCCTGCCCGGTCTGGATGGCCTTGGCATTCTGCGCCGTCTGGACAGGGAGCGCCGCCCTCTTATACTGGCCATCTCCCACTTTACCACCCACGACATGGTGGCCGAGGCGGGCCAGCTGGGCGCCTCCATCTTCGTCAGCAAGCCCTATAACGAGGACGCTCTGGTGGAGAACCTGGTCAGCCTGTCGGAGAAGTGCGGCAGCCAGTTCCATACCCCCGGCCTGGAGGAGCTGGTGACCTCCATCATCCACGAGGTCGGCGTCCCCGCCCATATCAAAGGGTATCAGTATGTCCGGGAGGCGATCATGATCACCGTGGAGAACATGGACGTGATCAACTCCGTCACAAAGGTGCTCTACCCGGAGGTCGCCAAGCGCTTCCACACCACTCCCAGCCGTGTGGAGCGGGCCATACGCCACGCCATCGAGGTGGCCTGGGACCGGGGCGACCTGGAGACCCTCCAGCGCTTTTTCGGCTATACCGTCAGCAACGCCAAGGGAAAGCCCACCAACTCGGAATTTATCGCCATGATCAGCGACCGGATCAGACTGAAGCTGAAAATTGCGCCAGCCTGAGAGTCCGCCGCGCCGCAGTCTGTATTGTGAGAGAGAGACGCACAGTCCCCTATATAAGTACACACTCCCCCGCCACGCGGCGGCGGGGGAGTGTGCTTATTTTTTTGTCCGGGGACCGTCACGTCCCCTGCCGCCCCTGCAGCAGCGACGCCTGGGCGGCCATGGTGCCCAGGGTGTCCCCCAGCTGCACAAACCCCGCCGCCAGCACCGACAGCTCCGGGGCGGGCAGGCTCTCGTACAGCGCGTTGGCGATCCCCGTCACCAGCATCGACATCTCCTGCGGATTCACACGCATCCCTCCCCCGCCATTCTATGCGGCAGGGGGCGCCGCCGGTTCACGCTTTTTCCAGCAGGCAGCGCAGCATCCGCTCCGGATTCTCCAGAAACCGCCGGGTGATCTGATAGTGCTCCGTCTCCCGGTAGGCCACGGCGCGCACGCCCTCCCGGTCCAGCTGGAAAATCTCCGCGCCGGGGAGGGCCATGAGGATGGGGGAGTGGGTGGCGATGATGAACTGGGAGGAGCGCCCCGCCAGCTCGTCCAGCAGCGCCAGCAGAGACAGCTGGCGGGTGGGGGACAGGGCCGCCTCCGGCTCGTCCAGCAGGTACAGCCCCTCGCCGCCGAAGCGGTTCTCCACCAGGGCCAGGAAGCTCTCCCCATGGGACTGGCGGTGGAGGGACACGCCGCCGTAGCTGTCAATCACCCGGCCCCCCAGGGAGGGCGCCCGGTCCATCTCGTCGATGTTTGTGGCCACATTGTACAAGCTCTCCGCCCGGAGGAAGAAGCCGTCCCTGGCGAAGCCCCGCCGGGTCAGCGTCAGGCTCTTCCACAGGGCGGAGTGGGTGGCCTCGGTGGAGAAGCGGAAGTTCCGGGTGCCGCCCTCGGGGTTGAAGCCCCAGGCCGCAGCCACGGCCTCCAGAAGGGTGGACTTCCCCGTCCCGTTCTCCCCCACCAGGAAGGTCACCGGCTTTCTCAGCTCCAGCGCACCGCCCTCCGCCAGGTACCGCACCGCCGGAATGTCCAGCAGGTACCGGTCCCCCTCGATGGGCCGGGTCAGGGCGATCCGGCTGATATAGGGTCCCCGCTTCATGTCTGTCCCCCCTTTAGTTGAGCGCGTCGCCGCCGGCGGTGAACAGCTCCTCCACCCGCCGGGCAGTCAGCGGGCACTCCGCCAGCTCCGGGTCCCGGGCCAGCAGGGCCTCCGCCGCCGCCTGGGCCTCCCGCAGCAGGGCTACATCGCAGCTGAGATCCGCCACCTTCAGGGCCGGCAGGCCGTGCTGCCGCTGGCCGAAGAAGTCGCCGGGGCCCCGCAGGCGCAGATCCTCCTCGGCGATTTTGAAGCCGTCCCCCGTCCGGGTCATGGCCCGCAGCCGCTCCCGGGTCTCCTCGTTCCGGTTGTCGGAGATGAGCACGCAGTAGGACTTGTGCCGCCCCCGGCCCACCCGGCCCCGGAGCTGGTGGAGCTGGCTGAGGCCGAAGCGGTCCGCGTCCTCCACCACCATCACCGTGGCGTTGGGCACGTCCACCCCCACCTCCACCACGGTGGTGGAGACAAGGATGTGGACCTCCCCGGCGGCGAAGGCGGCCATCACCGCGTCCTTCTCCCTCGGCTTCATCCGCCCGTGGACGCAGGCCACTCGGAGCTCCGGGAAGACCTGCCGCTGGAGGACGTCCGCGTACTCCGTCACTGCCTTGCGGTCGTCGGGGACGGCGTCGTTCTCCTCCACCATGGAGCAGATAATGTAGGCCTGCCGCCCGGCGGCGATCTCCTTGGCCAGAAACCGGTAGAGCCGCTGGCGGTAGGCCCCCGTGACGGCAAAGGTGTCGATCTTCTGCCGCCCCGGGGGCAGCTCGTCGATGACCGACACGTCCAGATCGCCGTAGATGATGAGGGCCAGGGTACGGGGAATGGGGGTGGCGGACATGACCAGCAGATGGGGCTGCTCCCCCTTGGCGGACAGGGCCGCCCGCTGGCCCACGCCGAAGCGGTGCTGCTCGTCCGTCACCACCAGCCCCAGGCGGCGGTAGGCCACGCCCGTGCTGATGAGGGCATGGGTGCCGATGACCACCTGGGTCTCCCCGCTCTCCAGCCCGGCCAGCACCGCCCGCCGGGCCCTGGCGGGCATGCCCCCGGTCAGCAGGGCGCAGGAGATCCCCAGCCCCTCCAGCAGAGGGGCCAGCCCCCGGTGGTGCTGCTCCGCCAGGATCTCAGTGGGGGCCATAAGGGCGGCCTGCCGGCCGCTGCGGGCGGCGCAGACCATGGCAGCGGCGGCCACCATGGTTTTGCCCGAGCCCACGTCCCCCTGGACCAGCCGGTTCATGGGCCGCCCGGCGGACAGGTCGGACACGATCTCGCCGATGGCCCGCCGCTGGGCGCCGGTGAGGGCAAAGGGCAGCGCCCCGTAGAAGTCCTCCAGACCGAGGCGCTCCCAGGAGGCGCACTGCAGCGCCTCCCGCCGCCGGCGCAGGCGCTTGAGCCCGATGGCCAGCAGGAACAGCTCCTCGAACACCAGCCGCCGCCGGGCGATGTCCAGCTCCTCCCCGCTGGCGGGGAAGTGGATCTGGTCGTAGGCGTAGCCGATATGGCAGAGCTGGTGGTCCCGGCGTACCTGGTCGGGCAGGGGGTCCGGCAGCAGGTCCCGGCAGGCCGCCAGACCCTGCTCCACCGCCTTGACCAGGGTGAGCTGGCTGATGCCGGCGGTGAGGGGGTAGACGGGCATGATGCGCCCCGTCATCACCCGGCTGCCCTCCCGCTCCACCAGGGGGTTGGTCATGGACCGCCGCCGGCCCGCGGCCTCCGCCCTCCCGAAGAAGGTGTAGGTCTCCCCCGCCTTCAGATTGTCCTTCATGTAGACCTGATTGAAGAAGGTGACGTCCAGCGTCCCCGTCTCGTCCACCGCCCGCAGCTTCACCAGCTCCAGGCCCCGGCGGACGCGGCTGAGGGTGGGGGCGGCGGCGGCCATGGCCTCCACGCAGGCGGTCTCCCCCTCCTCCAGGTCCTTGATTTTCTTGTAGGTCCGCCGGTCGTCATAGGCCCTGGGGAAGTAGGAGATCAGATCCCGCAGGGTGCGGATGCGCAGCTTCTGCAGGGCCTTGGCCCGCTGCTCCCCGATGCCCTTGACGTAGCGGACGTCCGTGGTCAGATCCGGCACGGCTCACCCTCCATCCCGCGCCAGCGGCGCGTCGTTCCCATACTCCAGAAACTGATAGGCCAGCTCCCCCTCGGAGAGAACCGCCTCCGCCCGCAGCAGCCGCCACGCCCCCAGCCGGTCCAGGTTGGGAAACCAGGCGTCGCAGGGCGGGTCGGCGTAGACCCGCGTGAGGCAGCAGCGCCGGCAATAGGGCAGCAGCAGCCGGTAGACCTCCCCCCCGCCGCACAGCCACACGCGCTCCGGGTCCTCCCCCGCCGTCAGCGCCAGCGCCTCCTCCGGGGAGGCCGCCGTCTCCACGCCGGGGCGGGAGAACCGGGGATCCCTGGTGAGCACGATGTTCCGCCGGTTGGGCAGGGGCCCCCCGCCGGGCAGGGAGTCCAGGGTTTTGCGGCCCATGATCACCGTGCCGCCGGTGGTCATGGCCCGGAAGCGCCGCAGATCCCCGGCGATGCGGAAGAGCAGGTCCCCCTCCCGGCCGATGCCCCAGGCGGCGCTGACCGCAGCGATGGCGTTCACAGGGCCACCTCGATTTTCTCCGCGAAGGCCCAGGGCTCATAGCCCTCCAGCCGGAAGCTGTCCGCAGTGAACGCATAGAAATCCGTCGCCGCCGGGTCCACCGCCAGCCGGGGGGCGGGCCGGGGCTCCCTGCGGAGCAGCTCCTCCACCAGGGGCACATGGCGGTCGTAGATGTGGCAGTCGGCGATGACGTGAACCAGCTCCCCCGCCTCCAGCCCGGCGGACCGGGCCATCATGTGGACCAGGACGGCGTACTGGCACACGTTCCAGTTGCTGGCGGTGAGCATGTCCTGGCTGCGCTGGTTGAGGACGGCGTTGAGGGTGGAGCCGGTAACGTTGAAGGTCATGGACCAGGCGCAGGGGTAGAGGCCCATCTCGCTCAGGTCGTGGTGGTTGAAAAGGCTGGTCACCATCCGGCGGCTGGCGGGGTTCTCCCGCAGGTCCTTGAGCACCCGGTCCACCTGGTCGAACCAGCCGTCGCTGTACCGGTGCTTTACCCCCAGCTGGTAGCCGTAGGCCTTGCCGATGGTTCCGCGCTCATCCGCCCAGGCGTCCCAGATGCGGCTGCCCAGCTGGCGGATGTCGTTGGACTTCTTCTGCCAGATCCACAGCAGCTCATCCACGCAGTTTTTGAAGGCGGTGCGCCGCAATGTCATAATGGGAAACTCCCGGCGCAGGTCGTAGCGGTTCACCACGCCGAAGATTTTCACGGTGTGGGCCGGCGTGCCGTCGGCCCAGCGGGGCCGGACCGGCAGGTCCGTGTCCCAGAAACCGTTGGACAGGATGTCCCGGCAGGTATGAATAAAGACTTGATCCGCATAGCTCATGGGGCGGTCCTCCTGTTGATGGTTTGGCTCCAGTATACACCAGGCCGGCGCCGTTGTCACGCCATAACCTGTCCCAGCCGCCACAGAAGGGGCTCAAAATCGATCCCCTCCCGGCGGGGCAGGTCCTGCGCCAGGGTCCGCTCCGCGCATTGGCTGGTAAAGTCCGCCGCCAGCTGCGCCGCCTCCGCCAGGTCCCTCCCCCGCACCAGGGCGCCGGTGAGCACGGCGGCAAACAGGTCCCCGGCGCCGTGGAACTGGCCGGGGACCAGCGGCGCGGAGACCAGCTCCGTCCGCCCTGTGTCCCGGTCGAAGCAGACCGCCCCCGCCCGCCCCGGCTCCGCAGACGCGCCGGTCAGGACCACGGAGCGCCTTCCCCGGAGGCTCAGCGCCCGGGCCCAGCACCGGCAGTCCTCCGCCCGGTCCAGCCGCAGCGCCTCGTAGTCCGTCCCCAGCAGCAGCGCCGCCTCGGTGCGGTTGGGGGTGATAACGTCCGCCATGGCCGCCATATCCGCCACGGCGGCGCACATCTCCGGGGTGTAGGTGCGGTAGAGCCTGCCGTGGTCCCCCATCACCGGGTCCACCACCGCCAGATTCTCCGGCCCTTTGAAGGTCCGTATACAGTCCGCCGCCAGCGCCGCCTGCCCGCAGCTGCCCATAAACCCGGTATAGACGGCGTCAAAGCGCAGACCCAGCTCCCGCCAGTGGGCCGCCGCCCGCTCCATCTGGTCCGTGAGGTCCAGAAAGGTGTTCCCCTCAAAGCCGCCGGTGTGGGTGGAGAGATAGGCGGTGGGCAGCGGACAGCACTGGACGCCCATGACGGAGAGGGCCGGCATGATGATGGTCATCGAACACCGGCCGAAGCCGCTTATATCGTGGATGGCTGCAACGCGGGGTGTCGGCATGGCAGGTTACCTCCCTGGATTCTGGATGTCGTGTCGCCGGTCCGGCGAGAGCGGGCTCTTGATCCCACTGCTCTATATGTACCACAGTTCCCCGCCTATGTAAATACCCTCCCGTTCATTTCAGCCGCCGCCCCGCTGGGATACGCGCTTGACAATTCCGCCGGAGAATGGTATAAAAAGGTGGGAAGGTTTGTGTCCGCCGGCAAAACGCGGGCCGGCCGTTTGTGAGGCCTTTTTTGAAGCGATTCCGCTTTTCTCAGCCATGGACGGAATCCCTTGCTGTTTTGTGCATGGCTGACAGACGAGTACAGGAGGGATTGCCGTGAGAAATTATGAGAATATGATGGAAGCAATGGTGGAGGAGGTTCTGAACATCATGGGGGACAGCCTGCACTGCTGCATGTGTGAACAGTGCAGAAGCGATATTGCCGCCTATGCCCTCAACCACCTGCCTCCCCGGTATGTGGCGACCCGCGCCGGCGGCGCCATCAGCAGGGCAGACTCCCTGCGCATTCAGCATCTGACGGACGTGCGCACCGCCGTGGTGCAGGCGGCGCAGATGGTGAATGAGTCCCCCCGCCACTGAAGAAAAGGGCTGGATGAACAGCGCTCGCGGCCGCCGGAAAAACCGGCGGCCGCTTTTTATGTGCACGGCGCCGCTCCGCTGTTCTAAACTTGTCCACCCCGCCATAGGCTGTAGGGGTGATGATGATGAAAAAAATGATGTCCCTGGCGGCGGTGCTGGCGGCGGGCACGCTGCTCCTGCTCCGGCCGGAGGCCGCTGCAGAGGCGGTGCGGGATGGGCTGTCCCTGTGCGCTCGGACGGTGATTCCCTCTCTGTTCCCCTTCTTCGTGGTGGTGTCGCTGCTGCTCCGGCTGGGGCTGGCAGACTGCCTGCAGGGGGTGTGCGGGCCCTTCATGGGGCCCATGTTCCATCTGCGGGGCGTGTGCGCCCTGCCGCTTCTGACGGGGCTGCTGGGGGGCTACCCCTCCGGGGCCAAGACCGCCGCCGATCTGTACCATCAGGGCCGGATCACCCGCCGGGAGGCGGAGCTGCTGCTGGGATTCTGCGACAACTGCGGGCCCGCCTTCCTGCTGGGCTACGTGGGGAGCGGCATTCTGGGGAGCAGCCGGGCGGGGGCGTATCTGTACCTGGTCCACGTCTGCGCCGCCCTGATCACCGGCATGGCGCTGTGCCGTTTGGTTCGGGGGCGGGGCCCTGCGCTGCTGGACTGCCGCCTGCCGGCGGAGGCCGCCTCCCTCCCCCAGGCCCTCACCGCCTCGGCGGCGGGGGCGGTGACGTCCACCCTGCACATCTGCGCCTTTGTGGTGCTCTTCCGGGTGCTGGCGGCGCTGGCGCCGGCGGGGCTCCCGGCAATGGGGCTGGGGATGCTGGAGATGGTCACCGGCATAGCCGCCCTGGAGCCGGGCCGGGCCGGCTTCATCGCGGCCGCGGCCATCGTGGGCTGGGGCGGGCTGTCGGTCCACTGTCAGGCTCTGTCGGCGGCGGAGGGACTCTCCTTTCGCTGGCACTGGGCGGGGAAGGCGGCCCAGGGACTGCTGTCGGCGGCGCTGGCGGCGGGGGTCTACGGCTTCTTATAAAGCGCACCCGCCGGGAAAATCTTCCCGGCAGGTGCATTTTTTGTTTGGATGTGGTATACTGCCCTGTAAACACACACAGAAGGGAGGCGGTCCCCTATGGACCCCATCTGTTATATCGCCGGCGCGCAGGAGCCGGGGGAGCTGGCCCTGGCCCCCGGACGGCCCGCCTTTGTCATCGCCGCCGACGGCGGCCTGGACCATCTGGAGCGGCGGGGCATAGGCGCGGATCTGATCGTGGGGGACTTCGACTCCCTGGGCCGGGTGCCGGAGGGGGCGAACGTGGTGCGCCACCCGGAGGAGAAGGACGACACCGACATGCTGCTGGCGGTAAAGGCCGGCCTCCGCCGGGGACTGCGGGACTTCGTCCTCTACGGCGGGCTGGGGGGCCGGCTGGACCACACCCTGGCCAACCTCCAGACCCTGGTATATCTGGCCCGGCAGGGCGGCCGGGGGGTGCTGCTGGGGGACGGGACGGCGGCGGCCGTCCTGCGCTGCGGCCGGCTGGACTTCCCGGCGGGGCTGGCGGGCGTCGTGTCCGTATTCTGCCCCGACGGGGAGGCCCGGGGGGTGGACCTGGAGGGGCTCTACTACCCCCTGCGGGACGCGGTGCTCACCAGCGCCTTTCCCCTGGGGGTCAGCAACCGGTTCACCGGGCGGCCCGCCGCAGTATCTGTCCGGGAGGGGACGCTGCTGGTGATGTGGGACGAGCCCCCCGCCGGCGTCCTGGCCCACCTGTTCGGGTAGGCGGGCTCACCCCATGTCCCGCCCGTCCAGCGCCGCCAGGCCGAAGCGCACAGCCTGCACAATGCGCGCCTGCTCCTCCTCGGTTTTGGCGGCGTCGTAGCGGCTGCGCAGCTCCTGGAGGAAGAGGCCCCGCAGGGAGTCCTCGCCGGCCCGGGCCCACAGGCTCTGGGCGGGCCGGGTGCGGTCCCGGAGCTCCAGGGCGTAGAAGCGGTCCTGGTACCGGCGCTCCAGGTCCGCCAGATCCGCGCCCGGCTCCCCGATTTCGCCGGTGAGGAGCACGCGGCACACGTCCATGGCGGCGGTGGCGGGGATCACGGCCTCCAGGGCCTCGCCGGGGTCCCGGTCCGTCACGTCCGCCTCCAGAATCCGGTACCGGCGGCGGCACAGGGGCACGAAGCGCAGATCCGCCGCCCCGCCCCGATCCACCGTCCCCGCCAGCACACCCTTGTCCCCCAGCTCGTCGAACCCCCGGCCCTCGGGACAGCCGGGGTAGGCCCAGGGGGTGTCCCCCTGGCGCTGGATGCCGCTGCACTGGTGGACGTGGCCCAGGGCCAGGTAATCCGCGCCGCTGCGGGCGATCTGGGGCCGGGTGATGGGGCCGTAGACGCTGTCCTGGCTGAAGACGTCGCCGTGGAGGCAGAGGATGTGGAGAAGACCGTCCTCCGGGGCGGTGAAGTCCGCCAGCACCTGGTCCGTGCGCTCACCGCCGGTGAAGGCCGCGCCGTGGACCACACACCCCAGCTCCGGCAGGGCCACCGCCGTCAGGGCGCTGCGGCGGAAGATATACACGTTCTCCGGCCAGGGACCGGTCTGGTAGGGGCTCCTGGCGGTGTAGGGATCGTGGTTTCCGGGGGCGATGAACACCGGGCAGGCCATCCGGGCCAGGGCGCTCTTGAGCCGCTCCAGGGTCTCCGGGTATACCCGCTCCCCGTCGAAGAGGTCGCCGCTGAGCAGCACCAGCTCCGCCCCCTCCAACGCAGCCAGCTCCGCCAGGCGGTCCGCCAGCTCCCGGCTCTCCCGCCGGCGCTCCCTGGCCCGCTCCGGGGGCAGTCCGCCGAAGGGGCTGTCCAGGTGGAGATCGGCGGCGTGCAGAATTTTCATAGCGGTCCTCCTCACTGCCGGGGCCTGCACACGTCCACCCACCGGGTGGTCCGGGCAAAGCGCTCCAGCTCCTCCAATGTCAGTTCAATGCAGCTGTTGGCGCTGCCTGCGGCAGGCAGCACCGTCTCAAACCGGCGCAGGGACTGGTCCAGGCAGACCTCCACCCCCTCGTTTACCGCGAAGGGGCACACCCCGCCCACCGCGTGGCCCACCCGCTCCACCGCCTCGTCGGGGGTGAGCATCGCGGCCTTGCCGCCAAAACAGGCCTTGTACTTGGCGTTGTCAATCCTCACGTCGCCGGCGGCCACCACCAGAATGGTCCGGCCCTCCAGCTTAAAGCCCAGGCTCTTGGCAATCCGCCCCGGCTCCACCCCGGCAGCCCTGGCCGCCAGCTCCACAGTGGCCGAGGAGACCTCAAACTCCCGGATGCGCTCCGCCGCGCCGTAGGGGGCCAGATAGGCCCGCACTCGTTGAATGGACATGTGTGGTACTCCCTTTCCTGCGTTTGGTGCGCCGTCTCTTTCCGGCGCTCCAGTTGTTTTCATATACCCGGTGTATATTCAGGGATGAATCATACACCCTTATTGGCGCATGGGGGCGGGGAGCTTGGCTCCCCGCCGGTGTTTTGCGTCCACAGCGGTCAGCGCAGATCCACAGGCTCCACCCCGGTACACAGGCCGGTGGCGCTGTTCAGGCTAAATATGGCGCCCTGAAGGGCGCAGGGCCCCTCTGCGGGCTGGTAGCGGCCCGGCAGGCCGCCCAGAAACAGCTCGATGCTCTGGGCGGGGCGGATGCCCAGAACGCCCTCCGCGGGGCCGGTCATGCCCAGGTCGGTGATATAGCCCGTGCCCCCGGGCAAAACCCTGGCGTCGGCGGTGGGCACGTGGGTGTGGGTACCCCATAGGGCGGAGACCTGGCCGTCCAGATGATAGCCCATAGCCAGCTTTTCGCTGGTGGCCTCGGCGTGGAAGTCCGCCAGGGTGAACAGGGGCTTATCCCCCTTGAGGATACGGGCGGCGGCGGTGAAGGGGTTGTCCGCGTTGCTCTCCAGGCCGCAGCGGCCGATGAGGCTGAGCACCCCGATTTGGACGCGGCCGCAGTCGTAAACTCCCCAGCCCCGGCCGGGGGCCCGGCCGGTGTAGTTGGCAGGGCGCAGCAGGTAGGGGTCCTCCTCCAGCCGCCCGGCGATCTGGGCCTTGGCGAAGGTGTGGTTGCCCAGGGTCACCACGTCCGCCCCGGCGGCGTAGATCCGGTCCACCTGATCGGGCGTGATGCCCGCCATGGCGGCGTTCTCCCCGTTGACCACGGTGAAATGGATGTCCTTGAGTCGTTTGAAGGGCCGCAGGCACTTCTCCAGGTGGACGAGCCCCGGCTCCCCCACCACATCGCCCACAGCCAGCATGTGATAGATCACGCTGCCGCCTCCTCTCCTTGTCACTCCACAGTATAGCGGCTCCGGCGGGGAATTGCAACAAAAATTCCGTCTTCCCTGGTCCGTCCTCAGCCTGCAGGAGGGGAAGGAGGCGGCGTGTTCAATTTAGAAATCAACTATTAGGCCTTGTTTGAAAATTGGCGGAATGCCGGATTGGGACAGATTTTTTTGCCAGGCACGGCGATTTGACGCGGGAATCCTGACGGATTTCAAGTCAAATCAACGCAGTCCTGGCGGAAAAAGATGCCCAAAGACGGCGTTTTGCCATTTTTCAAACAAGGCCTAATGAATGCATTTAAAAAAATGAGTCTACCAAAACAAGCCTGCGGCAAGGCTTTCAGGATGGCAGTTCCAAAATAGCAGGACACAAGTGTTACGGATATGCAGTTGGATCAGATGGTCAGCTGGTGCAAAATAGATAAAAGCCAAAAAGATAAACCGGATAGTCCATTGGACCGCGCTGCCGCAAAAGAGCACGGCCCTCCGGACCATCGCCGCAGTTTCCGGCAAACAATGAAAGGATTACCCCATCCCGATCAGATGCGGCAACCATATGAAGCTTGGTATTCCATCCGCCTCGTGTTCTTCCGATGGATTGAGCGCCGTTTTTTCAATGCACCCATTCCATCAGGATGCACCTTGATGCAGGTGGAATCCAAACTTACCACATTTACTTGGATTTGAATGATTCCCAGTTGTTGCAACCGGAGAAATACCCGTTCCAAAACGCCCTTTTTCACCCAGCGGTTTATCCGGACATAGATCACATGCCAATCTCCGTATTCTTTGGGCAGGCTCCTCCATTTGCACCCATTTTCCACTACGTATAGCGCCGCATTCAATACGTCCAGGTTGCTGATTTTGGCTGGTTTCCGCTGCTTGGGAAAGCACTTTTTTCCGTAATGAACATCAGGTTAAAGTAGGGGTAGACAAAGGCTGTAATCGGGAGCATGTTCCATACTACAGCGTGGAAGTATGGCGATGCCGCACATCTTAGGCGCAGGGAATCTCGCGGTTTCAAGTGTGAAAATCATCGAATTATGTGTTATTTTACCACTTAATAATACCATAATAGGTGAAAAACTGTCTATCATGCCAAAGTATTAGACTGTTTTGCAAATTAGTATGATATTGGCGCACTGACTTTCATGCAGGCGCGGGTTTTTGCTCAGATATTTTGAGGCAATATCAAAAGAATCGCACTATTTCTGCGCTTATTTTGTGGCATACAGGTACTTGAATTATTTTATGAATTTATTCTAATATCATATTTTTAGAAGTCGCAATTTTGATATTCCTACCGCTAAAAGAAATTTATAGCGGTTATTAGAAGTCATACTACCGGAAATATAACCGCTATAAGCGGAGAGCAGGCGCCAAAAATCAAGTATCATCTCATATAGAGGTGATGAGAACATGAATGAAGCTTTTATCGCCGAACGGATCACAGAGCTGCGGCTCGCCCGGAATGTTTCCGAATATCAGATGTCGCTGGAACTGGGTCAGAGCAAGGGGTATGTCCAAGGGATTACATCCGGGAAATGCCTCCCGTCAACGAAACAGCTTTTCAATATTGCAGACTATTTTCACATGTCCGTATCGGAATTTTTTGACGATGGAAAGCACGATTCGCCCTTGGTGCTGGAGGCCACACAGGCCCTGCGCCAGCTTGACGATGAGGATGTAAAGCTGGTACTGGGATTGATCCGACGCATTTTGCAGCAGTCCGAGCGGTAAACAAAAAGAGCGCAGGCATCCGCCCTAAGACGGAGCTTGCGCTCTTTTGCTAAGATACCTGCAATAGATGGATTGCCTATTTCAAAACATATTTTGTCCCCCTGGCTGCCCCGGTCTTGAGAATCCGCCCCTGTTCCAGCAGCGCGCTTAGAACCTTATTGGCGGGGAACGAGGAGCATCCCAGGAGCCGCTCAACATCCTTGCGGGTCACAGCGCCCTGCTTCTCCATCAAATGCAAGACCTGTTCCTCCCGGCTTAGTCCAGGGTCAAAAGCGGCGTTCTCCACAGCGTTCCTGTTGGGAAGGGTCACAACGAAGGATGCGGGCGCAGGAGAAAATACAGGCTCCGCTCCGCTACCGGCGTAGCTCTCCATCATCTTCTGAATCCCGGTGCCATAACTCTCGATCAGTGTCAGACGGTAAAAAACATTGGCGATCACCGCATTCCGGGGCTGAGATACGCCGCCCTTGATGTCCAAAAGGGTCAGTCCTTTAACCAGGCCGCCCAGAGAGATAAACTCTATCCGGTCGTCGTAGATGTTGATGATGATACTACCGGAATAGTCGTAGTCCCGATGTACCACCGCGTTCAGCAGCGCCTCGCGCAGCGCCTCCTCCGGGTAGTCGTTGTAGTCGATCCGCCGCAGGCCCTCAAAGGCGGAGCGCAGATTGTTGTTCAGCGACAAAAAGGAAAAGGCATCGTCCATCTGCTTCAAAATCGAGCCGGAAAACTCTTTGCGTGCCTTAAACTTTGTCTTTCCCGTCCCCTCATAGACGGCGCAGCGGATGATGTGCCCGCACTGGTCGGAGAGCAGCAGCGCGGCGTTGGTGTAGTACCCGTCTGCGTCGAGCAGGCCCAAGGTGCGCTTATGGGCGTCGTCAAAAGCAACCCGGCACTCCTGAAAGGTCTTTTCCGCGTAGGAAAAGGTCAGCTCCTGATTGACGGACCGGGCTTTGTCAAAGGCGGTCCCGTCGCTCTCCCTGAGCATCTGGCGGATGGCTTCATCGGAGGCAGGAACAGAGGATACGCCATGGCGCACAAAGACGCCGGCGGGCTTGAGGCCCTTGTCCGTCAGGTGGTAGGGACGCTTTAAGCCCTTGGATACCGATACCCGGATCAGCACTTTCCCGCTGTCCTCTATGCGCTCAATAGAGGTGTAGGCGGTCAGGTCGGGTTTGATCCCGTCACGAATCATATTCCCGATTTTCTCCATCTCCGCTTCCGCATCCTCCACGCCGACAGCGGTACCGTCCCGGGCCACGCCCACCAATATCTCACCGCCGTCCGTATTGGCAAAGGCGATAATCTCTTTCTTAAAATCCGCATTGATCTGTTCCTTTAACTCCAGAACAGAGCTTTCCTTATATTTCACAGCGCACCTCCAGTTTTTTATCTTGATTATCTCTATCATCGCTATTATATCGCGATTTCAAACCTGATACAAGAGAAGAACGGCGAAAAAATGCCCCGGCCAAGCTGCGCTTACAGCGTGGCCGGGGCATTATCATAGAGATGTGGTACAAAGGCAGTGCCTTTTCAAAAAATCACGCGGCTTTCTTTTTCACACGCAGGCCGCGGGCGCGAATCTGCAATTCCTCAGACAGATACCGCAGGGAGGTAAACTGGTCGTCCAGCGCCGTCAGTTCCTTGTTGAGAATCCCCTCGTAGTAGCTGCGCTTTTCCTCCAGAGCGCGGATACGCAGCGACAGCTTTTCCAGAATGCTGGGGCTTTGACTGCCCGACTGGATCAGATGGGTGGCCCGCTCCTCATACTCTTCGATCTCCTTGCGGGCGGCCGTATAGAAGGCGAAGGCCATTTTATTGCGCTGCTTGGCGTCGTTCACCACAAACATGCTGTTTGCGGCCAGCGGCGAACGGCCCGGCCTCTGGAACTGATTGTTCTGCTCCAGAAGGTCAATCAGATCCTCAAAAAGGCTCAGCTTTGCCATGTAGTCCCGGGGAACGAAGTACATATGGCCCCGGGCGATCTTCACCGCCTGCATGGATTCTACATAGTTTTCCAGAATGGTCTCGATCTGCCGCCGGCCCACACAGGTCTGATACAACTCAAAGAGGCACAAAACCCGCGTGAATAGCGGCAAAAGGCGCGCCGCCAAGATGGGAGCTCCAAGGAGGTGAACAGGGAGCGGACCGAGCGATCAACGCGAACCTTTGACCCGGCTTTGGCAGGCCGGGCGCGACGACAGCGCGGGGGATAATGAAACTTGCTCACGCCCTCCCACGGACTTGCGGGGGAGCCCTGCGGTACGCGCCAGCCATAAAAGGGTTCCCAACGGATCATTGATCCGTTGGGAAGAGCCGGAACAGCGAAATGAACGAATTTTCGCCGCAAGGCGGAAATGAGCGATATGGAGCTTGTGACGGCGAGGCAGCGGTGCTGTGGAGCTATGACAGCCGGAGCCAACGGCGGCCTGGAATACTC
>ERZ779626.214-NODE-214-length-39257-cov-5.565354_pt1 | contig 39257 bp, 34 predicted proteins | sample MGYA00514209_ERZ779626 | MGnify/ENA primary metagenome ERZ779626 (study PRJEB29562, sample SAMEA4376713) | mouse gut metagenome | isolation source: Cecum | study: EMG produced TPA metagenomics assembly of the A DSS colitis mouse model was used to assess the...
TGGATCTCGTGACGACGGCGACGAATGCGGGGACGTATCGCGCGACGGTGACGTTGCCGAATAGCAATTACGTCTGGGCGACGGCGGACGGCGCGACGGGATCGCAGGAATACGCGTTGGAATGGAGCATCGCCAAAGTCAAATTGACGGAGATTTGGGGCACGGACAGCAACGGAAAACCGACGTTGACGGTATCGAGCAAGTACGCGGACTACGTGCAGATCGTCTATGAATATTACGATGCAAACGGCAATCTCGTTGCGGAATCCGATCTGGTTGCGGGACAGTCTTACAAAGTGGTCGCCAAACTGAGCGCGTCGAGTGCGGCGAATTTCGAGCTGGCGGACGTCAACGGCGACGTATCGGATACGCCGAGCGAGAGCGCGCCCAAACAGTTTGTATACGGCAACGATCCGAATAACCCGAGCGGATCGGGCAATAATGACGGCAATGCGACGGTCGGTATTTCGCCCGAGACGGAACGCCTGTTTGTAAAATGGATGATCGCCGTCGGCGCGATGCTGGGGACGATGACGCTGCTGCTGTTGATAATCGTGATACAGGTGGAGCGAATCCGACACAGTCGAGACAAACGTCGATAAGCATGCGACGCCGCGCATCCGCTTTAAGCGGTCTTGCATCGTAAAAAGCTAGTCAAACAATCGTAGTCGGCGGAAATCGTTTCGGAAATTAATCGTATAGATCCCGAGAAAAAAGTTCATGGAATACACCATTCTATGAACTTTTCGAAGGCATCGAAACCCGTGCTGTGGATGCCGTTCGGATCGGTACAAACGGCAATGTATGCATAACAATCGGAAGATCGCGAATAAAATAAAAGCGCCGACCTATGCAAAGAGTTGTTGTCGAAAGACGGTATTCGGCGCATGGCGGCGTAGCGAATCGCGATGTCGTCGCAAGTATCGGCGATGCGACTGCTTAGGGAAATCGAGCGCGTCCGCGCGACGCGCAAGTCGATAAAAATATTGTTGGAGGTAATGTATGAAAAATAAAATTGCTGCCGGGTTATTCGGCATTTTGTTGGGCGGAATCGGTATCCACAAGTTTTATCTCGGAAAAATTGGCTGGGGTATCGTGTACTTGCTGTTCTGTTGGACGGGAATTCCGGCGATTGCGGGATTGATCGAGGGCATCTTGTATCTGACGGCGAGCGACGAAACGTTCCAAGAAAAATATTGCCAATAAATAGAGTTGTCGCGGACTTATCGATATGTTATAATATCTTATAAGATCCGTCGACGATGCACGCGCATGGAACATAACGGCAGTCGCGTCACGGGTGTGGGGCGGATGCCGTTGTTCGTTTGTATACGGATTGGAATATGCGCATCCAATCCGCAAGGCAGAGATCGGGAGCGCGGACGTATAGAATGCATACGGCGCGCGCAGGATTGAAATGCAGGCGCGGACGCAACCCCTAAGGCGTCGTCCGCATATCGAGCGGGAGCTTGTCCGAACGGGTTGTTCGAAATAGCGCGGATATACAGGTGTCGGCATACGCGATGCGACGACGCTGTCCGGAATATAAATGTTTATAAACAACCGACGGCAACGTCGGGCGGCGATGTCGCAACGACAATCCAATGCGCCGCGAGGAGTATCGTATCATGTTGGAAATACGCAATTTGCATAAGACCTATCGTCCGAAGAAGGGCGTGCCGGTCAAGGCGCTCGACGGCGTGTCGTTGTCGTTCGCGGATCGGGGACTGGTCTTTATTCTCGGCAAATCGGGCATCGCCAAATCGACGTTGTTGAACGTGATCGGCGTCCGGGACACGGCGGACAGCGGCGAATTCGAGATCAAAGGCAAGTCGTCCAAAATCTTTACGGGCGCGGACTTCGACTCGTATCGCAATACGTTTATCGGGTTTATCTTTCAGGAATACAATATCCTGAACGAATTCACCGTCGGGCAGAACATTGCTTTGGCGATGAAATTGCAGGGCAAAAAGGTCACCGACGAATCGCTGAATCATATTTTGGAAGAAGTCGATCTGACGGGGTATGCCGATCGCAAGCCGAACGAATTGTCGGGCGGTCAAAAACAGCGCGTCGCGATCGCGCGCGCTCTGATCAAAGAGCCGGAAATCATCATGGCGGATGAGCCGACCGGCGCGCTCGATTCCAATACGGGAAGACAGGTGTTCGATACGCTCAAACGCTTATCGCGGGACAAACTCGTCATCGTCGTATCGCACGATCGCGAGTTTGCTGAATATTACGGAGACCGCGTGATCGAGTTGGCGGACGGTAAAATCATTTCGGACATTACGAAAGAACTTGCCGATTCACAAAAGGAAAGCGAAGGCGTCAGTGTCGTCGACAACAAAATCCTGCATATCCGCAAAGGGTACAAATTGACCGCGGAAGATATGCAAAAAATTCAGGCGTATTTGGATTCGGCGCAGGCGGATACGATCATTTCGATGGACGAGCGTTCCAACGCGAGTTTTTGTCAAATCGCGCGCATCGACGAAAACGGCAATCAAGAAGTTTTTCGGGATACCGACAACGCGGCATTGTCCGAAAAGAATAAGCAATACGACGGATCCAGCAGATTTATTCGATCGCGTCTGCCGTACGGGCATGCGTTGAAGATCGGCGCGAACAGCGTGCGTACCAAACCGTTCAGGTTGGTGATCACGATTTTGTTGTGCTTTATCAGTTTTACGATGTTCGGGTTGGCGGATACGATCGGCGCGTATGAAAAATACGATACGACGATCTCGTCGATTATGGACAGCGGCTATGACGCGGCGGCGTTTACCGGTTGCGAACGCTATGACGGCTACGCAGACGGATATTGGATGGATAAAAACGGCGCTTCCGAAAACGATCTCACGAAATTGAAAGAACGGACCGACATGGATTTTGTCGGCGTGACCAACTACAATTACAATAAGTACGAGTACGGATCGAAATTACCGCTCCTGTCGTCGTTGCAGGGACAGAACGATTCGCCGTATTATTCCGGTCTGTTGCAGGGATATCTGGCGGCGGACGCGGCGTTGTTCGACAAACTCGGATTCGACGTGATCGGCAGAATGCCGAGCGCCACGGATGAAATCGTAATTACGAAGTATATTTACGACCAGTTGACGCTTGCGGGCTTTACGATGATCGACGATCAAGAGCAGTATGTCAGCTACGCAGCCGGAAAGATCGGCAGTGTGGACGAATATCTTGCGTTGAATCCCAAACTGTGCTTTAATCCGGGGCAGCGCGACGCGCTTGCTTGGAAAGTCGTCGGCGTCGTCGATACGCGTGCGGACGCGAACGGAAAGTTCGAGTCGCTCAAACCGTCCGAAGAACCGGCGAGCGAAGATTTGATGCGGATGTTTTTGGTAGAGGAATGCATATCGTATTTTCGGTACGGATATCATTCTGTGGGCTTCGTGACGCAGCAGACGTATCGATCGATCGTCGATATGCACAATTCGCAGTCGGTGCAAGGCGCGTTCGGCAGTTTGAATTCGGGGTATATGTGGTTCGATGCGGCGAACTCCGATGCGCGCGTGTCGGGCGTTTTCGACGCCGTTGCGTCCGATGCGGATCTGAATAAGGTAGATGTAATATGGCTGGACGGCGCATCGCACACCGGTTTGGAGGCAAACGAATACGTGATACCGTACAGCTTTTTGGACGACTACTTCTTCGCCGGGGAAGTAGCGGACGAAGCGGTGCCGCTCGATTGGGACAAGACGTATTTCGGACGCATTCAATTCCGTTCGGACGGCAACGGCAGACCGTTGACGTTGGCTTCGTTGCGCAACGATATCGTCGGCATGCAGATCGCGTATTGCGAAGCCGCCGACCGACTGACCGTCCAACAGGTGCAGGCGTTCCGGGCGTATGTCGAAGAATTGGATCGTTTGTACGGCGCGAATTATCCGGACGTTTACGGCGTAAGTCTGAAAGAAGATCTGGTCAACGATTTTTGCAATCAACTGTTCGGATATCGGGTTTCGGACGCGGATTGGAATTTTGATCCCGATACGATGGGCGAGCAAGAATGGAGATTGGCGTATGCGGGATACGTGCAGATGCATTATTTGCCGTTCGGATCTTACGATATGGACGGCGGCTATATCAGCAATGCGATCGGATTGACGTGCGGCAGAGATATCGCCCGCTACGGTACGGATCGAATCTATCTGCAAGAAAAATTGGAAAAAGTTCCGTATAGTTGCAAATTTGATTTCATTACCTGTAATTTCGATGCGTCGTCGACATACTTCCGCGCGTATGAGACCGAAACGCGGATCGTCGGCGTATATTTCCCCACGGAGAATTTACCGATTGATCCGGACGGCGAACCGTATCGATATGTGTTCAACAACCAACTGTACGAAAAAGCATTGACGATCGAACCGATCTGCTACTCGTTCCTGGTGGCGCCGATGCCGACCGATGCGGCGGGCGTCGGACGGTTGGTCGCGGTGCATTATGAGGATACGGGGCTGGTCGGATTCCGGATGCACAACGGCGTTACCGACGTGCTTTCCATGGTCAACAGCATGTTCGAAGTGCTCGGAGAAGTCTTCTTGTATGTCGGCATCGGACTGGCGGTATTCTCGATGTTGTTGATGAGCAACTATATCGCGGTGTCGATCTCGCACAAAAAGCGCGAAATCGGAATCTTGCGCGCGGTGGGCGCCAAGTCGAGCGACGTGTTCTCGATCTTTTTCAGCGAGAGCATCATCATTGCGCTGATCAACTTCGTACTGGCGTTGATCGCGACGATCGGGACGTGCGCGGGACTCAACAGCATGTTGCGCAACGAGTACAACTTCCAGATCACGTTGCTCAATTTCGGGATCCGTCAAATCGCGTTGATGCTGGCGGCGAGCATTGCGGTGGCGATCCTCGCGAGCTTCCTGCCCGTGTATCGGCTGTCGCGTAAAAAGCCGATTGACACGATTCAGGATCGCTGATCGAACGCAGCGAATAAAAGGACGGCGCGCTTGCAAGCGCGCCGTTTTGCATCGCACGGGGCGGAGCATCGCGCGGATCGCGCAACGTCCGTCGTGTCCGAAAGCAAACAAAAAGCGGCTGCCGTCGGCAACCGCTTGACTTTTGCGTATCGCAAATCAATATTGCAGATTATCGTTCAGATATGCGACCAATTGGTCGATCGGCAGACGTACTTGCGCCATGCTGTCGCGCTCGCGTACGGTGACCGTATTGTCTTCCAACGTGTCGAAGTCGACCGTTACGCAATACGGCGTGCCGATCTCGTCCTGACGGCGATAGCGTTTGCCGATGCTGGCACTTTCGTCGTACGTGCAGGCGAAATGTTTGGACAGCATGCGATAGAGTTCTTCCGATTTTTCGCCGAGCTGTTTTTTCTGCAAGGGCAGCACCGCGACTTTATACGGCGCGAGCGCATGGTGTAGATGCAGAACGACGCGCGTTTCGCCGTCCACTTCTTCTTCCTCGTACGCGTTGCACAGGAACGCCAACACGACGCGATCTGCGCCGAGAGACGGTTCTACGACGTAAGGAACGTATTTTTCGTTGGTGACCGGATCGGTGTATTCCAGATTCTTGCCCGAAGTCGCGATGTGCGCTTTGAGATCGTAATCGGTACGATCCGCGATGCCCCACAGCTCGCCCCAGCCGAACGGGAACAGATATTCGAAGTCGGTCGTCGCGTTGGAATAGAACGACAATTCTTCCGCGTCGTGATCGCGCAGTTTGAGCCGCTCGGGCAGGATGCCCAATTGCAGCAGCCAATTTTTGCAGAATTCTTTCCAATACGCAAACCATTCCAGATCGGTGCCGGGCTTGCAGAAGAATTCCAGCTCCATCTGTTCGAATTCGCGCGTGCGGAACGTAAAGTTGCCGGGCGTGATCTCGTTGCGGAACGACTTGCCGATTTGGCAGATGCCGAACGGGACTTTCATGCGCGTCGTGCGCTGTACGTTCTGGAAATTGACAAAGATGCCTTGCGCCGTTTCGGGACGCAGGTAGACGGTATTCTTGGTGTCTTCCGTCACGCCCTGGAACGTCTTGAACATCAGATTGAACTGACGCACGCCGGTAAAGTCGCTGTTGCCGCAAGACGGGCAGGGAATCTTATGCTCGACGATATACGCTTCGAGTTGATCGTTCGTCCAGCCGCTGATATTGACGTCCAGACCTTTGCGCTTGTTGTAGTCTTCGATCAGCGTGTCCGCGCGGTGACGCGCTTTGCACTGCTTGCAGTCCATCAAAGGATCGGAAAATCCGCCCACGTGTCCGCTCGCGACCCATACTTGCGGGTTCATCAAAATCGCGCAATCGAGTCCGGTGTTGAGCGGATTCTCCTGTACGAATTTTTTCCACCATGCCTTTTTGACGTTGTTTTTCAGCTCCACGCCCAAAGGACCGTAGTCCCACGTGTTCGCCAAACCGCCGTAAATTTCGCTGCCCGGAAAAATGAATCCGCGGCTCTTGCATAGGGCGACCAATTTATCCATCGTCAGCTGTCCCATATCCTACTCCTTCCTGATGCGCATCGGCAAATTACGCGCATATGCGCGCGTTGTCTTACATAGTATATAAAACCCGATCGGATTTGTCAATGATAGTAACACTTTTATTTGCCGACGCGTATTGTGAAGTAGAGCAAGCAAAACTTGACTTCACAATATAGGAGGACTTCTTTATGAACAATTTTGGTGAATGCGCCAACAATTCGGGTTGCGGCTGCTTGTGGTTGCTGATTCTGTTGATGTGCTGTGGCGGCGGCTGCGGCTGCAACGTCAACTCCGGCAACAGCGGTTGCGGATGCGGTTGCAATATCATTCCGATTTTGGTTGCACTTTGCTGCTGCGGTTGCAACAACTGATAACCGTCGTACATACAGAAGGAGCACGTGCGAACGTGCTCTTTTTGTTTGCGCGACGAAGGGCGGACGATGCGTTTGACACCGCGCCGTGCAGGGTGTATACTATCGATATGCGGTACGGATATTTGTCTTGGTGGCTGAGCTTTTCTTGCAAGCCGCTCGTATATCGGATCTGGAAGTTTTTGGCGACGACGTGCATGTTCGTCGCATGGGTCTTGTTCGTTGCCGTCTATCCGGAGCGATATTGGCAGTTTACGTATACGGCGGTATTGCCGGTTGCGGCGGTCGATACGGTCTGGGACGTCGTCTGTTACGTATTGTATCGGCGCAAACAAAAGGGGCGCGCGGACGATGTCCCGTCCGCAGACGCGTCTTCGGTCGAATCTGCAGATATCGAAGCGTAACGGCTTCGATTTTTTTTACGCCGAGACAAAATCTGCGTCGTCGGAAGCCGTTTGCAAACGCGGTTTGCTCGCAAAATCGCGCGATCGAACGCGGCGCGCATCGGTATCGAAACCGATTTTATTTTTTATTAAGGAAAATCCGCCTCTGGTCTTGATTTTATCGCGATATAATGGTATATTGATAAGGCAGTCGAAGATCGCATTCGGATTCGTCTCGCTCGGTTTGCGGGCGGCATAGCGCGTTTTTGGAGAGAGATTCGACGGCATTAGCAGCAAACCAGAGGGAGTTTATGGGAAAACACGTAAATAGCGAAAAGGTCAAAGCGCTCGGAGCCAATCTCAAGCGTTTTTGGCACGAACCGCCGAAAGGCAGGTTTTTGAATTTGCAGGAAATTCTGCGCTTCGGAGTGTCCAGTCTGGGCGTGAGTTTCATCAGCAATTTGGTCGGCATGTACATGACGGTCGGTCAAATTCCGTTGCTCTACGATATGGGCAACAGCGGCACGTTGCACGCGACGATCATGTATTTGGTCGCAAGCGTGCTGGCGTTGATGTTTACGCCGATTTACGGCAGAATGATCCAACGCACCAAGACGAAATACGGCAGATACAAACCGTATATTCTGTGTCTCGCGCCCGTCGTTGCGGCGTTGGGCGTCATGGCGGTGTGGTCGCCGCAGACGCTTAGCGTAATGCAACGTACGATATACGTCTATTTGGTCTGCACGCCGACGTTGTTTGTGTGGAATCTTTGGTTCAATACGTTCAATATGTTCCCGGGCGTGTTCACGCCCAACCAACAGGAGCGCGCGGATATTTGGGCGCCGATCGGTCTGGTCATGGGTTTTGCGCCGACGATTTTGAACGCTGTCAAAGGTTTGTTCGTCCGTTTCGGCGGAGACGTTTGGGCGGCTCGAATTTACGGTATTTTCTGCAGCGTATTCGGTATGATCTGCATTATCGGGCTGTTCGGAGTCAAAGAACGCGTGTTCGTCACGGCGGAAGAGCAGTCGCGCGAAAAGGTGTCTACGCTGGAAGGATTGCGGATGATCGTCAAGAACAAACCGTTGATGGTCTTGACGTTGGCGCTTTGTCTGGGTTGTTTGAAGAATACGATCGATTTGAGCTGGGAATTGATCGCCAGAGTCAAGTTTGCGAACAACATGCGTGACGCCGCGGCGATTTTCAGCGGATTGTCGGTGATTGTCGGATTTGCGGCGACGCCGAATATGATTCTGTTGCCGTGGATGACGAGAAAATTCAATAATCGCACCATTTTGATGTTTTGGCAGGCGCTGAACGTTACGGCGAACTTCGTTTTGGCATTGATCGGCTTGCAGAATTTCCCGGAGGGCAGTTGGTCTCCGTTTGTGATCACCGCGTTCCGTTTTGTTTCGTTGTTCAATGCGATCGGCAGTTTGCAGCCGTTGATGCTGTCCGAGATCGGCGACTTGCAACAGTCCAAGAGCGGGTACAGATTGGAAGGATTTATCCAGACGTTTGCATATTCGCTTGTTTCGGTCGTCGCGCAGTTTGCGGCGTTGATCCCCGCATTGATCCAAGCCAAGATGGGATTCAACCCCGCCAACTATCAAGTGCCGGCGGATACCGCGGACATGGGAATTCTGTCCGAAGAACTCATCGGCATCGCGGAAAATTACGGCAATGTCGCCCTGTGGATTTCCGCTGCGTCGAGCGCGTTGATGTTGATCTGTCTGTTCTTCTATAACTTGGACAAGAAAAAGCATGCGCAGATCGTCGAGCAGTTGAAAGCCAACGCGGTCAACGCGCAAGAAATTGCGGAAGAAGAAGGCTCGTTGGATATTTTGGAGAACGTCGTCGAAACGGACGAGCACAGTTTGTTGGATACGGAGTGGGTCGATCTCGCCGGTACGGATGTTGCGGAAGCGCAACCGTCCGACAACGCATCCGATCCGCAGCAAGACGTTGTGCCGTCGGACGAAAATCCGGATGAGGAGACGAAATCCGATACGGACGAAGATCCGGACGAAAATCGATAAACGCGTCGGACGCGTCCGATTGTTGAAAAATACGAATGCATTGCGCATTCGTATTTTTTGTTGGTTTGCGCGGCGTTTGCACGATTGCGGATGGGCGGGCATGTCCGCGCGAGCGTCCGCATACAATACGGTATGCGGGCATTTCGGTGGTTATGGTGTATTGTGATCGCGATGGGCGTCGTGCTGGTCGGCGCGACGTGCGCTTCTTACGTCGTCGTGCTCGGCGATTGGTACGAGGCGCTGCAATTGCCGCATTGGTTCCGTTGCTTGCCGTTGCAGTGGATATGGAGTTTGATTTACGCGTTGGATATTTTTATCATGACGCGCATCGTCTATGCGACGCGCTCCAAGCCGTTGCTTGCGACGCTTGGGCTGCGCGGCATGGGTCGCGTCGTGTGGTGCGCGTGCTTTTTTCGATTGCACTCGATCTCGGCGGCGTTCGGATCCGCGATCGGTTTGTGCGCGGCGGAGATTGCGGTCGGCGTATGGCTGTTTCGACGGGAAAAAGTCGCTTGGGCGGCGTATCTTTGGCAGTCGGTATGGTTGGGATTGCTGACGTATGTCAATTATCGTCTGTGGATCGGCGCGTGACGCGTTGCTTCGTCGCGCGCTCGTAAAGACAAGGGATTGTCGACGAATTCGGATCCGACGCGGCGGAATATGCCGCGTCGGCGCATTTTGCAGCTGCGCGCGCGTGTAAAAAACAGTTGTCAAGCGCGCGCGATATTGTTATAATAAGTACGTGCCGATACGCGCGAGCGGTCGGACACGAAATACATATTTGTCGAACTAAGATGGGTATCCCTAGCGAACCCAAGCGAGGTAACAACATGAAAAGATCCAAACGCATTGCATTGACCGCATTTTTGCTGGCATTGACCGCAATTTTCTGTTTCGTTCCGATTCCGATCGGACCGATCACGCTGGGATTGATGATCCTGCCGACGCTGATTGCGGCGCAGACGACCGATTTCAAGACGACGGCGGCAGTCGCGATATTCTTGGGATTGGTCAACCAGTTGGCGTGGTATACGACCAAGGCGGGATTGCCGACGGCGCCGATTTTCCAAAATCCGCTCGTATGCATCGTCCCGAGCATCTCTATCGTATAGGTCGCGTGGAGCGTCAATCACGGAATGTCCAAATTGCTGCGCGTAACGCCGTTCGGGTGGAAAAAGCAGACCGTAGCCCCGATTGCCGCGCAAGAACCAGGCGGCGATGCGCAGGACGGACAAGCCGTTGCGCGCAAAGGCGGCGCCAAACGCGAGCTTGCATTGCGACAAGTCGCAAGCGTGATCGCGACGGCGTGCGGCGTGTTGACCAATACGTTGCTGGTGGGCGTGTTTACCGTATTGATTTTCAACGGGAAGACGGTCGGGCAAACGGTTATCGGTCTGCAATACATTCTAGGACTGTTTACGGTCAATTTCGTCGTCGAAATCATATCGTTTCCGTTGATTACGGCGCCGATCGCGTATGCGGTGGACAGAAGTCGGAGATAGGCATGCTATTAGTCATTGACATCGGCAACACGAATATCAAATTGGGCGTATACGACGGCGACGTGTTGGTCGTATCGTGGCGGTTGTCGGTCAAGGTAACGCGGACGGCGGACGAGTTCGGCGTGTGCATCAAGAATTTGTTCGAACTCAATCGTATCCGCACCGAAGACGTCGACGGCGTCATCATGTCGTCGGTGCAACCGGCGCTCAATTATACGGTGTCGCACGCCTGCAAGTATTATGTCGGCAAAGAGCCGTTGACGGTCGGACCGGGCACGCGGACGGGACTCAACATCAAGTACCGCAACCCGCAGGAAGTCGGCGCGGATCGCATCGTCAATTCGGTCGCCGCGTACAAGCTGTACGGCGGACCGATCATCGTCGTGGATTTCGGTACGGCGACGACGTTTAACGTGATCACGGACAAGGGCGAGTTTTTGGGCGGCGTGATCGCGCCGGGGATCAAATCCGGACTGGATACTTTGATCCGCAATACGGCGAAACTGCCCAGCGTCGAGCTGATTAAGCCGGCAAGCGTCATCGGCAACACGACCGCAGCCAATATGCAGTCGGGGCTTGTGCACGGATTCGTCGGATTGGTCAAACACATCGTCGCGCAGATCAAACGCGAAGCGGGCATCGAGCATGCAAAAGTGCTTGCGACCGGCGGATTGAGCGAATTGATCATCGATGCGGACGAAGACGATACGATCGATATCGTCGACCGTTATCTGACCCTGAAAGGGTTGAAACTGCTGTACGAATGCAACGCGCAGACGGGTTGCGACGGCGGGACGAAACGATAATAATTTTGCGCGCGGCGGCATGTCGGGCGCGAGCGAGAAGGAGTAACATACATGAAAAAAGTAGGCGTAGCGGTACTGGGTCTGGGCGTAGTCGGCGGAGGAACGTGCAAAATATTGCTGGATCGTCGCGCGCGCATTCGCGAAGAATACGGCGTAGACGTCGAGATCGTCGCGGCGCTGGACCGCGTCGCGCAACGCGCGGTGGATTTGGGACTCAATCCGAACATTCTCGCCGCCAATATCGACGAGATCGCGCTCAATCCCAAAGTTGACATCGTCGTGGAATGCATGGGCGGCGTCGAGCCTGCAAAATCGTTTATGATTCGGGCGTTGGAAGCGGGTAAGAGCATCGTTACGTCCAACAAAGAGATGTTTGCCAAGAGTTGGCCGGAGTTGGAACGCGTCGCTGCCAAGACGGGCGCGGGACTGTATTACGAAGCGACGACGGGCGGCGGCATGCCGATCATTCGGATGATGACGCAGGCGATGCAGGCGAACAACGTGCTCGAAATCAAAGCGATCATCAACGGCACGACCAACTATATCCTGACGCGCATGACTGAAGAAGGCGCGGACTATGCCGACGTGCTCAAAGACGCGCAGGCATTGGGCTTTGCCGAAGCCAATCCGGTGGCGGACGTGGAAGGTTACGATTCCGGATACAAACTCAGCATTCTGTCGAGTTTGGCGTTCAACAAGCGTTTGCCGGTCGATCTGATTTACCGCGAGGGCATCACCAAGATTACCGCCAAAGACATCGCGATCGGCAAGGAGATGGGCTTTATCGTCAAGTTGCTCGCGATCGCCAAACAAAAGGACGGCAAGATCGAAGTGCGCGTGCATCCGGTATTTTTGCCCAAGCACCACCCGCTTGCATCCGTCAACGGCGCGTTTAACGCGGTGTTCGTCGTAGGAGACGCGGTCGGCGACATCATGTTGTACGGTCAGGGCGCGGGCGCGTTGCCGACCGGCAGCGCGATCGTCAGCGACATCGTGTTCTGCGCGCGTCAGGAGACGCATGCGCGTTACGGCGAGATGAACGACGTCGTAGACGCGGGACAGATCATTGCCGATTTCGAGAGCGAATACTATTTGCGTCTCAACGTGCGCGACGTATCCGGCGTGATCGCGGATATCGCCAACGTGTTCAAGAAACATCACGTATCGATCAGCCGCATGCGGCAGGACGAAGGCGGCGAAATCGTGCCGATCGTGTTCTTTACGCACAAGTCGCACGAGCAGGCGATGTCCGCAGCTATCGAAGAGATCCGCAAGCTGCACAACGTCGTCAGCGTCGAAAACGTGATTCGCGTGGAGCGGTAAGGGGATGTTGACGACGCGCGCGACCGAATGGTTGGAACAAATCTGCGACGCGATCCCGACGGACGGGTACAAGATGCGCGAGTGGAAAGAACTCTACGCGTTGTTGCCCGATCTGAGCGCGGAAGAGGGCGCCGCTCTGTGGAGAGAGCTGCGCGCCGGCGGCATGGTGCAGGTCAAGTTCCACGATGACGACGAAGTCTGCTTTGCGCTCAGCGAGCGCTCGCGCGCCGTCGTACAGGACGTCAAAATTTTGCGCGAGTCGCACGCCGATCCCGATCAGGCGATCATTCAGACGGGCGCGGACGGCAAAGCGATGATGATGGTTTCGACCGATACGATCGCCCGAGACGTGATACGTCGGACGCGCAAAACGCGCAATCTGCGCAGTTGGGTAGCCGGATTGCTCAGCGGCATTGTCGGCGGGATCGTCGGCGGCGTCGTCGTGGCGGTGATTTTTCATTTTGCGATCGGATAGGAGAGCGGTATGCTGAATCGGAAAACAAAAGCGTTGTTGAGAGTGATATACGATCGGGCGATTCGCAAGGACGGGGTATGCATTGCCAAGTCCGTGGATTTGCTGTCCGAGATTCCGTATAAAATCGAGTTCCTGCGGGAAGACTTCGAACCGTCTATGAAAGCGCTGATGATGGAAGGATATTTCGAGGCGGTCGAGACGGAGAAGAAAGGCGAGATGTATTATTGCATCACGCTGTTGCAGGGCGGATACGATTTTTCCAGACAGATCGCGAGCGAAAAACGCGCGATCAAGTTTAAGGTCGTTCTGACCGTCTGCGGCGTAATCGGCAGCTTGATCTTGACGCGCATCATTTCCGCGATTATCGGATCGGGGGCGTAATGTTCGAACTGGTTTCCAAATTCCAACCTTGCGGGGATCAACCGCAGGCGATCGAGAAACTGTCGCAGGGATTGCGGGACGGACTGCGGACGCAGGTGTTGCTCGGCGTTACGGGCAGCGGCAAGACCTTCACGATGGCGAACGTAATCAAGGAGCTGGGCAGACCGGCTCTTGTTATTGCGCACAACAAGACGCTTGCCGCGCAGTTGTGCAACGAGTTTCGCGAATTTTTCCCCAACAACCGCGTCGAATATTTTGTGTCCTATTACGATTACTATCAACCGGAGGCCTATATTCCGCGGACGGATACGTATATCGAAAAGGATCTGTCCATCAACGATGAGATCGACAAATTGCGGCACTCCGCGACGGGCGCGCTGTGCGAGACGCGAGACGTGATCGTCGTCGCATCCGTCTCGTGCATTTACGGACTGGGCGCGCCTATCGAATATTTCGCGATGGCGATTTCGTTGCGTCCGGGCATGGAAGTGGATCGGGACGCGTTGCTCGATCGCCTCGTCGAAATCCAATACAAACGCAGCGATATCGAGTTTGCGCGCGCGACGTTTCGGGTGCGCGGTGACGTGGTCGAGGTGTTTCCGGTAGACTGTTCCGAATACGCGGTGCGCATCGCGTTTTGGGGGGACGAAGTCGAGTCGATCGATCAGTTCGATCCGGTGACGGGCAAGGCGGTTTGTTCGCTTAAACACATCAATCTGTATCCGGCGAGCCACTATGTCGTCCAAAAGGAAAAGCGCGACAGCGCGTTGGAGCAGATTCTGTCCGATATGCGCGCGACGGTCGCGGCGTTTCGGGAACAGGGAAAACTGCTCGAAGCGCAGCGCTTGCAGGAACGCGTCAATTACGACGTGGAAATGATCCGCGAAATGGGCTATTGCAGCGGAATCGAAAACTATTCCCGCTACTTTGACGGAAGAGTGCCGGGGCAGCCGCCGTATACGTTGCTCGACTTTTTCCCGGACGACTTTATCCTGTTTGTCGACGAGAGTCATATGACGTTGCCGCAGGTGCGCGCGATGTTTAACGGCGATTTGGCGCGCAAACGCAATCTGGTCGATTTCGGTTTCCGTCTCGGATCCGCATACGACAACCGCCCGTTGAAGTTTGAAGAATTCGACGCGCGCGTCGGGCAGATGATCTGCGTGTCCGCAACGCCCGCCCAATACGAACTGGATCAGGCTGGACAGGTGGTCGAACAGCTGATTCGTCCGACCGGGCTGTTGGATCCGCCCGTGGACGTGCGTCCGATCGAAGGACAGATCGACGATCTGATCGGCGAAATCCACCGTCGGTTGGAACAGCGCGGCAGAGTGCTCGTCACGACGCTGACAAAGAAGATGGCGGAGAGCCTGACCGAGTTCTTGAAAGAGCATCATATCAAGGTGCGTTACATGCATTCGGACATCGATACGTTGGAGCGCGTCGAGATCATTCAGGGCTTGCGCCGCGGCGACTTCGACGTATTGGTCGGCATCAACTTGTTGCGCGAAGGACTGGATATTCCGGAAGTCACGTTGGTCGCGATTCTGGATGCGGACAAGGAAGGCTTTTTGCGCAGCGAGACGTCGCTCGTGCAGACGATCGGACGCGCCGCCCGCAACAGCGAAGCGCAAGTAATCATGTATGCCGACGTCATGACGGACAGCATGCGCCGCGCGATCGAAGAGACCGACCGCCGCCGCGCGATTCAGCGGGCGTACAACGCCGAGCACGGAATTACGCCGCGCACGATCGTAAAGACGATTTCCAATACGTTGGAGATCTCCAAAAAGGTCGAAGACAAGCCCAAACTGGGCAGAAAGGATTACGCGCGAGAGGTCGCGCGGTTGCAAAGCGCGATGCGCGTAGCGGCGTCCAATCTCGATTTCGAGATGGCGATCCGCTATCGGGAAGACATCGCGACGCTCAAAGCACAGATGGAGAAACAGGGATGAGAGAAGACATTGTCATCAAGGGCGCGAGAGTGCACAATCTCAAAAACATCGATCTGACGATTCCGCGCAATCGTCTCGTCGTCTTGACGGGACTGAGCGGATCGGGCAAGTCGTCGCTTGCGTTCGATACGATTTTTGCCGAAGGGCAGCGGCGATATATGGAGAGCCTGTCGTCGTACGTACGGCAGTTCTTGGGACAGATGGACAAGCCGGACGTCGATTATATCGACGGCTTGTCGCCGGCAATCTCGATCGACCAAAAGACCACGTCCCACAACCCCAGATCCACGGTCGGTACGGTTACCGAGATCTACGACTATATGCGTTTGCTGTTTGCGCGGATCGGCGTCGTGCATTGTCCCAACTGCGGACGCGAGATCGTGCGACAGGGCGTCGATCAGATCGTAGACAAGATTTTGACCGCGCCTGCGGGCGCCAAGCTGCGGATCATCGCGCCGGTGGTTCGCGCGCGCAAAGGCGAGTATTCCAAGCAGTTGGAACAATATCGCAAGAGCGGATATTTGCGCGTCATCGTGGACGGGATCGACTATACGCTCGAAGAAGAGATCAAGCTGGATAAAAATTACAAACACGACATCGGCGTCGTCATCGACCGCATCGTCGTCAAATCCGGCATCCAGCGTCGGCTCAGCGACAGCGTCGAGAGCGCGCTCAAACTGGCGGACGGTTTGGTCGAGATCGAGACGGACGGCGTCAAAGTGCTGTATTCCACGCGCTACGCATGTCCGGATTGCGACATCAGCATCGAAGAACTCACGCCGCGGGCGTTCAGTTTCAACAGTCCGTTCGGCGCGTGCCCGGAGTGTTCGGGATTGGGATTTACGTCCGCGATCGACATCAACAAACTCGTCCGATGGGATCGTTCCGTCGCGGACGGCGGGATGGACGTGTCGGGCTGGAATATGGACAGTTGTCGCACGAGCGCGTCGTTCTTCCGCGCGCTGGCGGACAAGTACGGTTTTGATCTCAACGCGCCGATTCGGGATTTGCCCAAGCATATCGTCGATATTTTGTTGTACGGCGACGATACCAAGTTGTCCGTCACGTATCAGAGCGAAGTCTTTCAAGGGACGTTCCAGCGTTCGTTCGAAGGGATCGCCAACAATTTGATGCGGCGCTATCGCGAGACGTCGTCCGACTATATCAAGCAGGAATTGGAACGGTATATGAAGCAAGTGCCTTGCAGCGTCTGCCACGGCAAACGCCTGCGCAAGGAAGCGCTTGCCGTGCATGTCGGCGGCAAGAACATCAGCGAGCTGTGCGAGATGCCGGTGGACGCGTTGTTGGCGTTTATGCAATCGTTGCAATTGAGCGATCGCGATCGGACGATCGCGCATCAGGTGCTTAAAGAGATTACGGCGCGCCTGCAATTTTTGGTCAATGTCGGATTGAGTTATCTCTCGCTTTCGCGGGCGTCGGCGACGCTGTCGGGCGGCGAATCGCAACGCATTCGGCTTGCGACGCAGATCGGCAGCGGATTGATGGGCGTATTGTATATTTTGGACGAACCGAGTATCGGATTGCATCAGCGCGACAACACGCGATTGCTTGCGACGTTGACGCGTTTGCGCGATTTGGGCAATACGTTGATCGTCGTCGAGCATGACGAAGAGACGATGACGGCGGCGGATTATATCGTCGATATCGGACCGGGCGCGGGCGTACACGGCGGCGAAGTCGTCGTCGCAGGCACGCCGCAAGAGGTCATGGCGCATCCGACTTCGATCACCGGCGCGTATCTGTCGGGCAGGGAGACGATTGCTGTGCCGAGCGAACGGCGCGCGGGCAACGGACTGTTTTTGCAAGTGCGCGGCGCGCATAAAAACAATCTCAAACATATCGACGTCGACATTCCGCTGGGCAAGTTCAACGTCGTGACCGGCGTGTCGGGCAGCGGCAAGAGCAGTCTCGTCAACGAGATTTTGTATCCGGCGTTGGCGGCGAAACTCAACGGCGCGCGCCATATCGTGGATATTGCGTGCGACGATTTGATCGGCGTGGAACAACTGGACAAAGTCATCGCGATCGATCAAAGTCCGATCGGGCGTACGCCGCGTTCCAATCCCGCGACGTACACGGGCGTATTTTCGGCGATTCGGGAGTTGTTTGCCAAGACGCCGGAAGCGCAGTCGCGCGGATACAGCGCGGGCAGATTCAGCTTTAACGTCAAGGGCGGTCGTTGCGAAAACTGTTCGGGCGACGGCATCATCAAGATCGACATGAATTTCTTGTCCGACGTCTACGTCCCCTGCGAAGTGTGCGGCGGCAAGCGCTACAACCGCGAGACGCTGCAAGTGCAGTATAAGGGAAAAAGCATCTACGAAGTATTGGAAATGACGGTCGCGGAAGCATGCGAATTTTTCCGCAACATTCCGCAAATTTACAACAAGATTTCCACGCTCAACGACGTCTGACTCGGGTATATCAAACTCGGACAGCCTGCGACGACGCTGTCGGGCGGCGAAGCGCAACGCGTCAAGCTGGCGACCGAGTTGTCCAAGCGCAGCACCGGCAAAACCGTCTATATCCTCGACGAACCGACGACCGGTCTGCACACGGACGACGTAAGGCGTTTGATCTCGATTTTACAGCGTTTCGTCAACGCCGGCAATACCGTACTCGTGATCGAACACAATCTCGACGTGATCAAGGTTGCCGATCATATCATCGACATCGGTCCCGAAGGCGGAGACAAGGGCGGCACCGTGATCGCGCAGGGCACGCCCGAGCAGGTCGCGCAAGTCGATGGCAGTTATACCGGACAGTATCTGCGCGCCAAACTCGGCATGTCCGAGCCGAGCTGAATTACAGCACGTTTTTCCATTTATAAGCCAGCAAGTTACGGCTGTTGCGCGCCATATGTTTGAGGACGTTTGCGCGCGTCACCGAGTCGTCGTACATGCTGGCGAGTTGGGAGCCTTCCAGTTCGCTCATCTCGCGGACGATTTCTTTGATATCGTTGTTCGGACATAGGAATTCCAGCCAGTCGCGTTTGCCGTACCACCAAGTCTGCATTTCCTGCGTATCGGCGAGCGCGTCGGAATATTCTTTGGCTTGCAGAGATTCGTAGATGGCGTCCGCGCGGGATTCCAATTCCGTCAGCGTCTTTTGGACGAATACTTGTTCCGTGATGCCGCACGCCAAGATCACAAGCGTGACCGCGACGGCAAAGATGACTTTTTTCATGCTGCGTTCTCCTGTTGCAAATTGCCGATGATGCAAGGCTGTCCGATCGGTTGGAGATAGAACTCTCCGCCGTCTGCGACCGTCAACAGCAATACGTCTTTTTGACGGAGTTTGTATTGATCGAGCAACTTTTGTACCGCCTGATCGTCGACGCCGGCTTTGGTCAGATTGTTGGACAGGCGTTTGCCTTCGCAGATCACGCCGTACGGGATTTTGGGCGGCGGCACTTGCAGTTGCATATCGCCGACCGTGACGGGCGCAAACTGCGCTTTCGGGATGACCGACATGTCGCCGTTGGTTTCGATGATCGCATATTCGATTTGAGCGGGCGATACGTAGTCTTTGCCGCGCAGCGCTTCCAGAATGTCGTGCACGGTCATGTCCAGCCGACTGATCGCACGATAGTCGATGCCTTGGGGCGTGATGACGATGACGGGTTTGCCGTTAATGACGCCGCGCAGTTTGATCGAGTGTTTGACGATTTTGGTCAGCGCGAATTCGACGACGAACAGCGTAAAGATCGGCACCAACCCGTAGATCACGGGCACTTGCGTGTCAGACATCGGGATACAAGCCAGTTCCGCGACGATCAGCGTGATCGCAAACTCGAACGGTTGCAGTTCGCTCAACTGTTTTTTGCCCATCAGCCGCATTGCGATGAGCAGAAACACGTATATGATGATTGCACGAGTAAATACGACTAACATACCCCTAATGTGTGTCGACGCGATTTTTTTATGCAACGCCGTTCAAACGCTTGCACTCGCGCGCAAGTGTCTGTTATACTAAGCGTGCAAAGTAAATCCGACGCGTTAAGTGTTGTGAGATGGGATGTCGCTCACAAACGAAAAGCAAAACGCTTGCGATGTCGGGTTGCGTCCGTTGCAAGACTCAAGTTTTTCAATGGACCTTCCTTTGCAGGGAGGTTTTTTTCATGGCAACAACAAAGGCACGTTATGCGACGCGTAAAATTACGTATCTCGCATTGTTCACCGCGCTCGCAACCATTTTGGCGAGTGCGAAAATCATGCCGACGACCAGCTTCAAACTGGCGTTCGGCACCGTTCCGATCATGTACGCCGGGATGTTTTTGGGACCGCTGAGCGGATTTTTCTGCGGTTTCGTATCCGACTATTTCGGCGCGCTGATCAATTCGAGCGGCAGCGCGTATCTGCCGACGATCGGATTGGCGGCGGGCTTGGTCGGGATGATTGCTGGATTGCTGTACCGCATTCCGCGACTCAATCCGTATCTCAAGATCGTTTTGAGCTTTGTTCTGACGACGTTGATCTGCACTTGTTTTATCAACACGCTGACGCTGTGGTGGACGTATTCCAGAGCGAGCGGCAAATCCTTCTGGGTGTATCTGGGCGGACGGGTGCCGCTGCAATTGGTCAATACCGTGATCAATATGGTGCTGGTCCTGTCTCTGTATCATCCGTTGCGCAAGTTTGTATTCAAGAAGCCTTTGCGCTACAAAGACGCATGCGCGGCAGCTGCGGAACCTGCCGCACAGACCGTAGCCGACGCGTCTTCCGAGCCGCCGCAATCGCAGTCCTAAGGATTTCATCGACCGCATCGCACACATCCGGCGATGCGGTTTTTTGTATTTGGATTTCGATCGTCGTATCGTATACGAGCGGTGAAAATCGCGACAAAATATCGTTCTTTATGCCCGAAAGTCGGATTTGTCCGCGGCGGTATCGGGTGGTTCTAAATTCGGGAACAAACCGATTGCAGGCGAGAGACGAAACTTTACCGTCGATCGGGGAATATCGGGATAATTCCGTTTGGCGGACTATTTGCGCGACGCCGGATTCTATAATTCTAAGTAGCGGACCAATATAAGGAGAGAGATCGATGACTTTGACGCAAGCGATTGCCGAGCGGGTTGCAAATTTGTTGACGCAGCGATCGTATTCCCAATACGAATTGTTCAAGCGCGGCGGCGTGCCGCGGTCGACGCTGTGCGATGTGATACACAACAAGAAAAAGCGCGTCAGTACCGAGACGATCTATCAGATTTGCGCGACGTTGGAGATTTCGCTCAAAGACTTTTTTGACGATCCGCTGTTTGACGGTTTGGACGATTGACGATCGGGAGCGCAGGCTCCCGATTTTATTTACATAGATAGTGTATGCAAGCATGTTTATGGCTTGCGTCGACGTTGCAAAGTTTTTCATGTCGATAACGACATGCGCATGTCAGCGCATGCTTTTTGCTTTGCGGCGCGGCAGGGCGGGGAGTTTGAGATACGGGCGCGCTTTGGCATACAGGTCGCGGAAACGCACGACGCCCGTCCAAGACAAGATCAGCGCAAAGATCGTCAATGCGACTGCGCTGCACAGGCAGATCGCGCCCCAATCGCCGAGATAGCGCACAGAGAATTCAAACGCCGGTCGCATCGCAAAACACAGGACCGCGCACAGGATTAAGGTCGCGAGATTTTGCAAGTTCTGTTTGCGTTGCAGCGGCACGTAACGCGCCAGCAAAATTAGGTTGACGGTCAGCGACAGCGTATGGAATACGATCAGCGCGACAAAGTACGCATAGATGCCCAACACGCGCGGCGTCCATACCGCAATCGCGACGAGCGCGATGCTGGATCCGATATGGCTGGCAAACGTCTGCGTCTCTTTGCCCAAAGAATTGAGCATCGAGATCACGAGCGCATTGATGCCGATCGGCAACATGAGGCACGCGCAATTGCGCAGGTAGACGCCCGCGAGATCGTCGTGATACAGCCGCGCGGCAATCCGATCCCCCATCGATCCGAACAATACGAAAAACATACCGCACACGACGCACGCGAATTGCAAGGATTTGCCGATTTTTCCGCTCAGCGCCTCGTGCTTGCCGCTTGCATGGAACGATGCGATTTCCGGGATCAACACGACGCCCAGCGATCCGATGACGGACGTCGGCGTCAGGATCAACGGCATGACCATACCGCCCGCGCGTCCGAATTCCGCGGTCGCCTGCGACGCTTCCATGCCGCTTTTGACGAGCAGCGCGGGGATTGCCAGCGACAGGAATGTGGACAGCAGGGAGCCGAATACGCGCGTAACGGTCAGTGGCGCGGCGGAACGGATCATTTCCTTGCCGCGCGCGGGACGCGCAAGTTTGCCTCCTTTGACGAAGAAACAGACCGTCAGTCCGATCGCCGCAAGGATGTCCGTCACGAGCATCGCGATCGCGTAGGCATAGAGTTTGCTGATCCCGAACAGCGCGCACGACAGCAGCGCGACCGCGATCAGGATTTTGAGCAATTCTTCGAGCAGTTCGGACACCGAGAAGATCAAGAATTCTTTTTTGCCCCAGAACCATCCGCGCACGATCGCATACACCGACGTCGTGATCAGCATCGGCAACATGACGACGAACAGCCGCACGCAACGCGGATCGGAGAAGAGTCGATACAGTACGGACGGGAACGCGATAAAGAACGTGATCACCGTTGCCGCCAGCATCAACGCGCACAGCATCGCGCTCGTAAATGCGCCGTGCATCTTGTCTTTGCCGCACAGCGCTTCGCCTTCCGCGGTCAGGCGCGACAGCGTGACGGGCAGACCGGACGCGCTCAGCGCCGCAAACAACATCATCACGGACATCGTGATCTGATACAGTCCCAGGATTTCCGCGCCGAGCGAGCGCGACAGATAGATTTTGAATACGAACGAGACCAGTCGCGTCACGGTCGAGAGCGTCGTTACGACGGCAAAAGCGCGTAGAAATTTCTTCATACCATATCATATGGACAGGCACCGTCGATTATACGGCATAATCGCGCGTTTGCGCACATACCGTAGAGCAGAAGGAGCAAGACCATGCACAGACGGGTATATCGGGTCGATCGCATGCGCACGATGCGCGAGATCGCGGAACAATTTCATATGACGCAAGAGCAGCTTTTGCGGCTCAACGGGTTGGGCAGCGAAGAAGTTTACGTCGGGATGCGTTTGCTTGTCGGGGATCGGGACGGCGTGACGCACGTCGTGCGTCCGTTCGAGACGCTGGAACGCATTGCCGCGCAATACGGCGTGACGGCGGAGCAGATCCGCGCCGACAACGCGCTGACCGCCCGATCGGTGTTTTTGGGACAACAACTCTATATCCGACGAGATTCCGAACAATCCTGACGCATAAAAAAGCCGCTGATAACAGCGGCTTCTTTTTTCGGTTCTGCGCAATGTGCGTCAGTTTCTGAAATCATCGCGACGGTTGTTCGCGTTCGGATTTTTCTTGCGCGCGGCGCTCTTGATGACGCGGTTGTGCTTGCGTGCATATTTGCGGACGAGTACGACGATGACCGCCAGGATGAGCAGTCCGCCCAACACGCCGGACGTGATATACAGCCACAGCAGTTCGTCGGTCTTATTTTCGTCGTCCGGCGTCGGCTCCGCGGTGTTGGTTTCCGAGTTCGCATCCGCCTTGGTGTAGTTGATGACGAAGTTCGTCGCGAGCGATCCGTCTTTGACGGTCCAAGTCTCGGTCTTGTCTTCGTCTTCGGCGACCGCTACGGTAGCGACCGATTCGAAGTCCGCTTTCTCGACCTGTCGGACGGAGTAGTTGTCCGCGAAGACATAGCCTTTCAGCCAATTCTCTTCGTCGGTAAATCCGAGACCGATGCTCAGCGTCGCGGTGACGGTGTCGCTGCCCAGATCTTTGCTCGTCTTGATATAGTACGAGTATTCCGTCCACTCTTTGCCGTTGACCAGACGTTTGCCGTCCGTATCGGCATTGAAGCCGGACGCGCTGCTCAACCGACCGAACGTATACGTCTGGTTGTTGACTTTCAGACGGACGGTCGCGGTTGCGGATTCCGCCAATTCGGTCATGACCCACACGCTGATCTTATAATACTGATCGGCTTTGAGCGTCGCGGACGGGGACGTGTACTGATATGCGCTTTCCGTCTTGTTGTAGAGCGCGAGCACGTTGTTGCCGACGTTGAGCTTGTCGCTGTGGAAGATTCGATCGATCATCTTGACGCCGAGCGCGCCTTCCGCGTCGTCGGGGTTGACGTCGAGCAGCCCCCAGTCGGACTGCGTGTTGTTGAAGATACCGCCGATGACGTCTTCTTTGTCCGCGCTTGCTTCTTCGTCCACGAGCGCGCCCGTCCATTTAGACGGCGTGTGCAGAGCTTCTTCCTGTTCCGTATATTGGTCGAAGCTGTCTACCAGCCACGACAGCGTCAAGATGCGGTTGGCGGCGTTTTCTTCCAGCTTGACCGCATTCTCATACTTTTCTTCGGAAACGGTCGTATGCGCGATGTTGGAGAAGAGCACGGTCGAATGCACGTTGGTCTCGCTGTTGGGCGTGCCGTTGTACAGACTGAGCTTGACGGATGCGCCGGAGATTCCCGTACGGACGAACAGGAAGTATTGATTCCAGTTCGTGTCCTTGGGCTGAATGTTATAGAACTTTTCGTCCTCTTCGGTCGATCCGCCGGTGGTCGTCAGTTCGAGCGAGAAGGTGCTGTCCGCATCCATGACTTTCGCCCAGACGCTGAACATGTTGTAGCTGTCCGCGCCGAGCGTAATGCTGTTGGACGAATAGCCGAACGACGGAGCCGTCGCCTGGTTTTTCATGACCAGCAGCGCGCCGTACGTTTCCATATCCTTTTGCGTCCAATCCGTTTTGTCGTTGAGTCCGTTCAGGATGTCGGTCGCGTCCAGATCGAGCGCCGCGCTTTGGTTATCGTTGTTCAGATACCATACGCCTGCCTGCGCGGGGTTGTCTTGGGTCAGTACGGATTTGTTGGAGATCGTCCAATTGGTCGGTACGCCGAGATAGCCTTGCGCGATCGCGTTCTTGTTCGCATCGAGCTTTTCTTTGTAGAGGTCGTTCGTTGCGGAGACGTCGACCAGCGTGAAGTTGCCGTTGGACGATACGCCGGATCCGGTGCTGCGCAGGGACGCCTTTTGCGTTTGCGAGCCGGTCGCCGCCGCAGAGTAGTCGGAAGCGGTTACCGTTTCGTACGCGATGTCGCCGATAAACGCCGTGCCTTTGACGTGCGATGCCGATTGGGTTGCCGAACCGCTGCCCAGAGAGAAGCGCAGGGCGAGTTTGGTGGTCTTCAATTCTGCCCCTTGCACATAGAACTGCAATTCGCTGTACCCGTTTTCGTTCGCGGACGATTTGAGGTTTTCGCTGTTGATGTTGCTCAACGTGGACAGCGTCGTGACGGCGTCGTCGTACTTGGCTTTGTCGGGATCGATCGCGAGCAGTTCGACGGTCAATCCTGCGGCTTTCTCGATATCGACGGTCTTAACCCACATCGAAATCAAATAATGCGCGTTGGGTTGAATCTCGATCGCGCCGTTGACGACGGGCTTGTCGTCGCCGTCTTTGGTCGCGTTGGAGACGCGGAACGCGGACGGCACGATATTCTTGATGCCGATCAGAGCGTTGGTTACCGCGTTGGGCGCGGACGGATTGTCGCCGAAGCTGTCCGACCAAGCCGCCGCGTCGAGCGCGTTGGAGAAGGTCGTGCGCTGTTCGTTCGGCGCGTTTTTGTCATAGTTGACGGGCGCGAAGATCGAGTTTTCGACGCGCGTGACGTCCTTGCTGGCAAGGTTATCCGCAAAGACGACGTTGCGCTCGTCCGCCTGTACGGCGTCGAATTCCGTTTGCGTCATCGTCTTGACTTGCAAACTGTCGAAGAATGCAGCGCCTTGCGCGTGCGTATCGGTATCGTTGGTGCCGCCCCAGCCCAACCACATTTCCAGATACAGGGAAGTGTTGCGCTTTTCGTTGGCTTTGACATAGAACGTATAGGTCGTCCATGCGCCCTTGGTATCGATCTTTTCGATCAGGATGCCGAGCTCGTCGTTGTTCGCGCCTTTGGTCAGCATCAACTGCGCGTAGCCGCTGATCAGTTCGGTGCGGACGCTCAGTTGGATCGCGTAGTAGCGGTTGGCTTTGACGACGATCGGGGTCGCGGAACGGTAACCGTACGCGGTCTCGACTTTGTTTTGGATATACAGCATGCGAGTGCCGATCGATCCGGTCGGAACGGTTACGTCGATCGTTTTGCCGTCGGCAAGCGTTTTGTTCGAGTCTCTGGTCGTGTCCAAGATGCCTTTTTCCATATTGGTCGAAGACGTGGACGTGTTGTCGCCTGCGCCGTATCCGGCGATACCCGTGTACTTGGACGGGGTAAACGGCGTGGACGTCGTGCTCGACGCATAGTCGAATTCGGTATCGCCCAGCGTGATGTCGTATTTGGCGACGTTATCCGCGCGCTGTACCTGATCGAAGTCCGCTTCGCCGAACGCGGTTTCGTCTTCTTTCACGTCGGTCAGATCGCTCAGAACAATGTTGTCGACGAACAGATGTCCCTGCGTCAGTTGTCCGGTGGACGCGTTGCCCGTGCCGAGCGAGAACGTCAACGTGATGCTCGAACTTTTCAGCGCGGAAGCGCGGAGATAGATATCGTAGTGTTTCCATTCGCCGAGCGTATCGATCGCGCGGAATTCCGCATACGCGTCGCCCGTCAGCATGACGTAAGCGCCGGGCGCGGAATAGTATTCTTCCGAGCCGGGTTTCTTGGTCGCGACGAATTCGCCGTTCGATCCGGTTCCCAACGTACGCAACTCAAACGACAGCTTGTAGAACTTGTCCTGTTCCAGCGTAATGCTCTGGGACTTGTAGTTGTACGACGTCGGCACCTTGTTGTAGATCATCAAGATATTGTCGTCTTCGCCGATTTTACCGGGGTTGGAGATGCCGCCGTACGTCTTCTTGTTTTTGTTGAAGTCCGCCTGATTCGTGCTGATGACGCCTTTGACGAGCGCATCCGAGCCGCTGGGCGTTGCAAGATCGCTCGACGCGCTGTTCGAGCCGGCGCTTGCGGTCCAACTCGAAGGCGTCAGCGGATACGTGTCGCCGCTCGTCGTCTCGAAGTTGCCGTTGGTAAACAATTCGGTCGGCGCATTGTCGTCCTCTTCTTCGTCTGCGTCGTCGGGATCGCAGGCGATGGCAGAGAACATCACGCCGATACACAGCGCGAGCACCAACAGGATCATTAGAAACCGTCTAGTTTTGTTCATGGTACCACCTTTTTGATTTTCGGAATCGCGACGAGCGCGATTCGCTCCATAGTATTTCTTATTATAATAGATATGGGCGTATATTGCAATTAAAATAACATTAAATTTGTTATTTATCGCGCGCGTAAGCGCGGTCGCGGATAAAAGCGGCTTGCAGGCGCATACTCTGAATATGCAGTACAAAGTTCCGATGTTCAAGCGCGCGGCGCAGCCGCTGCGATACGGATCCGTTGTCGCGTGCAGCGTGTTGGCTGGATGCGCCAACGGCTTGTTCGGTGGCGGCGGCGGAATGTTGATCGTGCCGATTTTATCCCGTCTGTGCGGGCTGGACGCGCAGCGCGCGCATGCCAGCGCGATCGCAGCGATTTTGCCGATGACGATTGCCAGCGCGATCGTCTATTGGAATCAGGGCGGCTGGCAGTGGAGTACGGGCGGCTTGGTCATGGCGGGCGTCGTCGCGGGCGGCGCGCTCGGCGCTCTGCTGTTGCGCAAGCTGTCCGGCAAGTTGCTCCAATACGTATTCGCGGCGCTGATGATCGGCGTCGGCATCAAGATGGCGATCGGGGGCTGAGCGGCATGCAATGGTTGGTTTGGATTTTGGCGGGCATTGCGGGCGGCGTCGTCGGCGGCATGGGTATGGGCGGTGGCACGTTGTTGATCCCGATCTTGAAGCTTGCGTTGCAGGTCGAGGAGAAGACCGCTCAATTGATAAACCTAACTTCCTTTTTGCCGATGTCCGCCGTCGCGTTGTGGTTACACACGCGGCGGGGATTGGTCGATTATACGCAGGCGGCGTTGGTCGCGTTGCCCGCCGTCGCGAGCGCGGTTGCGAGCGCGGCGCTAGCGGGCAGGTTGGACGGCAGACAGTTGTCGCGCGCGTTCGGCGTATTCTTGACCGTGCTCGGCGTATGGATGCTCGCGCAGACCGTCGCGGCTCAGATTCGCGACCGCCGCGCCGCTGCGTCCGCGTCGACCCGTCGCAAGTTCTGACGCCTCGTCGAGCCGATCCGTGTGCGTTCGCGGATATGCCGATATGCGCACGTGGCGGTATGCGCATGCTTGCATGCGTGTGTCGTAAAAACATGCGGATATGCCGATATGCGCATATAGGATCGGGACGCGCGTTCGTGCATATTCGGCAAAATCCCACATATAGATACAATGAACCGAGTAGGGGGAGTTGTATGAGAGATCGTTATCAAGAGCGTGCGAGATTATTGGCTTGTTACATATTGCGGACGGATTGTACGATTCGGGAAGCGGCGCGACATTTCGGATTGAGCAAGAGTACCGTGCATACGGATTTGACCGTGCGGCTGCCGCAGAGCGATCCGTTGCTGTTCGAACAGATCGGCGAACGCATGCGCGCGCATTTTGAGATCAAACATCTGCGCGGCGGAGAGAGCACCAAGCGCATTTTTTCCAAACGTCGCGCCGCGCGCAATTGCGCGTGCGACGAACGACAGGGCAATCGCAAGGACGCGCGGGGCGTGCGCTGAAATTATTTTCGGGAGATCGGCGGATCGAGCAGATCGTTGCGCTCGGGGTGGAACAGCGCGGTCAAAATATGCGCTTTTGCGTGATCGAAGCGTTCGTCTACGTCGCGCAGCAGTTGTTTAACCGCTTCGCGTTGCGTATGTTTGTCGTGCGGGCACGGATTGTCGATGACGGGCAAATCGTATCGGCGCGCCAGTCCGCTCAGATATTTTTCTTCGATATAGAGCAGCGGGCGGATCATCGTCATCTGCATGCGGCTCATATACGTGACGGCGGAAAAGGTATGCAATCTGCCTTCGTAGATCATGCTCAGCAAAAACGTCTCCGCCACGTCGTCCGCATGGTGTCCGAGCGCGAGTTTGTTGCAGCCCAGTCGGATCGCGGTCGTGTTGAGCGCGCCGCGGCGCATTTTGGCGCACAGAGAACAAGGGCTTTTTTCGCCGCGGATTTCGATGATCTGCGCGATTTCGGTTTTTTCGACGGTAAAGGGCACTTCGATCGAATCGCAGTACGCGCGCATCGTGTCGAGCTGCCGCTCGGACGTGCCGAATCCCGCGTCGATATGCACCGCGTGCAGGTCGAACGCCTGCGGAGAAAATTTGCGGTACGCGGCAAGCAGCGCGAGCAAAGCGACGCTGTCTTTGCCGCCGGACAGTCCGACCGCGATGCGGTCGTTGTCTTGGATCATATCGTAGTCGGATACGGCTTTGCGCATCGCGCTGAGTAATTTCTGCATGCGTCCAGTATACGCGATCTGTTGACGAAAAGCAAACGATACGCTATACTGTACAGGACAAAACCATACTTTGTCGGCGAGGTGCTTGTGACACAGGCGATTATAGATTTTTTTCGAGAATTGCTGCACAACGATATCGCGACCGTGATCCTGATTTCGATGATTCCGATTATCGAGCTGCGCGGCGCGATTCCCGTTGCGATTTCGATGGGAATGAGCGCGTTTGCGGCGTTCGGCTGGTGCTGGTTGGGATCGGCGCTGGTATCGCCGATTTTATTGCTTTTACTGCGTCCGGTGCTCAATTGGATGAAGCGTTTTCGTCCCTTCCGCGCGTTGGCGAACGCGGTCGAGGGCGTGTTTGTCGGCAGAGCCGCCAAAGTCGTCAAAGACGCGGACGGCGTCGATCCGCGCATTTTGGAGCGGCGCAAGATGCTCGGCGTGTTTACGTTCGTCGCCGTGCCGTTGCCGATGACGGGCGTGTGGACGGGCAGCGCGGTTGCGACGTTTCTCGATCTCCCGTTCTGGAAATCGTTGGTTATGGTTTGGCTCGGCAACGCCGTCGCCGGTACGCTGATTACGCTGCTCAGTTGGTATCTGCGCGCGTACGTGGATTTGATTCTGGGCGTTTTGCTCGCGATCGTTTTGGTCGTTCTGGCAGTTTACATCGTGACGCTCGTCGTCCGCATGCGCAAAAACAAGCGCGCCGCTTCCGATGCGCAGCGCACGGACGTTGTTGCGAAATCGGAAGATTCGCAAGCGAAAACCGCAGGGCAAGAGGAGATTCAAAATATGGACGCGATCGTTGCGCCTGCGCAATCCGAGCGCGAAAACGCGCGTCAAAACATGGACGATTCGGGACAATCGTAACGGTCTCGATCCTATCGTTCCGATTTCGGACAAACAACAATGCGATGCCGTATACGGCATCGCATTTCGTTTGTATCGGAGTCGTCGTTTAAGCTTTGTAAGCGGGGTCGTTCGGTTCGATTTTATCTTTGCCGAGCGCGACCAGCGCGAGCATGCCCGCGCCGACGTGCGTGCCGATGACGGGACCGACGTCGAATACGATCGTATTCGCGACGCCGTACTCGTTGCGCAACAGTTCCACCAGCGCCTGCGCGTCGTCCGGGCAGTCTGCATGACCGACGGCGACGAGCGGTTGATTTTCCAACGGCAACGCCTTTTGCGTAAAGTACGATACCAGCGTGCGAATCGCCTTTTTGCGCGAGATCGCTTTGGCGATCGGGACGAGTTGTCCTTCGCGATTGATGTACAGCAACGGTTTGATTTGCAGCGCTTCGCCGATATAGGCGGCGGCGCGGGACGTGCGTCCCGTGCGCATCAGATGTTTGAGATCGTCCACGACGAAATATCCGATGCATTGATCGCGCAACTGCTCGGCATACGCGACGAGTTCGTCGAACGAGGCGCCTTCGTTGCGTTTGAGCATCGTATGATAGACGAGCAGACCTTCGACGAAGCAGGCGCAACGGCTGTCGATGACCGCGATTTTGCGATCGGGGAACTGCTCGCGCAATTCGCGCGCGGCGGCATTGAGCTGATCGAGCGTACCGCTGAGCGCCGACGCAAATCCGATATGCACGATATCGTGTCCCGCTTCCAGCAGCGGACGGAAGAATTCCTGCGCCGCATACGCGGTGACCATAGCGGTCTGGGGCAGGTCTTCTTTGGATTTGGCGTTGCGACAGACGTCATAGAATTGTTTGGGCGTCAGTTTCTGCGTGCAACCGTCGTAGGCGACGCCGTTGACGGAATATCCCATCGGAATGATCGCCATGTTGTCGGCGAGCAAGTTGTCCGGATAGTCTGCGGTGGCTTCGGTTGTGATATAGATGCTCATGAGATCTCCTATTTATATATGGTATTGCATGCGCCTTAGGCGTTCGGACGGCGCCGCGGGATGCGCGTTGTGCCGACCGCAATCTATTTTATCCGAACCCGCTTGGAATGTCAAATCATTTCTTCGGGCACTTTTCGGACATATGTATAAAAAATGTCCATGTTTTTGATTAAGGATTGTTATAAAAAATAATCAGCGGAAATGAAATCTAAAAAAATTGTAATATTTACTTGCATTTTACATATCGGTATATTATGATAAATGCAGAATCTTACATGCATTTCATGTAAACGAAGGAGACAGAGAAGTATGAAAAAAGGTATCACTGCAGTTGTCGTCGTGATTCTTGCGGTTGTGCTGCTGACGACGATGGCGGCGTGCAGACCGGAAGCGCTCGCGTATCCCGATCTGACGATCGGCGCCGAAAAGCCGACCCAGACCCCGACCGTGGAAGTCAACGCGAACATGACGCCGATGCAAATGATGCAGGCCGCGATGATCAACTATTATCAAGCGGACTACATCACGTCCAAGAACCAAGGCATGGTCGCCACGACGATCATGGGCGGCACGGTCAACCAAATGGTCGTTGCGGCAAAGGTTCGTTCCGGCAAGGCGTATACGGATGCTACCTGCAAGGAATATAATCCGGAATTGCAATTGTTCACGGACAACAAGAGCCATTCGGCCTTCGCTGCGGTGTACGAAGAAGTCATCATCGAATCGGCGAGCGACGTGCGCGTTCGTGCGGCAAAGAAGGGCGACATCAAGAGCGACAAGGACGAAGAGAAGCGCGAATATTACATCACCGCGAAGAAGATGCAGGATCCGGAATACATTTCCAGCGTTCCGAAGTTGGTCGAAGATAAGGTCAACGATCCGGTTCGTCTGTGGATGTACGACATCGAGATCGATTCGACAGACGCGATCGTCAAAGCGGGCGGAGATACTTCGACCGGCGTGACGCTCAAAGACGGTTGCTACGAGTTCACGATCGACTTCGACAAAGATCAGGTCACCAAGAACTACCGCGACGTCATGATTTACATGTTGACCCAGGGCGGCGCCGCGCCGAGCAAGCTGGATTTCGAAGGCTTGAAGATCAAGTTCACGGTTTGGGAAAACGGTTTCCTGCGTTTGATCGATATCGAAGAGAAATACACGATTCAGATCGCGGGCATCATCAACAGCAGCATTACGCTCAACTCCCGTCAAGAATTCGGTTATGCCGAAGTGGAAGGCTACAAGATCGCGGACAAACTGACGATGTTCTAAGCCGTACATCGACAAGACATTTCGACCCGTCCGTTGCGGACGGGTCTTTGTTTTGCGTTTTTGTTTTATAAGTTGATTTCCGAGTCTTATTTGTGTATAATAAGAATACTATGGTAGCGCGGGCGTTGCCTTGTCCGGCGATTCGCGCGCGGCACGTCTGCGGAGGGTATATGAGCAAAGACGCCAAGATATCGTGTATCTGTCATGCGCTCGCCGCGCTCGTGCTGGCGGCGCTGTTGATCGTCGCGACCTATTACGATTTGGCGATCAGCAAGGCGATCGGCGATCAGAGCAATTTTTACGGGCAGTTTTTTGCGGTTTACGCCGAGTATCCGTCGTATTTGGTCGCGCCGTTGTGCGGCGGCGTATTTTTTTACAATGCGCGGTATCTCGGGACGCGCGCATCGCGCATCGCGTTTGCGGTTTTTGCCGTCGTCGTCTGTTATGCCGGGTGGTTGATCTTCGGATTGTCGTCGACCAAGTTGGCGGAGCCGCCGCACCTGAGCGCGTTTGCCGCGTTGAGCGCGGCGCTGTATACGGCGCTCGTATTGGCGTTGGGACGGCTGGTGCCCGAGCAGACGATGCGGCGGTTGTTTAAGTTTGCGGTGTTTGCGGTCGTGTTTTTGTTGGTTGCGTTGGTCGTGATTCGCATCATGAAAGCGGGCTGGTGTCGGATGCGCTACCGCGACATGCTGAAAGAAGGCAATTTTGACGGCTTTACGCCCTGGTATCGTCCGATGGCGGGCAGAGAGAAACTGTCCGAGACGTACTCGTATACGTCGTTTCCGTCGGGACACAGTTCGAGCATCGTACATATTTATCTGGTTTGCGTGCTGTGCGACGTTTTGCCGAGCATGCGCAAGCGTTGGCTCAAATATACGCTGTATGCGTGCGCGACCGCGCTGTGCGTCGTCGCCTGCGTATCTCGGATCGTCAATTGCGCGCACTATCTGTCCGACGTCGTTGTCGGCGCGGGCTTGACGTATCTGATATTTTATGGTTTGAAATATATCTTTTTCCGAGATGGAAAATATACGTTCGGGGAGATTACGGAATGAAACGGTTACTCGGTTGGCACAAATGGTTGATTTTGTTCGGGATCACGCTCGCGCTGTCGGCGGCGGCGTTGATTGCGGCGAGTCTGTACGATTATAAGATATCCGAATATTTTTATCTGCCCGACAATGCGTTCAGTCTGGTCGGCAACGTGTTGGGCAAATGGGTCGGATTCTGCGTGATGGGCGGCGCGTTCGGCGTGTTGTTGACGGCGTCGCAGACGGCGACGCGCGTACCGAGCGCGTTGTACGGACATCTGCGTTCGGCGGTCTATGCGATTGCGGGCGTGTTGGCGTGCGCGCTGGGCGCGGTGGATTTTTTGGAGACGCTGTTTTCGTCGTCGTTGGTCGTGTATGCGGGGGCGATCGTACTGGGCGGCGTGGTTTTTGCGATTGTTTATCTGTTCGAGCGTCTGGCGATCCGCGACATAAACGCGTATAAAAAATGGGCGCTTGTCACCGTCGTTACGATTGCGGCGATGGCGTTGCTGACGTTGGTGTTCAAATGGATTTGGGGACGCGCCCGCTACGAAGACGTCATCGGCGGCGCGGCGGCGTTTTCGCCGTGGTATCGGTTGGTGCGCGTGGGCGGCGACAGCATGCCGTCGGGGCATACGATGATGAGTTGCGCGGTCTTGCTGTTGGCTCCGTTAATGTGGTTCCAGCGTACCGAGCGCAAGTTGCGCGTATCGTTCCTGTCGGTCGGAGTGGCGATGATCTGTATGGTCGCGGCGTCGCGCATCATGGCCGGCAAACATTATCTGTCCGACGTTGCGATTTCGCTGTTTGTCGGACTGACGGCGGTCTTGGTATCTTCGTTGGTCGCGTACGGCAAGGATTTGGACGCGCGGCGGTTTGCGCAAGACGGCTTTTGGGATCGGTGGCTGTGATGCGGACGTTTGACTGCTCGATGTACGACTATCTGCGCGCGGCGCGCGCGCAGTTGTCCGAGCGCAGCGTCTGTTGGAAGTTTTACGGAGCGGTCGGGACGCAGGTGTTGCTGGACAAGCATACCCGCGCGCTCGGCGCGTATCTTCGCTCGCTCGGCGTCGGCAAGGGCGACAACGTCGTGCTGTGTTTGGGCAATATTCCGGATGCGATCGTCGCGTTTTATGCGATCAACCGCATCGGCGCGATTGCCAATCTGTTGCACCCGCTTTTGCCTGCGGATCGGATGACGCGGATCGTGTCTTCGATGCGCCCCAAGGCGATGTTTTTGTTCGACGAGTTTTACGGCGACTACCGCGATGCGTTGCAGGCGTGGGATGCGCCGATTATTTTTTGTTCCGCATGCGATTATTTGCCGCGCCTGTTTCGTCCTTTTTACGGCGCGTACGTGCGATCGCGCGTGCGAGAGATTCCGTACGACGGCGCGCGCATTGCGCGGTATCGGGACGCGGTGCGCTTTCGCGGACAAGAGATCGACGACGTTGCGATCGGCGGCGACGATATCGCGGCGTATATGCACAGCGGCGGTACGACCGGCGAGCCGCGCACGGTCGCGGTGTCCAACGCGGCGCTCAATCACGTCGCGGACAACGTCCTGTACAGCGCGATCGGCGGCAGCGCGACCAATCGCGATTGCATGTTGATGGTGTTGCCGATCTTCCATACGTTCGGGTTGGGGATCTGCATGCACACGTCGATTTGCGCGGGCGGGTATCCCGTCATGGTGCCTAAATTCCGTCCCGCGTCCGCGTGCGCGACGGTACGGCGCAATCGTATTACGTTCATATCCGGCGTGCCCAACATGTACGATCGGATGTTGCAGGTCGGCAAGTTCCGAGGCAGGGCGTTGCGTCGCTTGCGCGCCTGTTATTGCGGGGGCGATCGCATTTCTTCCCGACTGAGCGAGCGATTTTACGCGCAGATGCGCGCCGCCGGCAATCCGCTGCCGCTCAGCGGCGGTTACGGACTGACCGAAGCGGGCGTGACCTGCATCAATACGCCCGATATTTACCGCGAAGGATCGTTGGGCAAGCCCATACGGGGTAGTCGGTTTGCGATCGTTGACGACGCGTTCCGCTTTCTTGCGGCGGGCGAGCGCGGGATGTTGCTGATCGGCGGCGAAATGCTGATGAGCGGATATTGGGGCGCAGATCCGGACGAGGGCTTTTGGACGGACGCGCAAGGGACGCGGTGGTTGATCACCGGCGATATCGGCTATTTGGATGCGGACGGATATTTCTATTTCGTCGACCGCGCCAAACGCATGGTCAAGATTTCCGGCGTCAACGTGTTTCCGCAGGAGATCGAAAACGTCGTCTCCCAACTGCCGCAGATCCGCGCGTGCTGCGCGATCCGCTGCGTGCGCGAGAGCAAAAACGCGATCGATTTGTATATTGTCTTGCAGGACGGAATGTGCTATAATCAAGATATCGAACACGCGATTCGGGACGCGATCGGGCGGCAATTGCTCAAATACAGTCAGCCCGCGCGCATTCTTCCGATCGACGATTTGCCTTTGACGCAGATCGGCAAAGTCGATTATCGCAAAGCGGAACAAATGATACAAGGCAGGTAATTCCATGACGCAACAACCATTGGCATTGGTATTCGACATCGGCACGCAGTCTACGCGCGCGATTTTGTTCGATGCGTGCGGACGGATCGTCGGCAAAGCCAAGCTCGAAGAGCCGCTGTATCTGTCGGATACGGATTGCCGCGCGGAGAAATCCTGCGTCGCGTATTGGGACGGGATCTGCAAGGTATCCCGCATGCTCCGCGAGCAGGTCGCGCCGCAGCAATGGGATGCGATCGGCGCGGTATCGGTCACGAGTATCCGCAATTCGTTGATGTTTTTGGATCGGGACGGCAATCCGACGCGCGATGCGATTCTTTGGTTGGACAAACGCGAAGCGGAATGTCCGGATCCGTTGCCGCTGGGTCGACGGTTTTTGTACTCGCTGGTAGGGATGAGCGAGACGGTGCGCGTATCGCGCCGTACGAGTTATACCAACTGGGTGCGGCTCAACCAACCCGACGTCTGGGCGCGTACCGCCAAGGTCGTCATGCCGAGCGCCTGGTTTACGTTTATGATGACGGGGCGGTTGGCGGACAGCAAGGCGGGACAGGCGGCAAAATTTCCGTACGACTACCGTCGCAGGACTTGGATGAGCAAGCATGCGCTGACCTTCCCGGTATTCGGGTGCGAGTTGGACAAGATGTGCGAGCTTGTCGAGCCGGGCGAAGTGATCGGGCATATTACGCCGCTTGCGAGCGAGCAGACGGGGATTGCCGCGGGCGTGCCGTTTGTCGCGACCGGAGCGGACAAGGCGTGCGAGACGCTCGGATGCGGTTGCATCGGCCCGCACAAGGCTTCGATTTCGTTGGGGACGGCGGCGTCCGTCGAGATTACGACCAAGCGTTACGTCGAGCCGGAGACCTTTATGCCGGCGTACACGAGCGTGGCGCGGGATTGCTACAATCCCGAGATTCAGATTTTTCGCGGGTATTGGATGGTTAGTTGGTTTAAGAAACAGTATGCCGTCCAAGAGACCGAGCAGGCGAAAGCGCAGGGCGTATCGGTCGAGAGCTTGCTCGATTGCAGATTGCAGGAGATTCCGCCGGGCAGCGACGGTTTGGTATTGTTGCCGCAATGGGGTCCGGGACTCAAAACGCCCGAAGCGCGCGGCGCGATCGTCGGATTCAGCGACGTGCATACGCGTATGCATATTTATCGCGCGATCATCGAAGGCATCGCGTACGGCTTGCTCGACGGATTGGAAAATCTGGAATCGCGCGCATTGACCAAGATCCGCGCGTGCTCCGTATCGGGCGGGGGATCCAACAGCGACATCGTCTGTCAGATCACGGCGGATATTTTCGGGCGCGAACTGTATCGCGTGCAGACCTACGAGACGAGCGGACTGGGCGCGGCGATCATGTGTTTTGTCAGCATGGGCGTGTATGCGGATTTGGACGCGGCGGTCGATCGCATGGTGCACGTGCAGGATCGATTCGTCCCCGATCCCGAGCGGCACAAGGCGTATCGGACGTTTTATACGCAGGTGTATAAACGTCTGTCCCGTCAGCTCAAACCGATCAACGACGAATTGTATTCGATCTTCGGCAGACAGCGCTCTTGAATATAGTTGAAATATGCAATCGCCCCGTCGTTCTTTCGGATCGGACGGGGCGATTTGTTTTATCGTTTTTGCGGAATTTTATTGCAAATTCGCAGATGAAACGGTTGGTTTTCGGTTCATAGAATGGTTTATTCCATGAACTTTTCTATTATTATTTTATTTGCGTAATTGCTAAAAGTCAAGACATACACCCGATTTTGACGTGAAATTCGATATTGAAAAGTCTAATTTTGCTTAAAAATTCTTTTTTGACTTAAAAAGTTCATGGAATAAACCAATCTATGAACCTTTTGCCAAACGCTAGAGTGTGGAATTGGAAAATACGATTCGGGAATACGATATGAATACATCTGCTTACAAATCCATTGCAAAGAAACGCATTGCGGTCGGATTGATCGCATTGACCGTCGTCGCATGCTGGATCGCGTGCGGCGCGGGACAAAGCCGCGCGTTTGCATTCAACGGTACCGACATCAAGCCCGATACGACGGTAACGATCGGCGAATTGTTGTTGCCCGATTACGATACGGCGGCAAGCGGCAAGAAAGTCTTCGACGGCAAGCAGTTTTGGACGCTGATCGATGCGTTGGCGAGCGATACGGAAGATATGCGCAAGATTGCCGATCTTTCCGCCAAAGATGCGCAAGCGATCCGCGATGTCAACGACGGCAAAGATATCGTCGTGACAATCGACGGCAAACAGTGGACGGTGACGGATCTGCGCAAGTTGGACAACGGACATACGATTGCGACGATGTGGCTGACGACGAGCGCGGAGACGTCGCAGTGGAATACTTGGTATGCCAATACGCCGACGGACGCGTATCCGGGCAATATGTACAGCACGAGTTATATCCGCGCCAATGCGTTGAACAGCGGCGGATGCGGATATGTCGCGACGCAAGGGGCGACGACGTTGACGCAGATTGCGCAAAGCGCGGATCACCAATATGCGAAGTTTACGATGCAGTCGGTTAAGGATGGTAGCCGTGAATTGTCGTTGCTCGACTATATCGTGCAAACGAAAAATGTCGCGTATCAGGGAACGGAAACGATCGTGAAATACAATAGCAGTTACAAGACATGTCCGAACGAAGCGTGGGGCACGCCGGAGATCGAGAGTTACTATAACGCCAACATGAATTATAGCGGCAAAACGCATTATACGGAGTGGGCAAGCGATTATCTGTGGCTGCCGAGTTTGGCGGAGACGGGATACAGCGGCGTTACCGGCATCTGGAATTTGTCGGACGCACAGCGTAGTAATGGAAAGGATTCGTGGCTGCGCTCCGGCAACTACTTTTATGCAGGCAATGCATTCCTTCTGAACACGTCCGGCGGCAATGACGACTACCGTACCACGGATACTTACGCGGTCCGTCCCGCATTTCATTTGGATTTGACGCAAGCGGCGGCGGATGCAACGCAACCGGTCGATGTGCCGACTTCGGGCGCGAATGCGACGGATCGCAGTAAGGTATACAATGCCGCGGAGCAGACGTTTGGGTTGCAAAACGTGGATGCAAGCAAGATGCAGACGACGCTTGTCGTCAAGGATCCGAACAATGATCCGATCGACGCGTCGACCTATTCGTTCGATGTTGCGACCGGACAAATGCGGGCAAAATATGCGGGCACATACAAGTTTGAATTTGCGTTAAAAGATCCGGACAATACATTCTGGTGGGACGAAACGGGCGGCACGGATAAACGCACGTTGACGTTTGAGATCACGCCCAAACAACTGACGGTATCGCTGGCAA
>ERZ779626.215-NODE-215-length-39155-cov-27.887724_pt1 | contig 39155 bp, 30 predicted proteins | sample MGYA00514209_ERZ779626 | MGnify/ENA primary metagenome ERZ779626 (study PRJEB29562, sample SAMEA4376713) | mouse gut metagenome | isolation source: Cecum | study: EMG produced TPA metagenomics assembly of the A DSS colitis mouse model was used to assess the...
GTTTGCGGAAACGTGAAAGTGTTTTGTCACTCAACGGCTGTTCTTCACAGCTAGTACAGCATTTCCTAATCCCTCATACACTTAGCACTCGCTATTTACGCCATCGCCGCGTTGTCGTCAGTCAACAATGCCACCGCATTGCCTCCTTCCTCCGCCTTGCGCTGACGAAAAGATCAAGCACTAAGTATATGGGGATTAAGAAAACGCTGTACTAGTCGTATGAAGGGCATACTGATATCGGGGATCCAACATTAAATTTTCGACAAGTTCATCATCCGAAATGCCGAAAATCTCTTTAATAATCAGTGCACCAATACAGACATTTACTGGAGTATTTGGCCTTGAAGCATTAGAAGAATACAGAACTTTGAATGGTTCTTCCTCTATGGAGGGGAAAATATCTTCTGCAAACGATTTTGCCCATGAGTGTTCCAATGCTTTTTGCTCTCGGGAAGTCAGCCCGCTAAAACTGTCTGTAAGGGACAACTGCTGATAAGAATTCATTCTGAACGACATATGCATCTACCACCTTCGCTTGATAAGTACAGTATATCATATCAAGCGGGAAAAAGTATTTTTGTGTAAAATTTTCAAGGTACTATAGGGGGCTTTTGACCCCAACATCAATTTAATGGATTATTATATAATTCAGCCTGAGCATTCGCTTCTCTATTTCCATGCCTTGAATATTAATGATAAGGTCTATATGTTTGAGAGTACTGTGATAATTATCATAACGTTTATTTTCTGGTGCATAACTGGGAAATTTGGATTAGGCATTAGTATTGTATCAATGTTATCGTTAATGTTGAGTTATGCAAGCTTTATTAAATATACCCTGCGTCATGAGTTGTTTAGATTTGATGATTTGAAGCTCACAGAAGCTGCAAAATTAGCATTTATCTATATTTTCAAGTGTAAGTATTTAAGATAGAAATAAAATTCGATAGCTTCTATATTGAAATATTTTTGGATTTAATACGAATATAAATAATACAATAAAGAGGAATAATGATTAATTATGAATAAGTACATAAAATCCCTAGGAATAATCAATTGTGTTTTCATGAATCTGCTATTGTTATTCTACGTCTTCCTTCTCCCATACCTGGCAGATTTCTATTTGCTAGAGCCAACAATCCCATTTCAGGAGTTTTATTTCAAATACATAGACAACAGATACTACATCTTTGAGATCATTATAATATCATTAACACTAATTTCAATATTGTGTATCACAGGCAAAGTCGGGGCAGCCATGATTGTTACTGGATTGCCTATGATGCTTCTTGCATATGCCAGCAGTATTAAATTTACAGCGCGCAATGAGTTATTGCATCTTGATGATTTAAAACTTACCGAGGCAGCAGGAATGGCGGCTAATTTCCTAAATTTTGAATTTTCACCTCTCCGTATCAAGGTTATTATAATTATATTTTTGTTTTTTGCATGTGGGATAACGGCAGACATTTTTTATAAAAAGTTTTCATTAACTGAATTGGTCAATAAAAAAGACTCTCCTCAGATTCCTAGAATCATGCGTTGGGTAATGTGTTGCATATGCGTCACAGCAATGATCTGTTATAGTAATATTTTTATGCATTCAACCCAAAATGTGATGAGTGTGGAAAATGGTCAGCTCATCAATGAAGGGTATGACAGATTTGTTCTCTATAGTTTTCTGAAGAATGAGAAAAATATCAATATTACAGCAGGTGACATAGAAAAGAGCTATGACTATTTTTTGAGCAATGAAGCGCCAGATACATATGTGAATAACAAGATAAGACCTACAATTATTGTTATTATGAATGAATCATGGTGGGATCTGGACAATCGGATCGGAGACAATATAATGTTTTCCATAGATCCCATGCAGCCATATCATGAACTTTCGGAAAAATGTTCATCGGGTTATCTGTCCACCAATATATACGGTGGCGGTACGATCAGTTCCGAAATAGAATTTCTGACAGGCATTAACACAAAGTACTTATTGTCCGATGTGGGTATTTATGTAGAAACACGAAGTCATAAGATCCCTTCAATTGTTGAATACTTTGATGAGTTGGATTATCATACAACAGCAATACATCCTTATTATGGTGAATTTTACAGTAGGAATAAGACGTATTCTCAAATGGGATTTGATAAAGTTATTTTTGAAGATGATATGGATTATACAGAAATATATACAAGATATATTTCAGATGAAAGTCTTGCCTGCCAGATTATCAAAGAGTATGAAGATGAGCAAGAAGGTTCGGGAAGAAATCAATTCATTTTTGCCGTATCCATAGCAAATCATAATAGATCTCTTCATTATAAATATGAGGCTGTTGAAGAATATCACTATCCAGTAGAAGTAACGGTAAAGGATCAAGGAGTACCCGAGGCAGAGCAGGGTGATCTGGTGAACACTGTCAATGGAATCTATCTGGCAAATATGGCTTTTGCACAATTGGTGGATCATTTTGAGCAGAAAGAGGAACCTGTCATTATAGTGATGTATGGTGATCACATTCCTTTTTTTTCAAGAAGTGTGTTGAAGGCATTAGGGCTGGAAGGGAATGAATACGAGAAGCAGCGCTGTCAATATTCTGTTCCGATATTGATGTGGAGCAATTTTATAGACCAAAAGATTGATTTTACGGGTGAAAACATTAATTATCTTCCGCAGATTTTACTCGAGTATACAGGAATGCCAAAGACAGACATGACCCAGATCCTTCAGCAGGAGAGAAAGTATTTTAAGACAGATGTCAGGAGATTTATGGAAGATTCTGACGGAGAGCAGATCAAAGTCTATACTGACAAACAGATTGAGATGGTCAAACATATGAATATCATTGACTATGATATGCTGTTTGGAGACAGTTCACGTAGGGAAAAACTGTGGCAGCCACATGGCGCAGGGGAATATATATCCCCATAATTCCATCCGGTGTTCAGCTGTAAAACCGCGTCGATTATCTATAAAAATAAATATTTATACAGTATGAGACGATAAAAAAATATCTTTAGAGACAGTATGAGATACATGCCCGTTAAATATATACAAGAATGTTTGCAAGGTTGGTAAAAATGAATAAAAAAACACGAAAACCGTCTCCAGGGACACATACAATTAAATATTACAAATAAAGCAAAAATGAGACAAAAAGACTGTGAAGTTCTTGCAAATTACATTTTGAGGGTGTAGAATTTATGGTAGAAATATACATTAGACTCTGGTTACAGAGTTTTTAGGACGGAGAAGATACGCATATGGTGTACACAATATTATTTGCGTCTATCATATTCCTGTATGGAATTATCATCGGTAGTTTCTTGAACGTATGCATCTACCGGATACCAAAAAAAGAAAATATCGTGACGATCAGAAGCCATTGTATGAGCTGTGGTTATCAACTGAAATGGTATGACCTGATTCCTCTCTTTAGCTGGGCGGCACTGAGAGGAAAATGTCGTATGTGCAAGGCAGAGATAGCTGTCCAGTACCCCGTGGTCGAGGCGGTGAACGGAGTATTGTACGTGATCGTATTTTTGTGTTGTGGAGTTAGTGTTGAGACTGTGCTGTACTGTCTGCTGGCAAGTGCACTGTTGGCGCTGAGTGTGATTGATTTCAGAACGTTTGAGATCCCCGTGGGATTTAATGTATTTATAGCAGTGTTGGGGCTGGTACGTGTACTTACAGATTTGTCAGGTTGGAAGGGGTATGCGATCGGCTTTTTTGTAGTGAGTGTCCCCCTTTATATCATATATATTGTCACAAAGGGCAGAGGGATCGGTGGTGGTGACATAAAGCTCATGGCGGTAAGCGGTTTAGTGCTCGGCTGGCAGTGCAATATTCTTGCATTCCTGCTGGGATGCATGATCGGTTCTTTCATTCATGTACTGCGCATGCGTCTGACCAAAGCAGAGCATGTCCTTGCCATGGGACCATATCTGTCCATCGGTATTTATGTCTGTGCCCTGTGGGGAAGACAGATGATCAGCTGGTACATGACATTATACAACTGATATGACAGCCCCATTCAATACTTAGAGAGAGGATGATAGGAAATGGCAAAACTGCTGAGCGTCGAGATCGGCATTTCTACGACCAGGATCGTAGAAATGGATTATCAGGCGAAGAAACCAAAGGTGTATAAGTGTGTGGAGTTGAAAACTCCTGAGGGCGCGGTTAGTGATGGCTACCTCAATCCTGCAAAGAGGGAGAGCCTCAAAGATGCGATCAAAGCTGTCCTGAAAGAGAACAGGATCAGGACAAAGCGTGTCCTTTTTACGGTTTTTTCAGGAAAGATCATCACACGTGAAATCATACTTCCGGGAGTAAAAGTACATCAGATCAATGCGATCATCGAGTCAAATGTCACGGAGTATTTTCCGATAGAGCTGAGCGACTACAAGATCACCCATTTGCATATCTCCACGTTTCGGGATGGCGAAAATGTGGGAAAACATAAAGTTTTGGTAATTGCGGCAGAGAAGGTGCTGCTCGAGGGCTACGAGAAGCTTGCGGCGGAGGCCGGACTGAATATTGCCGATATCGATTATGTCGGAAACAGTGCTTTTCAGGCGGTGAAACAGAGCGCTGGTGCGGAAGCGGTCATGGCGATCAAAGTCGAGGAGGAGAATGCGCTCGTCACGATTATCAAACAGGGCACATTGGTCATGCAGCGCACGGTGAACTATAACATCGGGCGCCAGCCGGATGCTCCGATCGATCCGGAGGATGCGGCAAGGGTGCTTGTGGGTACAGTCATGCGCGTGATCGATTTCTATACGTCCAATAATGAAGACAGCAAGATCGAGCAGATCTATATTATGGGCGGGGGCTCTAGGGATAAATCGATATTGGATATGCTTTCTGAGCAGACAATGCTTTCCTGCCGTGTGCTTGACAATGTGAGGGGGGTAGTGATCGGCAAGCAGGCGGAGGATGCGCCAGTCAACCTCTACGCGCCCGCGATCGGGGCTGGTATCCAGAGCGTTGGTTTTGATGCAGAGAAGGAGAAGGAGCGCCATGAGACAAATTATGTGTCGGCGTCGATCTTGATCATTATCCTTTTTATTGTGTTGATCGGAGCGGTCATCTCGATGTCAGTGATTCCGTATAACGCGGCAATGATCGAACAGCGGTCACTGCAGAAGAAGCAGGAACAGCTTGCACCAGCACAGGCAGTGTATGATCAGTACAATGGTATGTTGGACTTGATCGCGCGGGTGAGATATGGAAATGCCCTCACGCGAAACAGCAATGACGGCGTGCTGGATTTCCTTGCGGAACTTGAAGAAAAGATGCCGGCGGATGTTGAATTTACAGAATTTTCATCAGATGATGCGGAATGTACGATCACGATGAGAGTCAGCGATAAGGAGACAGCAGCAGGGGTGATCAAGAACCTGAGAGAGTTTGAAACACTTTCCTATGTGACAGTGGAAAGCATCATTGAAGATGCGGTTGACGCAGATGCGGGGGGAAGCGTGCTCGAGAATAATGCGACAACTGTAAGCTTCACTGTAACAGCAGCGTACAGGGTGGAGACGTTGGTCGATCCCGCAACGGTTCAGCCTGCGGCGACTGCGGAATAGGAGGGGAATATGGCTGTTAAAAAAGAGAAGAAAGAAAAATCACTCAACGAGAAAAAACCTAAAGAAAAAAAAGGGGGTTCTCTCAACATTGCTAAACTAAAGAATTATTTTAATAAAAATACATTTCTGGGGATAACGCTCGTTGGGCTGCTTGCAGTTGTTGTTGTGTACGTCTTCATTTTTATGGATTATACGGAGAGGACAGAGATAGTGGAGGCGGAGAACAGGGATCTTAAGGCTAAAGTCAATGAACTGCAGGAGTATGCTGACAATATGGAGATGTATCAGTCAGAGATCAGCGAAATGAAGACTGCGATAGAGGATATCATTGCGGAATATCCGGCTGATGCCCGTGAGGAAGATATCATCATGCTGGCGGTTCAGATTCAGGAGCGCAATGCCATCGCATATGATGCACTCAATATGGAAGCGGCAGAGGGGGTATACACGATTCCTTATGACAATGTGCGTCTGGCGTCTATAGAGGGACTAGACGGCGAACTGACCTTTGCGAAAAAGCATGCCGTGTATGTCAACACAACCAACTATGACAATCTAAAGACTGTGGTAGAGCAGATCTTTGATTCGGATAACCGGATCGGGATCAATAGTATCGTGTATGCGAAAAACGAAGAAAACGGAACGCTTGAAGGAAGTATAGACCTCAATTTTTACAGTGCGGTAGGCACAGCTAAAGAGTATGTGGTTCCGGATATCGCGGCATATCTTTCTGGTGCCAGCGATCTTTTCCAGTCGGATAAGGTTGCGTCGAAGAATAATGTGGGTGAAGAGAATGGTGAAGAGACACAGGAAGATTAAAGTAAATAATGGTGGGATGTCCCTTGTGGAAGTGATCATTGCGATCACAATTCTCGGCATTGTAGCGGTGCCGGTGCTGCACTCACTGACAACTGCCATGGTCTACAATTCTAAGGCGCGCATCCGCCAGGATATGACGCTTAAGGCGGAATCGATCATGGAAAGCTTTAAGGGATATGATCTCGAAACCCTGCAAGGTATGTTTTCGCCAGGCGGCACTGGGATCGCAGGGATTGAGGCAGGTGTGGACTGCACTGGATACATAGCGCCTGATGCCGCTGTCATGACTGACCTTTCTGCAGATAAGGTATTTCAGATCACCGGACTAAAAGACGGCAGGGACAAGACATATGATGTGACCATCACAGCGAGACCGACAGGGACAACCAGGGTGCTTGAGATGGAGAATGTGGACGCGACAAAAGATGCCATCTATAAGGGGGACAGGAAGTACGACAAAGATGCAGTTCGATTGGCGCTGGCTGATATCCAATCTGATTCCAACAAACAGGATTTTGTGGATTATATGGCAGATGCACCGTTTTCGTCCGGTGAGAGCGGTCAGGCGCTTGATGTGGACGGCAATAATATTTCAACTTCCCATGTAGAGGCGGATACGTTTGTGAACTATATAGAACTCTATGAGAGAAGGCTTACGCTTACCATATCAGACGATGGAAGCGGAAAGTATGTGGTGGGATCCAAGCTTACGTATAAGTATTGTATTAAGAATTATCCATACTACAGTCCGGAAAAGACCGAAGAAAAAACAGATACATATCCAGACGAAGGCGAGACACTCTCAGCGCCTCCGGAGATGGAACATTTTCCCAGTCAGCTTTACTATCTGGATAAATACCCAGAAGGTGATGCGTATCTGGAGGTTACGATCCCGTCGACTGGAAATGAGAATGAGCCTGTAATATATGAAAATCCAAAAGAAGCAGGTCTTGACAGACTGGTCGTGTATTACTATCCGCAGTATGATCTTGGCAGCGGACATGATATCATAGACATCGAGAATAACGCTGGGATCGACAAACTGTACTGTTATGTGATCAAACAGCGTGCAGCGGACATCACGGAGGCGAGAACGGGTGTGTTTGAACAGGGCTATAGCGCTAAAGTGGAGGGGCATAGCAGCGGATCCGTTTTCCAGTTATATCATAACTTTAATGAGAACATAGGAAAGGGAAGCAGTACGACTGCGCCGACGATCACAGGATTTACGAAAGATGAAGGACATACAGCATCCGCACAACTCTATGAGGACGAAGTGCTGCTGTATGATGTGGAACTTGTGGTGGCAGATACTGCCAACGGCAATGTGATAACTAGATTTGAAAGCTCCAAGAATGAGAAGATAAAGGGGAATTAGATGATCAGAAAGGAAAAAATGAGGTTAAATAACAAGGGATCTGCGCTTGTGTCAGTGCTTGTTGTGACCATATTCATTTCGATTTTGGCGACGACTATGCTGTATGTGTCGGCGCAGAATTACCAGATGAAATATACCGATTATCAAAACAAACAGAGCTTTTATGGGGCGGAGCACGCGCTTGATAGTCTCAAAGCCATTATGATAGCAGATGTGCAGACAGCATATGAGGAGGCTTATCATGAAGTGATGCGCAACTATCTGCTTAAGGGTACCGTACAGGGGCGGAAGGAGTGCTATCAGGAAGCGTATCTGAAAAAATTGAACGAATTGTGGGATGGAAGACTTGCAGCGGCAGGCGGCGATTGTGTGAAGATGATGCGTGATTTTATGACGGATAATGGGATTGCGTCCGATGTGGCGGAACGGATCTATAAAGTGGAAGGCTATGGGGAGTCTGAGGTCACTTCGACGGAGACAAGCGGCGGCGTGACAACGACGATGACAGGAAAACAGTTTACGATCAAAGGGATACGGGCAATGTATACAAGTGGTAATTATACAACTTTTCTATACACAGATATCGGGATCGCGCTGCCAGAGCTTGATCTGTCCGTAGATTCCTCACAGACCCTTTCGGGGACGGCAGCGCAACGGGAGCTCATCGCCCTGACGGATTGTGTATTGTACATGAATTGGCGCAGAGCTGATTATGAGGAATAGAGAGGGGGATCGGATTGTATGAGAGCGTATAAGACGAATAACCTTGGTTTTTCCCTTGTGGAATTGATAATTGTAGTGGCGATCATGTCGCTGTTTGTAGGGGTGACAGGCTATGGTCTGTCTCTTTCTAGTGGCAAGCCCGCAGAGGAATGCGCCAGGAAGCTGGCAGCCTGTATCCAGCATGGCAGGACAACGACAATGGGAAAGTACAGGAATATCATCACTGTCAGTAAAGAGAGCGGTTCTGAGCGGATCGTTGTGAAGGAGGAGGTGACGATCAAAGTTAATCCGGATGGAAGTGCGGCACAGACAAATGAAAGGCACAGCGTTGTGGGCAGTAAAGGGGTAAAGATAGAGTATTCGATGGACGGCGGAAGTTCCTTTACAGAGCTGACAACGGGAAGCTCGATCATGCTGCGGTTTGATTCGGGAAGCGGCGCATTGAAAAAGACTGCCCCGGGAGATGCGTATTACACAACATTTCGAATATCCAAGGCAGATAAAGTAAAGTATGTTATCATCGAGACGCTTACGGGGAGAGTGACGGCATCAGATACGCTGCCAGGTACACCATAATAAGATTGAGAGAACGTTTATGAGTTGGATGTCGGTAAAGCTTTAAAGGAGTTTTATATGGGAAAGATGATGAGAGGGCTCTTAAAACAGTGGAATGAGAGTAGGAAAAATAACAGTGGAATGACCTTTGTGGAGGTGATCTGTGCAGTTGCCATATTTGCACTGGTTTCGTCGACCATCGGTGGGATAATCGTTTTCAGTGCCCGCTCCTATCAAAGGGGCATTTCAGAAACCACGGTACAGCAGGAAGCACAGTTTGCTGCAAACAATATCGGTAATATTGTTAAGGATGCATGCAGTGTTCTGTATGGGGAATCCAATCAACAATTCATACAGAATGGCGAGGATTTGGTGACGAATGAAGACGGTACTGCAAGAGTACAGTTGGATGGGCAGACAGAGCTGTCCATCATTACAAATAAAGAGATGCAGTATTCTATAATGTATGTGGAGGATGCAAAAACACTGTTGTATCAGGAGATTGACCGGAAGAATCCGGCTGTGTCAGGCAATGTTCAGCTTATGGCGCAAAATATCACCGCTTTTGAGGCAGATACAAGTGATTTTAAGAAGACGAGAACGATAAAATTGACGATAACTGTGGAGGATGAAAACACTGGAAGAGCGATTCCGATGGAATATACGATGACTTCGAGGAACGAGGTTGCAGCAAATATGACGTTTGAGTCAACTTCGAACGATCCAGTCATCATTTTCCTGGAATCCGATGTTATATTGGTTCCGGGGGAGACATACAGTATTCCGATCGTGGTGGTTGGCAAGCTGTCACAGGGTTTGGAGAATGGCAGCAGCACATCAAATGTCGATGTGGGGACGATCACAACAGAGTATGTGGATGTGACTGTCCCCAGAGATACAACAGCAGAAGAGGGATATGTCCAGATTCAGACAAAAGACAGGGCAGAGGATGGGACGACGCCCAAGGCTGTCAACGGAACAAACATCAAGATCCGAAGAGTGCGTGATATTCAATTGACTTATGCGATCAATTCCCAGGATGCTGCGGACGGTAATTATGAGTCAAATGGTGCAGAGTATATTTTTTATGCAAATGTAGACGGATCACATCTGGCAAAGAGTCCTGGTTCGTCGTGGGACAGCGGCTACAAGCGGGCACAGGCAGTGTACTGGAAATATAAGATTGAAGTCGGCGGCACAGCTTATGAATATGAGCACGATGCACTGGGAGATCACTATTTTCAATATACGGGTGATACGAGAAATGAGGTTTCTTCTGCTAAGGCAGATATGGAACAGTATATTATGTTTGTGAAGAGTGAGGAGGATGTGGACAGACCGCTGCTCAGGGTAAAACTTATGCAGGATATGGCAAGTGATTTTGTCCTCACAGTGACAGCGACATCAAAACATGCGCTTGGAAAAGATATTGCCGGAAATAATTTGAACAAGGCTGGTTCAAGATATCCCGATGATGCAGCACTCACGGAAGGTGTCTGTGTCATTCAGCCGCGGGCGACAAAGCTTCAAATAGATGCAAACGATCTGATATTGGAACCCAATGAGGATGGACGCATATCAATTGATGTGAAGGGCGGAAGCACAGATTTGGATTGCTATCTCTATGAATGTACAAATGCTTATGGTGACACCCCCGCCCTGGATGCAGAAGGAGAACCAGTTCCAAGTGCCAAAGTCCTCGTAGCGAGAAATAACACTGATGATGACAATGCCGCCGATGCAGCTTACTATGGTCAGACGACTTATGCAAAGTATATAAGCAGTACAAATGAGATAAAGATCCATATCGGCAATAATGAGGTGGGTAATTTTTATCGGTGGTTTAGGGTTGGTATAGTACCTGCTGGCAAAGATCCGGGTGATCCAGATAATCCCCAGAATGGTGCCGTGTTTGTGAGAGTGCGGGTAAGACGCGTCGAGTATCTGAAGATGAGTTACAGAACACCAGTAAGCACAAAAGCAGAAGATCATCCGGATATTCCTCCGCTTAGAAAAGGTGCGACCTACCTGTTCAAGGTCGATGTGCAGAGATGGAACCTGAAAAAGGAAAGTGCGCTGGAGAATGATATGACCCAATATATTTCACCATATGCATTGGAGATACATTGGGAGTTTAAGAAGGGCGGAAATATCAGTATGCAGGGAAAGTACGTATGTACTGACTTGGATACACGAATTGATAAAAACGGTCAGGTAACAACGTCAAATGATCCCTCGAAGATCGTTGCGGGTTCATACCAGAATGAGTATTTGAAGATAAGGAGCCTGCAGAAGACCGATGACGGTCCAAGTATTGTTGTTGAATTGTTACAGGATTTTCCGGGAGATGCAGAATTTACAATCTATGCGACGGCGCTTCACCCATTGGGAACATATGACTATAATGGAATTCATTATGAGAACAGAACGGGACAAAAGTATGATGACGTTTCGGGGCGGGTTTCGCTCAACAGTATATTTGATGAGCCGACAGATATTGTGGCAGATCCGACACAGGGTATGTCTGTGGCAGACCATCGATATGAACTGCGTGTGCCGATCGAGATTAAGTCAACTATTGGGGCATTGGACGGTCAGATCGTCGGGAACCAGCAGGCAGGAACCAAATTTTTGTCTGATATGACAATAGTACCATCGAAAGAAGGAACGGCTTATGTATATCTTGCGATCGATCCTGCGGAAGTAGGTGGAGGTAAGGGTACATATAAGATGGCAAACAGCAATGAGGAGATTTCGTATGACTGTGCCAACGGTGATATGCTCCTGATATTGAATGCAAGGGCCATTGGAGTAAATGAAGTACATAAAAGTATCGGACAGGTAGAGATACCCATTCATCTGCGCCGGGTTGAGGAAGTTCAGATAAGCAAAAAAAGCAGTTCAGGTTCCCAACTTGTATTAAATGGGAATGTGACAAAGGGGTGTGGAGAGAACTGGTCAACATATTTTAACAAACAGAATGCAGAGTGGGATTCGACGGGGACCAATGGCTTTGTAGGTTATAAGACACCGTATAGTTACAAATGGGAGTTGTCCTATGATGATGGCAAGACATGGATACCATTAGACCAAAACAGTGCACAGTACAAGAATGACAGCTATGTCAACAATTATATTGACAGTATTCAGATTGCAAATCCGACAGACAGCAATGCAGCAACAGAGGGGACGCTTACGCTGAACTTAAAGAAGACTCTTGAGAACGGTGTCCAGATTAAGATGACATCCCTTCACTCGATCGGTGAAAACCGTGGAGGCCAGCCTTATGACAAAGAGGTATTTGATATCTACAAGGTCAGCGGTTTCATTGTGGCAGATGGATTTCAGAGAGCGGATGACTGGGATTTTGCCTCGAATAATAAGTATACAACAAATGATTCAGATATTCCTGCCATGAGAGCGTACTTTACAGATACTATTTATAATTCAATACAGCGTACATTTTTCCGTTATAAGGAGGAGGGAACAGATTGGAATGTTTCTAATCAACAGTTTCGGATAATGGATAGCGATGGTGAGCGGGCGGCATTTTTAGCGGGAAATTACGGATCACGGTTATTTCTTCCGGATAGAGCCTATGAACTTGAAATTGTGAATGTGGTATATGGTACTGGACCGCAAGGACAGAAGGTCATATACTGGCCACAGGATGCGAGTCTCCTTGAATCAGGGAAAGGATGGAAGGAAGCAGGCTATCAATTGTGGGATGGGACATGGGGATATAATGGAACAAAAACATATCAGGAAGTATATGACATAGTGAAGAATACTCCTCAAAATCCGCATAATTATCTGATACCAAAGACAAAGGTTTTCTTTGACCAGGTGGAAAATCAGTGGGGTAATTATGAGACGATTGATGCCAAGGTTAAGACAGTAGGAAGCAGTTCCAGCCCTAAGCAGTTAAACAATGATATTACTAACCAGAATTATGATAAGCACTTTATGGTTAAGGTATCACCAACATCATTTAATATAGACAAGACACAGCAGCATTTTACAGCAAAGATTGATAGATGGGAAAACAACAATTGGGTTTCTATGCTCGAACTGAATCAGAATTCTTCTATGAATGAGGGAATGTACAAATGGTTTTTGCAGGTAAGTGTTCCCAGACTTGATATATACCATATTCATGCAGATGCTAGTGGTAAATACAGGATACGTACTACTGTAACAGGAATGACATGGACGAGTATAACAGGGGGATTGTTCGATAATGGTTTTGGCAGATATCAACAATATGTGGTAGATAATATTGATATGTTTGATATGTCTGATGAGTCAGGGGTTATGTATATCCAACTGAATTAAGTGAAGCAAAAAGAGGTCTGCTTAGCGGACTTCTTTTTTGTTGTTAGGAGCTTTAGCATAGCCTCTTTGAAAAGACCAATTACTATATTTTCATTCGTATGAATGGGATATTTATTTCCTTTTTTCTGCCCCGATACCACGGTCTCCTCGTCTTCGCTGTTCTGGATGTTTTTTGCGTATTTTTTGCAGGCGGGCAGAGGAATGTTTTAGGATTACCTTGTCGTCTGCTGACTGCATCTGTTTACGCTCTGCCTTAGAATCATTGGACGAAAGGCGCATTAAATAATGAATCCCCTCCGTCTCCAGAAAGTCAATAAATTCTAAAGAAGGATAACCTCAATCAAAAACTGCGAGAACCGGCTGCCTGGTTTCCATTGCCCTTAAATGTTTTAAATTTCGTTTTGCCAGCTCGTTTTCACTGGCGGATATATGTTCTGTTTCAATGTCCAGATAAAAATGGTTTAAAATATCATACATTCCACTTACCAGTGCCCGTATCTGGCCCGTTTTGGAATGCTGGTTGCCGCTGTTTCCAAACGTTTCCCTATTTTCCTTTGAATTCGGAACTTCTGCCTTGCTTCCGCCAATTGCGACCAGCAGATACCCGTTCCATAGTTTCGGTTCATCAGAATGATAAAAATCCATAAGATAGTTACGGTTCAGATATGGAAAGATCTCTGGATTCAAACGTTTTCTCTGTTGTAAATAACCTTGTATGGACAACTGCATCGACAAGTCTCCTTTTTCTTTAAAATAGTGTCTGAGTTCAAATGCTGTAGTAAGACCTTTTTTAGAAAGACAGCATAGCAGCATGTCTTTTAAAGGCATTTTCCGCTTTCTTGAAAAGAAAGGAACCTGTTGACAGATTCCTTTAGATTTTTCTTAAGTTTATGATGTTAGGCTTAGCCGGTGGTACTGATTTAGAAAAGTAAACGGTGGATAGCTGCATTGTACTTGCATATTAAATGATTGGATTAACCGTCCAATGAAATATTTCTGAATGTGAGGTATGCTGTTAGTGAGTTGGAAAGCAAAGAATTAGTCCTTAAAAATCGACGTTGAAAAATACGAAGGGTATGATATACTGAAAGGAGAAGCAATATGGAAGATACAAACATACAATGGCATCTGGGGATAAGACCCGCTCTGGACCTGGAACTTTTGGACGAGAGGGAAAACCTGTCATATTTCCGGGATTATAGTCTGAACAGGCAGGCATTGGAGATAGATCTGCTGATTATCAAGAAACAAGGGAGTCAGCAGGTTGCAAATGAGATCGGCAGGCTGTTTAGAAAATATAATATAATCGAGTACAAATCTCCATTAGGACAGCTGGATATAGATACATTCTATAAAGTGGGTGCATATGCGAGTTTGTATAAGGCATATGGACATACTGTTAATGAGCGTAAGGCAAATGAAATCACAGTGTCTATTATTAGGAAAGCCAAACCAGTCAAACTTTTCCGGTATTTCGAGGAGCAGGGAACATCTGTTGATACTCCATATAATGGGATATATTATATAATGGATGAAGTTTTGTTTCCGACACAGATCATTGTCACAAGGGAGTTAGTTTCGGAAGAGCACATATGGTTGACGGCATTGTCGGACGGGATACAGAAACAACAGCTAAAAGCGTTGTTAAAGAAAAAAGAGTCTTTTGATACAAAATTTGACAGAGAACTTGCAGATGCAGTACTGGAAGTGGCAATAAAGGCAAACTGGCAGGCGGCACAGGAATTGAGAGGAGATGATAGTATGTGTCAGGCATTAATGGAACTCATGGAACCAGAAATCAATAAGATTATGGAGACTGTTAAGGAGGAAACCAGGCAACAGGTCACAGAGCAAGTTACCCAACAAGTCACGCAGCAGGGGATCAAAAATGCGATTACAGCATTAAAAGCCTCAGGGCATACAAATGATGCCATCAAGACGTTTCTTATGATGGCTTATGGTATTACGCAGAATGAGGCGGACGGGTATTTATAGAGAAACAGCAGATATTTTCTGTTAGCCTTTCATATTTGAGGAGCTGAGGATATGGACACAAATAAAGACAATTTTAGCAGAAGAGGATTTGACATATTGGCGCTCGGAGAGATCTTACTCCGATTGTCACCACCGGTGAACGAGAGACTGACCAGAGGTGATGCGTTTCAGAAACAGGCTGGAGGCGCTGAGCTCAACGTCGTATCGGGCATGTCGCTGCTAGGCTTGAGAACAGGGATCATCTCAAGGGTTCCCGCAAATGACCTGGGCAGATATATACAGAATCGTGTGCGTTTCTGCGGAGTCAGCGATGATTATCTGGTATATGACAAGTCGAAGGACGCAAGACTGGGCATATATTATTATGAATACGGCGCACATCCAAGAAAGCCAAATGTTGTCTATGACAGAAAGAATACAGCGTTTACCGAGATATCGATTGATGATTTTCCGGATGAGATGTTTACATCAGCGCGCTGTTTCCACACGACAGGAATAACGCTTGCGCTCGGGCAAAAGACAAGGAAAACTGCGATCGAAATGATCAAGCGCTTTAAAGAAAGTGGAACATTGATATCATTCGATGTCAACTTCCGGGGAAATCTGTGGACGGGTGACGAGGCGAGGGAGTGTATTGAGCAGATCCTTCCGTATGTAGATGTTTTCTTTTGCTCGGAGGACACAGCCAGATTGACTTTCAAAAAGGAAGGAACCGTGCAGGATATGATGCGCAGTTTCACGAAGGATTACAATATCAGTGTGGTGGCATCCACACAGCGCACAGTGCATTCGCCAAAGATCCATTCTTTTGGATCCTGCATTTATGACGCGATCAACGATTGCTATGTGCAGGAGCCCGCATATGAGAATATTGATGTGGTTGATCGTATCGGGAGCGGTGACGCGTATATATCGGGTGCGCTGTATGGACTGCTCGCACACAATATGGACTGCACGAGAGCGATGGAGTATGGAAATGCCACTGCAGCAGTCAAGAATACGATTCCGGGCGACTTGCCTTCATCAGATCTGAAGGAAATCGACGAAATCATTAAGAATCATCATTCTACAGGACCGCAGCTGGAGATGAATCGGTAATGGGAAATGAAATAGTGTGGAGTTTTTGGCGGAAAGCGGTATTTTCTGCCGATGAAGTACAGGTTGTCAATGATGGTTTCCATGCGTGAGATATAGGACAAAGCAGGGTTTGATATCAAGAAGTGCATGGATTTTGACAGACGCCTGTTTCGGATGGGTGTCAACTAGATGAACAGCGTTTTCTGGTCGGGTTATCCGTTTGTAGACGGAGGCGAGATGATCTGGAATATTGTCAGTGTGCGGTCAGGCAGAGGGAAATTGGATCTCCTTCTGCCTGATTGCACATTTTTGCGTGGTTGTTTGTATAAAAGTGCCAAAAATAAAACCTGATTTTTCACACATGGGTCGCGTACATGCATATTGACTTATGGAGCCTTCCTTGTTATGATAAAAGCAGATGCGCAAACGGTTGCGCAAACACGGCAAAAAAGGTAGTTTTAAGGAGAAGGATTATGCTAAATTATATCAAGGGAATGGATATCTCATCACTGGACGAAGTCGAGAAGCTTGGGGCGAAGTTTTATGACCACGGGCAGGAGGGCGGATTGATTCAAATACTAAAAAACTATGGTACTAATTATATCCGGTTAAGGATTTGGAATGATCCGAAATCCCCCGACGGAAAGCCGTACGGTGCGGGTAACACGGACTATGAGACGACACTTCGTATGGCAAAACGTGTGAAGGAAGCAGGGCTTGGTTTTCTGCTTGATTTTCACTACAGTGATTTCTGGGCGGATCCCGGCAAGCAGCGCAAGCCAAAGGCGTGGGCGGACTACGATGCAGATCAGTTAGAGCAGGCAGTGTATGACTTTACGAAGGAAATCATGAATGATTTCGTGAAGGAAGGTGTAGTTCCCGATATGGTACAGGTCGGAAATGAGCTGTCAAACGGACTGCTCTGGCCGGAGGGACAGGTTCCCTGCTACAGCAATATCGCACGCTTTGTCAGTGCAGGTATCAGGGCTGTGAAGGAGACTTGTTCGACTGCAAAGGTCATGATCCATCTTGACAACGGCGGGAACAATGCGCTGTACAGAGAGTGGTTTGACCAGTATATCAATGTTAACAACGGTGAGGATTTTGATGTCATCGGGCTATCGTATTATCCGTTCTGGCATGGTACGCTTGACGATCTGTCTCATAACATGAACGATATCGCGGTCCGCTACGGAAAGGAGCTTGTCATCGCGGAGGTTTCGATGGGGCATACCACAGAGGATTACATTGATTATGAAAAACTGGCGCCGGAGAACAGAAAAGGTATGGCGACAAGACCTGCGCTGTGCGAAAAAGTACCATTCCCGATGACCAAAGAGGGGCAGTGCGATTTTATGAAAGCATTTTTTGAGGTACTTGAGAAAGTTCCGGAGAATAAGGGCAGAGGCTTTTTCTACTGGGAGGCAGGGTGGCTTCCGGTTGAGGGGAGCGGCTGGGCGACAGATGAGGCACTCGCATATATCAAGGAGTCAGGACCGGGAGGAAACGAGTGGGCAAATCAGGCATTGTTTGACTATGATGGAAATGCGCTTCCGGCGTTGGAAGTTATCAGGGATTATCAACCGAAATAAAAAGGGGGTATCACAATGATCACAGAGAACATTTTTACACTTGTAAATTATGGTATTGCAGCGGGACTGCTCGATGAATCTGACAGAATCTACACAACGAACACACTTATGGAGCTGTTTGGACTGGATGAGTATGAGGAGCCGCAGAATCCGGCAGAGATTGCCAATCCTGCGGAGTTTGATCTGGAGGGACTTTTGAAACAGATGCTCGACTGTGCGGTGGAGAAAGGGTTGATACCTGGTGACAGCATTGTTTACAGGGATCTGTTTGACACAAAGATCATGGGGCTGCTGGTTCCCCGCCCGTCAGATGTGATCTCCAAATTTCAGGATCTCTATGAAGAGGAGGGGGCGAAGGCTGCAACGGACTGGTATTATACATTTAGTCAGAACACGGACTATATCAGACGTTACCGCATTGCGCGCGACATGAAGTGGAAGGCTGATACCGAGTATGGTGAGATGGATATCACGATCAACCTGTCCAAGCCGGAAAAAGATCCCAAGGCGATCGCAGCGGCAAAGACGGCAAAGCAGAGCGGGTATCCAAAGTGTCAGCTCTGTATGGAAAACGAGGGCTATGCCGGACGAGTCGATCACCCTGCCAGACAGAATCATAGAATCATTCCGGTTACGATCCAGGGGAACAAGTGGGGATTCCAGTACTCGCCATATGTGTACTACAACGAGCACTGCATCGTGTTCAACAGCCAGCACATTCCGATGAAGATAGAACATGACACGTTTGTCAAGTTGTTTCATTTTGTGGAGCAGTTTCCGCACTATTTTGTGGGGTCCAATGCAGACCTTCCGATCGTGGGGGGATCTATCCTGAGTCATGACCATTTCCAGGGCGGAAATTATGAGTTTGCGATGGCAAAAGCGCCGGTTGAGAAAGCGTTTTGCGTCAAAGGCTTTGAGGATATTGGCGCAGGCATTGTCAAGTGGCCGATGTCCGTCATCAGACTTTCACATAGGGATTACAACAGGATCATCGAGCTCGCAGATGTGATTCTTGCGAAATGGCGCGGATACACAGATGAAACTGCGTTTATCTTTGCGGAGACAGATGGAGAGCCGCACAATACGATCACGCCGATCGCCAGAAAGCGCGGTGATATGTATGAGCTGGATCTGGTGCTCCGCAACAATATCACGACTGAGGAGCACCCGCTCGGTGTGTATCATCCGCACGCAGAGCTGCATCATATCAAGAAAGAGAATATCGGTCTGATCGAGGTGATGGGGCTTGCCGTGCTGCCTTCGAGACTAAAGTCAGAGTTGGAGATGCTTGCAGATGCAATCGTGGCAAAGGAGGATATCCGCGGGAACGAAGTGCTGGAGAAACATGCTGACTGGGTTGACGAATTTCTTCCCCAATATGACAATGTCACGAAAGAGAACGTGATGGAGATCATTAAAAAAGAGACTGGAATCGTGTTTGGCAAGGTGCTTGAGCACGCGGGCGTGTACAAGAGGGACGAAGCTGGAAAAGCGGCATTTCAGCGTTTTATAGACAGCATATAAACTGTTTCGAGCCTGATCATGAGGATGTTGGAATGATGGAGACACTACGCAACGATCATAAAAAAATAACAATATCAGATGTGGCAGATGCACTTAATGTTTCCAAGACAACCGTATCGCGCGCGATATCGGGCAAAGGACGTATCAGTGAAGATACCCGGCAGCGGGTTCTTTCCTATATCGTGGAGAAAGACTTTAAGCCCAATGTGATCGCAAAAGGGCTTGCGCAGAAGAAAACGTACAATATCGCGCTGGTGATTCCAGGGGACTGCAATCTGGTGGATATGCCGTTTTTTCAGAACAGCATGCAGGGTATCTGCGAGGAGGCGTCCGCAAATGACTACGATGTCATGCTGGTGACGACGACGGCAGATTCCTCGGCAAATCTGGAACGCATGATTTTGAACAACAAGATGGACGGTGTGATCCTGAGCCGCTCGCTGGTGAAGGACAGGAATATCGCACTGTTAAAGGAGCAGAGTATTCCGTTTGTGCTGATGGGAACATCGCGGGATACCAATATCCTGCAGGTGGACAATGACCACAGGGCAGGCTGCAGCGAGTTGGTGGGGCATATGCTTGGCGAGGGGATCACAAGAGTCGGATTGATCGGAGGCAGTAAGAACTACGTCGTGAACCGCACAAGGCGTCAGGGATATGAAGATGCTTTTAAAAATGCGGGGGTGCAGCTCGAGACGGCATTGATTCATGAGGATTGTGACAGACCGGACAAGATTGAGTCTGCCGTGGAAAAACTGATCCAGGAAAATGTGCAGTGCATTGTCTGTATGGATGATGTGGTATGCTCGGTTGTGCTGCAGATCCTGGCAGGGAAAAATATTCAGGTACCACAACAGATTCAGACCGCATCATTTTATGACAGTACACTATTAAAGAACAATAAACCTGCGGTCACGTCACTTTTATTTGATGACAAGGCACTTGGCGCGATCACCTGCAGGGTCCTGCTTCGTTGTATTCAGGGTGAGGAAGTGAGAGCTAAAACATTACTTGGCTATCATCTGGTCATTCGGGAGTCGACACTTTTTATGCACACGGGCACCCAGAGGAAGAATGTCACCAAACCAATAAATCGGTTCACTGACGGGTGCCCGGCGCGCGAGTAGTGGAGAAGGTCATTCCCCTGCTCGATCTGAGTCACAAGTCTGAAGGAGAGAACAATATGCCTAAGAAGAAAAAGAAACCTGCCGAGTTTCGCTTTTATGAGATTCCACAGGAGGAGTCTGTGCTGACGCTGATGGGCAGCAAATGGATTCAGGTTTACGGTGAGAACATAGATAATATGCACTTTCACAATCTGCTTGAGATCGGGTACTGTCATTATGGGGATGGCGATCTGGTCATAGAGGATGATATGTATCGTTTTGATGCCGGGATGATTTCCTGCATCCCGGCAAATTATCTGCATGTCACTAAGAGTGACGCGGATGTCAGGGCATTTTGGGAATACATATATATCAGTCCGGAGGACATATTAAGGCAGTGGGGGAAATCTACGCAGGAGACCAGGCAGATCATGGATGCCGTCGGGAAAAAGTCTTTTTTTATCAAGATCGAGGAGTGCCCTGCCATCGCAGCGCTGATCCGCGCGATATTTGACGAGATGCAGCACAAGAGCGCTCACTACCGGGAGTGTGTCAGGGGGATGGCGTATGCGCTGCTGTTTGAGATAGCGCGGTTCAACGACAGGGGAGAAGGGCATTCCATCGGAAAAAGCATCAGCCTGCAGCTTGGGAGCGCGATCGAGTATGTGGACAAAAACTATCCGAACAATTTCAAGATCGCGGATCTGGCAAATGAGTGTCATATGAGCGAGACGCACTTCCGCCGCATTTTTCAGGAAAAGATGAACATGACACCCGTCGAGTATGTGAATTTTGTGCGCGTGAGGAAAGCTTGCGAGCTGATCGACAAGACGGATATCAGCATGGAGGATGTGGCGGAGAAAGTCGGGTTTGTCACGCCGTCCACGTTCAACAGGAATTTCCGGCGAATCATCGGAACATCGCCTTACCAGTGGAAAAAACGACCGGACAATCACGAAGGCAGGCTGTTAGATTATAAGATATCAGCATTGAAGGGCTGGTAGCGTGAAAAGTACATGCAGAATGTAAAGATTCATTGGATGCATTTTTCAGAAAAGGAAACAAAACAGAAAACGAAATTGCGCGAAATAGAGAAGATTATAAAAACATAAAAGAAAGAGTGGATGCTATAATGAACGTGCAGGACAAGATAAAAAATCCTCTGTTTTATGAGGAGAACAGGGCAGCGGCACACTCCGACCACAGATATTATGTGAGCGAGGCTGAGCTGGTACAGGATGTGCAGAGTCTGAAACAGTCTCTGGACGGCGTCTGGAAGTTCCATTATGCGAAGAATATGGACGAGGCGCCAAAGGAATTTTACAAAAGCGATATCGATTGCAGAAGATGGGAGGATATACGGGTTCCGGCGCACATACAGCTCGAGGGATATGACAGACCGCAGTATGCCAATGTGCAGTACCCGTGGGATGGACACGAGGTCATTGAACCGGGCGAGGTGCCCACGCACTTCAATCCGACAGCGAGCTATGTGAAATATTTCACAATGCCGGCGCAGTTTGAGGGAAAGCGGGTGTTTGTCTCCTTTCAGGGCGTCGAGAGCGGATTTGCGCTCTGGTGCAACGGCAGTTATATCGGCTACAGCGAGGACAGCTTCACGCCGTCGGAGTTTGAGCTGACAGATGTGCTGCAGGCTGGCGAGAACAAGCTGGCGGTGCAGGTGTACAAGTGGACGAGCGGGAGCTGGTGCGAGGATCAGGATTTCTTCCGGTTTTCGGGGATCTTCAGGAGCGTCTATCTGTATGCGGTGCCGGACACACACATCAGCGATGTCAGGATCCGCACGGATCTGAACGAGGAGTATTCCAGGGCGGATCTGGTGGTTACACTGACCGGGCTGATGAACAAAGCTGTGTCTGTGTCGTCTGCAAGGGTAAGACTGGCGCTCGCGGACAGTGCTGCAGCGATCGCGGAGACAGAAATCATGCTCACGGAGGGGGAAAACCAGCCGGTGCACATGGCGGTCGACGCGCCGAGGCTCTGGAGTGCGGAGAAGCCGTTTCTGTATGAGCTGATGATCACGGTGTACGACACGGACGGGAAAGTTGTGGAGCTGATCCCGCAGAAAGTCGGATTCCGGCGGTTTGCGATCGACGACGGCATTATGACCATAAACGGAAAGCGCATCGTGTTCAAAGGCGCCGACAGGCATGAGTTTAGCGGGCGTTTTGGCAGGGTTCCCAACGAGGAGGAGATGCTGCAGGACATCGTTACGATGAAGCGCCACAATATCAACGCCATACGCACGAGCCATTATCCGAATGATTCCAGGCTGTATGAGCTCTGCGACGAGTACGGGCTGTACCTGATCGACGAGTGCAATCTGGAAACACACGGCACGTGGGCTGCGGCCGGTGAGCATACGCTGGAGAGCGTGATTCCGGGAGACCGGGAGGAGTGGGAGCCGCTGTTGCTCGACAGGGTAAATTCCATGTACCAGCGCGACAAGAACCACCCGTCGATCCTCATTTGGTCTTGCGGAAACGAGGCGTTCGGCGGTTCGGTGATCCACGCGATGTCGCAGAAACTGCATGCGCTTGACGACACGAGGCTTGTCCATTACGAGGGGATCATCCATGACAGGCGCTACAACGATACCTCGGATATGGAGAGCCAGATGTACCCGAGTGTGGCTGCCATCAAAGAATTTCTGTCGGAGCACAGGGAGAAGCCGATGCTGCTGTGCGAGTACACCCACGCGATGGGAAATTCCTGCGGGGCGATGCACAAGTACACGGATCTGACGGACGAGGAACCGCTTTTCCAGGGCGGGTTCATCTGGGACTATATAGACCAGTCGATCTATCACAAGGACCGATATGGCAACGAAGTGCTCGGCTACGGCGGCGATTTTGACGACAGACCGTGCGACTACAATTTCAGCGGGAACGGCATTGCCTACGGCGGCAACAGAAATCCGTCGCCGAAGATGCAGGAAGTGAAGTTCAATTACCAGAATATACAGATCCGGGTGGACGGAGGCAGTTTTGAAGTCACCAACAAAAATCTGTTCACCGACACATCCGAATACCAGTGCGTCGTCGCGCTGGCGCTGAACGGCATTGAGATCGGGAGGGCGACGGTTGACACGCAGGTGGAGCCGCTCTCCTCGAAAGTGTATCATCTGCCGGTATTTAGGCACATGACGCCGTGGCGTGACGAGGAGCCATGGAGAGCGGTCCGGGGCGGCGAGTATGTCGTGACAGTGCGCTTTGTGCTGTCCTGTGACACGAAATGGGCGGAGCGCGGTCATGAGGTCGCATTTGGACAGGGCGTGTATGCGGTCGAGGTCTCGGGTGAACTGGACAGTCCCGCCGGTGCCGGAGCAAAGGATCTTTCCGTGAAGGAAGCCCCGATGTTTGAGGTCGCTGACGGCACATTCAATATCGGCGTGCGCGGCATGCACTTTGAGGCGCTGTTTGACAAGGGCGGCAAAGGTCTGGTCTCGTATGTATATGCGGGCAGGGAACTGATCAAGGCCATTCCCAAGCCGAATTTCTGGCGCGCGCCGACGGACAATGACTGCGGAAACCAGATGCCCTTCCGGTATGCACAGTGGAAGACGGCGAGCCTGTACCAGCAGATCAAGCCTGCCGTCGTCACAAAAAATGACACGGATGTCACAATACGTTTCAGCTATACATTGCCGACAGCGCCGGTGTCCGAGTGCTTCGTAACTTATAGAGTCACAGGCGACGGGACCGTCAGCACCACGTTGGAGTACGAGGCGCCGGAGGGTGTCACGGACATCCCGGAGTTTGGCATGTTGTTCAAGTTTGATGCGGATCTGGAAAACCTGACGTGGTATGGATTTGGACCAGAAGAAACCTACTGCGACCGCGAGAAGGGCGGCAAGCTTGGTATTTACCATAAAAAGGTCACGGAAAATCTGGCGGAGTACCTGGTTCCGCAGGAGTGCGGCAACCACACAGGCGTGCGCAGCGCACGCATCACGGACAACAAGGGAAGGGGTATCCTGTTCACCGGAAAAAATTTGAGCGTGAACGTGCTGCCGTACACGCCGCACGAGCTGGAAAATGCGATGCATGTCTATGAACTGCCGCCGGTCTATTATACGGTGGCGCGCATCGCACTCGGACAGATGGGGATCGCCGGGGACGACAGCTGGGGCGCGAGGACCCATGACGAGTATCTGCTGGATGCGGCGCATAAGTTAGTTCTGACATTTGATTTCAAAGGGATATAGAGATCCCGGATAAGGAGGAATGAAAGTGGATAAATTTGTAGTGAACATTATCCATCGTCCGGAGATGGTTCCGGAGTATTCTGCGACTGTCACAGGACAGGGCAAGGAGGAGGATATCGGAGACAAGGCGCTCCTGACAGAATCTCTTGATATCTTCAAGACACAGCAGAGACTGGCACATGAGAACGGTCTCAAGGTGACGATCCAGATGACATACGCCTCGCTGTTCAACGATGAGGCGGTGGAGATCGCAAAGCACGACCACGAGGAGTTTGGCGATGAGATCGCGCTCTCCCTGCTCGGTCTTCCCTGCGAGGAGTTCCGCGAGAAGTACAAGACAAAGGACTTCTGCATCTGGATGTTCTCGATGGAGGACAAGAAGGCGATCGTGAACGATGTTTTCGAGAAGTTCCATGACAGGTTTGGCTTTTATCCGGAGTCGACAGGCTCCTACTACATGGACGCCGAGCTGACAAACTATATCAAGGAGAAATATCCGACTGTGAAGTGCGCGGTCGCGACATGCTGGGAGGAGGGACCGAAAGCGTACCACACCTGCAACAACTCGTGGTACACACTCTTTGACGGCGGTCCGTGGGCTCCGTGGATCCCCTCAAAGCAGAATACCCACGCGCCTGCGGCAAACGCGGCGGAGGACTCCGGTATCGTCGCGATCCCGCATCTGTCGAGGGATCTGATCGCGTGCTACGACGGAAACGGGTCAAACTTCGGCACGCATCCGCAGAACGTGCTCCGCGGCATGATCTACGATACCAGGACATGGGAGTACCCGTATCTCTACAACCTGATCGACCAGTACCGCGATCTTGCAAAGTACAACAACGGCTACTCCTACAACATGATGTTCGTGGGACCGGGCTGGATGAACAAGATGGGGCGCTGGGAGCAGCCGTACGAGCTTCTGTACAAATCCTACAGCGACGGCTGCAAGTACTACGGCGATCTGAAGAAGGAAGGCAAGCTCATCGATATGACGATGGCAGAGTTTGCCGATTATTATAGAGAAAAGAAGGGCGTCAACGCAGGCAACTACAACGAGCCGGAGTGTGCGCCGTGGCGGGATATCCTCTACGGTTCCGACAAGCAGCTGTTCTGGTACTGCGATCCGTACATGAGAGCCTGCGTGAACATGGATCAGGGCGGCGCGATCGTCGACCTGCGCCCTTATGTGGCAAAACTAAACTGGCCTGTCGGCATCGGCACGCCGCATGTGCAGGACGCTTCCTATCCGTTCCTGATCCAGGAGAAGTACCGCGCAGGGTACTTTACACACTACGCGGGCGCAGGCACGGTGAGGAGCGCGAAGCTTTCATACAAGGGTGAGGAGGTCGACCTCTGCCTCTGCCCGACACACTGCCATTTCTCGGAGGAAGTGATCGACGGCAAAAAGACCAGGATCCTGACACTCGATCCGGTTGAGATCCAGTTCAGCGGTGTCACAGTGAAGCTGCAGACGAAGGAGTATTTTGAGGAGGGCGCATCCAACATCAAGATCGAGAGAAACATTCTCGAGATCAGTGACCCTGCGGCAGAGATCACGCTCGACGAGTACATCACGGCATGCTACGGCACGACGGAGTACCCGGAGGACATGACAGGCATCACGCTCGCATGTGAGGGTGAGAACGGCACGGAGATCAGCTATGAGTACAGATGCCGCGATGCGAAGCTTGAGGGCGCGAGCGCAGTGAGCGCAGTGATCCCGGCGATCGAGACGAAGGTTTCCCTCACCGCGTCCGACAAGGCGCTCGGCTATATCGAGGAAGGCTATGCGTTCTCCCCGATGTTCAAGCTCGGCTACAAGAAGACTATTTCTGATAAGGAGGTATTTGCAACATGGCTCAACTTGGAAAAGGCAAATTAAATTACAGATGTCCATCCTGCTTTATGCGTGACCTCGACATCGATATGTTCTACAATAAGGACACGGGCATCTACAGCTGCATCCGCTGCCAGTACAGGGGGACGGAGGAAGACGTGCTTGCGAAAAACGAGATGGTGAGATTCCGCTACCTCGACAGAGCAAAGCGGTTTACGAAGTTTGATTTTGACTGAGGAACTGGTTCAATACGGCACCTGAAAAAGCAATACTGAAAGTCGGTTCATGGTATTGACGTGATATATATTGTGATATATACTATGGTATAGGGAGGTGCTTAAAGATGATGATGGCAAAAGTATTTGAAAATGGCAGAAGCCAGGCAGTAAGACTGCCCAAAGAGTATCGGTTTAGTGATAAGGAAGTGGCGATCAATAAAATCGGAGATGTTGTTCTGTTGATGCCAAAGGAAAACAAATGGGCAGGATTTTTAAGCAGCCTAAACCTTTTTTCTGAGGATTTCATGAATGATGGACGTGAACAGTCTGTGGAACAGGAACGTGATGCGCTATGAAATATATGTTAGATACAAACATCTGCATATATGCGATTAAGCATAAACCAGATATTGTGATAAAGAAATTTCTTTCACATGATCCAGAAGAAATATGCATTTCAGCAATTACTTATGCGGAATTGATGCATGGTGTTGAGAAGAGCATGGCAGTGGAGAAAAATCGTGTTGCAATGTCTTTGTTCCTCTCGCCGATCACAATTTTGCAGTTTGACGAAAGGGCTGCAGAAGAATATGGGAGAATTAAGGCAGAACTTGAAAAGAAAGGAACACCGATTGGTCCGATGGACACATTGATAGCGGGGCATGCCAGGTCAAGCGGACTTATTCTTGTGACGAACAACACAGGAGAATTTAGCCGTGTGACTGGCTTGGCAGTCGAAGATTGGACACAAGAGCAGAGATAAACTGTTTGAGCATGGCATTGAAATATGCGAGGTTGTTGTGATCATGGCTGGTACTAGAGAGAATCAGAGTTAGTCATTCTGATCATTTCATTGACAGCTCGGAATACTTGTCGTTAAGTATTCCGAGCTGTTCTATCTCCGGATTGAGTACTAGAGCATTTTTCAAACACGCTCTAGAGCGTTGCATTTCCTCAAAAAGGCTGGTTACAAACTGGAAGGAGTCCAGGAGCTCGGATATTTTTGTGATGCCAGGCATTATGATGTGATATTGCTTCGACTGCTGCGTGGGGAATATATGACCAGACGGGTGATCAGAATGTGCAGAGCAGTCCTTTTCGCACGAAAGTAAAAAAGTTCATTTAAAATTCATTGAATTATAGCATATTATCTGCTACAATAGTCATTGGTTTGTGCAGTGGTAATTTTATGTTAATCAATAAACACTGCGGAAAGGTTATTTGTAACGATGCCTGCCATGCGTTTTCCTGCGGTCGATGAGGAGGGCAGTCTGGTCAGGTGAAGATTATGGAGATTGGAGCCGTATATGAGTATTATAGAAAAAGTATTCGGTACACACAGCGACCGCGAACTGAGAAGGATCGAACCCATCGTAAAAAAGATCGAGAGCTATCGAGATGAGATGGGGAAGCTGACTGACGAGGAACTTCGGGGCAAGACTGCGGAGTTCAAGCGGAGAGTGGCGGAGGGCACGAGCCTTGATGACATTCTGCCAGAGGCGTATGCAGTCGTTCGAGAGGGCGCAAAGCGTGTACTAAACCAGGAACATTACAGGGTACAGCTGATCGGCGGTATTGTGCTGCACCAAGGGCGCATCGCGGAGATGAGGACCGGTGAAGGTAAGACGCAGACAGCGCTCCTCCCGGCATATCTGAATGCCCTGGAAGGAAAAGGCGTACATGTCGTCACTGTCAATGATTATCTGGCAAAGCGAGATGCCGAGTGGATGGGACAGGTACATGAGTTTCTGGGACTGAAAGTGGGCGTCGTGCTCAATGACATGAAGCCCGACGAGCGTCGTGAGGCGTACAGCTGTGACATCACCTATGTGACCAACAATGAGCTTGGTTTTGATTATCTGAGAGATAACATGGTGCTCTACAAGGAACAGCTTGTCCTGCGGGAGCTGCACTATGCCATCGTTGACGAGGTGGACTCCGTTCTGATCGACGAGGCGAGGACGCCGCTGATCATATCAGGACAGAGCAGCAAATCCACAAAGCTCTATGAGGTTTGCGATATCCTGGCAAGACAGATGCAGCGAGGCGAGGACGTTCCGGAGATGACCAAGATGGACTATGTCATGGGCACGGAACAGGAGGAGACAGGGGATTTTATCGTCAATGAGAAGGACAAGGTTGTAAACCTCACCGCCGCGGGCGTGGAGCGTGTGGAAAAGTTCTTTCAGATCGAGAACCTCGCTGATCCCGAAAACCTTGAGATACAGCACAATATCATATTAGCACTTCGTGCGCACAATCTGATGTTCCGCGATCAGGACTATGTAGTGAAGGACGATGAGGTGTTGATCGTCGATGAATTTACAGGACGAATCATGCCGGGACGCCGCTATTCCGATGGTCTGCACCAGGCGATCGAAGCGAAAGAACATGTCAAAGTAAAGCGTGAGAGCAAGACACTTGCCACGATCACATTCCAGAATTTCTTTAACAAGTTTGACAAAAAGTGCGGTATGACCGGTACGGCGCTCACCGAGGAGAAGGAGTTCCGCGATATCTACGGCATGGACGTTGTCGTCGTGCCTACAAACCGTCCAGTGGTGCGTGAGGATAAGCAGGACTGCGTATATAAGACCAGGAAAGAGAAGCTCAAGGCGATCGTAGACACCGTTGAGCAGGCGCACGCCACAGGTCAGCCGGTGCTTGTCGGCACGATCACGATCGAGGCGAGCGAGGAGCTGAGCAAGATGTTCACGCGGCGTGGCATCCAGCACAAGGTGTTAAATGCAAAGTTCCACGAGCTCGAGGCGGAGATCGTCGCAGATGCAGGCCAGCACGGCGCAGTCACGATCGCGACGAACATGGCAGGGCGCGGTACGGATATCAAACTTGACGAGGAGGCGAGGGCAGCGGGGGGACTCATGATCATTGGTACAGAGCGTCATGAGTCTCGGCGTATTGACAATCAGCTGCGGGGGCGTTCAGGACGTCAGGGAGATCCTGGTATATCGCGGTTTTATATCTCTCTGGAGGATGACCTCATGCGTCTGTTCGGCTCTGAGCGTCTGATCAATATGTTCAATACACTGGGTATTCCCGAGGGGCAGGAGATCGAGCACAAGATGCTCACAAGTGCGATCGAGAATGCGCAGAAGAAGATTGAGAACAACAACTTTGGTATCAGAAAGAATCTCTTAGAGTACGACCAGGTCATGAATGAACAGCGCGAGATCATCTATGAGGAGCGCCGCCGTGTTCTGGACGGTGAGAGTATGCGGGACACGATCTACAAGATGATCACGGATATCGTCGAGAGTTCAGTAGATACGGCGATCAATGACGATCTCGAGCCGGAAGAGTGGGATCTGAAGGAGCTGAACACACTGCTGCTCCCGATCGTGCCGCTGCACCCGGTAGTGCTCGACCGTGTTTCCAAGAAGACGAAGAACGGATTGAAGCATCAGCTGAAGGAGGAGGCAGTCAGGCTCTATGAGAGCAAGGAGGCGGAGTTCCCCGAGGCGGAGAACATTCGTGAGATCGAGCGTGTCATTCTGCTGAAAGTGATCGACCGCAAGTGGATGGATCACATCGATGACATGGATCAGCTGCGGCAGGGTGTAGGTCTGCAGGCGTACGGTCAGAGAGATCCGCTTGTAGAATATAAAATGAACGGTTATGAGATGTTCGATGCCATGACGGCCAACATCAAGCAGGACACCGTGCGTATGCTCCTGCATGTGAAGGTGGAGCAGAAGATCGAGCGCGAGGAAGTGGCGAAGGTCACAGGCACAAACAAGGATGACACGCTGCAGAAGGGACCGAAGATGCGCGTGGAGGCAAAGGTATATCCGAACGATCCATGTCCGTGCGGAAGCGGCAAGAAGTATAAGCAGTGCTGCGGACGGAAAGCATAAAACGAAGTCGCGACAGTGTGGAGCTTTCATAAGAATCATATAATAAAAAGGTGGTGAACGCTATGGTAGAACTCGACCAGATGAAACAGGAGTTACAGACCTACGAAAGTCCATTAGCGGAAGTGAGGGATTCACTTTGACCTCGCTAATAAGGAGAGGCGGATCGAAGAGTTAGAGCGAGAGATGGAGGCACCCGGATTTTGGGATGATCCAGACCGTTCCAACAAACAGATGAAGGAATTGAAGCAGCTCAAAGATACAGTCGAACAGTGTAACGGGCTTAAGTCGCAGTACGAGGACATCGAGACGCTGATCGAGATGGGATATGAGGCACAGGACGCGGAGATGATACCGGAAATCCGCGGAGAGCTGGACAGCTTTATCGAGACGTTCGAGGCACTGCGCATCAGCACGCTCTTGTCGGAAGAGTATGACAAGTGCAATGCGATCTTAAAGTTAAATGCGGGGGCAGGCGGCACGGAGAGCTGTGACTGGGCAGGAATGCTCTACCGCATGTACACCAGATGGGCAGAGCGAAAAGGCTTTTCCATCGAGGTGCTTGACTATCTTGACGGGGACGAGGCAGGGATCAAGTCCGTCACCTTTCAGGTGAACGGTGAGAACGCCTATGGGTATCTCAAGTCGGAGAAAGGCGTGCACAGACTTGTGCGCATCTCGCCTTTTAACGCCCAGGGGAAGCGTCAGACATCATTTGTATCTCTTGACGTAATGCCGGAGATCGAGGAAGACCTGGATGTGGAGATCAATGAGGACGATCTGCGGATCGACACCTACCGAAGCAGCGGTGCGGGCGGTCAGCATATCAACAAGACATCCTCTGCGATCCGCATCACCCACATTCCGACAGGCACGGTCGTACAGTGCCAGAATGAGCGCTCGCAGTTTCAGAATAAAGATAAGGCGATGCAGATGCTCAAGGCAAAGCTTTTCATGCTAAAACAGGAGGCGAACGCCGAAAAACTGTCTGACATACGAGGCGAGGTGAAGGAGATCGGCTGGGGCAGCCAGATCCGGTCCTATGTCATGCAGCCTTATACTATGGTGAAGGACCACAGGACGAACTTTGAGTCAGGCAATGCGGACGCGGTCATGGACGGCGCGCTTGACGGATTCATCAATGCGTATCTGAAATGGAAGAATAATGGGATGACAGTATAGCATAACAGGAGCAGGATCAAAAAAGCTAACAGGGCGTTACACTCTGTTAGCTTTTTTGCGTGTTTTTTCTTCGTACATCGTCTCGTCGGCAATGCGGATGTAATCATCTAGAGTCATGTCAGAAGTCATGTCTGTGCACACCGATCCGACACTGAAGGTCAGGTCAAATGGGAGCTGGAGCTGTCTGGATTTTTTGGCAACAGTATTCCGCATATTCCGGATCATTTCCTCGTAGGAAGCGGAGGTCATATTCTCGCGGACGATGATAAATTCGTCGCCGCCGTTTCTGACAGGAATGTCATTTTTTCCACAGTATTGCAAAATTGTCGCCGCGATGATCCGTATGGCGTTATCGCCGTGGTCGTGTCCAAAATTGTCAAATCCTGTCACGCAAAAAGCTTCGGGAATCCTGTACCCCATTTTTCCGGCAGCTTCCATAACACCGACAGCTATATTGTCGCTGGCACACACGATCGCATCTGGTAGTTTTTCGCCTTCGCCAAGTCTGCTCACCAAGTAAGTAAAGCCCCTATATCCACAAGTATACTCATAGGATTCGAAGTAGAAATCACTCTCTTTGTACACGAGCTGATGGCTCTGCATAAATTCCTTCAAAGCATCAGTGCGGATATTGTTCTCGTAGTTGCTCTTTGGCCCCATAATGAACCAGAAACGCCTGCAGCCGTGTGTGGAATACAGGTGTTCCATAATAGTGATCATTGACTTGCGGTTATCAATCCCTACATAGTAGAATCCCAGAAGCTTGTTTGATATAGAAATGGCAGGCTTTTTGGTAGTTCTGACGATCTCAGCGATCTCGTCGACGATCTCAGGATAACGGATATTGTTCGGGTCAATAATGATACCGTCGAAATCATTGAAGTCGGGGAGATTGTAGATATTGTATTCACCTGCGTTGTAATTGGCGTCCCAGCTCCAGTCGCCGGAGCTGTTGAAAATGTAAAGGTTTATATCCTCGTTGGCTTCGTGTATTTTCTGCAGGATTCCGGCTGGCCATGCGTAAGTAAAGAAACGCTTCCAGCCGTCCATGATCAAGGCAATTTTTTTCATAACAACCTCCGGATGCAAATATTATACCGTAATTGCTACGCAATTACGGTAAGAACATGCCCATTCGGGCGGGTATAATGTCTGTCGACATTATATCATAATTGCTACGCAATTACGGTAAGAACATGCCCATTCGGGCGGGTATAATGTCTGTCGACATTATATCATAATTGCTACGCAATTACGGTAAGAACATGCCCATTCGGGCGGGTATAATGTCGACAGACATTATACCATATTTTTGTTCCGCACGGACATAATATCCAGATAAAGGTTCGCCAGCGCCATGTTCTGGTACGGGATTACCCAGATCAGTGTGATGCCGCAGGTAAACAGGCTGAGCAGGAACGCAGGGAGAAAGCTTACATACAGCAAAAACAAGCGGGCTTTATGGCCATTCATGATCTCAAAACTTTTTTTCAAAATAGTTGCTGCACTCCAGTTAGGGAAGTCGAGAACCATATAAAACGCCGGGAAAAAGGGCAGCGTCAATATCAGTGAGATCACAGTGCACACAAACATGATCAGGTAAAATTTCATGGAAGCACTGTACAAAATGCTGTAGGCTTCTATGAGTTCGCTGCTGTTTGCGCTCCCAGCAAGGAGGCGGCCGAGATCGTTGACATTTCCTCCGTTGAACAGGGGGTAGGAGTTGATGATCTCCATATACTGTGCGGATGCGATCTCAAACGGAATCATGCAGATGGATTCGATGATGGCGATCACAGCGCCGATTCTGAGGATCTTGACCGTGTTCTGTTGGAAACCGCAGAACAGATCCCCGATGGTGCTTGGCATATTGCACGCCGATTTCAGAAAGATAAAAGCGGTTCCGACATTCAGCACAGATGCGATGACCCGGACTGCAAAGACTGTAATATAGTTGATGACAGAACTGATCGTATTGGTCATTGGAATCAGTGAGGTGATGAAGTTCACTGCCATGAATGTGATGAAAAATTTTAGCAGGAGCGAACCGACAAGGATACCCAGATGCTGTCCAGTCTGTACTCTTGCCAGGAGTTTTAATTCAAAATTGCTTTTATATTGTGGCTGCTGCATAGTACGAAGTCCTTTCTTGTTGTATGGATGGTATGATAAATAAAGCTGTAACCCATTGTATCATGTTTAATACAATAAAACAATGAAATCAACGTGAAAATTTCTTGAATCGCGCAGGATTTTCCCTTATAATTGAACTGTTCAGCCGACAGCTGAAATAAAATTTTTACAGTATAATAAAGGAAAAGTTGAGCTATGGATATCATTTTAAAGCTAAAAGAAGAACTAAATGTAGAAAAATGGCAGGTGGAAGCTGCCGTCAAACTGATAGATGAGGGAAACACTATTCCATTCATCTCCAGATACCGCAAGGAGGTTACGGGCTCACTCAATGACGAAGTGCTGCGAAACCTCAATGAGAGGCTTGGGTATCTCAGAAATCTGGAGGAGAAAAAGGAGCAGGTACTTGGAAGCATCGAGGAGCAGGGAAAGCTCACAGAGGAGCTGAGAACAAAGATCCTTGCGGCGGAGACCATCGTTGCTGTTGATGACCTGTATCTTCCGTACAGACCAAAGAGAAAAACGCGCGCCAGTGTCGCGAAAGAGAAAGGTCTTGACGGGCTGGCGGACATTATCCTGGCACAGGAGACAACAAATCCGCTGACTGCAGAGGCAGAGAGATATGTGAGTGAGGAAAAGGGCGTAAACAATATAAAAGAAGCACTGCAGGGAGCCATGGATATCATCGCCGAAACAATATCAGACGAGGCTGAATTTAGAACATATATTCGACAGGCAACCTTTGAGGAAGGAAAGATCACAAGTACTGCGAAGGACGCAAAAGCGCAGAGTGTGTATGAAATGTACTACAATTTTGAAGAGCCTGTCAGTAAGGTTGCCGGACACAGGGTTCTCGCATTGAACAGGGGAGAGAATGAGAAGATTCTCACGGTAAAGATCGAGGCACCTACCGAGCGCATTATCCGTTTTCTGGAGAAGAAACTCATTACGAAAGACAATGAAAATACGACACCGGCACTGCAGGAGACTATTGCGGACAGCTACAACAGGCTGATCGCACCCGCGATCGAGCGCGATATCAGAAACGAGCTGACTGAGAGGGCAGAGGACGGGGCGATCACAGTGTTTGGAAAGAACTTAGAACAGCTCCTTATGCAGCCTCCGATTGCAGGGAAGATCGTTCTTGGATGGGATCCTGCATTCCGGACAGGGTGTAAACTTGCCGTGGTGGACGCGACGGGCAAGGTACTGGACACGAAAGTTATTTATCCGACTGCGCCCCAGAACAAGGTTGAGGAGGCGAAAAAGGAGCTGAAGAAGCTGATTAGCAAATACGGTGTGAGCCTGATCTCTGTGGGCAACGGCACTGCGTCGCGCGAATCCGAACAGGTTATCGTGGAGTTGATCAAGGAGCTTGACACGCCGGTCCAGTATGTCATCGTAAACGAGGCGGGGGCTTCGGTCTATTCGGCAAGCAAGCTCGCGACAGAGGAATTTCCGAACTTCGATGTGGGACAGAGAAGTGCGGCATCCATCGCAAGGCGTCTGCAGGATCCGCTGGCAGAGCTTGTCAAGATCGATCCGAAGTCCATCGGTGTGGGACAGTACCAGCACGACATGAACCAGAAAAAGCTCAGTGAGGCGCTGAACGGCGTCGTGGAAGATTCCGTGAACAAGGTCGGAGTGGATCTGAACACAGCGTCCGCATCGCTGCTGGAATATATCTCAGGCATCAACAAAACCATAGCCAAAAATATTGTGGATTACAGGGAGACCAACGGGAGATTCCGCAACAGAAAGCAGTTGTTGAAGGTCGCGAAGCTCGGACCGAAGGCATATGAGCAGTGTGCAGGTTTTATGCGCATTCTCGACGGTGACAATCCATTAGATGCCACAAGCGTGCATCCAGAGTCCTATGATGCGGCGCTAAAGCTTCTAGAAAAGCTCAATATTTCCATGGATGATCTCAAAGAGATACAGAAAAAAGCAGCTTCCGCCAAGACAGTGAAACCGGAAAAACAGACCAATGTCAAAACGAAAAGCAGCAAAAAGCAGAATATTGTTATCAAGAACACCAATACTGCTATGGGAAAAGCGCTCGCAGCAGCAATGGGCGGCGTGACGCTCGACGCACCACAGCCCCAGGGCACGAAGACGGAAAATTCTGAACCGCAGGCAGCGTCAGGCGGACTTGAGAAGCGCGTCAAGGACAAGAAGAAGATGGCGCAGGAACTAGGGATCGGTGAGATCACACTGACAGATATTCTCAAAGAGCTTGAGAAGCCGGCAAGAGATCCGCGAGAGAATATGCCAAAACCGATTCTCAGGAGCGATGTCCTTGAAATGAAGGACTTAAAGCCAGGGATGATCTTGAAAGGAACTGTGCGAAACGTCATTGATTTTGGGGTGTTTGTAGATATCGGGGTCCACCAGGACGGGCTAGTGCATATTTCCCAGATCACCAACAAATTTATCAAACATCCGCTAGAGGCAGTCAGCGTGGGGGATATCGTGGATGTGAAAGTGCTTGATGTAGATCTGTCAAAGAAGAGGATATCCCTTACAATGCGGCTTGACCAGGATGACAAAAAGAATGTCTGATCAAGTGCCGCAATGGAAAATAAATGATATATCAAAGAAAAGGAGAACGTCGTCATGAAGATCAATTTACAGGGAGTTACGGCTAACGCCAATCGAAAGAAGTGGGCGGAAAAAGGCTATACCCTGCCGCAGTATGACATAGCGCAGGTGATGAAGGCAACAAAGGAGAATCCCTTGTGGATTCATTTCGGGGCTGGAAATCTGTTTCGCGCATTTCACGCGGTCATCGCACAGAACCTGCTGAATGCAGGAAAACTCGACAGGGGAATCCTGGTGGCAGAAGGATTTGACTATGAGATCATAGAGAAGATGTATGCGCCGCACGACAACCTCGGAATTGCGGTGACTTTGAAAGCGGACGGAACGATTGCCAAAGAAGTGGTAGGAAGCATCGCGCAAGCCCTTCCGCTTGATTCCGCAGACAAACTGGCGTTTGCGAGGCTGAAAGGTGTTTTTGCAAATGACTCCTTACAGATGGCGACATTCACGATCACGGAAAAAGGCTACAGCCTGACAAATGCAAAGGGCGAACTGCTGTCTGACGTGGCGGAGGACTTCGCTGCGGGACCGGAGCAACCGGTAAGCTATATGGGAAAGGTAACGGCGCTGCTGTATGCGCGGTACTGCGCAGGCAAAAAACCGCTTGCCATGGTGAGCACGGATAATTGTTCCCACAATGGGGACAAACTGTATGCGGCAGTATCAGCGTTCGCAGCAGCGTGGGCAGAAAACAAGAAGGCGGATGCAGGTTTTCAGCAATATATTGAGTCGGAAAAAGTCTCTTTTCCGTGGAGCATGATCGACAAGATCACGCCGAGACCAGACGCATCGGTGGAAAAGATCCTGCAGGAGGATGGTGTGGAAGAACTCGAACCAGTCATCACTTCCAAGAACACGTACGTGGCGCCGTTTGTCAACGCGGAGGAGACAGAGTACCTGGTGATCGAGGACGATTTTCCGAACGGCCGTCCAAGGCTGGAGGAAGGCGGGGTCTTGTTTACAGACCGTGCGACAGTGGATAAAGTGGAGAAGATGAAAGTATGTACCTGCCTAAATCCGTTGCACACCTGCCTTGCTGTTTTCGGCTGCCTGCTCGGCTACCAGAAGATCTCCGACGAAATGCAGGACCAGGAGCTCGTGAGGCTGGTGGAACAGGTAGGATATCAGGAAGGGCTTCCTGTAGTGGTCAACCCAGGCATCTTGAATCCCAAAGAATTTATCGACACTGTCTTGAAGATACGTGTCACCAACCCGTTTATGCCGGATACGCCCCAGCGGATTGCCACAGATACTTCGCAGAAGCTGGCGATCCGCTTCGGAGAGACCATCAAGGCATATCAGGCGGATGAAAATCTAAAAGTAGATGACCTGCAGATGATACCGCTTGTCCTTGCAGGGTGGCTTCGGTATCTGATGGCAGTGGATGACAGTGGGGAAGCGTTTGAGCCAAGTTCCGATCCGCTCCTCGAGACGCTGCGCCCACAGATGGCAAAACTCAAACTAGGTGATACGCAGGTGGAAGATATAATAAAGCCCATCATGGAGAATGACAGTATATTTGGTGTAAATCTCTATGAGGCAGGCATAGCGGACAGGGTGTGTGGTTATTTCGTGGAATTGAACGCAGGCGCAGGGGCAGTCCGCAGGACATTGAAAAAATATTTAACACCGAAAACTCCTTAATCCGTTGTGGAGGAATACCGGGTCCGCAGTAAGGAAGGAATCGAGCGGCTGGTGAACCTGATCAGTCTGTCCTATAGCACCATGCCCCTGCTTCCTTACAGCGATGAACCCTTTTGCGGGTATCAGTCCGCCAGCAAATCCAGGCAGATATCATTTTGTGTAGTTTCGGAAGATTTCTCGAAACGATTAAAAATGGTTCTGCCCTATATCTTGTTATTGATTTTAGTAAAGCGGAGCAGGATTCTGCAGCATCTGATGAAGATATTACGAATCTCTCCAAAAGACTGATTGAACAGAATAAAGAGGCTTATGTTCCTTGTACTGTCTCCTAAGTTCTTCAAGTGTGTTCACTTTTTTTAAATACTTCATATCTCATGACCTCCTATCCTTGAACTTGATCCAGCCTGTCGAACATTTTCTTGTTACTTTTCCATCACTGTCGACTAATTGATTCAACTGCCGACGTGGTACTACTATTCTTTGAATACCTCTCAGAAGAAAAATTATACCCTTTAGGCACATCAGATGAATATGTCACAGCACCTTATGAAGAATACCCCATTACGATATGCGGTCAGACAGTTATCCTCACCAATAGGGAGCTTGCCGCTGCCCTGTTCAAGTTCCGCTTTGACGGACAGTGTTCAATCAGAACAATGGGAGAAGTTGTTGTGATTTAATCATTTAATAGATTTCTAATTATCTCTTTAGATGTTCTTATATGCCGGTATA
>ERZ779626.218-NODE-218-length-38976-cov-15.456206_pt1 | contig 38976 bp, 66 predicted proteins | sample MGYA00514209_ERZ779626 | MGnify/ENA primary metagenome ERZ779626 (study PRJEB29562, sample SAMEA4376713) | mouse gut metagenome | isolation source: Cecum | study: EMG produced TPA metagenomics assembly of the A DSS colitis mouse model was used to assess the...
ATCCGGCGCTGTCTCGAACGAAGTTGGTATAGCGTCCCTTGTCCACCAGTTCGGTGTACTCGGCATCAGCCATACCAAACTTTCCTTCATAGGTGTTTTTGGAGATTATTCGGGCGCAGGCCAGACTCGGCATAGAGATTGCCCATCAGGCCAGCAGCACCATAATCGGAAAGACCCTTTGATTTCAGGTAATTCCAAATTTTTTCCTCATTTGTTGTTCCAATCAGAGGCATCCTTATCACCCTCTCGTATTCAGTTTCTTTCTCCGGGCGGCGTTAAGGGCGCGATTTCGAGCAATGATTTCTTGCCGACTCATCTTCTTCTGCGGTGCATTCTTTACATTGCAGACATTGATAAGGGTAAGAAGACGACTCAAATGCCACTTCTGACACTCGAAGGGGATTTGATACGAGACCATCCAATAATAGATGATCTCCGATGTGACATACTCACTGCTTGCGGCCCTATTTCCACGTTTCGGGAAAGTTGTAGCAGTCATAGACGCATCGATGTAAGCAGACACCTCAGCGAGAAGCTGCTGGGTAAGCGCTTTATAAACATTGGGGTCCACATTCTGTGTCAGTGTCATGCACCGAACATAGTCGATGGACTCCTCTGCGGTCCTTTTCTCTTTGGAAAGGAAAGGCTTACGCCACTTTGCCTCCCATTTTGAAAGGGAGACCAGAGAATGCTCCAACTGGAGTGTCTGCTCTTTCGTCATGATGGGGATAAATTCGCTTTTTGCTTCGTCAAACTCTTCCCCTATCTGTGTGGCAGGTACTACGATTTTCAGCATCTCCGGTCGCCCCCACTTATTTTCAGGTCTGAGCCCCAAGAGGGGTAACAGGAGCCTTGGGCGCATCAGAAGCCGCGGGCTTCTGGACGGGAACGATGCCATTGACGAACTCGGCCGCCTTCTGCGCATCAGTCGCCAGCTCCATGAACAGGTCGCTGTATGCCTCAGTCTGGGCGAAGGCATCCCGGATCTCCTGGTTCTTGACAAACCGCCGCCCATCAGGGGACTTCTCGCCATAGGCACGCAGAACGATGTCCTTGAACAGGGCGATGATCTGCTTGCCATCCTTTGCAGCGACGATGCGGTTAATCATCTCGACGAGACCGCCGTCGACGGAGAGTTCCATCTCGGTCACCTCGGCCTGGGTCAGGTTGAAGTAGAAATCCTCGGTACGGTAAAGACCGTTGTAGTCGGTATAAGTCATGGTGCGTTTCAGCATGGTAAGTTTTCTCCTTTCAAAAATTAAAGGAAGCGGAGCCCTCGGTTAGAGAGCCCCGCTTCGCAGGTCGTATGGCCAGTAAATCAGCTTGAATTAACCGGCAGCAGCTGTGCCCTTCATCAGCTCAACAAGCTCTTTGGGCATCGGCAGACGAGACTCATTCTCCTCGGTACCATACAGGATTGCCTCCAGAGCGGCCATCACCTCAGCAGAGGTCTTGGTGGAGTTAATCACCAAGTGTGCAGCGGGCTTGGCGCCGGGCACTTCCACAGGAGTGGTAGTAGCATCCCAGCTCATAGCGGTGGGCTCGGGACTCTCGTTCACGGTACCATGATTGCGCTGAGAGGGAGACGCCTGGGCGCCGTAGACCAGGTGGATCTTGTAGCCGTGGTCCTGTCCCTCCGTGTCGTTGCCGATCAGAGTGCGATAGGCCAGGCCAAAGACCTTACGGGTCTGCTGACCCGCAGTAAGGCCGGGGGCAATCTCGACGGAGCCGTCGCATGCTTCCCACTCGTCGGGATAGGTATAGGCCTCAATGCCGAAACCAAAGTCCTCGGCGGCCATGATATTCAGGTACTTGATGTTGTCGGCATAGAAAGGGTTAGCCTCGCCGCCGGAGGGGTTCTCATTGATAGCGGTCAGGCCGCTCCAAGCAACGCCGGGGTCATAGACGCCGCTCTTACCCATGGGGAAGAGTACGCCGTGGTCAACGCCAGTTTCATACTTGCGCTCGCCGACTTTATCCCACTGAAGTTTCATTGAAGGTTCCTCCTTATTCAGTAATAGAGTGTGAATACGTCATGGTGTAGGTTTTCTGCCGTATAGTGACTATCGTGAGAGCACATCGGCAGAAGCGCGATCTTATGAGGAAGATCACTATCCGGGTTTCGATAGATGGCTATCACCTGATAGCAGTCGTGAAGGGTGTACGGATGGTTGTTGGCAAAAACCGGCTTGATCTTAGTCCGAGAATATCGGATGCAGTCATACTTCATCTTCAAGTTCTCGGGAGGTTGGAAGTACACATTCTCAGAGCCAAGCAATCCCTCCAAAATTGTCTGAAGTTCAATTCTCCGGCTCATTGTAGAGACCTCCAATCGTCAAGATCAAACGGGGATAACCGACTTCCACTTTGGAAATCTTCCACTTTGCACCCATAAACACGACATACCGCATTCTGTGGAAATTCTCTCTGGCAAATGGATCGGCGACTATGCTGATCTCATTTGCAACATTGATGTCGTCATTGAGAGTCTCCGAAGACTGAAGCTGGCGTGTATTCCGAGTCAAATCGCCGTAGTACGGATACTCAACGATTTTCTCATCATACACGCCAGGTGCTGTCTTTACAGTTTCAGCATAGCCGACCGATCCATAAAACTTTGCCATTTTGAATCCTCAGATCAGGCCCCGACGGCAGCCTTCACGGGCTCCTCCAGCGCAATGGCGGAGTACAGCCGGGTCAGAGCACCGGACAGCCGGGTCTCGATGAGGTACTTGTGCTGGTTGAAGTCGATGTCGAACTGATCGAACCGGCTGATCTCGCCACCCTTGGTGGAGCCGATGGTGTAGTCGGACAGATTGACGAAGATGCCCAGCAGCTTGTGCCTGTTGCCGTCATCGTCCTCGCGCACCAGGCCCTCGAACTGCTCGGCAGTATGGATCGCACCGACATTCAGCGCAGCGGCCAGATCGGTACGGGAGTCGTAGATGCGGCGGCCGTTCATGTCGCGGGCCAGCAGCATCACGTTGACCAGATGAGGCGTGCAGAAGAGATCGGGCGTGCCGGAACCCTTGTACTTCTCACGGGAGTACATGGCGGCGGTGATGATGGCCTCGGCATAGATGAAGTTCTCGCCGAAGTTCATATCGGTCCGGGAGCCCTGAAGCTCATTGCGGGCGGCAGCGACATCCACGTCATAATGAATGGTGTACAGGTCATCGTCGTTCCAGATGGAGCGGATGTGATCCTCAGAGATCTTCATCTCATCCCCGGCATCACGGCCATCGCCGACCATAACCGCAAGGGCGACCTCTTCGTTGAGGTTCTGCTTCATCACCCCGTACTGGTACTCGACCACGTCGAAATCGGTGATGTCGACGATGTCATCACGGTGCAGAGAGTCGATGCAGTACACGGTCTGGGGGTCGGTGGTCCGGCTAATCATGTTCATGTTGCCGGCGGGAGTCTTGCGCTTACCCTTCTGGTAGCCATGACCGCGGGCACGCTCATTGCGGGCGTCCATCTGGCGGGTACGGATACGGCTGATGGGGGTCTTGCGGACCTTCTTCATGACCACGTCGACCCAGCCCTGATCGCGGGTGAGCAGCTCAGGAGCGCCGGAGCGGATGTCCTTGTAGTCGGGGAACAGGCTCTCAATGTTGTCGATGCCGTGCTGAAGCGCCTCATCCCCGTTGGCAGCGGCCTCATCGGCGTAGATAGCGAGAGCAGTCCGCAGGCTGCCGACATTGTTCTGCTTGGCCAGGCCCAGAATCTCACCCTGAACGGCATGGCTCAACGTGGTCTCCCGAGTCTCTTCCTTGTCGAAAACATTGTGCTTCATGGTGTTGTCTCCTCCTTTGGTTTTATCAGTTTTGTCGGGGTCGTCATCGTCGTCCCCTTTTTTGGAAGCCCCCAGCTCCTCCGCAGTAGCGGCGATGAGGGCGTACATGACGGTCCGCTGCTTTTCAGTCATACTGTCGACAACGTCCTGAACGGTCTCGTCATTCTTGGGCTTGTCCTCCGGCTTCGGATCTTCCTTGGGTTTGTTTTCGGGCTTGGGGGCCTCTTTGGGCTCCGTTTTGGGAGTGACCAGAGGAGGTTTATCATCGGAATGGTAAAGGCTGACACCTTCGCCGCTCCCGATGATGATTTCCTGCTCGACACCCTCGCCATGGGCCAGATCCACGAAGTCGATAAAGGCACCAGGATTTGCCCCGCCGACCACCAGGCTGACCTCTTTGATGTCCCCATGAACGACATCCTTGCCGTGGCCGTTAAACATCTGCCTCAGCCCATTGGCATAAATGGAGAGCGCCTGCACGTCGCCATGCTTGACGATCTCCCTGGCCTTCTTGCCGCTCTCGGTTTCGTTCAGGAAACAATAGGCGTACATGCCGTCCTTGCGGTTTTCCAGAATGGCGTGACCCAGGATGTTGTCAACGTCATCGTGCTGATGGTTCCAGACAATGGGAACCGACATCCCGTCACAATGCTTGAAAGCGTCCTTCCGGATAGTCCGTCCGTCGGCGCAGACAAGATCGTTTCGAGTTGCCCAGCCACTAAAGTCATACTTCAGATCCATTTTGAACTTTGTCCTCCTTTGAAATGGTTTGTTCGATCGATTCCTCTTTTGGAGCACTCAAGTTGCTGTTCCTGAGCTTGTCCGCATTCGGGTCCTTAGACGGTGTCATGCCAATCTTCTGCCGAATCTCATTCGAGGTCATGATCTCGTTACGAGTCATCTTGTCGGCGATCTCGGCAATCTCACCCACAGGTACCAGCTTGAACGGATCTCTGAAGAACAGGATCGACTGCTTCTGTGACCGAGCGGTCTTGCTGAGGAATTTCCTCTTCATCTCGTCAACGATGGCGGAAAGGATCGGCTCAACGGTTCGGGTCAAGTAATTCAGCATCGTCTTGTCGTCGGCAGAACCATCCATAATGCTCTGAGTCAATCCCAACTGGCTGTAAAGCATACTCGTCAGATATTCAATCTGAGACATTAGGTTGTTGTCGACGGGCCGATTCAGCTGAACCACATGCTCCGTTCCGTCGGTGTACGCGACACCATACTTGGAACCGGATAGCTGTTCCTCGATATCTTTACGGCGTTTTTCCGCCTGTTGACGCCTCGCTTCCGTCTTGATGACGTAAGGGAGCTGAATGATGAGGTTGAGTTTCCCGGAACCGCTCTGTTCGTCGATAGCGTCCAGAATGTTGAGTTTCCGAATCAACCTCTGCATTGTGGAATTGGGTTCATTCATGACGGCATAGAAGGGATTCTCCACAATGGCTACGGTGCGCTTAGGCACCAAAACGTCTTCCTTCTTGCCCGTTTGCTCGTTGTAAACACGAACCTTGACGTGCTGCGGATACCACTCCAGAATTTTTCCGGTCCGCATTGTTTCGATTTTCCACGACCCCTCCTCGGGATCGTCATCTGTGTCAACGGGGACGATAGCAACGCAGCCTTCGTCCAACATGGACTGAACGATGTCTTGGATAAAAGCCCTTCCTGTTTGATCGAGATTTGCTTCCAGAGAAAGGCAGCTATTCAGACTGGTGTTCATAACAGAAGTAAAGCGGCCTTCATCATCCAAGCGAACATGTTGGATGGTGATAGCCGCTACGTCCAATGCGATTCGGTTGTAAACTGAAGTGATGATGGACCGCTCATTTCCTCTGCTGAAGATAGGACGGTCTGGGCGGTAATGATAGCTCGGCCCAATATCCCAGCGAGGTTTGATAATTTCATTTGCCTTAAACACATTCCAGGCGTGTTTCAATCGAGATCCTAATGACATTTCCATTTCAGTAACCATCACCTCCCTCAAGCTAACTCAGCGAGCATCTTCTTGAGAAGGTCGTCATTCTGCCGTATCAGAGAATCGAAGCTGTAGGGCGGTGGAATTGAAGAAGATGGTTTGCTTACGCTAACTCGTGGTGCTGAAAATTGGCTGACCGGAGCGGCTGTGGTGGAAGCGCTCTTGACGACCTTTTCCAGAACTTGTTTAGACTCTACTTTTGGTGTCGGAATCTGACTCACAGGTGTGGTGGATACGGGGGTAGCTTTGAGAATATCCTGTAGGATTTCCTTTCCAGCAGAGGCCGTGTCCCCAATATCAGAAATGTTCTTGGCGCCATACTTCTTGACAAGATATGCCGTCAAGACTGTACCAGCCACAATAGCAGCCCCGGTTGCAACGCCAACGGCTACTTTCCTTTTGGTGTCACTGGGCGTCTTATTAGACACCCTATTGGAATCCCCATCAGAATCGCCATAGCGTTTCTTACCTGCGTCAGTCCATGTTCCATCCGGATTTTGATAACGGCGGATGCCCCACTTCTGGCCTTTAACGCCGTGATGATACAAAGTTGTGTCCATTTGTACCACCTCCTTAGACCTTATCAAGAACGGTTTTCTTATAGGCCACCCGCCCGGAGGCCCATACACCTTTCTTGAGCTGATCCATGTCATAACCAGCATCGGCAAGCGCCATCATAACGCCAATTTCGCCACGCTTGGCAACAAACTTGACAACCTTCCCAGATGGAGTTCGGAGGTCGGAAACCTTTTGGCTCATAAGCTCAGACATCCTTTGATTATAGGCCGTGATGGCGGCGGCACTCAGTTTACCATTCTTGTTAAAGGCACCTGGAGTCTGCAACAGAACCTTTGCATATTGATCCAGTTCTTTTGCAGATTTCTTCTGGGCTTTCTCGGTAATCTTCGCACTGCGCTTGTCGATCCAATCGTTGTCCTTCTTTTCCAACCGGGCTTTTCCTTTTTCGGTCAAAGTTCCATCCGGATTCTGGTAACGGCGAACACCCCATCGCTGTCCTTTAATGCCGTGATGAGCCAGATACGCTTTCAACGCAGGGTTACTCCAATGATCCAAAACGATTCCTCCTTCCTATTCAAATGCTTCGGGATTATGCCGGTAAGCGATGTAGGCATCCATCATAGCTGCCACAGCGTCTATCTTCTGCTCAGACCGCTTCTTCATCAGCTTACGGTTCCCATTTGTGTCCTCGATTGTAATGCAGTTCCCCATGGCGAAAGTCATCAGGTCTTCGTCGAAGATGAGCATACGCTCCTCAGAAAGCTTCTTCAGCTCGCCCAAAGGAACGGACTCGGTCTTTGCGCCCTGAATAACCTTCTCGATTCCATACGGCCCATTTTCAGAAGACCAACGCTCTACAAACTCCTTCGCATTGTAAGGGTCATAGCCAAGACAGCGGACATCGTAACCGCAGTTGATAATGTGGTCGTCCAAATCTTCGTAGACCTGCATCAAGTCAAGAACCGTTCCCTCCATAACAATAAGACTCCCTTCCGCTATGAAATCCTCATACTTGAGACGCATAGCAGCAGGGAGTTTGTTAAGAGTAAGTGAAGTGATGTAGTTTCTGGTTTTCACGCCGAATGCTCCACCACGGAGAGGAAACAAGAATGTAAACGAACAGAAGTCGTCGCCCTGTGAAAGGTCGCATCCAAGAGCGCACGGTAGTTGCCAGAACTTTTGCCGGCGATGAGGAAGAGTTTCCTCATAGGTGAAATAGTAGGTGTAGCCTTCCATAGGGAGGCCAAATCTTTTCGCCAACATATCGTTTCTCGTGGATGGGGCAGTTTCAGCTCTATCTACATCTTTTTGGTAGGTTTCATAGGTCACAGTCTTCCCGATGTTAGGATTGGCTTTCAGCCACATATCGGGATAAGCAACCTCTTCAACGGAATCCAGCTTATACCACCAGATTGACACCTGGGGCATTGGCCGGCCAACACCCTGAAGGATGTTCATTAACTCCATTTTGATTGTGTCACCTGCTCCGTTTCGGACTGTGCCTTCGGAGCTTGTGGCCACGATCAGGTAGTCATCTAACTTGGATGCGCCTTGTTCGATGGCGCCAATGACATCTTCACGAGCATCCGCAGAAGAAAGCCACTCGTCAACCGTAGCAACCTTGCAGCGTAATCCCTGAAGCTTGTCCACCGACATCGGACGAACTTCGATCAGGGAGCCGGAAATAAAGTTCTCGATGCCCTTCTTCGTCGAAGCCAGCTTAACTCGATTCATGAGATTGCCGGTCGTGTTCTGGATAGAACCCTCTGTCAAGAACTGGAATACAGGGCCGCGAGCTCTTGTGATGGCAGTTTTGATCGGGTTGATGATCTCCTCTGCCTGCTTCATAGTTGGGGCCGTAGTGATTTGATGTGTGGTAGATCCGTCAACGACCAGAGAGTATGCCTGAATGCAGGAGTCATACAGCGACTTCGCTGCACCTCGTCCAACAATCAGATACTGCTTATTCACTAACCGTTTCTTGATCTTCTTATTGACGTATCGTCCGCCATGCCCATCTCGATTGGGGACATAAACTGAACGTGTCTCAAAGTAGTACCAACCAAACACCTGCTCGCCCCAGAGCTTGAAGCTATCCAGCAAATGCAAATCGGAGCCGTCGGTCAATGTCAATTCATTTTCACAGAACTCGACCCAACCATCAACAACTCTATCGTCATAGTAATACATCGGATCGGCAATCAAATCGTCAATCCTGTGCATTTCCAAGTCGATCTCTCTGCATACTGGGATTTCGCCTCGAATTACAGCGTCTCGAAAAGCACCGTAATATTTGGGGACGGCAGTGTTTGATAACATCTGCTCACCCCTTACTGCCCAAGCAATTTCCTGCCGACAAGCACAAGGTCCGAAAATTTCTGATCTATCATCTTGGTTTGGTAGACATCTTTCGGAACCACCTGTTCCATGTCAAATACTATAACAGGAGACTTGGCTTTGAATCCGCCATAAATGGCATCGTTTGTGTCGAGGACTGCTCCATAACCAGCTTCTTTGCAAGCGTTGAAGAACTTCGTCCGCTGAGTAGTTACGTCTTTTCCTTTGCGGGCATCGCCAGCACCATCATAAGGAATGACGTAATTGAACATTCGATACACGATCTGAAGTTCGTCAGCAGTCGGGGTGTAGTCGCCCTGCTTCATCTTTTCCAAGACTTGCCGGACTTCGCGATAACCCTTAAACTTGTACTTATCGCTCACAAAGTAGCTCTGCATACGGTCCTCGTCCATAACGAAATTGTAGAAGTCCCGATCTTTCTTAAAGAGCTCTCTGAACACCTCTGCGCCAGAATCTTCACTGGCAACTTTGATGTCTTTCTTCAGCGAGTTGTCAATGCGGTACTTCATGAAGTTTCCAGTACCAATCGGGTTCCCATTCTCATCATAGATAGTCCTGGGAATAGGCCGATTGAATAAAGCATTGTACTGATGCTTATCCAAGACATTGTGAGTGGCGTAGAACATATCGGTGTTCTTGGTGCGATCACGGTCATAGGACAATGTACTAAGAGTGGTTTTATCAGCTTTCAGAACCTCATCGAAATGCCGCTTGTTGTAAATGCTGTTGCCAGACTTCCGTTTATCGCGGATAGCCCTTCTCTGAGATGGGCTATAATCACCACCGCCCAAAGGATAAGGGGGGCCATGTCGCACACCCCATTTTTGGTTCAGGATACCATGATGGGCCAGTTGTTCCATAAAAACGCCCTCCTATCCTCTCAGTTCTTTGATTGCGAGAGCGATGCTGAGCGCTGAGCCAGTGATGGCTAAAACACTCCCGGCAAATTCGAGAGTATCTTTCACCATAGTGCGACCTTTGGAGACCTCCGAAGAAGAGGTATCGGAAAACAGTTTGTTGTACTGCTGTTCCAAGAGCTGGCGATTGATCTGATCCCGAAGTTCCTTGTCACTCATCTTGGATAAGTCGAATTTCTTGGTCGCAGGCTTTGGTGCGGTGGTCTGTTCGAGCTTCTTGAACTCTTTCACCAGATCGGAGTTAGCATCCACAACCTTTTTAGACCGTTCTAAATCCTCACGAACCCAACGGTCTGGGTCGCCGCCTTCTTTCAGAATTGCTCTGTTTTCCTTTTTCTTCATGTTGTTTTCGGCAACATCCCGGTCATAGCGTCTTTGGCCGGCGGCTGTCAGAGAGCCGTCTGCATTCTGGTAACGACGCACACCCCATCGCTGACCTTTGATTCCGTGATGGCGAAGTTCCATTTTGAGTTTCCTCCTCTCTACTAAATTCATCAAACAGATTCAGCCGCAACATTAAGACGCCACTCAAACTCACTGATCTGCTTATTGATGGAATCAATAGCAGCGGAGCTGAGCGGCGGATCAAACAGCAGCTTAACCTTAAGATGCATATAAGATTTTACGAGGGAAAAGTTATTGGGTTCTTTGGTAATGAAGCTATCCCACTTCTCACCCTCGCCTGTGATGGAAAAACCGTTGGGCGGACCGACACCCAGTTGTGTCAGGATCGAAAACACACCGTTGATATGCATGATGAGATCAGCGTCAAAGTGTGTATAACTTTCGTCGATGCCCAACAGCTTCTTGATGGAGGTCAGGATACTTTCGGTCATCTCCATAGCAGAACCTCCTATTTCTTGAGGGCGATATACTTCCTCATGCAGAAGCCTTCGATACCAGTCTCAGTAACGACTTTGAAAAAGTCGTTAGTAGACTCAGCCATGTCGACCATGACCTTAGAAAGCGCGTCGATGGTGACCAGGACTTCCGCATCAGCAGACGGCTTCTTGCGGACATTGAGCTTCAGGCAGTCGGTAACCACACCAGTAGTAAAGCTCTTCGTCACTTCAGCAGACGCGGTCTCCTCAATCGGATGCGCCTCAGAATAAAGCTCCTTACTGTTGGGTTCACCATGAGCCGGAACATCCTTCGGATCGAGACGATCACGACGACCCTGAGAATTGTTTTGCATTTCGGTTTCCTCCTTATCAATGTAATAGCCCAAATCGACAAAAAGAGAAGAATTCAGTTTTGGGTGCGAACTTCTCCGCTATCTCTTCCATGGGCAAGTGTCATTCGGGCGACGTTCAACAGGCTCTTGGAGCAGTAGATGTTCATCGCCATAGTGAATTGCGAGGTGCGTATCGTGAATTGTGGTGATTAGGTATTCCGGATTGAGAAGAAGTTCGCTTCTGTTGCGGATATCCTCTAGCCGAATGGGATTCATATGGTGAATAATAACTCGGCCAAATATCTCCCTACCAGGAACGTCGAGGTCACAACCTTCATCTCTGGTAATGACAAAATCCCTCACGCGCCGCCATTCAGGCGAACGATAAAAGAACTGGTTCATGTACCGATCAAATCCAAAAGTCTCTTTACCAACTTCTCCATTCAAACGGAGATATTGATACCTGGCCTGAAAAGTTGGAAGAAGTATCAATTCCGAATAACATTTAATAGTCGTCATCAAGATCATCCTCTTCCTCGTCATCGCCACGATACCGGCCCATAGCCTTCATGACTTTGGGCAGAAGTTCTTCGAGTCGGTCAGCGGCCTTGATGGATTCTGCTTTAGCTGCTGCGAGATCACGCTGCTTCTCCAAAAGTTCTTTCTCAACCCGAGCTTTCGTGGAGCCGCGCTTAACAAACTCTGTAATGAGCTGAGAAGAGGCAGTTCCATCTCGCAACTGCTGTTCGGCAAGGTCCATAGCCAAAGATATCATCTGGCTCTCTCTTGCCTCCGGGGTTAAAGGAGTTCTTGTTCTCGGAGTCCCGGACGGCTTCACAGCTTTTGCCACCTTGCCACCTCCTCTCGGTTAGTTTCGTGGTAGATGCTGCGAGAATGCTATGGTTTTGGGAATAGTTTAGGGCGGCATTTGAAGGAGCCCGCATAAACGAATTTAGCAGCGAGGGAGAAAAAATCGCCTGCACGCTTCTTCACCCTTTGGTGGATGGAGAGGAGGTGTCTCCCGAGTGAAAGCATGAGACGATGAAAAGGGACTCGCTGGCTATATCCGCCTTGTGGGCTCGTTCAAATGCCGCCCCAGACCAAAACGCTTTTCAAAAAATATCCCCCGGAGAATTTTCAAAGACCGCCGCGATGCACAGGGGGTGTGTATTTCACGGATACCCCCTATACCCTTAAAAATCTTTGAGTCTACCCGCCTAAACGCCATTTTTGTTGATAATTTTGACAAAAGACGAGTTAAAACGACTATCTAAAGCGAAGTCATCTCATTTTTAAGGGCTGAGGTATCCCGCTCAGGCCGTTACCGCAGGTTCAGGCTCAACAGTTTTCTTAACCTTTTTGTAGATGCCGAGGGGATTGTACTTGACGATGTCGTCAATGGCACGCTCAATCTCCTGCTCATTCTCAACAACAGAGAGCTGATCGGAAGTACGAGCGATACGCGCCAAATAGGCGCAGGAATGATAACCTTTGTCCTCATCGAACCGGAACCAGGCATCGAATTGGGTAAAAGGGTCATAGGGATTGTCGGTTGTAGTCAAAGCACACTTAGCCATTCGCTCTCACTTCCTTTCATTCATTGAGAATCCTTGACACAGCAGAAGGCGAAAGGTTCAAAGCATCAGCGATTTCGGCATTTGTATGACCAGAATTCGCCATTGCTCTGATCCTATTTGCCCGAGCTTCGGAGACTTCTGTTCTCGTTCTTGGCGTAGCGCGTTCACGCACAACGTCAGGATCAGCGTAACGCAGGATCTCTTTCAATGTTGTGTCGGAGATTGCGCCTGCCTGAATCGCTTCCCATTCGCCATCACTGATAGTGATTCGAGTTCCTTTACCGCTTGCTCCGGTTTCGATACGAGCATCGCTGATTGCAGCTCTGCGAATCTTGGAGATCTCGTCTTTGTCAGTAATGTTGTTGGCATCAACCTTTGCCTTGACACGAGCATTGGCAATGCGCTGAGCTTCACGCTCACGAGGAGCATTGAGCTGAGCAAGGCGGAGTGCAGAAGTAAGACGATCCACTTCCGGCTGATAGGTTCTGGCAGCACTGGCAGAACGAGCCAGAGTCGGTGTTGCAACGTACTCAAGCCTTGCCCTGTTAGCCAGAGCCTTCATCTTATTGGCGTAGTCGGCATAGGCATCCTCGACAAGTGTTCCGGAAGACAGTGTCCGAATGTCATCGGTCTTGTCCAGCAGCTTGATCTTGGTTATAGCTTGAACTTCACGTCCCTTTGCGTCGAGGTAAGTACGACCGGACTCCTTATAGATGACTTTGCCCGTCTGCTTGTCGATACGGCCACTACCCTGACGCTCAGGAACCTCAACGTCCTGCTTGCGACGGGATAGAAGAGTGGAGGCACCGCCTCTTTCCTTACCGTTTTCATCAGTGTAGCCTTGCCACTTCTTCCGAAGGGTGGCGATATCGTTCTCCTGCTCAGACCGCTTGTAGTCCAGCTTGTGCTTAGCGGCGTCGATGACCACCATGCTGTGCTTAACGGCCTTCACGATGTCGCTCTCGGGGGCCCCTTTCAGGGTCATATCGGTGATGAGGTTGGAGATCTTACCCATCTCTATCTGGGTGGCCTCTTTAGAGAGGAGCCGGATACCGGTCTTGCCTTCAGTGGAATATTCAACTTTGGCGTCGAAGTCCTTCAATCCAGCAAGGGCGGGGGTCGATTTTATATTCACCCTCCCACCGGTAGGAATAACAACGACCTGGTCGCCATCGAAGTCCGCTCCGGAGAGCCGCTCCGCAACCTTTGCGTTGATACCGACGGCGTCCCTGGTCCGGGGGCCCAGAATAGAAATAGCTGACTTGTTTTTATTGTTGACAGTCAGGATGGGGATCTCAAATGTTCCGCCATGAGGATACCGAACGAGGGCAACCTTCTCTCCATCCCTGTAATTGGGGGCATAGATCTCGGTTTCTTTCATCGCCGTGAGTGGCAATATAACTTGGGTACTCTGGCGAGGAAGAGCAGCGGCCTTCAGGTGGACAACAGCAGAATCGCATTCATCAGCGAAGTCCATCAGCAGCTTCTTCTTCACAGTGGGGTTGGTCAGGGAGCAGATCTCAGAAAACTCATCCTCCGCATCTGCATAGGTCAAATCCAACTGAGTCTGAATCAACTTGATGGGCTGCTTAGAAAGGAACTGGGAAGACAAGTTTTTGCTCATCTTATCCCAGTCGCCCTCTTCTTTCAACTTATTGATGGCCGATAGCTTCTCGGTGCCGTCCTCGTCAATATAATGACTCTGGCCACCAGCCTTGATAAACGCACCGAAAGGATTGTCCGGGTCGTTCTGGATTTTCTTCAATACGTCCAGCTTTGGAGTGCCAGATCGCTTGTTGGTGTTAAATATAATGTCTACACCATCAGGCATGTCTTCAGAGTACATGGCCATACCCTTGAGATAATGGGTTCCGTCAACCATGATCCGGACCTGAGCATAGTGGGAAGCGCCCAAATCCAGGTCAGGAACGCCTCTTCGGAGCTCAATGACACCATCTTTAGCCAGGCCGCCTTCCTCGGCATAGCGGATTTTTACCCGTTCAGAGCTGATGCTGGCCGGATATTCCCGCTTGTCCCAGGATTCGCCACCATCGGTGCTGTGATATTCTCCGACCGACTTTACCAGGGAAAGGTCTTGATAAACCTGACGCTGGTCGATGTCCGGTACGGATATAATTGGTGTGATGGTGCGGTTCTTCGGGTTGTTGACCTGAGGGACACCAACGCCAAAGCGGTTATAGCCCTCAGTTTCCAAAATGAAAAGCGCCTCTTGAAGGACACCACTGGAAACGCCAAGCTCTCGCTCAGCCCCGGTGCCAACATCAAGGGCGCCTTTTTCTGCAAGCTCCTGCTTTAGCCGTTCCGCAGTCTGCCGCGCTTTATTTTTGTTGGAGGCGGTGTTCTCATTGAGAAGGGCCCGAACCGAGGAATCGTTGTTGTAGCCCATGATTTTTGCGATCTCATCAAGGGTCTTACCCTCTTCTCTCAGAGACTTCGCCCTGTCGGCCAGAACCATACGCCGCTCATGCTTCGCCACCCGAACCTGCATCCGCAGATCCGTTGTGGACATTTTCAGCTCATCAGCAATCTGCTTTTCGGTCTTGCCCTGACCCTGAAGCTCCTCGACACGGCTCAGGAAATCGCCGCCATGCTGGAAGGGGTTGTCACCGGAACCCCACGGATAGCGCCCTGAACGTCTTTTGACGCCATAGTGCATCAGGAAATCATCGTCCTGAATTGGATTCATGGTTTACCCCTCCTGTTCCCTCATTCTGTTAATGATTTTGTCGAATGTGATGATACGGTCCATGATCGGGAAGATATCTTCCACAGTAGTGTTGTGGCAGAGCACTTCGTCATTCTGATAAATGCGAAGTTCCATCCCGATCTCGCTGGGTTTGATGCCATACTCCAGACAGAAGAGCGCCGCATAGATCATCAGCTGCTCCATCTTGGCCGGCGTTTCTCCGGTCTTCAAATCGTGGATGCGGAGAAAGTCGTTCCGGAATATAATTGCGTCAGCCGTTCCGAAGCAGTTTGGCGAATAGTATAGGATCTGCTCCGGCGTCATCTTAAAGCCGATAGCGTCGTTGACGTACATATTCAGTGTCTGCTTCGATCTGGGCAACTTCTGCCCGAGGCGGATGCAATCAGCAGCGAATGCGTGAAGTTTGGTGCCCTTTTGGGCCGCTCGCCATTTAGAATAGGTTTCTTCAACTTTCTCTTCGCTGTAGTTGATCCAGTGATAGTTGCTTGCACTGAGAAAAGCATGAAGACCTTCCAGCTCATCGTGTCTATTAAATATCATAGTCAATCCTCCTGATCCACAAAAGCAAAATGATACCCATGATGCTGTTTTGCATAACCACGACAGCAACAGCTAATTGCAGAAGAGGCACATCCCAAGGCTTGTGCGCAGTCTTTTATACTCGCAAATATTTCGCCCGTTTCCAGAACTCGCACAGGGCGCTTGTTTTGTTCGGAAAAGACCCGAGTTCCTTTCATCCTGAGTTCTTTGGTTAGAGGGGATTTTCGTAAATTAGCCTTGTATGAATGCTGAAGGTTTTCACTTCTGGTAACCCACTCTAAATTACCTACAAAATTGTTCTGCTTATCACCATCAATGTGATTAATTTCATAGCCATCATGATTTCCGTCAAAGAAAGCGTCCGCAACCAGTCTATGGACAGAACAACTTTTTTCGTAGCCATTTCTACAAAGTCTAACCATGCAATATCCATCACGGGTGAGCCATTGTTTCAGTTCTTTTCCAGAACGATTAAAAACTCGGCCATAAATATCAACCGTGTAATCCGGAAAATCATGGATGACTTTCAAAAATCTGCTGAAGCTCATCGAGCACTTCCTCCTTGTTCTCAGGAGAGACAAAACGAGAGAACGACATCTCATTCATCTTCCCGACGTAGTATTCTTGGTTCAGCTGTCTCTTCGCCTTCGCAGATCTCTTGCATTCCAGAGAGGCCCATTTGTCCCTGTAAAGGACGAGCAGGTCGGGAATACCCTGAATCTGGTCCATCTTGAAAACCATGCAACCAGGAAAAAGAGCTTCAAGCGTTTTGATAAGCCGATCCTGAAAACCGCTTTCCAAACGGGAACTCCTGGCCATAAAAGGGCCTCCTTTCAACAGAAATAACAGAAAGAATAGAAAAAGTTTGACACATTTCCCCTTCTCTCCATAAAAGAGTCTGTTTTTTTGGCGGAAAGAAAAACAGAGACGTCATAATCGGCGTCTCTGTTTTGAAAATATAATTTTGGCAGGAGGGGTTAAGATCGTTCCATCGACTCTTTTACCTTCATTGCGAATGCTGCGTCTTCAGAAGAAAGATAGCCTTTGATATCTACTTCTGTTCCATCTGTCAACAGGTTCAGGCAATCATAGAAGGAAAGGAAAAATTCCGTACCATCTTCCTTACGAATATAACTCATACTATTGTTGGCAGGGACGGATGGAAGTTCCATACTCTTTTCATTCCAATTACGAGGCACAGTCATAAACCCATAAAACGAATCATAATCGAAACAACTCACAATGCATCGATTCGGATGATTTGTTTCAACAACATGACACGCTGTTTTCAAAGATACCATCATCATTCTCCTATTCATTTGTTTTTGACTAATTCGCCAATCGTATCAGTGTTGATTTCAAGATTGTCAAGACGACCGACCCAACATCCACGCAAAAGTGTGCCAGAGGCCATTCCTTGGAATATGTAATCGGCATTTGGCATTTTTCCTTGCGAGTCAATATAATGAATCTGTCCGTTTACATTTTTCCACGAAACAAAATGTCCAATAGAATATCCATTTCCAATTAGCATAATTCCCATTGCTCCGCTTTCATTATTGCAGAGCTTTAGAAGCTTTTTAGATAAAGCATCTCGATATCCATTTTTGGTAAAATGGTTTCCCGTCATAATCCCTTCAGGTTTATACCCCTTAAAATACTTTCCAAAGTCGTTATAGTCGAAACCAATATCTGCTTCTTCCTTTCGCATATCTTCTGCTTCAACATCGAGCCCCATTCTACGAAGGACATAAGCCGCACTGCATTTTCCACAGTTATTTCGCGCTAAAGGATTATTTGGGTTATAATCTGGGTCAACAGCTTTGCAGTCTTCATCTATTGACATACTGCCCGTTTTGAGTTTAAGACCCGTTTTATTTGCCACTTGACGAATCTTGTTTGAAATGTTTAATGCCCCATTTGAAATGTGGCTCTGATAGTTACCGCCGGTTTCTCCGGACATATTTATTTTAGCTCCGCCCTTAGTTACGGTCAAGCCCTTGTCGGAGGAGCTTTGTTGATTCTCTTGATGTTTATCAAGAGATTTCTGCCATCCGGCTTTCTTTTCTGATGCTGAATGGTCTTTTTTCTCCTAAAGGATATAGCGGTCCATTACGCACTCCCCATTTTTGACCTCGAATGCCATGATGAGCAAGGCACTCATCCAAGGATGGTTTACTGTAATGACGGAGATAAACGCCTAAAGGCGGTTTGTCGTAAATATCCATATGACACTCCTTTTAGTGAGCATAGTACGCACGGAGCTTTTTGTTTTCAGAATTTGCCTTTCCTGCAAGTATGGTATTAACGATGGTGCCACCGATTGCGATAGATGTACCAGCTAAATAGGCCACGCGAGTGTCTTTCATTGTGTTGGACAAAAGGGTAGTGACTATACCCGATCCAACAATAATGCCCGTCTCAGCAAGTTGAGTGGTCTGAGTATTGCTCGTAATCGTCTTTCCGCGCTGATAAAGTTTCTTTCCCTCATCGGCAAGTTTATCAGTTTTCAGCTTGTCGTAGCTCTTATCCAAAGCTCTTTTCGTTACTTTTACTTCGCCCTTAGCGGCTTTGTACTGATCTTTTGTTGCAGTACCCATTTTGTACGCTTGTTTTGTTTCTTTTGCTTTCTGCTTAGCATCTTCATGTGCTTGGTCGGCTTTGCGATAGCGCTCCAACCCCCGCTGAGTGTAGGAACCATCATAATTTTGATAACGTCGAACTCCCCAGTGCATACCCTTTACTCCATGATGGACGAGGCACTCCTGCGATGATGGTTTGTTGTGAATATCCATTGGATAAGCCCTCCTTATTGAAAATAAAAAGAGAGGAGCACTTTATTAAATTGTTGCGACACAACTCAAATGTCTTCGTAACCACAGGAAACACTGACATATTCTACTCCTCTCCATAAAAGAGTCTGTTTTTTTGGCGGAAAGAAAAAGAGACGCTAATTAAGGCGTCTCTTCTCTGAAAATATAAATTTTAAGAATTGTTAGAGTCTGTGATTTCATGTTTCCGATGTGGAAGGATTTTTCCAAATCTGTCTTTTGCTGATACGGCGACATCGACAATGATTTTTTGTGCTTGTTCCACCTGTAGTTCCCTTTTCTCGGCTTTTACACGCTTTTCTATAGCTTTTTGTTCCTCTGCCTTTTCAAACAACCGTTGACTTTCGTCAATTACTTCTTGAGTAATGTATTTTACAATCACACTCATGCCAGCCTGGGCTTTTTGCTTACCTTTCAGACTCGACCCAACTACTTGGGAATCAAAACAGTCTTTGTATTTTGGATCAGCTTCCTTGAGCGCGAGTTCACTTGGTATCGCTTTTAGCCCCGAATTTGTCAATGCCATAACAGCTTCATCAAGCTTTAGCCGAGGCTCAGAATCATACGATAATTGAGGGATGACAACCTTGCCCGGCACATCCGGGAACTTATCCATCAATTCCTCAATCGCTGTAATTATAGCTGGGGCTATCGTTAAGGCAGATAGCACAGTAGGGGCAATGGATTTTTTATTGTTTCTTTCGTTCGTTTTCTTAGAACTCATATTGTCTACTCTCATCATGCGGTCTTCATATAAACAACTCCGTCAGCTGTCATATAGTAATCTGCCTTTTGTGTTGCCGCATTCAAACCGGCCCTCAGAGACCTTCTCATATCAGATTCCTCACCTCGACCGAGAGACTCAACAAGCCCATCAATACGCTCCAAAATATCAGTCTTCGCTATTTTCTTAAATGGCATTTCCTTGGCACTATCAACCAGAGTACGGAGAGAAGAAAAATTACCCAGCATCCGTTTCTCACACTTATCGATGTAAACCGAAATATCATTATCCACATATTTAAGATAGCTGTGGTCATAGTTTTGAGCGTAGTGTACTTCTAACAAGCTGCTCATACCGTAAAGCTGCATAGAAAACTCAAGGCTTTCTTTAAGCTGAAATGCTTTTTCCACCAAACTCGAAATATCTTTTCCATCTCTACCTTTAATTGTAGATTCTAAATCGCCTATATAAAACTCAATATCCTTCATCGCAATTTTACGGGCAGATTGTAAACTTGTAATCGTTGCGGCTCGCTGCGCACTGCACTCCATGATGGAAATATAATTTTCATAGACATATCTGATAAAACTGACTTCGGCCATCAATTCGGCTTTCTTATCACCATAGAGAAACTCAAGGATCTTGTCTATACCCATCCGCATCATTCTTAATTCGTCATTGATCTTTTTGAGGAAATACTGGCTGGATGCGATTGACATGGCAGTAAAGCACCCCATGGCTAAAGTGCAATTATCAAGGGAATTCAAAGCAGCGGTACCTTTAATTTTTCCATCATCACCAATAATTGAGGTTGTCTTTCCAACCAATTCAGTTTTTTTCAATTCCATCAATTTTCCAGATACTCCATCTGGAAATGTGACAGTATAGAGTTTTGGCATTTGATTAGTGGCCGCCATAGATGGTAGCTGCTGTAACAGGGCTCCGATTTGAATTTTTTGTGCGGAATCCAATTCTAACTTGGTAAAACCATTAGCAGGAGAAATATCCATCGCCATGTCGCATGGAATAATACCCCAATTTTGCTCGACCATAATTAGCCCTCCCTCATTTTAGAGCAATAAAAAAGGTGCGCCCCAATGAAGAGACGCACCTGCAAAAGTGTTTCTCTCCATTGCTGCCACACAATCCTCGATAGCTACGATATGTATGAGGAAAGAGAGGGAACACCTTTTGCTAAGGTATTTCCTCGTAGCCATCAAAAAGTATAAAGTTGTGTGGCAAGGTCAGTATATCACATGTTCAGGAGAAAGGAAAGAGGGAATGTCATCACGTAGCCTAAAAATTTGCTGAGACTCAAACTCGTGACTGACTTTGGGCATAAAAATACACCCCAGTTTTATGCTGGAGCGCTGCTATGTTCAAGTTCAGTTACTGTTTTCTCTCCCTTCCACACATAGCCGGTTTCCTCGTAGAGTCGTTTGGGAGAAATATAATAATTGATACGTCCGTACTTCGAGTCCATCTCTTCAATGGTCGTTACGAGCTTACCATCTCTGGTAGCCTTTTCAATAGGAAGCCAGCCTGATACAATCCCGGCCCTAATCCAAGATGCGTCTCTTCCGTACACCCTGGCTGCTATACATACAGGAACAGAGCCGATTGAAAATTGTTCGTTCAAAACTCGTTCGTCTCCTTTCTATACCGATTCTAAACAGAAAATCAGACCTGCAACTATCTTCTGGCCAAAAGCCCACTTTTATTTTCCACTTTATATATTTTTCTTTATTTTTTTTCGCATTTAAGTGTAAAGAAAAAGTGGGAAAGTGGGCAGAGAACCCGCAAACCCTTGTGCCGCAACGGTTTCCGCCTGCCCACTTTTGAAAAATAAATGGGCAAAAACCCACTTTTTTTGGCCAAAACGTCCGTACAAGGCCTTTCCAGCCTTCAAAAACTGACCAATTCCAAAACAAAAGTGGGCAAGTGGGCAGAAAAGTGGCCAAAATTTGACCTGCAACTATCAGAAATAGTAGCAGATCGGGCACGCAAAATGCCCCGAATTCTATCTTAAGTTAGAATAATTTCTATCCTAAGTTAGACAGAACCGGGGCAAATCGTGCCTTGCCTTACTTCAGATTCCGCATTTCACTCACCTCCTGTATGGTCATAATACCTCTTTCTATCATGCTCAGATATGCCCGTATGCTTTCCTCAAACGGCTGCTGGGCCGCCTGGAGAACCTGGTCAACTGCCATCGAGTTCTGTAAAATATCCAGCCGCGACTGCTGGACCATCTGCTCAGTCGGTTTGACAGGAAGCGGAAGTAACCCTAAGGACTCCATTTTCTTATGGTCGCATGTGTCTACGAATGGGTAGGCCTGACACTTGGCGGACAGTTTTGATAAGCCCATTACAGTGCGAGTTCCTCGTAGTTGATGTTATACTGAGTTTTCAAAGTCTCAATCATCAATTCTTTATATGAGGAATACTGACCTTTTTGAAGCCTCTCGATGATTTGCTTTGCTGAGGCAAGGATAAAATCATCGTCCCCGTGACCAGCAAGACATAAACCCGCACAGCCGCAAACGGCGCATTCACCAGAACAATCCGAAAATAGTTTCAAGTCTACAACTCCTTTTTATAATTAGTAAATCGTGTGGCATTCAGGATGGAGAATATCCAGGGGCCTCACAGAACTTGTCTATGATACCACCCAACTCGCTCCGAACCCTCATCAGAATTTTTCCAAGATAGTTTTCACCGATGCATCGGTACATATCAACGCCCCACACCCGATCACCCCAGGTGTTGCCCTCAATCAATTCTGCATCGCCGGTGGAAAGGAGCTTTGAAAGCAGATCGGGGTTCTGTGTGAACTTCGCCATACACACCTCGTACATGACATCGTATTTCACAAGTTCCCAATCGGGGCGCAGCGGAACCTTTCGTCCGAGCCATTTTGCAAGACGTGGTGTGAGGTTACAGAAGTCGAGCATCCGTTCCGGACACTTGGCAGCTTGGAAGGCCGCTTCGTTGTTCTCAAAACGATAGCCTTGATATTCGACTGGTGCAGGATAGAAATTGCTGAGAAAGAAATACTTTCCACGGAATTCGTCGATTGGTTCAGTCACGTTACATCCCTCCTCAATATGTCCGCCGCTGGTAAGGTTGGTTTCTGACTGCTCTGGGAATATAATTGTAGTGGATGTGCGTTTTCTGAGGATGTCTGTACCGATCTGCTCCGTATTTTTTCGGCGGTGTATTCAGATGCTGGCTGTTATCAACCGTTCGGATAAGCCGCTCCAACTCTTCTTCGGATAAATCCGGCGGCTCATTACCAAAGAGGATCGGACCAGCTAATGCCTCGGCAACCGGGGTAAGTGCCGCAATCACTTCTTCTACATAGTCTCCAAAGAGCTTCTGAAATGCTCCCCATATTTCAGCTAAGAGAACAGCATCGTGACATATCCCTACAATAACCTCGTTGTGCTTTTCGTTTTGGTTCATATGTATCTTCCTAACTCCGGCATTTTTGCAACCCAGAAATTCTTGAAGCCATCTCGGATGATGGGAGAATATCCATAGTCCTTCTCAATGAGGTTGACGACAGCATTCCACTTATCGTTCATTTCTTTAAGAACAGGGAATATCCCACGGTCAAACTGGATGTGCCGCTTTTCCTACAACTCACGAACTTCACGGTTCATTCCCATGAACATCTCGTCAACAGCCCCTTTAAGGGCGGTCGCAGTACCCGCCTCGATCCCTTCTTTGACCAGTGCGTAATACTCTTTAGCTTTCATGTATACTCCTCGTCTTCGTCGAATTTAGTTATCATGCCGATGCTGAAATCATGTATACCGAGGCAAAAGAACAGGTAAATATCACGCTTTCCTGTTACAGTAGATTTCGGCTCTACACAAAGAAACAGACCGATGTGCCAAGACCAAGCGCAATCGTGGGTAATGCGAAATTTTCTGGTCCATTTAGCTTTTTCAGGCATAACTACCTCCAAACCTTTCCTGTTTTCTTGTCAATAAGAACAAGCGGGCCCCGAATCTCGAAGCCCGCCATCTCACAGATGTTCAGAATGACCCTACGCAGTTTGTTGTAACGATCTTCGTCTCGGTTGATATTCCTTATGGCGGCGTAAGCCGTTGGGTCGGAATAGCCTTCCGAGTTCTTTCTATCTCTCCCGGACAAATATCAATCACCTCGATTCTTAGCCAGGAAGCGGAGCGTGTGAGCACAGGTCTCGCCGATGCCATAGTGCTTTTCGAGCGCAGGAATGAACCAGCCAGGAACCGGCTTTTTCCCGCACTCAATAGCTGAGAGTTCTGCCGGTGAAATATCCAGCGTCTTCGCCATATCGTAGAGCAGCAGGCTCCAAGTGATGCGGATGTCTCGAACCAGTTTTCCGAATTTATCCAGACCCATATGCTCAATCAGTATGTATCCTCTGGATTGTACCGCTTCATCGGGAGCTGCATTTTTCTGTAAAGAAGATATTTCGTAAGGCATTATGCTTCTCCTTCCCAGAGGACGATTTTACAAGCCTCTTTTGTTTTTCTCAGGTCGATAAGGCGCTGATTGGAGGAACCACAGAATTTCAGCCGCAGGTCTTTTTTCGCTTCGATGAAAGGCCCATCAACCAAAATATCCATCTGTGAGAGCAGTGATTCCGTGACAGCTCCATACTCTCCAGTCCTGCTCATCAGCTCCTCAAAGGTAAAGCCGGTATAGGTCCAGATAGTTTTGTTCGGGAACTCTCGCCTCACAGCTTCCACAAACGGCAGGAGGTCACGTTGATTGCTCGGTTCAAGAGGTTCCCCGCCAAGGATTGTGAGACCTTCGATGTAGTCCGGCTGAAGCAGCTCAAATATCCGGTACTGTGTTTTCCAGATGAACGGCTGACCGGCGTTGAAGTTCCACGTTTCCGGCTGAAAACAGCCAGGGCAGTGATGCGTACAGCCCGAGACGAACAGAGAAACCCGAACGCCCGGACCGTTTGCGATGTCACAGGCCCTTATGAGCGAATAGTTCATCGCTTAACACTCCTCAAAATATCTTTTCGATAAAGAAACCTAAAAGAACAGCTATCGAAAACAATCCGATAGTTGCAATCCTGAGAAGTAGGACCGCAAGATCTTTCCAATCCATTTCATCTCTCCTTTTCAGTTTAGTCGTAGTCGAACTCAAAACTTATCAACTGCGGATTTTTCATCTTTGCACCGCACTGAGAGCAGAATTTACCAAGCCTAAAAGCTCTGGGAGGATATCCACCATCACGACCATCGTGACAGTTGCTGCAATAGTGGAAAGATGACCCGATACTATTGCTCTTTTTCCACTCTGCTTCCAAAGTGGTCTCAGAAATTTTGTACTTTATCTCACTCATAAGTGCAGCACCCGATCCCGAATCTCCTGGGTCCGTCCCTGGTTCCAGAACTGGCTCCCAATGTAGCCGCAGGTACGCCGGGCCACGTTCATCTTCGTCTGATCCATGTTGCCACATTGTGGGCAGCGCCACATGAGCTTGCCATCTTCCTCCACAATCTCAATCTCGCCGTCCCAGCCGCACACCTGGCAGTAGTCGCTCTTGGTGTTCAGCTCGGCATAGATGATATTGTCATAGATGAACCGAATTAGCCGTAGCACAGCAGTAAGATTGTTCTGCATATTGGGAACCTCAACATAGCTGATGGCACCGCCGGGAGACAAGGCCTGGAACTCCGACTCAAATCGTAGCTTCTCGAAGGCGTCGATCTGCTCCGTCACATGGACGTGGTAGCTGTTGGTAATATAATTCCTGTCAGTTACGCCAGGAATGACCCCAAAACGCCTCTGGAGGGCCTTGGCGAACTTGTAGGTAGTAGACTCCAAGGGAGTACCATACAGGCTGAAATCGATGTTGCTGGCCGCTTTCCAGGCCTTACAGGCATCGTTGAGGCGGTTCATAACAGCAATGGCAAAGGGTTTAGCCTCCGGGTCAGTGTGGCTCTTGCCAGTCATGTATTTCACACACTCGTAGAGGCCGGCGTAGCCCAGGGAGATGGTAGAATATCCATCGAACAGGAGCTTGTCAATGACCTCGCCCTTCTCCAGCCGGGCCAGAGCGCCATACTGCCACAGGATAGGCGAAACGTCCGAAATAGTTCCTTTCAAGCGTTCGTGCCGGCACAGCAGTGCCCGATGACAAAGCTCCAGCCGCTCGTCGAGAATATCCCAGAACTTGTCCTTATCGCCGCCAGAGGACAGTGCCACATCCGGCAGGTTCAGAGTGACCACGCCTTGGTTGAACCGTCCGTAATATTTGTGTCGGCCGGGGACATAGTTTTTTGCATTAGCGATATTCCCAACTCCGGCATCGGTGAAGCGGTCGGGGGTCAGGAAGGAGCGGCAGCCCATGCAGGTGTAAACGTCGCCTTTCAGTTCCAGCATCTTCTTCTCGGAAATATAATCCGGGACCATCCGCCGAGCAGTGCATTTCGCTGCCAGTTTGGTCAGGTACCAGTAAGGTGTACCCTCGCGGATATTGTCCTCCTCCAACACATAAATGAGCTTCGGGAAAGCCGGAGTCACCCATACACCACACTCATTTTTCACGCCCTGATACCGCTGCTCCAATGTCTCCTGAATGATGACGGCGAGGTCTTTTTTCTCCTGCTCAGAACGGGCCTCATTCAGGTACATGTAGACGGTCACGAAAGGTGTTTGACCGTTGGTGGTCAGCAGGGTGAGAATCTGGTACTGGATAGTTTGCACCCCACGCTTGATCTCATCCCGGACACGCTGCTCTGTGATCTCATCCAAGAGCTCATTGAAGCTTTTCATGTCGGGATCGGTAAAGGGAGCACCGCAGGCGTGGGTATAGATGTACTGGAACTCCTTCTCGACCTGTTTCCGGATTTTCTTCCTGGAAATATCCACGAAGGGAGCCAGATGCGTCAGAGAGATGGACTGTCCGCCGTACTGATTGGAAGCCACCTGGGCAATGATCTGCGTGGCGATATTGCAGGCCGTGGAGAAACTGTGAGGGCGCTCAATCAGGGTACCGCTGATGACGGTGCCATTCTGAAGCATATCCTCCAGGTTGACCAGGTCGCAGTTGTGCATATGCTGAGCGAAGTAGTCGGAGTCATGGAAATGGATGATGCCTTCCTTGTGGGCCTCCACAATATCAGGCGGGAGCAGAAGCCGCTCAGTAATATCCCGAGAGACCTCGCCAGCCATGTAATCCCGCTGCGTGGAGTTCACAACAGGATTCTTGTTGGAATTTTCCTGCTTGATCTCCTCGTTGCAGCACTCAATCAGGCTGAGAATTTTTTGGTCGGTCGTATTGGAACGGCGGACAAGAGAACGTGTGTAGCGATAGGTGATGTAGCTTTTTACCACATCAAATGCTCCTTGGGCCATGATCTGACGCTCAACCAAGTCCTGGATCTCCTCGACAGCCGGAGCGTGTCCCATGCTCTCGCAGGTTTTGGTAACGGCCTCCGTGATTTCCTGAATCTGCGCAGCCGTCATGCGGCAGACCTCAGGGACACTGTTGTTCGCCTTCGTAACCGCATTAGCGATTTTTTCTGCCTCGAAGATGACCTCAGTGCCGTTTCGTTTGATGATGGTCATGTGACAATACCCCTTTGGAAAAAATATAATTTTGAAATAAAAACAAGAGCGGCGGCATCCCTGTGTAGGAACACCGCCACCTGTGAGCTTCTGTATGGGTTAATAGTTGGATGGAATCGACCAATCCTCACAGAGTCGGGCCTCCATCTTGGTCTGACTGATAGTAATTTCACTTTCAACGTAAGTAGGAGTAATGTTGCCGCTTGCATCTGTAGTCAGAATCCACGTCGCAGAAGTGCTGAGTCCATCCGTATAAAGCCCGTTAGGCTCAGCAAGGGGGAGAATATTTGTATGCGAACCCTGAGCGTAAGCCTCCTGGGGAGACTCCGGAGCAGTGATAGAGGCGCTATAAGGAATGCCATAGCCGATGCAGGTGCCCTGGTAGATCCACTTGCCGGTCATGTCATTTTTGGTATACCAATAGCAAATCAAGTTGGGGTTATCCCGCATCTCGTAGATCTCCTTGAGCTGGGAATACTCAAAGAAATTGGACACGTCAGGAAATCCATACATGTCACTGATCTGCTTCTTGAGTTCATCCGTATACTGGGTCTCCTCGGTTCTCTCGTAGCAACCGGTCATCAGGCAGGTCATCATGACGGTGCACAGGAGCAGAGCCGCGATTTTCATGGTTTTCTTCATTTTCATTTCCTCCGTTTTTTTTAATGATTGAGGCACTGGTTGTAGAACCGACGCAGAGTGTCGTTGTCGATGGAGTCCGTATCGAGGTTGGGATACCGCATGATGACGTATTCCATAATGGTGTTCTTGTCAGCCTCGGTTTCCGCGTCGTTGTACTGCTTGTAGCTGTCGGCGAGGAAGGATGCGGCAGCCTCGGAATAGGTGGTCGTCTGCTTGAAGACCTCCCGCTCCGCTTCCGTCTCCCACTTGCCGACGATGGCCTCCCACTGGATAGCAGTGTAGGTCCCGCCGACAACGATGACGACAGCGAGAATCGCAAGGAGAATGTTTCTGATAGTGTCTTTCATGGTGATTCCATCCTTTCTAATAAATCCAGTTCTCTTTGGCGAAGAACATCGGTACTGCGAACATACTCACAAAGACGGTCGCCGTAGCATCGCCGTCCAGGAACATGACCGGTAGGGTACAACCGATGAGCAGAAGGGCATAGATCTTGTTCCGCAGTGTTTCGGTATCGAGTAGGAGCCCGACCAGTGCGACGAGAATATCCAGCAGGCTGCGGAATGTCCGCCTCGTCCGGACCCAGGCAATACCGGCCGCATCCAGCAGAACGAGAAGGAAGTACCAGCGCTCCTGAAGTTTAGCTAACATCGTTGTCACCATCCTTGTTTATGTTGATGTGAATATCCACGTTTGAAATAAACGCGAATAAAGCCGCCACGAAAAGTACATCCACTCTTTCGGAGAATAGCCCTACGAGAACGAGTATCAATGAAATGAACTCGAACAACAAATATCACTCCTTTTTCAGTCTGATGAAGATGCCATACTCGTCCACATAGCACAGCACCTTTCCAGCCCGCAATTCTTCAATCTGCTCCTCGGTGATTTCAGCATAGCGGTTTCCGTATTTGGAGGCGATTTCACAGACTTCTTCGGGCTCAATGGTTGTGAGTCAGTCGATATAGGTAGGTTCGTCAGACATGATTTATGCCTCACGAAATATCATAGTCTGGAGCTGTGGCTTTTTTCTCTGCCTCATCCAGCTCCAACACAGTCATGATGGCGTAGTTCGCCAAGTCGAGCAGCGTGTCCCGAATGGACTCATCCGTAACCTGCTGCTGAGCGCTGTCGGTGGGGGAGATGCGGGACAGGGTCTTAAAGCGGGAGAACTTGTCCCCCAAGCGAATACGGGCCATAGCCAGCCCCTCCTCGACAAAAGTCTGGTGGAAGCTGTCGCCGTAGTCGTGGTTTTTGCGAGCGTACAAGGTATTCAGCCCATCACAGAGCTCCTTGTGCCGCATAACTTTTTCAGTCATTTATAAAATCTCCTTAAACTTCTCCATTTTTGTGATAACGTTCGAGTGCTCTGTTGCATTTGTAGAGAATTTGATTTTTTACATAATCACGCGACACCCCGTATTGGGTGAGCAGAACAAATGTGGTAGTGAGAACATCGCAGGCTTCGGCGAGAATATCTTTTTCGGAGCCTTTTCCACGCTGTTTTTTCATGAGCTCCTTGATAAGCTCGGAGCATTCCTCGATAACGTAAACGCTCTGCGACACACCGGACGAAATATCCATTTCAGACACAGCTTTAATAGCCTTTTCCAAGGAATTATCCGGTCGAGGATAGTAGTCGCAGCAAGTAACCTCGCCGTTGCGAATTTTTTCGCGATGCGTTATGTCTTGTGCATATCGACAGCACAGAGAGCAAACGCATTGATTACAGTCCATAAACAACACTTCCTCTCTTGCAAATTCAGGCAGTTCGTGGTAATATAAATAAGGCCATTGTGTCGAAGTCTGATAAGGAGGTTTTCGACCATGACTAATGTCTCAGCAGTTCCTGTCACCCAACAATCAACCCTTGATCTCGGGAATCCCATGATTGCCGTCACCGCGATTCTCGTGATCGGGATGTGTTATTGTGTAACTGTTTATGCCAATGCAAAATATAACCGGGATACAGACCTGTCTTATGGTGAATTCCATTTGAAAAGCGTATCCTCGGCTTCAGTCAGTCACCAGCCAAATTGAACTTAAAGTTTCGGCACAGTGGCCTCATAAAGGACCAAAGAGAGTCTGCATCTTTACAGGCTCTCTTTTTTTGTTGATTTACGGCCGATACCAGCCAGCGTACTCGCCGCCCCGGAAGATGAAGCGCATGTCGCGGTAGCAGAGATAGGTGGTGTTGGGGTCCTCGCACGACACCATGATTTCGGGTTTCTCCAGCATAAGTCAACTCTCCTTTCCTAAGAAATTGGTTTGTAGCAGTATGGTTTGTTGGTTTCCCAATTTACCGGGTGCTCCAGGCACTCGTCACAGGGCGAGTCCGATTCCGCAAGCTTCTCATGCTGGCAGGTCTTACAGTATTGGTCGAACTCAACGAGCTGTTCGTGGTACTCCATGACCGCCGCTCCTAAATATCCCCGGGCTGCCGGTGGAGGCTGTGGTCAGCATTGAAGCCATCCGGATACCTGGTCCGGAGCTTCTCGATGTTCATCTTGAAAATATCCTCCAGGTTGTAGCCGATGGCATAGGCCGTGAGCGCCAAATACCAGGACACGTCGCCCAGCTCCTTGGCCATCTTAGCTTTGTCGAGCTCATGGCTCTGGAAACGGTGCTTCTTGTAGAGATCCTGGCACTCGCCAGTTTCACCCCCAAGGCCCAGCAAACCGTTCAGCAGAGGATCTTTCATGGATTCATCGGATGCCGTCCGGAGCGCCAGCCGCTGATACTCGTTCGGGCTCATTCCGGGCCCTTTTCCGATGGTCTCAATGACCTGCTCTTCTTTGGTCATGCTGCATTCCTCCTAATATAATTTGACCCGGCCCTCGAAAGCGATCGGGGACCGGGCCTTGGCTATCTTCTCCCACTTACCTCTTTCAAGGCCGTAGAGGAAATAGCGATCTCTGGTTTTGTTGCTGGTGATGACGTATCGCAGGGTTCCATCGGAGTTACAGCCCCGAACCCATACGATTTCGTCTTTGGCCGCTTGGAAGGGGCTCCCCATCAGTACGCGAAGAGGGAGCTGTAGGAGCCGGGCTTGTTCTTCTTCCGGCCGCGGAAGTTCATGGACATCTTCTTGCCGGTAAAGAGGTTCACCGGATAGGCGCCGACGATCTCACGCCAGCGGCCCCGATCCATCCGCTTGTTGATCTTGGAGTAGCCCATCTCCTTCATCTTGGCCTTCGCCATGTTCCTGAGAAACTTACGCATTTTGATGTACCTCCGTTTTTTAAGAGTAGTATTTAGGTGCTTCCCGGAAAATCTTCACGCCCTCATGACACCCAAATTTTTCGAGCGTTTCACACATGAGATCATCCATTCTTGAATGGCAAGCCTCTTCGTCATCTTTATAGTTGAGAAGAATATCCCGCATAGTTCTCTCGAAGTGTTCGGCTTCAGCCTCAAATATGTTCATTTTTACCCTCCTTTCCACCCAAAATATAAAAGAAGAGAGCCCACGTTTCCGTAGGCCCTCTCCCGGTTTGGAATCAGTGAATGTCCAGATTTTCGGTCACAATCCCGCTTGCTTCCAACTTCGCCTTTGCGGCTTTAATCTGGTAGTCGATCTCCTTGTCCCGATCGGCCGCAGATTTGATGCGCTGCAAATTGGTGTAAATGTCGATAAGCATGTTGGTCTGTTCCTTATCAGTCATGTCACTCACCCCCTTCCATAAAGGGGGTTGCTTTTTCTGCGCAGAAGACTGAGTTCCACTTTTGATTTCCTCGGCCATGACCTTAACACCTCCTTGAATGTGTATAAGGTCATTGTAGCATAGGGCCAGAGAAATATCAATTCATACAGCAGGAGCTTTCATGATTAAATCGACGATTCCGCGTTTCGATGGCCAAACCATTCCATCATCAGGATCACCGACCTCTTTCAGAAGAGCTGACCGGCTTATCAGATCATCGGATTCCCGCTGACAGATTGCAAGGAAGTCGGCTTTAGATTTCTCTTTGATTTCCGCAGAGACAGCCTCCGAAGCCAGCTCGTGTGTCCATACCGACCTTCCAAGTTTGTCCTCGATGTATTCGTGCAGATCGTCAAAATCGCACATTAAAACGCCGGTATACGCCGAGACAACGATTTTTTCTTGTTTAGTCATGTCGGGTCATCCATGAATCTCAGAGCCGATGCCCGTTCCGCAGCCAAAGTCGCACTTTGGGCAACATCCCTCATGACCGGCATCTTTCCTGAGAAATAGGAGCATTCCAGGCTGACAGGTCGAATCCACGAAATATCACGGAGGCTGATGAAGGAACGATCCCCCGTGCTGACCGTAACCTCATCGACTGCTTTTTGTGCCGCAAGAAACTGCGCCTTAAAGGAACAGATCTGGAGGTGGTTGCAGTGAGTGCATTGAGTCTCTTTTACGCCACACACTTCAGTTATCCTCCTTCCTTCGGCAGCATTCATCATTGGAGTTTGTGTGGGGAAACTCGCTCCAAGAGGGGTATTTGTATTCCGTGTGGTGCTCGATGCACTTACAGATACGATTGACAATCGCATAGACACATAAGTACACCAGCAAAATGACGACTACCGTCATAATGAATTTGTCCATGGCTTACTTCTCCTTTTTCTTGGGTGATCGCTTTCCGCGTTTCATTGCTAACTCCAAAGCATCCCCACCGACATCGTCGTCCTTCGGCTTCCTTTTCTTCTTCGCCTCGCACTTCGCCACGGCCTCGTCATAGTCGTATCCAATGGCTGTTTGGTACTTCTTCGCAATGGAACGCAACTTGTCAGCAGTTACCTCGTTGACGGCCCGATGGTAAGCATCCAAACCCCACTCGTCACAGACTAACTCCAACAATCTGGCATAGTCCATGAACACGTTGACGATTTTGTAAATATCACCGGGGCAGGTTCTGATCTCACGCTCTCCATCAAGGTCGCGATACCGAAGTATGACTTCTGCTGTAAACTTGTCCATCTCTATGGTTCTGGAGATAATAGGCTCAAATGTTTCACGGTGGTGGTCACCGGGAGCAGGTGCTGGTTTGAGAGCTTTGGGTGATGCCGGTTGGGGAAGTTGAAGAAACGCTGGCCCGGTAGGGAGAGGTATCGGTTTCCACGGGGCTAACCTTCCAAATATCTTTTTATTGGGTTTGTCGCTCATGGCTTAATCGTTTTTGGTATTATCAGCCATAACAGCAGGAATCTCAAAAGCTCCTCCATGAACAGGCATTTTATCCGTATCGTCAGAAAAGAGTTTCATGTACTCTTTCTTAGTCTGACCAAGGAGAAGTGCCACAATGTCCTCCGTACTCCACTGTTCGTTCTTCAGCTTTGTAATGGCGGCCACAATGGAACTGTCTTCTTCCTGCTTGGCTGCATTGCAGGTGATGACCTCGCTGTACGGCAGGCCCTCAATCCACTTGCAGAGCTCCCGCCACTCGTTCAGCTTGTGGTTCCGCCGGTGCTGGTAGATGTTGGACAGGACCTCGTAGTTCAGCATGACCGTCCGCTTCTGGTTGTAGCTGGAGGGAAGAAGCTGAATCATTTGCCACCAGTATTGCTTTTGGCGTTTTCCAAGCTCTTCTCGTTTTTCGAGTTCATTGAAATGGCACTTCTTGATTTCAGAGCCAGTTTCGAGGAATTTCTGCCGATAGAAGTTTAGACTTTCGACGGTGAGACTTAAAATATCATGAGGATTCTGGTAGGCATGGTCGGGAATGCAACCTTCCCCAAGCAGATGCTCGTGGCTGAAGTCCTCCAGAGAGAACTCTTTGGCGTGGATCTTGTGCATGGTGGAGCAGGAGTTGGCGACCGTACCAACCTTATAGGTGTCGAACTCCTTCCACCAATAGAGCGGGGCAGTGATGTCCACATACACCGCGATCATCCGGCGGAACTTGCCGTCCACGGAGCCGGCCTTGGCCAGGCGCAGCATAAGGTCGAGGTCGTTGGGGCCGACAATAAAATTATTTTCAAAGTCCGCCTCGGTAGCATGGCAAGACTCCTCCGTATAAGGGCAGTCCTTACAATGCGCCGGACCATGCGTGAGACAGGGCCCGCTGTCGCTCTTGGCCCAGCTGTTCATCGGATTCCGCATTCCGCGGATAGTGGGTTCCAAGCCCATAATCTGGGCATTCTCAATCAGAATCATGCGTTTTCTCCTTTTCTTCAAATACTTTGAGCGCCGCGTTTTCCTCATCGCGAAATACGATGGTAGTCGGGTCTACTCGCCGGATGCCATCCTTGAACTCCACGATTCCGAAGACCTGGCTAAACACTCCAGCAGGTTCTCCGCCAACAAGCGGACTGGCCGGCAACGGCTTTGAGTAGTGCTCCCATGTGTGAAAATATCCAGACTCGCCTTTAACAGTACAGAGTCTGGTACCCCATTCGATGGTCATGTTCATAGTTACCTCTCCTCCGTCATCAGGGCAGCATCCGTAGCATGGACAAGATAGGTCACATCGTCAACGGTGATCTGGAGCTGGTCTCCATCCTCAAAGTCCTTCCAGGAATCAACCTTGCCCTCGACGATTTCCCCGTTGGGCAGGCTGATGATGGCGTACTTGTAACTGTAGGTGAGGTCAATCATCTGGCGGTTTCCGCACCCAGCCAGAGAAAGAGCCATCCCCAGAGCGAGGATGGCTGCAAGCAGTTTTTTATTCATGGCGTCGTCTCCTTATTTGATTTTCACGCAGTCTCTCGTTTCGCCATAGCTGACATACTTGAGATGTTCAAGATTTCTTGCCGGGATTTTCCCATCCGAAGCGAATATCATGTCATCGGTTTTATCCAAATGGGTCATTGCGATGACACCGTCCGAATTAGGAAAGCTATCCAGCATATATGCCAGATCAGCATGGAATGCACAACTGAAACGGCTGGTATCAAAATATCCAAAACGGAACTTCCCCTGGAACTCATTCTCATGGTTGTACTTTTCTTCGACATCCATTCCAAACAACTCTTTTTTGTCGCATTCGGTAGGGAACGGACCAAAGCCATGCCGAGTGAAGTAGGAACGAGTGACATAGCAGAACTCAATGTCTTCGTTCTGTAAGTCATTTTCCAAAAGGATTTTCTTCGGGTTGTAGGAACCGGTTTTAGAGCTGGTGAGATGCGGGGCAAATACGAGGTAGTCAGTATCCAGAAGCAAGCCTTGAGCGCCTTCAAAGACGAGGCCACTATAATTGCGAATGATAGTGTCATCCACAACAACACAACGAGACATCATTTCCTGCACCTGGGTAAGGAAATTATCCATAATGGTCTGATTTTCAAAGAGTTCATGCTCCTCTTTTGTCAACGTGACTCCAAGAGCCGACAGTCTGATTGGAATATACCATGTTACAAGCATATGAAGTTCGTTTTTGTAGCTACCAAGACCATCAGAGAATAACCGCTTACGAATATCAGTGGCCGTTGTATTGCAGCCAAACACATTGGCGTGGAACGAATTGTAGCGTTCAATGGTTTCGTTAATTCCAATTCCGCAACTCCCATGCCGATTATCACCTCGATGACGCTCAAGAATTTGGTTGAGCATCATGTCATATGGGGTTGTGATACGGCAGTTCTTGTTGATATAGACTTTAGGATTAACGCCTAACTTTTCGAGCTCATCCCACTCCCGACAAAACAGAATTGGGTTAAGGATGAACTCACCGGCCAAGTAGGTGGCGAGGTTGGGGTTGAAACTCCCTGCGCCGAAGTGGCTAAACACATGCTGCTTTCCATCGGGCGTAACAACATTATGAGCTGCTTGCGCTCCGCCATTATGCCGGATGTTGAGTACATCATGCCCGGCAACAAGCAGTTGATGACAGAAATAATCTGTTATAAGGCCTTTACCCTCATCGCCGAAATTTGCCCCGATGACTATTTTGATTTCTTTTTTCATAACTGGCCCTCGTTAGAACGTGACCAGTTCATCCTTGGCAGATGTGCTCTTCAAGCCGCTGAGAGCCTCCTTAACCACCAAGGAAGTGGAACCGTCCCAGCTGTCGGCCACGGTGTCGGCATCCTTACCGCCCATGGTCTCCAGGATAGAAACGATGATCTCAGGAACCTTGGTGTGGTCCTTCACCACGATGACCCGCTCGCCCATGAGCTTGCGCCACTCAGCCACACGGCTGGAATCCCCGTAGCGATCCAGAATCAGATGAAAGACTTCGTATTTGCGGTTCACCTCGTCCAGCAGCTCATCAACGGGAATGTCCGCTTCGACGGTGTCGCCGAAAATATTCTGGATTTCAGACTTGGTGAGTTTCTTGGGATAGCAGTCATCGCCCATGGTAAAGAGGAATCCCTTCTTACCACGCTTCTCGAAGCAGTCGATAGACGTGTGCCGGGATGCAAAATACCAGGCCAGAGGATAGCTCTCGAAGCCGTTTCCGCCACCGCCCTGCTCGAAGTAGAGCTTGGTGAGCTGCTCGGCGATGCGAATATCACTCTCAAATTGGGTCGCCTGGAAAGGATGCCGATCGCACATGGCGTCCCCGATGGCATTGAACATGATCTGGGGGTCAGCGATGGGTTTCCGATTCAGAATCTCCTGGACCAGAACGCTCAGCTTGTTGGCGACGCTGTTGAGGATGTCGCCCATAGAGCCGGTCACGTCCAGGCCGATGATGATTGCGTTGCTGGCGGGATGGTCACTCCCATCGCAGCTCTCCCGCATCTTGATGTTCTTGGGGTCAAACTCGGATTTCACGTTGGTGCTGGAATATATCTGGGCCGTGCTCCGCCCGCTGATAGTCCGCTTAGAATAGCTGTTCCAATCCTTAGAAGTCCAACTTCCGCTGCCCATAATAAGAGCCTCCTTTAATGATTTTAAGATTTGTAAATATCCATTTTGCCGATTTTCATCTCGACAAACTGGCGTTTCCCGTAGGATGCGTCAAGCGCTTTGTTCCATTTCTCAAACTCCCCGATAGCAGTCGAAGTGCCAGAAGATAGGAAGTCGAGCATAGGTTTCGGAGCAGAAGATTTATCAGTAATCTGGCGTCCGATAAGTTTTGCGGCTTCGAGGTCTGTTCGTTTGGATGAGGTTTTGTTGCTTTTTGCTTTCACAGGCATGATGTCATAGATTGCCTTTGGAACGCCGAGCATCTTATTACCATCTTGCTGTGCATACCACCAACCGCCAAGCGGAAGCACAGTATGAAATGTGGGGGATATAAAACAGTTTTGGAGCGTTAGTCCGTTGTGTGCCATACCGAGGTAGTCAAAGTAGCAACATAAATTGCAGAGCCGACTGATAATCCAGGCAGCGTGTCTGTCAGGAATTGAGTTCTTGTAGTAAGCCAAAATATCAGAGAGGAGAAATACATCCGGCGTTTTATCTAAAATCAGACAATATTGCCCATCTCTCGTCTCAAACTGGTGTTTAATTTTTGGCAAATATCGAGAAAACTCTTCTTCCATATTGGGGTTAGCGTACTTCAAAGCGCCTATCTGATTGATTGCATTATCAAAGAAGCGCTTGTTCTGCTTGTCCAGAATATAAGTAACAGAAAGATCCGCAACATATGCCACACCAAGCTCAAACTGAAAGGTTTTGAGGTAACGACCTTGGTACGTTTTTCCACAGTTATCTCGGATGGACACGACATTGCTGATTTCCCATTGCCCTTGTGCCAACAGATCCAATGCTTCCTCGTAGAGCTTGCTGAGGTGCTTAAATACATCTTCCGCATTTGGAAGAGGACACACATCTGGATGAAATTCTTTTGCCAGTTTGCGGTATTCAAGAACTACGGTGGCCTTGTCGGCTTTCGAGAACAGGTCTCCGCATTTTTTAGCCGCAAGTATTTTGTCAGCTGTTGCCGTAGGTATCACCCTCTATCTTAAATATCAATTTCTTCGCAGCGGTAGCCGTTCTTACAGAACCACTCCGCCACGAGATGTCGGTGACAGAAGTCGCTTGGCCGTTCGTAGCAGATCAGAGCAAAGGTTTGCCCGCCCGACAACGCCGAGAGCTCCTTAAACACCGTATCGGCATTCAGTTGCACCAACACCTCTTGCTCGAAGTGCTCAACGTAATAGGCGTTGTCATGCGTCCGTTTCCATTCCATGAAAAACTGGTACTTTGGGGCCAGCTTTTTATACTGTAACCCCGTGTACCAGTCAGGTGCTTTGCCACATATGGAGATAGGAACGACATTGGAAGGCAACTTACTCAGCTTTCCAAAGGTGAATAAAGCTCATTTCTTCTCCACCAACCTTTCATACAACTCCTCGGCCTCCTTGCCTTGGAACTGATTGACGATTTGGACTTTACCATCGGATTCCTTACGTCCGATGATGAGAACAGCAATATCACCATGCGCATGGTCAAAACCAGTCAGAAGGGTATCGGAATCTTTCTTTTTACCTGCCAAGCCAATCGTGTTGGCCAAAATATCAAGGTCTACTGTATGTTCACGCAAACCTTGAATGATCGCATCCATACCATCTTTGGAAAGGTATTTTTGAGGGAGTATTCCATCGTTTCCGGGGAGAAGCTTCTTTGCCCTCTCAAGAAGGGCTATGGCTTTCTCGCTGTCGAGCACTCTCATTTCTTATCCACCCGCTTATCCTTCCGCTCATCGAACTCTGCCTTCTCGATCTGAACCATCTGGCCGTCGACTTCCTTGAAGTAGCGGTTCAGCTCCACCTTTCTGCCATCCGGCGTAGTAAAGTAGAGATAGCCGATGGTGTCATAGTCGCCGTTCTTGGGGTCAACGAGGAAGTCATCCACCACGACCTTGAACTTTTTGCTGGACGGGAGGTAGGGCAGGGTGATCGGAAATATCTTGTCGATCAGCCGGGTGAGGAATCCATTCGTAAACGTCACATCAGGGTTATTCACATTCACCCCGCAGACACGGTTGGCGTCGCTTATGGTCACGGTGCCATCCTCCGCCACCTCTTTGAAGAGGGAAGACATCCGTTTGCACTGGTAACGCTTGGTCTTACTGCCTTTGGAGAAAATCTCCGAGATATCCGTCCAAATATCAGGCGTGTCCTCGATGGGAGTAAGGCAGCGCCCATCAATCAGGCGGTTGAGGATGCTCTTAGTCATCTGGATGCTGAAGCCAGAGTGACCATCACTGGACAGGCTGTTGAATGCCCGAAACGCACTCTTATAACACGCAGCACCATAATTCCAGTCATCCGTACCATCAGAGGCTTCCTTTTCAGCCTGAATAGCCAGCTCAATTTCCTTAGCGGCCCAGCTGGACATCGTGTCCTTTTCCGGATCGGGAGTCAGCGACAACAGCCTTTCGACATCCTTGTCGGTATGGCCGTCCCACTCAGGGGCCTTCTCCAGCTCCTGGCAGCGGAAAATATCCCAATCCTTATCCTCATAGTGGTAGGTGTACTGGCCCTTCGGTGTATTGATGCCGACGACAAACCAGCCGCCACCGAACGGGGGCTCACCATCATGGTGCTTGTGGGACTTCCAAGCCAGATGCGGGAAGGCGTTGACCAGGGCGGCAGACAGAATCAGCCGCTGGTGGTAGAGGGAGTTGAAGGTGTGAAAGCCGTCGCTCACCTCACCGATGTCACCCAGCTTTTCCAGCGGGATGTTGTTATCTTTGCAGAATTGTTTCAGTTCCATGTTTTTTCTCCTTTCAA
>ERZ779626.219-NODE-219-length-38802-cov-27.762588_pt1 | contig 38802 bp, 35 predicted proteins | sample MGYA00514209_ERZ779626 | MGnify/ENA primary metagenome ERZ779626 (study PRJEB29562, sample SAMEA4376713) | mouse gut metagenome | isolation source: Cecum | study: EMG produced TPA metagenomics assembly of the A DSS colitis mouse model was used to assess the...
AAGTCCAACAAATCGGACAGGAAAACGGGGAACAGAAAATCGGGTCGGATGTGTCTCACTATGGTTGCGAACGCTGCGCTCTCCCAGCTGAGCTAATCGCCCGTATGGGTGGCACCTGAGTTACGTGCCACATTTTGTAGAATTAACTTTTTTGTGATGTGAACCGAATGGCAACCATCCGAGTTACGCCCCCGAAACGTGGGGCATATAACTGGCCCGCTTGCACTCCCAGCTGAGCTACGAGCCCACATACACATCCCGCCCTCTCTCGAAAGCGAGTGTTATTATACCCCATCCTCCCCCATTTGTAAAGCCCTTTTTCCGCAATTTACCGAAAAAAATCAGGCCGCGCCCCCGCCGGGGGCGCGGCCCGCCCGTCACTCAATAGACTTCAGCGATTCCGCCATATCAATTTTCCGCAGCCGCGGGCGCATGCCCAGCGAAATCACCGCTGTAAACAGCATGGTCACCACAAAAGCCACCAGATAGCTCAGCGGCGTAATCCGGCAGGCAAAGAACATGGCGTCAATCTGAATCTGCTCCATTACAAACGCATGGAGCGCCTTGCCCATCCCCAGCCCCGCCAGACTGCCCAGCGCGGAGAGAATAATGATCTCCCGGAACACATAGGCGGCCACCTCCCCCTGGTAGAACCCCAGGACCTTGATGGTGGCAATCTCCCGGACCCGCTCGGTGATGTTGATATTGGTGAGGTTGTAGAGCACGATGAACGCCAGCGCCGCCGCGCACAACACCACCACCGCCACAATGTAGTCCAGGCGGGAGAGCATGCTGTCCACCTGGCTGCGGGTGGCCTCGTTGACCGTGACGCTGCCTACGCCCTCGTCCTCCAGCAGCAGGGCCCCCTCCTCATAGGGGTCCGCCCCCGGGTGGGCCCGCACATAGAGGGTGTTGTACTCCGGCGTCCGGCCCAGCTGGCGCTGGAAGGTCCCGGCGGAGACGTAGGCGTAGTTGAAGACGTAGTTGTCGGCAATGGCGGAGACCGTGGCCTCCATCTCCCCCAGGCTCTTCTCCTGGAGCCGCACCGTGTCCCCCACAGAGAGCCCCAGCTTCTCCGCCAGCCCGGTATTCACCACCACCTCCCCGTCGCCGGGGTAGGGGATGGCCGTCTCCCCGCTGTGGAGGGAGAGGAACCCGTCCAGGGAGTCCGTGGAGGACACCACCAGGTGGACCGACTTGCCGCCCCCTGGGGCCTGTACGTCCACGCTGCCGCTGTGGACCAGCAGCCCCTCCTCCGGAAGCCAGCCGCTCGCCTCCAGGTAGGCCTCCGCCGACGAGAGGGTCTGGCCCTCCTGGAAGGTGACGGCGTAATCGTACAGGGTGATCTCATCGAACTGGTCGTCGGCCACGTGGGCGATGGAATCCCGGATGCCGAAGCCGGTGCACAGCAGGGCGGTGCACCCGCCGATGCCCAGCACCATCATCACCAGCCGGCTGCGGTAGCGCAGCACGTTGCGCACTGAGACCTTGTGCAGGAAGCTCAGCCGCCGCCAGACCGGGCCAATGTACTCCAGAAAGACCCGCTTGCCCGCCCGTGGGGACTTGGGCCGGATGAGCTCAGCCGCCTGCCGGCCCAGCTCCACCCGGCAGGCCAGGTAGGTGGACCCCATGGCGCACAGCAGAGCCGCCGAGAAGGAGAGCAGGGCCAGCTCCGGCAGAAAGACCTGCTTGAGGGGGGCGAAGCCGTAGATCATCCCGTAGATCTCCCAGATGATCCAGGGCAGCCCCACCGCCCCCAGGGCGTAGCCCAGCACGGAGCCCAGCAGGGCGGCGGACCCGGCGTAGAAGAGGTATTTTCCCATGATCTGCCAGTTGGAGTACCCCATGGCCTTGAGCACGCCGATCTGGGTGCGCTGCTCGTCCACCATGCGGGTCATGGTGGTCATGCACACCAGGGCGGCCACCAGGAAGAAGAAGGCGGGGAAGACCACGGAGATCGCCGCTACAATGGAGGTGTCGTTGTCAAAGTTGACGTAGCCGGTGTTTTCCTGCCGGGTGAGCACGTAGGTGGTAGCCTGCTTCAGGTCCGCCAGCTCGGCGTAGGCGTCCGCCACCTCCCGCTCCGCGTCCGTCAGCTCCGCCTCCGCGTCGGCGAACTCCCGGTCCGCCTTGCTCTTGCCGTCGTTGTACTCCGTCCAGCCCTCGTCCAGCTCCCGCCGGGCGTCCGCCAGCTCGCCGGGGGCCCGGTCCAGATCCGCCTTGGCGTCGTCCAGCTTCCTCTGGGCGTCCGCCAGCTCTCTCTGGGCGTCCTCCAGCTTTTGCTGGCCCTCGGCCAGCTCCGCCCGGCCCTCGCTGAGCTCCTGGAGGCCGTCGCTGTACGCCGCCTCCCCGTCGGTGAGCTCCTTCAGGGCGTCGGTGAGCTCGGCCTCCGCCTCAGCCCGGCCCTTCTCGTACTCGTCCCAGCCCTCGTCCAGCTCCTGCCGGGCGTCCGCCAGCTGGACCTTGGCATCCGCCAGCTCCTTTTGGCCCCCGGCCAGCTCCCGCCGGCCCCGATCAAGCTCGGCCTGGCCATCCCGCAGCTGCCGCCGGGCCTCGGCGATCTCGGCCGCGCCGGCGTCATAGGCGGCCTTGCCCTCGTTGTAGTCGTCCCAGCCCTCCGCCAGCTGGGCGCGCCCCGCCGTGATCTGCGCGCGGGCGGCCTCCAGCTGGGCGCGCTGCCCGTCCAGTTCCGCCTGGGCAGCTTCCAGCCGGGCCATGGCAGCGGCGGCGGTCTCTTCGCTCATAAGGCCTGCGGCAATCGCGTCCTCAATGCTTTGCCGCTGCGCGTCCAGCTCGGCCTGTCCGGCCTCCAGCCCCGCCTCGCCGGCGGTCAGCTGCTCCTCTGATGCGTCCAGCAGGGCCTCGTTCTGCTCCAGCTCCCGCCTTCCGCTCTCCAGCTTGTCCCAGGCGTCCGCCAGCTCGGCCTCCCCGGCGGCCAGCTCCCGCTGGCCCTCCCGGAGCTCCGCCTCCCCGTCGGCGATCTCCTCCTCGGCGTCCTCCAGCTTCCGCATGCCGTCGTTGTACGCCTCCAGGCCGTCCTGGTACTCCCGCTCCCCGTCGGTGAGCTGCTCCAGGGCGTCCGCCAGCTCGGCCTCCGCCTCAGCCTTACCGCTGTAGTACTCGTCCCAGCCCTCGTCCAGCTCCCGCCGGGCGTCGTCCAGCTCCCGTTGGCCGTCGTCCAGCTTCTGCTGGGCGTCCGCCACCTCCTGCTGGGCGTCCGCCACCTTCTGCTGGCCGTCGGCAAACTCCCGCAGGCCCTCGGCGTAGTCCCGGCGGCCCTGCTCATAGTCCCGCTGGCCCTTGGCGTACTCCGCCTCGCCGTCGGTGAGCTCCCGGTAGGCGTCGTCCAGCTCCGCCTCCGCATCGGTGCGCTCGGTGCGGTACTCGTCCCAGCCGTCGGCAATCTCCCGCTCCGCGTCGGCGATCTCCTCCAGGGCGTCGCCCCGAATCTCGTCGTAGCGCTCCTGGGCCCGCCGATCCGTCAGCTCCTCCACCGCCGGCTTGATGGCGTCGATCTGGTCCCCGTACTCGATGGAGTAGGCCAGGGCCGGGTCGTCCACGGTGAGGAAAATCTCGTAGTAGGCCTCGAAGTCGAAGCCCCCCTCGGGTATGTATACGAACCCGGCCACGCTGCCCCCGCCCAGGGTGCTGGTGCCCCGGTCGTAGTTGAGGTAGTAGGGGGACCAGCACAGGCCCACCACGGTGTACGCCCCCCGGTGGAGCAGATCCCGCGTCTCCTCCTCGTTGCTCTCGGACACGGCGAGCACCGCGCCCAGCATTTTCTCCGAGAAGTAACGGGCGTCGGCCAGGCACTCGTTGTCCGCCTGGGGCATCCGCCCGGCGGCCAGGGCCGGCTGGTGCAGGCCGGCGGTGAGGGAGTGGGCCCGGAGCACCACCTCCCGGCCGGGCTCCACCTCCGTGAGGAAGTCGGCGTACACCGCCCCCCGGGCCGCCGCCACCCCGTCCAGGGCGGCGAAGTTGTCCACGTCCTCCTGGGTGAAGCCCAGGGTGGAGAGCAGCCGGAAGTCGTGGAGGCTGTGCTCCGACAGGTAGTCAAGCCCCGTGGCCATCATGGCCGGCTGGCAGGTGCGCAGCCCCGCGAAGAAGCCTACGCCCAGCCCCACGATGGCCAGAATGGCCAGATAGCGCCCCAGGCTCTGCCGGATCTCCCGCAGGGCGGAGCGCAGAAGCGTCCTTACCATTCGATCTCCTCCACCGGCACGGGCCGGTCGTTGATCTCTACGCCGGTGACCGTGCCGTTTTTCACCTGGATCACCCGGTCGGCCATGGCGGTGAGGGCGCTGTTGTGGGTGATGATGATGACCGTCATACCCTTTTTCCGGCTCATAATCTGGAGAAGCTTCAAAATGGCCTTGCCGGTGCTGTAGTCCAGCGCCCCGGTGGGCTCGTCGCACAGGAGGAGCTTCGGATTTTTCGCCAGCGCCCTGGCGATGGCCACCCGCTGCTGCTCCCCGCCGGAGAGCTGGGCGGGGAAGTTCCCCAGCCGCTCGCTCAGCCCCACGGAGCGCAGCACCTCGGCGGCGTCCAGGGGGTCTTTACAGATCTGGGCGGCCAGCTCCACGTTCTCCAGGGCCGTCAGGTTGGGCACCAGGTTGTAGAACTGAAAGACGAAGCCGATGTCATGGCGGCGGTAGGCCGTCAGCTGCCGGGGGCTGTAGGCGGAGATCTCCTCATCCCCCAGAAAGACCCGCCCCTCCGTGAGGGTGTCCATCCCCCCCAGGATGTTGAGCAGCGTGGTCTTCCCCGCGCCGCTGGGTCCCACGATGACGCACAGCTCCCCCTTGTTGACGATAAAGCTGGCGTCCCGCAGGGCCTCAATCTCCACCTCGCCCATGCGGTATACCTTTTTGACCTGGTCAAACCAGACAAACGCACCCATTTTTCTCACCTCATATGTACAGCCGCCTCCGGCGGCGTAATAAACGGCTTTATTATAACATATAAACGCCCGCAGTGGTGAAATTTTCGTGAAACTTCCCGGCAAAATTTTGGATGCTTCTCAAAAAAGCCGCCCGCGCCTCCCTTTTCCGGAGGAGCGGGCGGCTTCCGCCGCCGTCAGGCGCCGATGGTGGCAACCAGCACGGCCTTGATGGAGTGCATCCGGTTCTCCGCCTCGTCGAAGACCACGGAGTGGGGGCCCCGGAAGACCTCGTCGGTGACCTCCCGGATGTCCACGCCCTTGGCCTGCCACTCCTTGGCCAGCTTGGTCTCGAAGTCGTGGAAGGAGGGCAGGCAGTGGAGATAGAGCACATGCTTGTTGTTGGTGCGTCTGAGGGTCTCCTCCGTCACCCGGAAGGGGGTGAGCAGCCGGGCCCTCTCGGGGATGAGGTCCTCCTCCCCCATGGAGGCCCAGATGTCGCCGTAGATGACGTCCGCGCCGGTGAGCGTCCCCTCGTCGTTGGTGATCTCGATGACGGCCCCGGTCTCCTTGGCCACCGCGTCCACCCGGCGCATGACCTCCTGGTCCACGCCGTCCACCAGCTCCTTGGGGCCCAGGCCCACAAAGTGCATGCCCATCTTGGCGCAGCCGTACATCCAGGCGTAGCACATGTTGTTGCGCACGTCGCCGGGGAAGACCACCTTGACCTCCCGGAGGGGCTTGGCGCAGTGCTCCTCGATGGTCATCATGTCCGCCAGGATCTGGGTGGGATGGTCCGCGTCGGTCAGACCGTTCCACACCGGCACGCTGGAAAACCGGGCCAGGTCCTCCACCACCTTCTGGTCGAAGCCCCGGTACTCGATGCCGTCGAAGAACCGGCCCAGGACCTTGGCGGTGTCCTCCATGCTCTCCTTCTTGCCCATCTGGCTGCTGCCGGCGTCCAGGTAGGTGACGTGGGCCCCCTCCTGGGTGGCGGCCACCTCGAAGGAGCACCGGGTCCGGGTGGAGGTCTTCTCAAAGAGGAGGACGATGTGCTTGCCCTTGAGGATGGGGTCGCAGACGCCGGCACGGCGCTTGCTCTTCAAATCGCGTCCCAGGTCCAGCAGGTAGCGGATCTCCTGGGGGGTCAGGTCCATGAGGGTGAGAAAGCTTTTTCCTTTCAGATTAACTGCCATGGTCGTTTCTCCGTTTCTTAATCAAAATATTTCCGCGCCTGCCTGGGGCGCGGCGCTCAGACGTCCTCCCGGACAAAGGGCATCGACATGCACCTGGGCCCGCCGCGCCCCCGGCTGAGCTCGCTGCAGGGGATGGTGTGAACCGTAATCCCGTGGTCCTCCAGAATCCGGTTGGTGACGTAGTTCCGCTCGTAGACCACCACCTCGCCGGGGGCAATGGCCAGGGTGTTGCTGCCGTCGCTCCACTGCTCCCGGGCGGCGTCGATGGGGCTGTCGGAGCCGCATTTGATGAGGGTGGCGCTGTCCAGCTCCAGGTGCTTTTTCAGAATGTCCTCCAGGCGGCCCTGCTCCTCCCTGATGGACACCCGGCCGTCCGTCAGCTCCATGACGAAGACGGTGATCTCGCTGAGGATGTTGGGGTGGACGGTGAATTTGTCCCGGTCCACCATGGTGAAGACCGTGTCCAAGTGCATGAAGCTGCGGGTCTTGGGGATGTTGAAGGCCAGAATCTTCTTGAAGGTCTCGCTGATGGACAGGACCGTATGGGCGAACTTGTCGATGCTGTCCTCCTCCGTGCGCTGGGAGATGCCCACCGCGATGACCTGGGGGGAGAGAATGAGGATGTCCCCGCCCTCCAGGGAGGAGCTCTCCCCGCGGTCGTACCACTTGGGCGCGTCCTTGTAGAGGGGGTGGTATTGGAAGATAAACTTGCCGAAGAGGGTCTCCCGGTTCCGGGTCACCGTGTGCATCCGGTGGAGGGACACGCCGGTGCCGATGGTGGCGAAGGGATCACGGGTAAAATACAGGTTGGGCATGGGGTCGATGAGGAAGGGGTAATCGTCGGACCGGAAGCTCAGGTAGTCGGCCAGCTTCCCCGTTTCAAAGCCCCGGATGTCGCTCTTGCGGACCCCGGCCATCATGGTCTCCACCAGCCGGTGGTCGTCCATGCCGGCAAAATAGTCCTGCAAAATCTCCCGGACACGGTGCTTGTCCACACCGGATTCGTCCAGGAACTGCTCCACCAGCTCCCGGCGGACCTCCGGGACCAGGATGGTCTCCTCCACCAGGTCCTGGAGGTAGACCACCTCCGCCCCGTTCTCCCGCAGGCAGTCGGCAAAGGCGTCGTGCTCCGCCTGGGCCACCCGCAGGTAGGGGATGTCGTCAAAGAGCAGGCGCTCCAGGTACTCCGGCATCAGGTTCTCCAGCTCCCGGCCGGGGCGGTGGAGCATCACCTTCCGCAGCCGGCCGATTTCGCTGGTGTTGTGCAGGCCGGTCTTCAGGCGCGTTGTAACGGGCATGTGCATCACTCCTTTTCTGCCTGTAGGATGACCGGAGGACGGTGGTTTCATACCGAGGAAAATTACCATATATTGAGAAGCGGAGGCCGCCTTCTTCTCGAAACCGGCCTCCGCTTTTCAATACATTTACGCCTGTCCCCCGTCTCTTTTCCCCAGCGTCCGCTCCGCCACCGCCGCGCGGTACCCCGGTCCCTTCCCCGGGGGCAGGGCGGTGAAGACCTCCCGCAGGTTCCCGGCGGTGGGCTCCATCCCCATATGCCGGTAGTAGGCGGGGTTCCCCCGGCAGAGCTTCAGGATGGCGGGGATGTCCGCCTCCGTGAAGGGCCGCGTCTGCCAGCCGGGGGCGATATGCTCGACACACAGCTCCATCGCTCGCTCCTGTCTGTATTTTTTCGGCGCAGAATTACACGTTGTCAACGGCGCAGCGCCATGACGTAGATCTGACAGGGGTTCCACTCGTCCCACAGGGTGGGGAACACCTCGAACTCCTGAAAGCCCAGGCTGAGATAAAAGCGGTTGGTGTCGTCGTACTCCTTGTACCGCCCCATCTGCACCGTTTTCACCTGCATAAAGGCGTAGTCCCTCTCAGCCGTCCAGGCCCTTGCCGCCGCGAACAGCCTTGTGCCCAGGCCCCTGCGGTGCCAGTCCTGCAAAACGCCCATAACGCACAGCTCCACCGTGGCCCTCCCGGTCTCCTTGAGGCACAGGAAGCCCACGGGCTTCTCCCCGTCGAAGGCGGCGAAAAAGGGCTGGACGGCGCTGCTGCGGATATAGTCCTCCCTGGGCTCCGGGTTGCCGAACCACGCGGGGAGAGCCTCCAGGACCAGCCGGGCGATGACCTGCTTCTCCTGGCCGTCATATACCTCGCGGATCTGGCATGTTTTGACAGATGCATCCATAATTCTCTCCAATCTGTATGATTCTATCGAATCAATACCGTTTGTTATAGACCTTCTTCACGTCCTCCCGGCCCCGCCACATGATGAGGTGGCAGAGGACCACCCCGGACAGGCTGGCCAGGACCACGCACAGACGGTAGTCCAGCACCTCCCCCAGGGCCCCCATGCCCACGGTGAACAGGGCGGAGAAGAGGGCAAAGAGGGCGTTGAAGACGGCGTTGACCTTGGCCCGCATGTGGTCGGGGAGGTAGTTCTGCACGCTGCTCTCCCGCATGGTGGCGCTGTTGACGCCCAGAAAGCCGCACACCCCCCGGTTCACCAGCATCAGCGGAAAGCCCAGCCACAGCAGGGCCGCGTCCATCAGGTGGTAGGCGATGTAGACCATGTAGGCGAAGGAGAAGCGCCGCTGGGGCGGGATCTCCCATTTGTAGTGGACCAGCCCGCCGATGGTCCGGCCGATGAACTGGGCGGTGGTGAACAGGGCGTACATGGTGATGTCCATCCCCGGCGTGGTGCGAAACCAGGCGCGGATGAGGGGGTCCGTGCCCTCGCTGATGCCCTGGGTGATGGGCATGTAGCTGTAGATGCGCAGCAGGCCCTTCTCCCTCTTCAGGTAGGCGAAGCCCTCCCGGAAGTCCCGGACCCAGGCCTGGAGGCGGAAGCCCTCCCCGGCCCGGGTGCGCTCCTCCACCCGGATGCGGGTCTCCAGGGTGGCCGCCAGGAGGAGGAGCACCCCCTCCCCCAGGCAGATAGGGGCCAGGCCCCAGCGGGTGTAGAGGATGCTGGCCGCGGGGGTCATGACCATGATCACCGTGGGGTAGATCATGCCGGAGATGGCGTACCCCTTCTGGGCGAAGCCCTCGGGGATGAGGTTGGGGTAGAGGCTCCCGTAGGCCAGGCTGTAGACAGAGCCGATGCTGCTGGCCAGGAAGGAGAAGAGGAGGTACAGGGGGAGGTGGAACTCGTTGGAGAGGAGGTACCAGCCGAAGAGCAGGTAGATGACCCCCGACAGGTAGTCCAGCCCGAAGATCACCGGCCTGCGCCGGAAGTTGTCCAGGCAGGGGGAGACCAGGATGGGCAGCACGATCTGGGGCAGGGTGGAGACCGCCGTGAACAGGGCGGAGAGCAGGGTGCTGCCGGTGGCGTCGAAGACCACGAAGCCCAGGGCGAAGCTCATGGCCACCCCGCCGATGGCGCTGATGACGGTGCCCAGGGTGATGATGGTGAAGTTTTTCGTCCAGAGAGTGGGGCTTTTCATGGCGGCGGACCTCCTTGTGGGATGGCTATATCATACCACGGGAGCTCAGCAGATGAAAAGACGGCGTTTGTGAGAAAATTTTCTTCTAGTTAGGCCTTAAAGTCCAATTTTCCGCCCCTGCTCGGAAAACTCCGCCAGCAGGCGGTAGGCGTCCCGGTAGCGACGCTCCGCCTCCAGGACCTCCAGCATGTAGGGCAGGTGGAACCGGGCGTTGCCCATGGTCTGCTCCCGGCGGATGCGGGCAAAGAGATCCGCCGCCATGGGGGCGTAGATCCCGTCCCGGAGGTAGCCGGGGTGCAGCAGCCGGTACTCCACCAGGCCCAGCATATCCTCCATCAAGGGCGCGGCGCTGGAGCAGCAGGGAGCGGCCCGGCCCCGGGCCACCGCCTCCAGGGCCTCCTCCCGCCGGCCCGTCTTCTCCAGGGCGATGGCCAGCTTGTGGAAGTAGAGGGCGTCGTCCCGCTCCAGCCCTTCCAGCATGGCCAGGCCCTTCTCTGCCATCCCCCACTCCAGGTAGGAGGTGGCCTCGTTGTAGTCGATGTCGGACAGGAGGGCCCCCTGGTCCCCCAGGGCCTGCCCCAGCTTGCGGGCCGCCCGGTAGTGCTCCTCCATCAGCTCCAGCCAGCCCGTGTCGCAGCAGCAGTTGCCCAGGTAGACCTTGGCAATCAGCATCAGGTGGGCCCGGCCCTCCTGGGCCGCCAGCAGGTAGGCCCGGCCCAGGAGCTCGGCGCTCTCCATGTTCCGCCCCTCCCAGTAGCGCCTGACCCCCACCTGGCAGGTGAAGAACCCGCAGGGGTTCAGGCGCAGCAGCTCCTCCCCCGCCCGGTCGTTTCCCCCCAGGAGGGAGAGGAGCAGGTGGAGCTCGTACTGCCGCCCGGTCATGCAGGAGACGAATTCCCCCAGAGCGGCGTCCGGCGTCCGCCAGAGGAGGAGGCCCTCCAGCAGCAGCACGTCCAGCATATAGGGGGAGGCCAGCAGCTGCTCCCGCTCCTCCTTCAGCTCCGCCAGGCGGCCCTCCACGGGGGCGCTGTCCACCAGGCTCAGCCCGTCGTACACGTCCTCATAGAGCCGGTCGATGAGCGCCCCCGCCCGGGCCAGAAAGTCCGGGTCCGTCTCGTACCGGACGCCCAGCCGCTCCAGCAGGGGCAGGAGGATGTCCTCCCCCGCCTGGACCTTGCCCTGCTCGATCTTGCTCAGGTAACTGACTGCGCAGATGCCGCTGCACAGCCCCTCCTGGCTCCAGTTCTGACGTATGCGCTGGCGGCGGATCAGCGCGCCAGGAAACAGGGACATCGCATCAGCTCCTTTCCACTATTATGGGGACAGTATAGCGGCGGCGCGGCGGCCGTGTCAAGGACTGTTTCCCGGAGGAGGGACGCGGGGAGCGCCGGGGCCCGCCTCCGGCGTCCGGCGCAGAAAAAACTTTACGCCTCTAACGAAATGTGCTATACTACAGGGGAGATCATTTGAAAAGGAGGGCTCGTGATGGAACATCTGGTCATTACCATCGGACGGCAGTGCGGCAGCGGGGGACACACCATCGGCAAGCTGCTGGCCCAGCGCCTGGGTCTGGCCTTCTACGACAAGAAAATCGTGGAGATGGTGGCCGCCAAGACCAAGCTGTCCCCGGACTTCATCCGTACCCACGGGGAGTACTTCCACGGCGGCTCTATTGGGCACATCATCGGCTACGGCACCCGGTTCAATGGATCGGACAAAACCGGCAGCGCCCTGACCGACCAGCTCCACCAGGCCCAGTCCGAGATCGTGCTGGAGGTGGCCCGGCAGGGCCCCTGCGTCATCGTGGGCCGGTGCGCGGACTACGTGCTGGCGGGCAGGGCGCCTACTCTGGATGTGTTCATCCACTCGGAGATGCCCTATAAAGTCCAGCGCAGCGTGGAGGAGCACGGCATGGACCGGGACCGGGCCGCCGCCATTCTCACCCGCCGGGACAAGGCCCGGGCCCACCATTACCGCTTCTACACCGACCAGCGCTGGGGGGACGCCCGCAACTACGACCTGTGCCTGGACAGCGGCGCGCTGGGCGTGGAGAACTGCGTGGCGGTGATCGCCGGGCTCTATGAGCGCTTCAACCGGCAGACGGCGGCCGCCATGGGGTGAGGCGGGACGCCCGGACGGGTTCTCAGACACATGGTTTATAAGCGCCGGCGCAGAAGGCAGGGGAATCATTCCCCTGCCTTCGCTCTTTTCCGACCGCCGGCGCGCGGCAAATCCCGCAGCGGGACGGGGCGCTTTTCGCATAGGACAACGCCTCTGCCGATACACTAAAGCAGACAGAGCCGCCGCTGCGGGCGGCGGGAAAGGAGCGGTAGTATGAAAAAGCGTTTGATTCCCCTGCTGGGCGCGCTGCTGATTCTGACGGCGGGCTGCGGCGGCGGGGCGCGGGACGCGGTAAGCACCGACGGCTCCACCTCCATGGCGGTGGTGATGGCCGCCCTGGGGGAGGCCTACCGGGAGAAGCACCCCGGCGTTGTCGTCAACTACTCCGGCACCGGCTCCGGCGCGGGGGTGGAGGCGGTGCTGGCAGGGACCTGCGACATCGGCCTGTCCAGCCGGGAGCTGACGGAGGCGGAGCGGGCGGCGGGAGCGGCGGGCCATCTGGCGGCCCTGGACGGCGTGGCGGTGGTGGTCCACCCCGACAACCCCATCCGGGAGCTGACCCTCCCCCAGCTCACCGCCGTCTTCACCGGGCTGATCACCCAGTGGAGCCAGCTGGGCGGGCCCGCCGCCCCCATCGCCGTCTACGGCCGGGAGGCAGGCAGCGGCACCCGCAGCGCCTTTGAGGCGGCGGTGAGCGGCGGGGGACGGTGCGTCTACACCAACGAATACGGCTCCGCCGGGGACGTGGCCGGCGGCGTGGCCGCCAACCCCAACGCCATCGGCTACCTGTCCCTGGCCGCCGTGGACGGCTCTGTGGTCCCGCTGTCCCTGGGGGGCGCGGCCTGCACTCTGGAGAACCTTCAGGCGGGCCTCTATCCCATCTGGCGGCCCTTCCTGCTGGTGACCGGGCCGGAGGGGCCCCGCTCCGCCGCCGCAGGGGCCTTTCTGGACTACGCCCTCAGCCCCGCCGCTGCCGGCCCCATCGCCAGGGCCGGCGCGGCCCCGGCGGCCCCATGACCCGGCGGTGGGCGGAGCGGGTCATGGGCCTGCTCTTTCTCCTGTGCGGCCTGACGGCTGTAGCGCTGCTGGCCCTCATCGCCGCGTATCTGTTTCTCTCCGGCCTGCCCGCCATCCGGGAGCTGGGGCTGGGCCCCTTCCTCCTGGGGCGGACCTGGGACCCCGACACCCTCCAGTTCGGCATACTGCCCCTGCTGCTGGCCTCCCTGTGGGCCACCGCCGGGGCGGTGGTGCTGGGGGTGCCCACCGGCTTTTTCACCGCCCTGCTTCTGGCCAAGGCGGCCCCGCCCCGGCTGGCGGGGCTCGTCCGCGGCGCGGTGGACCTGCTGGCGGGCATGCCGTCGGTGGTGGTGGGGCTGGTGGGCATGACGGTGCTGGTGCCCCTGCTCCGGGAGCGGCTGTCCCTGCCGGCGGGGGACACCCTGCTGGCGGCCATTCTGGTGCTGGCGGTGATGCTGCTGCCGCCGGTGATCGCGGTGTCCCAGGACGCCCTGGCGGCGGTGCCCGCCGCCTATGAGGAGGCCAGCCTGGCCCTGGGGGCCACCCCGGAGGAGACCTGGCTCCGCGTCACCGCCCCCGCCGCCAGAAGCGGCCTGGCCGCCGCTGCGGCCCTGGGGGTGGGCCGGGCCCTGGGGGAGGCCACGGCGGTGCTGATGGTGGCGGGGAACGTGGCCAACATGCCCTCCCTCCTCTCCAGCGTCCGCCTGCTCACCACCGGCATTGCCATCGAGATGAACTACGCCGCCCCCGGCTCCCTCCACCGGCAGGCCCTGTTCTCCATCGCGCTGGTGCTGTTCGTGCTGGTGGCCCTGGTGAACATCCTGCTCACCCTGGCCCTCCGGCGGGGAAGGGGGGCCAGATGATGTCCCTGGGCCGGCGGATCTATAGCGGGGCCGTCCGGCTTATGCTGTGGGCGAGCGCCTCCACCGTGTGCGCGCTGCTGCTGTGGCTGAGCGGCTGCGTCCTCTTCCGGGGTGTCCCCGGCCTGAGCCTGGAGCTGCTCACCAGTCAGGAGAGCGTCCTGCACGGGACCGTAGGGATCCTGCCCGCCGCGGTGAACACCCTCTTCGTCATCGCGGTCACCCTGGCGCTGGTCCTGCCCCTGGGGGTGGGGGCGGCGGTCTATCTCAGCGAATACGCCCCCAGCCGCCGGCTGGCCGGGGCCATCACCTTCGCCGCCGACGCCCTGGCGGGCCTGCCCTCCATCCTCTACGCCATGGCGGGGGTGATCCTCTTCTGCTCGGCGCTGGGGCTGCAGAAAACCCTTCTGGCCGGGGCGCTGACCCTGGCGGTGATGAACCTGCCCACCGTCATCCGCTCCACCCAGGAGAGTCTGCGGGCGGTGCCCCGGTCCTGCCGGGAGGGAGCCCTGGGCCTGGGCTCCGGGCGCTGGCACATGGTCCGCACCCTGGTGCTGCCCGCCTCGGCGGGGGGCATCGCCACCGGCTGCATGCTGGCGGTGGGCCGGGTGGCGGGGGAGAGCGCGGTGCTCCTCTATACAGCCGGGTTGTCCACCGCCATGCAGGACTTCACCAGCCTGCGGGGCATGGCCGGGGCCTCCGGCGCCACGCTGACCACGGTCCTGTACCTCTACGCCAAGGAGCGGGCGGACTTTGCCGCCGCCTTCTCCGTGGCCACCGTCCTGCTGGCGCTGCAGCTGGCCATCCACCTGGGGACGGCCCTGGCGGGCCGGCGGCGGAGGAGGTGAGGGCCGTGGAGCGGATTGTCATCGCCGCCCGGCAGCTGGAGGTCTCCTACAGCGGAACCCAGGCCCTGCGGGGCGTCAGCCTGGACATCCCCGCCCGGCAGGTCACCGCCCTCATCGGCCCCTCCGGGTGCGGCAAGTCCACCTTCCTGCGCTCCATCAACCGGATGAACGACCTGACGGAGGGGGTCAGGGTGCGGGGGAGCCTCACCTTTCACAGCCGGGAGATCTACGGACCGGACTGGGATGTGACGGACCTGCGCCGCCGCGTCGGCATGGTCTTCCAGCGGCCCAACCCCTTCCCCATGTCCGTCTATGACAACGTGGCCTACGGCCCCCGCATCCACGGCGTGCGGGGCCGGGGGCGGCTGGAGGGGATCGTGGAGGCCTCCCTGCGGGCTGCGGGGCTGTGGGAGGAGGTGAGAGACCGGCTGAAAAAGAGCGCCCTGGACCTCTCCGGCGGCCAGCAGCAGCGGCTGTGCATCGCCCGCGCCCTGGCGGTGGAGCCGGAGGTCCTGCTCATGGACGAGGTCACCAGCGCCCTGGACCCCGTCTCCACCGCCAGGGTGGAGGAGCTGATCTGCGATCTGCGGGAGCGCTGCACCATCGTGCTGGTGACCCACAGCCTCCCCCAGGCCCGGCGGGCGGCGGACCGGACCGCCTTCTTCCTCTCCGGGGAGCTGGTGGAGCAGGGGGAGACCGCCCGGCTGTTCACCCTGCCCCGGGATCCCCGCACCCGGGACTACGTGGCCGGACGGTTTGGATGAGGGGGCTCCAGCGGCAATTTTCCCCCCCGTTTTGCAAAAATCTCTTGACTGTAAACCCGCTTTATACCTTATAATGTCCTCAGAAAACCTCTGGGGAGGCCCAGGGGAGGAGGGCGAGAGATGAACATACGGGAACTGGAGGAGCGCCTGGGCATCCCCCGTGCCAACGTGCGCTACTACGAGAAGGAGGGGCTGATCCACCCGGCAAGGGGGAGCAACAACTACCGGGTCTACACCGAGGAGGATGCGGCGGCACTGGAGAAAATCCAGCTGCTGCGCCGGCTGGACATGCCCATCGGCGCCATCCGGGCGGTGCAGGCGGGGGAGGTGACCCTGGCCCAGGCCCTTGAGCGGCAGAGCCAGCTTCTGGCCCACGACGCGGCCAAGCTGGCCCGGGCACAGCAGGTGTGCCGCGCCCTGCTGGAGGAGGGGGTGACCTACGCCGCCCTGGAGCCGGCCCGGTACCGGGAGGGGCCGCTGCTCACCGGCCGGGCAGAGCCGGCGGAGCGGCGGCGCCCCCCGGTGGAGGGGGCGGAGTGGGCCTTCAGCCCCTGGCAGCGGTTCTGGGCCAGGAGACTGGACCGCGCCCTGGCCTCCTCCGCCGCCACCGTCCTGCTATCCCTCATCGGCTTCGGGGCGGGGCAGGTCCCCTCGCTGCCCTACCAAATCGTCACCACGGCCTGCACATGGCTGGTAATCTTCGCCGTGGAGCCCCTGTTGCTGCACGTCTGGGGCGCCACGCCGGGGAAGCGGCTGCTGGGGCTGGAGCTTCGGGACGGGCAGGGGAAAAAGCTGAGCATCGCCCAGGGTACGCGCCGGGTGTGGGAGGTTTTGTGGGTGGGCTGTGGCTTTGCGATTCCCTTCTACGGCCTCTACCGCCAGTACAGGTGCTACCGGGCCTGCCGTGAGGGGGAGGCGCTGTCCTACGACGGGGAGCCGGGATACCTCTACTACAGCACCGTCCCCGCGTGGGGACTGCGGGCCTTTGCGGCGGAGGCCGTTGCCGTCGCGCTGATCCCCCTGACGGTCTGGGTCAACTGCCAAACGGTACTGCCCCCCCACCGGGGGGAGGCGGTCACCCCGGCGGAGTTCTACGAGAACGTCAACGCCCTGGCGGACAAGCTGGGTTACAGCCTGTGGCTGGACGAGGAGGGCTGGGCCCTGTCCGGAGAGACCGCCGCCATCCTCAATGGCGGCGCATTCGAGAGCCGCTACTACGGCCAGCGCTACGGCGACGGGCCGGTGTACACGGTAGAGACCGACAGCGGCGGCTTCGTCACCGCTGTTCTGTGCCGCCGGGAGGGACACTTCCCCGGCGACGACAGGGCCTATTACCCCCTGCCCCTGAACGAGGCCCGGCTGGCGGCGGGGGCCCTGGCGGGCGGTCAGGTCAGCGGCTGGCGGCTGCTCACCGGGTGGCTGGGGGAGGAACCCTGGAAGGAGGACTCCGGGGCCTGGACCGGCCAGGGATACCGCCGGGACGGCCTGGAACTGACCATTGAGCTGGAGCAGGAGGGGTTCCTGAGCACGGGCGACTGCCTGCTGCCCTGGGACGAGTATGAGAGCGGGTGGTTCCGCTGCGAGATCCGGCTGGAGCGGGAGCGCTGACGGGCAAATTTGCATTTGTAACAGAAAAGTAATAGAAAAAAGCCGCTTTTCAACGGAAGGAGCCGGTTTGAAAAATTGACGAACCGGGCATCATCTGGTATAATGTTCCCAATCCCAACGAGAAGCGAGGTTCCTGTCATGAAAAAACGATTGTTGACGCTGACGCTGGCGCTGGCCATGTGCCTGACGCTGGTTCTCCCCGCCGCCGCCGAGAGCGGCCCGGATTACAGCGATATTCCCGAGGACCACTGGTCTGCCGGCAGCGTGGAGCGGGCCACGGAGCTGGGCCTGTTCCAAGGCATGGGCGAGGGGCGCTTCGGCCGGGGCGAGCCCATCAGCCGCGCCGCCTTCGTCACCGCCCTGGTGCGCCTGTTCGACTGGGAGGAGGTCAGCCCCGCGCGGCCCTCCTTCTCCGACGTCACCCCCGACCGCTGGTTCTACGGCGCCGTGGAGACCGCCCTGGCCCACGACGCCCTGGCCACCGCCGAGCACGCCTTCCGCCCCACCGACAACATCACCCGTGAGGAGATGGCCTCTATGCTGGTACGTGGGCTGGGCTACACCTCCCTGGCCGCCGCCGTCAGCGACTACGACTCCCCCTTTGACGACATCTCCACCAACCGGGGCTTTATCGTGATCGCCTACGACTTGGGGATCGTGGACGGCGTGGACGAGGAGCGCTTCAACCCCGGCGGCAGCGCCACGCGGGAGCAGGCCGCCGCCATGCTGGTGCGGGTCTACGACCTGCTCAACGAGGAAATGGAGGAGCTGTCGGAGTTGGGCAGCTACCGCCTGGTGGCCGTGACCACCCCGGAGGCCCAGGAGGGCGATGAGCTCCCCACCACGCCTCTGGAGCCCCTCACGGATCTGTACGACGCCCTTCTGCGCCTAAAAAACAGCGACGCGGACATGAGCCGGGTGGCGCTGCACCTGGTGGCGGGCGGCGTGCGCACGGTGACCGGCGACGGCAGCCTTCTGGGCAGCGAGCCCCTCACCGCCGGGCAGGTGGAGGATGTCCTGGAGCACCCGGACGTCAACGTCTACTACAATGACCGCTACCAGAGCGCCTACTGCACCTACCAGCCCAACCCCTATCAGGAGGCCGTGGTGTGGTACCAGAGCGAGGAGAGCATGGCCGCCAAGCTGCAGCTGGCGCAGCTGTTCGGGGTCAACTGCTATATTTTGGAGTGAGTCCGCGCAAATGAAAAAGAGGGACCGCCGGAGGTGCCGGCGGTCCTTCTTTTTACGTCTCTTTTTTGTCCGCATATGGATGCGCGGACGGGATACCTTATTATATATGCGCCGCGTCCGCGTCAAAATTTCTGCAAGAAATTACCGCAGTCCGCCGTCGCATATTCCAGGTCGGTCTGCAAATGCTATGGTTGCGACAAGGGCGGAGACATCCGTCCACAGCACGGCGCAAGACGGAAAAGAACCTGAGCGGTCTCCGCCCGATTCTTCTCCATCTGCGCGGGGTGCCCTGTCGCAAAAATGGAGAAGGAGAAAAGGATCATGTCTAAGAAGAACAACCGCATCAACGTCCCCGAGGCCCGCGAGGCTATGGACAAGTTCAAGATGGAGGCCGCCAACGAGGTTGGCGTATCTGTACCATCTTAAAAAGCCGGGGCGAACGGCGATGAACGATGACAAAAGATTACATATTTAGGTGAATCGGCCCACAAAATCCGCCGCATCACGAGAGATCGTGATACGGCGGATTTTTCATTGCAAGCCGATATGGCGTTTGGTCCCCGGGCGCTCTTATTTGGGCGTTTTCCGCCCCTGACCGGTTTTCGCGCCGTGGACGCCGGGGGCGAAAGGGCCCCCACGCGCTTTTTGCCCGCGTTATTTTACCCCGAAGTGCCAGAACAGAATTTTCTCCGCCTCGGCATTCCACAGCCCGTCATGGGCCTCGCAGCTGTCGGCCAGTCTGGCAAACAGCGGGTCGGTCCGCCCCTTCTCCCGGAAGTCCTCAATGGCGGTGAGGGGCATGTCGAACTGGGTATAGGTCAGCTTCTTCCCGCCGGGAATCTGGGGCAGGCGCGCGGTGGTCTCCGCGATGGCGTCAATGCCGCCGATGTGGGTGACCATCACGCCGGACGAATTCCCCCCTGGGCGGCCAGGCGGATGGCCTCCTTCAGATCCTCCGTGTTGCCGCCGGTGGTACCCATGATATGGGTAGAGGTATAGTGGCAGTTGTAGAGATTGATCTCCGCGGAGAACCGGCTGTCCGCAGGGCCGGCAAAGATATTCAGGCGCCCGTCAGCGCCCAGCAGCCGGTCCGCCGTCTCCGCCAGAGGGCGGAGGGGTGCGTAGACGAAGACGTCGTCATACCCCCTGCCGCCGGTCAGCTCCATAAGGGCGGCGAACTGGTCCGCGCACTCCTGGGGGTTGACATAGACCAGCCTGATGCCGTGCCGTGCGGCCATCTCCTCGGAAATGAGCCGGCGGCCCCGCCGCAGAACTGGAGGAGTATCCGGGGGAATCCAGCCGCCCCTGGTAGTTCAGGGCCGGCTGCTGGGCGAACTTCTCGCCGGCCTTGAACTCATTCTGCCACTTCCTGCCCACCTCCACAATGTCCCCGGCGAACTTGTGGCCCTGGAAGTCCCCAAGGCGGACCACATAGTCCAGGGCTGGGTTGCATGTAACGGTATAGACCACGGCATCATACCTCCTCAACGCTGGTGTAATCTCGATACCGCTGGTCCGGCAGGCGGTCGGTGATGACGCAGGCGTCCTCCAGGGGGAACATCACCGCCGCCGTGACCGTGCCGAACTTGCCGGCGTCCGCCAGCACATAGACCTCCCGGGCCCGCCGGGCCGCCATGGCCTTCACCGCCACCTCCTCCGGGTCCGGCGTGGTGAAGCCCTGGCTGGCGGCGACCCCGTTTACCCCCAGAAAGGCCTTCGTGAAGTGGTAGCGCCCCAGGGAGAGCAGGGCCTCCGTGCCCACCACCGCCACCGTGCCGGACTTGAGCATACGCCTCCCCGCCTTCCTTCGATCAATTTTGATTGTATTTACATACAACCACTTTCAATCATTATCAATCTCTTCCGGCCAAAAAAATTGCACAAATAATCGACCGTCAATTTGTGCAGAACCGCAAAACCAGCGCACGGCGGCAGAAAAAGGGCGAAGGCGGGACACGCTCCACGCCTTCGCCCTTCCTTTTTCTCACTCAGCTTCCCCGTCCTCCTGCCCTGCCAGCAGCGCATCCACCCGCGGCGCGTAAAACGCCTGGGCCGTGATGCTCAGCAGCACCGGCAGGCCGGTCACCACGCACAGGGGAAACACCACCGGGTACCAGAGCAGCAGCCCCGCCAGCAGGGCCAGCCACAGCCCGCCGGCCAGCAGGGTCCGCCCGCCGGCGGCGAACAGCAGAAGCAGGCTGTTGACCAGCACCGCCCGCAGCTTCAGCTCCCACCGCACCGCCTGATAGAAAGCGCAGCTCCCGGCGGAGGCCAGCACCAGCGCCCCCAGCCCCAGGCACACCACCAGCCAGACCGGCATGGGCGCGCCGCCCAGCAGGGTGAGGATGGCCGGGGAGAGCAGCAGCGTCCAGAGCCCCGCGCCCAGGACCCCCAGGGCCGCGCCCTGGTGCAGATTCTCCCGTGTCCAGCGCAGGAGGCCCCGGTACAGGTAGCAGGGGCGCCCGAACTGCAGCTCCCAGGCCGCCCGCTGCACCCCCGCCCATACCGGTCCCGCCGCCGCGCCGGCGAGAATCCAGCCCAGCACAAAGACCAGGGCCCCGGTGGAGATGAACCCGTACACGCACAGCACGCCGGGAACCAGGGAGAGCCCCGCCAGCAAACCGGCGCAGACCACAAAGCAGAAATGCCCCGTCACCGCCTGCAGCCAGCGGCCGCCCGGTCCCAGAGGCCTGGCGTCCTCCCTAGGCGGATCCTTCTGAAAATAACCCATTGCAGCGCTCCCCCTTCCGCGTCGCCTGCGCGGCCTGGCCGAAGCCAGGCCGCGCCTGTCTGTCGTTACTTCTTCAGCGCATCAAAGCGCATCAGCACGGCGGCGATCTCCGCCCGGCTGGCTGTGCCCTGGGGCATGAGACGCCCGTCCTCACCCTTCAGGATGTCCGCGCCGATGGCCCAGGCCAGGGCCGCCTCCGCCCAGGAGCTGGCCTCGCCGCTGTCGGAGAAGCCGCTCAGGCCGCCTTGGACCGCAGTGTCCAGGCCCAGGTAAGCCGCCATGCGGTAGAGCATCACGGCCATCTGCTCCCTGGTCACCAGGCCGTCGGGGTCGAACCTGCCGCCGCCCACGCCGGCGACCACGCCGCTGTCCGCAGCCCAGGACACCGCATCGGCAAACCACCGCTCCGCCGTCACGTCGATGAAGCCGGCCGCACCGGAGCCGGCGGGCGTCCCCGCCAGGCGATGGAGCACCGTGGCCATCATGGCCCTGGTCATCCTGCCCTCCGGCTCAAACTGCCCCGGCGCAGTGCCTACCATCAGATTGCGCTCCGTCACAAAGCTGACGGCGGGGGCAAACCACTGGTGTGCCGCCACGTCGGTGTACACGGGGGCCGGCGTCTCCGGCTCGGGCTGTTCGGGCTGCTCAGGCTGGCCGGGCTGCTCAGGCTGAGGCTTCTGCGTCCCGCCGGGCTTCACCGGGGAGACGGGCCGGTAGTCGTCGTCGAAATCGTCGGGCCAATCCGGCCTGTCGGGCATGTCCGGCGTATCCGGTGTATCGGGCGTATCGGGCACGTCCGGCGTATCCGGCGTATCCGGCGTATCGGGCGTATCCGGCGTGTCCGGCTCATCGGGCAGCGGGGGCAGTCCAATCTCCCCCCGGTAGTCCCGGCGCAGGTCGGTGTCGTACTGGGTGACCACCTCGTACTGCCGGGCGTCGTCCATCACGATCAGCACATCGCCGTCCACACCGGCGCTGTAATAGGCAATCCCCAGATCCGGGGCGGCCTCGGCCATCACGCTGCTGCCCACGTCGTCGTTCTCCGTCACCATCACCAGGGGGGACACCGCCTCCAGCCACTCCCAGCTGTTGGAGGTATACAGGCCGTGGTGGTTGGCCTTCATCACGTCCGCCTGCAGCGTATCGCCCAGGCGCTCAATGATCACCTGCTCCTGGCTGATGTAAAGATCGCCGCCGGTGAGATAGGTGGAGCTGCCGTAGGTCATCTTCAGCAGGATCGACACATTGTTGACAAACTCGTCGGCGGTGTTGCCGGAGTTGACCTCCTCCTCTGTGGGCCCCAGCACGTCCACCGTCACGCCGCCGATGGTCCACTGCTGCCCGGCGTGGACCGCCCGGTCCATAGCGACGCCCTTGCTCTCCATAAACTCCGCGATAGCGGACTCGGTCTTCTTGCCGTCAGGGGCGGGATAGCCGGAGTAGTAGTAGGTTCCGATGCTGCCGCCGCTGCCGTAGAGCGCGTTCCCCACCGCCAGGGCGTTGCCCGCGTGGTCGGTGTGGGGGTGGGTCAGCACGAAGTAGTCCAGATCCTTCAGTCCCAGCTCCCGCACCATGCGCAGCACGTTCTCCTCACTGTTGCTCACGCCGGAGTCGATCATCATCGTCTCGCCGTTCGGGAAGACAATGAGGGTGCAGTCGCCGGTCTTGGCGGCCTTGGTGGTCTCGGTCAGATCCGGGGCCAGAATGTACATCCTCCCATCCCCGCCGGCCTCCAGGGCAGCGCGGACAGAGGCGATGATCTGGTCGTGACGGTCCGCCTTGGCGGCGCTGTCCTGAAGGTACGCCGCCAGAATGACGGCGGCCTGGGCCCTGGTCAGGGCGGCGCCGACGGCCGCGCCGTCCAGCCAGGCCTCCGCCCAGGTCAGAGCGGCGGCCGTCTGCTCCTCCGCCGTCTCCCCGGTCAGGGCGTGCCGTCCATTGTACGCGGCGGTCCGCGCCAGCACCAGGCACAGTTCCCCGGCGGTCAGGCTCTCCCCGGCGATACCGGCGGCAAGACCGGCGCGCTTCCCCCAGTCGGCCGCGCCGCTGTAGGGTCCGGGCTCCCCGGCCCGGCGGTAGAGGACCTCCAGCGCCATGTCCAGATCGGCGGCCCCGTCCCCGTTAAAGCGGGAGCCGGTCAGATAGCCGTCCTCCACCAGGTAATCCAGGGCATCCGCGTAGGGCTCGCCGCCGGTCACATCGTCAAATACGGCGCTCGCCTTGGCAGGGGTTCCGGTGCAGTGGAGAGCCGCGTTCAGGAGGTTGGCGTTGCCCTTGCCGGAGTTGGTGAGCCGGACCTGACAGAGCTGGTCCCACTGGCGCTGCGTTCCGGCGTAGTACACGTCCTTGATGGCCGTGTCGTAGTTGAACGCCTTCATGTCCACCGCCTCCAGGGAGGCGGGGAGGTAGACGGCTTTCAGGTTCTTCGCGTCGCTGAAGGCCTTGGCCGCGATGATGCGGACGCCCTCCGGGATATGGATTTCCGTAAGGGCGTAGCAGCCGGTAAAGGTGTAGGTCCCCACCCGCTCCAGAGAGGCCGGCAGGCGCACGTCCGTCAGATTTCTGAAATTCTGGAAGGCGTAGTCGCCCAGGGTGGTCACGCCGCTCTCCACCCGCAGGGTGGTCACCGCGTCCGCGCTGTACCGCCAGGGGGCCTCCTTGGCGCTGCGGTAGTCCGCCATCGGCCCGCTGCCGCTGATGGTGAGGACGGTCTCGTCCTCGCTGAGGGACCAGGCTGCCGCCTCGCCGCAGTCGCCGGAGACGGCCAGCGTCACCGCCGCGTCAAGAAGGGGATCGTTCCCCGCCTGAACTTGCTCCTGGAACGCCTCCCAGGCGGTTTCGTCGCCCACGAAATAAACCTCCTTCAAGCTGCCGAAATCCCGAAAGGCGTTTTCTCCGACCGCGGTCACGCCGGAGCGGAGCACCAGGGTGTGCACCCCGTAGGCCTCCCGGACCCAGCTGGCGCCGGCCGGCACAGCGCCGGTCCCGCTGAGCGTCATCACGCCGTTAATCACGGTGTAGGTCAGCTCGCCGATGACGTTTTTCCCGTAGATGTAGTTCCCGTCCCTGCAGTGGACCAAAATCGTATCGTTTTTCAGATCGTCGGCCCTGCCGGAATCAGCCAGGGCCTTGTACTGATCGATGGTCCCCTTGTAGGTGATCTCCGCCAGATTGGTCTTTGCGAAGGAGCTGCTCCCCAGGGCCGCCAGCGTATTGGGGAAGGTCACCGACTCCAGCTTGGAGCAGCCGTTGAACATGTTCCCTCCCAGGATTTCCAGCGGGGCGGCGGACATGTCAAGAGCCACCAGGGAGGTGCAGTTCATAAAGGTCTTCTGTGCAATTTCCGTCAGGGTGCTGGGGAAGGTTACATCCGTCAGCTTTTTGGCATTGATAAACAACCGGTCGCCCAACTTGGTGATGCCCTCGCCAATCACAACGTTTGTGAGATTCACCTGGAAATCGCTCTCATCGCCCTTTTTATTATACCACGGCGGTATACTGCTTGGGTAGGTGTAAGTTTCTCCGGTACCTTCTAAAGTCAGAGTTTTTGTATCGGGGTCATAGGTCCAGGTGATGTCATCCCCTACATAACCCGTATAGGGATTATTGGGATTGACGGGATCATGATTTTCACCGGGGTCCGGCTCCTCGGCACCGGGGTCGCCGAAGGTATAGTTGCCGTCAGAGCATGTCACCGTGAAGCTGGCACTTGCCGGAACCCCTACATGCTCACTCTCGAATAGTGCCCTGCACTGCTCCATTGTACCAGCAAAGGTGACAGTGCCTTTACCGCTCCATACATCACCACCACAATCAGTAAAAGGTCCTCGATTTTTGCTTCCTGGCGTGAAAGTAACCGAGGCAGGAAGTTTTAACACTTTCAGTTGTGCGTTGCAAAATATCCAGTCCCCCATTTCATAGCCGCCCACATTGCCTGGGTCATTCTCCCACACGAAATTCTGTAATGCTTTATCGTCATAAAATGAGGTGCGCCCTAAGTTCGTCACACTTCCGGGAATCGTAATCGATTCCAGCTGGCTACATCCACGAAACGCATTTTCTCCAATTGATAGCAAGGTATTTGGTAAGGACACATTTTTTAGATTGGTTGTCGCCCGCAACAAATTTTTACCCAATCCTGTTACGCCTGCTTCCACTTTCAGTGTAACTATTTGATCCGCATAATCCAAACCCGGATAATTTTTTGAAGTATAATCAGCTGTATTTCCGCTCCCAGATATAGTCACAGTTTGTGTTTCACTGTCATACGTCCAAGTAACGCTTCCATCCTTATTTTCAGAAATATCTTTACTGCTCACTTCTCTCTGCCCTGTTCCCTCATTCCCGTCCTCAGCCTCCATTCCGGTACTCCCGTTGGGAGTACCGGAGGACGGCCTGCCGTCCTCCGCCGACTCCTGGGGCGTATCCTCCGGATCGTCCAGCGGATCATTTCCCGGCATATCCTCCGGCGCATCCGCCGGCTCCTGGGGCTCCCCGCTCTCCGTCCCCTCTTCCTCCGGCGTCGTCTCCGGCGTCGTCCCCGCCGCGATTTCCTCCGTCTCCTCCGCCGCATCCGCCGCCAGGGCGGCGGGCAGGGCCTGCATCGCCAGCAGCAATGCCAGCAGGGTGCTGACGGTGCGCCGCCAAAATTGCGTTCTGGTTCGTCTCATGGCTGTATCTCCTCCCGTTTCATCTCCGCGCCCGCCCCAAAGCCGCACAGCGGCCCCAGGGCGGGCGCTTTCAGGCGGCCCGCGCCGCCCTCTGTCTCTAGTGTTTCTCCATCTGCTGCTTCAGCTTGGAGAAGGCCGGAATCTCTGACAGCCCGCCCCGGGAGGCGTTCAGCCGGTAGTCCTCCCCCGCCTTCTCGTCCATATAGAGCCGCTGCAGCCGGGCAATCGTCCCCTCATGGCCCGGCTCCCTGGCCAGGTCCCGCAGCTCCTGGGGGTCGTCCTCCATGTCAAACAGCTGCATCTCGCCGGTGTCGTGGTACAGGTTCAGCTTGTACCGCTCCCCCCGGATCATGGTGGCCTGGACCGGGTGGGGGAAGACCCCCAGGTCCATCTGGCTGCAGCCCCGGTACTCGCACACGGCGATCTCCCGGCCCGTCCCCGGCTGGAGGGGCCGGCTCTCCGGCGGGACAGGCTGCTCCAACCCCGCCGCCGCCATGGCGGTGGCGAAGATGTCGTTGAGCTGGACCAGCTCGCCGCTGACCCGGCCCTCCCGCTGTCCGGGGTACTTCACGATCAGGGGCACGTTGGTGCAGCCGTCGTAGAAATAGGCCCCCTTGCCCAGCAGGTTGTGGTCGCAGATCATATCCCCATGATCCGAGGAGTAGATGATCAGCGTGTTGTCATAGATCCCCTCCTCCCGCAGCGCGTCTATGATCTTCCCCAGCTGCTGGTCCAGAAAGGACACCCCGGCGAAGTACCCCCGGCGCAGCTGCTCCGCCTCCTGCGGGGTGAAGCGGCTGCGGGGGTTCCGGCACTGGAGGCGGCGAATCTCCTCCAGGGCCTCCAGCCGGCAGTCCTCCGGCTCCCCCTCCGGGGCCGTCAGAGGCGGGCGGAATTCCTCCCGGAGCAGCGCCTCGCTGCCGGCGGGGTGGTTGTCGTAGGGGCTGTGGGGGTCGAAGTAGCCCACGGACAGGAAGAAGGGCTTCTCCCTGTCCCGCCCCCGGATGAAGGCGGCGGAGCGCTCGCTGACCCAGGTGGAGAAGTGGGTCTCCGGCGGCCGGTTGGTCCACCTTCTCCCCTCCGTCCGGATTTTCTCATAGGTCTCCGGGTGGTTCTCCCGCAGCCACCTGCCGTAAAAGTTCAACGGCTCGTCCGGCAGCACGTTGGGGTCGTGGCTGAGCTCGTAGACGTCGAACCCGTCCCCCGGATTCCGCCGCCGGGTCTCGTAGAGGATGCCGCTGACATGGAGCTTCCCCACCAGCCCCGTCTGGTACCCCGCCTCCCGCAGGTGCCAGGGCAGCAGCCGCTCCGTCTCCGGCAGAATGTCGAAGAGATTGTATACCCCGTGACCGCTCAGCCGCTTGCCGGTGAGAATGCTGGCCCGGCTGGGGGTGCAGACCGGGGCGGTGCAGTAGGCGTGATCGTAGCGGGTCCCCTCCGCCGCCAGGGCGTCCAGACGGGGGGTGCTGACGTACCGGCAGCCATAGGCCCCCAGGGAGTCCCGCCGCTGCTGGTCGGAGAGGACCAGCAGGATGTTGGGCCGCTTGTCCATGGCCTACCCTCTGGTCTTTCCGCCGGCCACGTTGAGGGTGACGCCGTGGATGTAGCTGGCCTTCTCGCTGAGGAGGAAGGCCACCGTACTGGCCACCTCCGTGAGCTTCCCGGAGCGGCCCAGGGGGGTGGTGCTGGTCTTGGCGTAGCCCGCCCGCAGCTCCTCGATGGTGATGCCTCTGGTGTAGGCCAGGGCGGTCTCGTAGCTCAGGGTCCGCAGGCCCGTGGCCTCCAGGATGCCGGGGGCTACGCCCACCACCCGCACGCCCTTTTTGCCCAGCTCCTTGGCCCAGGAGCGGGTCAGGGAGTTGACTGCGTTCTTGCTGGCGGCGTAGACGCTCTGGCCCTCGCTGCCCTCCAGGCCGGACTCGGAGGACATGTTGAGAATCACCCCGGCGCCCTGTTTGACCATCACCCGGCCCGCGGCCTGGGCGCAGAGGTACACCCCCTTCAGGTTCACGCCCATGACCTTGTCCCAGGTGGCCTCGTCCAGCTCGTACTGGTTCCCCTCGTCCACCAGGAGGCGGGGGATGTTGATGCCCGCGTTGTTGACGATGCCGTCGATCCGCCCGAAGGCGGCGAGAACGTCGGAGACCATTTTCTCCACGCTCTCCCGGCTGGTGACGTTGGTCACCAGGTAGAGCATCTGCCCCTCGGCGGCGTTTGCAAATACCGGCGGCTCCGGGTTCATGTCGCACACGGCCACCTTCGCGCCGTCCGCCAGCAGTTCCTCCGCCACCGCGCGGCCGATGCCGGAGGCTCCGCCGGTGACGATGACGACGCGGCCCTCCAGGCCCAGCCAGGATGTATTGTCCATATTACACACTCTCTTTCCCGTCATATTGACGCACTCAGCCCTTGACGGCGCCCACCGTCAGGCCCTTGACGAAGAATTTCTGCCCGCACAGGAACACCACGAACACCGGGATGACCGTCAGACAGCAGGCGGCGGTGATCAGGTTGTACTGAGCGCCCTCCTCGCTGACGAACTGGTTGAGCGCAATGGGCAGGGTCCGCAGCCGCCAGTCGGACAGGAACACCAGGGGATCCAGGTAGCTGTTCCAGCTGTCCAGGAACTGCACCGTGGCCAGGGCGGCCAGGGTGGGCTTCACCGAGGGGATCATAATCTGTCCCCAGATGCGCCACTCCCCCGCGCCGTCGATCATGGCCGACTCCCGCAGGTCGTTGGGCACCCCCAGGAAGGCCTGCCGCATCATAAAGGTGGCGGACACGGCGATGAGCTTGGGGGCGATGATGGAGAAATGGGTGTTGGTCAGCTCCAAAGCGGAGAACATGACGAACCGGGGGATCAGGGTCAGCTGGGAGGGCACCATCATCTGCGCCAGATAGATGAGGAAGAGCACATTGGCCCCCTTGAAGCGCAGCTTGGCGAAGGCGTAGCCCGCCGTAGCGGCAGTGGCCACGCTGACCAGGGTGTTCAGCACAGACACCTTGATGGAGTTCCAGTAGGACAGCAGGAAGTGGTAGTCCTTCTTGTTGGTGTCGATGTGGAGCACCACCTTGTAGTTATCCCAGCTGGGGTTCTGGGGAATCCACTGAATGGGGATGGTCATGACCTCCCGCTCCGCCTTGAAGGAGGAGGAGACCATCCAGATAAAGGGCACGATCATCAGAACGGCGAAGCCCACCAGCAGAATAGTCATAATGACCTTCCCCGGCAGCTGGCGCTGGCGCATGGTCAGCATAGGGCCGTCCTTGGTATGCTTTACGTTAGCCGCAGCGTTCATCTCCGGTCACCTCCTCAATCTTCCTTGTTGTGCCTCCACTGGACCACTGTGACGCACAGCAGCAGCAGAAACAGGATCATGGCCACCGCCGAGGCGTAGCCCATGTTGTAGTAGCTGAAGGCCTGCTTGTAGATGTAGTAGACCAGGGTGTAGGTAGAAGTGCCCGGCCCGCCCTGGGTCATCACGTTGATCTGTCCAAAGACCTTGAAGGAGCTGATGATACCGGTGATGGTCAGGAAAAAGGTGGTGGGCTTCAACTGGGGCAGGGTCACGTAGAAAAACCGCTGGATCCCGTTGACGCCGTCCAGGTCCGCCGCCTCGTACAGGTCCTTGGGCAGGGCGGTGAGGGAGGCGCTGTAGATGAACACCTGATAGCCCAGGTTGCTCCAGATGCACATGAGCATCACCGCCGGCAGGGCCCAGGTGTAGCTGACCAGAAACCGGGGCGGGTCATCCCAGCCCAGAGCCCGCATCAGCTGGGTGAAGGGGCCGTAGGAGGAATAGAGCATAATCCACACCGCCGAGGAGGCCACGATGTTGCAGATCTTCGGCATGTACATGGTGATGCGCACCAGCCCCTGGAGCTTTTTGGCGCAGAAGCTGTCGATGAGCACCGCCAGCACCACCGCCAGGAACAGCCCGATGGGCACGGTGACCACGGTGAAGACCACGGTGTTGACCAGGGAGGCGGTGAACCACTCGTCCGACCACAGGTCGATGAAGTTCTTCAGGCCCACCAGGTTCCAGTTCCCGATGCCCTTGAGGAAGTTCCAGTCGGTGAAGCTGATGAACAGGGAGAACAGCATGGGCACCACGCTGAAGCAGACCAGGCCCACCAGGCTGGGGAACAGGAAAGTGCCCGCCACCAGGTTGGGGTGCGCGCGGCGCTGCCGGCCGGCGGCGCGCAGCTGTTGTGTGGAGTGTAGTTGTGCCATAGAATCTCCTTCCTAAACGCCTGCGTCCGCCGCCGCCCCCTCGCCGGGGGACGCTCACGGCCGCGCACACAGGTCAAACTTGCCTTGATAAAAGGAATGCCTGGAGCGGTGCGTCATTCCGCCGCTCCAGGCAGCAGCTCCCGGCCCTGCGGGACCGGAGCCGGAGGTTTACTTCAGCAGCGCGTCGGCGCGGCTCTTCATGTCCGCCAGGCCCTGCTCCACGGACTTCTGGCCGTACATGATGGCCTGGAGCTCCTCGTCGAAGACGGTCTCCACCTCGGCGTCCTTCTCGGTGACCAGGACCGCCTCGTCAAAGCCCACGCCGATGGACAGGTAGGCCTTCAGGGAGTCCTCGTTGAAAGCGCCGCCGGGGATGGCGTCCGTGGTACCCTCGTTGACGGCGTCCACGATGCTGGACTTGTCAAAGCCGCTCCACAGGGGAATGCGTCCGCCGGAGGCCAGAGGGGCCATGCCGCCCTGGATGTACCAGACGATGAAGTCGATGCACTCCTGGGGGTACTTGGTCTTGGAGTTGACCACGATCAGATCGCCCGCGTCGGACATGATGCCGTGGTCGGCGCGGTCCATGTAGCTCTCATCGGGCACGGGGAAGGGCACCAGGGCGGTCTGGAAGTCATGGGGATAGGTCTCCAGATCCCGGGCCACGCGGATGTTGGCCACGCCCAGGCTCATGGCGCACTTGCCCTCCAGGAAGGAGTTGGCAAAGGAGACGTCGTCGGCGACCTCGTCGTCCCAGCCGTAGGCGTACCCAGCCTCAACGGCGTCGCACAGCATCTGGATGCCATTCTGCCAGACCTCGCTGTCGAAGTTGGTCTCCTTGGCGCCGTCCTTATAGATGCTGTTGATGCCCAGGGGGCTGCCCATGCCGGCGCGGAGGTAATCCTTGGTGTCGGCGAAGCAGAAGCGCACCGCGTAGGTCTTGTCCAGGCCCTCGCCCTTGGTCAGCTTCTGGCAGGCGTCCATAAACTCGGCGTAGGTCCAGCCCTCCAGGGGCAGATCAATGCCGGCCTCCTTGAACATGTCGGCGTTGACCATCATCCAGGCCTTGTTGTCGGTCTTGGTGGGCATGGCGTAGAAGCGGCCGTCGATGGCGTAGGGGGCCACGTTGGTGGCGCCCAGCTCCTTGGCGGGATCAAAGCCCCGGCTGGCCAGCTCGTCGGTCAGATCCAGGCACAGGCCGGCGTCCACGCGGTTGTAGTACTTGGTGGTGCCGCCGTAGCACATGAAGATGTCGATGTCGCTGCCGGCGGACAGGTAGGTATCCAGCTGGAGGTTGCCGTCGTCGTTGTTGACGTAGCGGGTGTACTCCACCTGAATGCCCTTGTCAGCGAACTCGCTGTTGAAGGCCTCCACCAGAGCGTCATAGCCGTACTCGCCCTGGACGCCGCCCCACATCTGCAGGGTGACGGTCTCCTTGGGGCCCTCGGTATCGGGGTTCTCGCTGTTGTCGGGGGGGCTGGGGGTGTCGGTCTTGGGGGGCTCGCTGGTGTTCTGCTTGCCGCCGTTGTTGCCGCCGCAGGCCGCCAGGCTCAGGATCATGACAAGCGCCAGGAGAAGTGCAGTCCATTTCTTTTTCATCTTCATTTGTCCCTTTCTGATATATTTGGCATGGTTGGTATCTCAAAGAGCAAGGCTCCCGCCTCACTCATATGCCCGTACCTCAAAGACGCGCGCGTTGGCATAGCCGTTGGTTGCGGTTACCCGGACCTCGATGCTGTCGCACAGGGGGGTCTCCGGGAAGTCCAGCACGTTCAGCCGCTGGTAGTTGCCCTCCACCCGCCGCACGGCGGCCTCCTCTTCGCCCAGAAGCAGCCGGACCTCATAGTCCCGCACCAGCTCCGCCGGGGGCCCCACCTGCTGCTGGGCGATCCGCTTGGCGGAGAGGGTGATCTTGATGGCCCGGTTCAGGTTGGAATCGAAGGTCAGACGCACCTGTCCCACGCGGGCGGGCTCCGCCAGGCGCAGCCGCAGCCGCTCCCCCTCCGGCCCGATGCCGTCGGATTCCCAGCTGTTGACGCCCGTCTCTGTATCCCGGGACACGCCGTTGATCACGTTGGACGCCGGGTGGTCCGCCAGCTGGCTGGAGGCCTCCGCCGCGCCCCGCCGGGCCAAGTCCTTGGGGTCCTGGTTGACAAAGCCAGGGATGTAGCAGTCCCCGCGCAGCAGCCGCTGCTGCAGCTCCCCCACCCGGCTCCCCAGCTCCCTGGGCCTGCAGCCGTACTGCACGCACATGGCCGCCGCCGTGCCCGCCGCCTGACCGCCCACCGAGCAGGTCCCCATCACCCGGGAGCTGGCCATGGCCAGCTTGGAGGCGCTGAGAATCCGCCCCGCCTGCATCAGGTTCCCGATCCTGCCGCTGCAGTAGCAGCGGTACGGGATGGTATACAGCCCCGAAAAGTGCCGGACGGTGGAGGGCATCACGTCCTTGTCGTCCAGCCCCCCGGCGGTGTGGTTGTCGATGGGCCAGCCGCCATAGGCCACCGCGTCGGGGAAGATCCGGTTGGACAGGACGTCGTTCTCCGTCAGTATGTAGTCGCCCATCAGACGGCGGCTCTCCCGGATGCCGGGGAGCATGCCCACCCAGTCCAGGTCGTAGTCCTCCGCCCCGTGGTCCCCGCTGTTTTTCAGGTGATCCCACACGCCGTAAACGCACCGCACCAGCTCGTCGCGGATGCTCTCATATTCGTCGATGATGTCCGGTCCCTTGCCGGGCAGCTCGATCCACCAATAGCCATAATCCAGGCCGTAGCAGTCGAAAGCCTTCTTCTCCCCCGCCTGCTGGTTGGCGTAATTGACGTCCGTGGGGCACAGCAGCAGGGGCTTGTGGTTGCCGTGGCCCCGGAGCTTCAGATCGTCCTCTGTGAAGTGACGCACCCAGTCCGGCGTGGGGAAGCGCACCGGCCGGCCCCGGTTCACCGCCTTGAACAGCAGGGTGTTGCCCATGCGGTTGTTGTTGGGCGTCTCCGGGGCGTCGGGCTCCTGGAACTCCGCCTTCCCCTCGCTGCCGGTGCGGTAGTCCGCCCCGGCGAAATAGCCCAGGGTGCCGTTGCCGGTGCAGTCGATGAACACCTGGGCGGCGATCCGCAGATGGGTCTCCGTGGTGCCCTGGTAGCAGATGATCCGCCGGATCTCGTCCCCCTCCAGCTCCACGTCGTTCATGCCCGTGTTGAGCAGCAGCGTCAGGTTCTCCTGGCGGCGGGCCATCTGCAGCAGGGTGCTGTCCCAGATGGAGTAATTGTAGTAGTCGTTGCGGGCCTTGTTCTCCAGCATGATCTCGTGGATGATGCCGGTCTCCGCCGCGTTCCGCTTGAACTGATTGGCGTCCGCGCCGCAAATGTGCATCCGGATCTCGGAGCTGGCGTTTCCCCCCAGCACAGCCCTGTCCTGAATCAGCACGGTCCGGACTCCCTCCCGGGCGCTGGCCAGCGCCGCGCACAGGCCCGTCATGCCGCCGCCGACAACCGCCACATCAAACGCCGCGTCCCTCCATTTGCTGCGTGTCCCCATCGCTTTCATCTCCCTCTCAATGCATCACATTTCGTTTTCTGTGCTGTGAATTTTAGCAAACTCCCCCTGATATGTCAATACATTTCTGCTATACATCCGCCATTGTAAGAACATTTCGGAGGAAATCACAAAAGGAGCCCCCTATTTTTGCCAGATTTGACAGGACGTATGCCTCTGCGCAGGGCGCATTCCTGATTTGCCGGATATTGACAGAAACTGTTTGACAGACCCTAATGGAATATGATATAGTAGAAAAAAACGACCGGCCCAAGGCGCAGCTGGGGCTTTCCCCCCACTCTTTTTTGCGCTTGGGCATGCAGCGAGGTGGACCATGAAGCCATTGCACGCCCAAATATCGGATTATGTCATGACAAATATTGCGAGCGGGGAGTGGCCTGTGGGCCACCTGCTGCCCACGGAGATGGAGCTGTGCGAGCAGTTCGGCGTCAGCCGGGCTTCGGTGCGCACGGCCCTGCTGCATCTGGTCAACGACGGGTACCTGGTCCGCGTCAAGGGCCGGGGCACCTTTGTGACCATGCCGCAGCGGGTGGAGGATTCCACGGTATTCATCGACAGCTTCGCCGAGGAGATGCACCGCCGGGGCCAGGATACCCAGACCGAGGTGCTGGAGTTCCGGGTCATGCAGGCGGACGAAAAGATCCGCAGCTACCTGGACCTGCCGGAGGGGTCCAGCGTCATCAAGCTCACCCGGCTCCGGTACACCAAAAACAGCTTTGACGAGGGCCCCATTGTATTGACGACCTCCTACTACACGATGAAGCTGAGCTTTTTCCAGAATTACGACTTTACCGTTACCTCCGTCCGGCAGGCCATGCTGGAAAACGGCACCGCCAAGAAGTTTACGGAGAAACGCATCGATGCGGCGGTGCTGGACGGGCGGCGCAGCCGCCTGCTGGGGGTGAAGGCCGGGTCCCTGGCTGTCGTCATCACCTCCTATGTGCGCGACGTGGACGACGATCTGGTGGAGTACTGCGAGAGCTACTACCCCGCCAGCCGCAACGAGTTCATTTTGAAAATCCGTCTGTAAGAATCTGCATGCGCCATGCCCTAAGCATCCCGCGCCGCCTCCCGACGGAGGCGGCGCTTTATAAGGAGGAATACCGCGTGAAAAAGGAAATTCTCTGCTACGGCGACTCCAACACCTGGGGCTGCATCCCCCGGTGGCAGGACCTGGGCGTCCCCTCGGACCGTTACGCCCCCGACGTGCGCTGGACGGGCCGCCTGGCCTCCCTTCTGGGGGAGGGGTACCACATCATCGAGGAGGGCCTGGGTGGCCGGACCTCCGTCTACGACTTCCCCGGCGAGAGCTGGCGCAACGGCCTGCCCTACCTCCAGCCCTGTCTGCTCACCCACCGGCCTCTGGATCTGGTGGTCCTCATGCTGGGGACCAACGACCTCCATGCCTGCCTCCACCCCACCTCCGCTCACCTGGGAGACGGCATCCGCACCCTGGTGGACGTGGTCCGCGCCACCCCCAAGTGCGGCCGGGCGCTGACGCCGCCCCCCATCCTGATCATCGCCCCCGCCCTCATTAAGGAGGGCCAGGGCCGTCGGGAGGTCTACCCCAAGCTGGGGGGCGAGGCGGGGGAGGCCCTGTCCCGGCAGTTCGCCCCCGTCTACCGCCAGGCGGCGGAGGAGCTGGGCTGCTACTTCCTGGACGCCGCCCTGTACGCCCAGCCCAGCGACGCTGACGGCCTCCACTGGATGCCGGAGTCCCACCGCCGGCTGGCGGACGCTCTGGCTGGGGTCATCCCGTCCATTTTGGGGGAGGAGACGCCATGAGACGCATCGACATCGCCCCCCTCACCCCCGAGGGCGGCAGCCTCACCGGGTACCTCCACGACCCGGACAACGCCTACATCCACCGCGGCCCCCGGCCCGCCCTGCTGGTCATCCCCGGCGGCGGCTACCGGAAGCTGGTGGAGCACGAGGGGGATCCGGTGGCCTGGGAGTTTTTCACCGCCGGGTTCCACACCTTCGTCCTCACCTACTCCATCTGGCGGGAGGACAGCCCCGCCCCCCTGGGCTGGACCCCCCTGGCCCAGGCGGCCCAGGCTCTGCGCCTGATCCGCGCCCACGCATCGGAGTGGGACGTCCACCCCCGCCGCGTGGCGGTCATGGGCTTCTCCGCCGGCGGGCACCTGGCGGGCTCCTGCGCCGTGCTGTGGGACCGGCCGGAGCTGCGCGACCGCCTGGGTGCGGCGGACGAAGAGAACCGCCCGGACGCGGCGGTGCTGGCCTACCCTGCGGCGCTGACTCTGGGGCCCTATGCCCACCCCCGCGCCCGGACATGCCTGGCGGGGGACGGGGATCCGGCCCCCTTCGACCTGCCCAGCCAGGTCCGGCCGGACACGCCCCCCTGCTTCGTGTGGTCCACCATGGCCGATGAGCACGTGCCCGTAGAGAACTCCCTGGCCCTCATCCAGTCCCTGCGGCAAAACGGCGTCCCCTGTGAGCTGCACCTTTACACCGAGGGCCGCCACGGCCTGGGCCTGGGGACCGTGGAGGCGGTGGAGCCCCACCCCCACCTGGCCACCTGGGTGCCCCTGTGCAAGCGGTGGCTGGGAGACCGGCTGGACTTTCCGGTCAGTTTATAAGGGAGGAGAGACGGTACCATGACACAGTTTTCCCAGCACTACGATGTATTGGTGGCGGGGGGCGGCCCGGCGGGCATCTGCGCTGCGGTGGCCGCCGCCCGCCAGGGGGCGCGGACGGCCCTGGCGGAGCGCTACGGCATTCTGGGCGGCATGTTCACCTCCGGCTACGTCAACCCCATCCTGGGCGCGGTAGCGCCGGGGACCATGTACGACGAGGTGATCGCCCTTCTGGGGGCCTCCTGCGCCACTACCCGCAACGGCCGGGAGATGGGCGTGGACGCCGAGCGGGCCAAGGGCCTCCTGCTGCGCTTTGTCCGGGACGCGGGGGTGGACATTTTCCTCCAGACCCCCGTGGTGGAGGTGGTCAAGGAGGGCAGCGCCGTCAAGGGCCTGGTCGTCGGCACCCAGGAGGGCCTGCGGACCCTGACCGCCGGCGCGTTGGTGGACGCCACCGGGGACGGCTTCGCGGCCGCCAGGGCGGGGGCTGCCTACGAGATGGGCCGGGCGGGCGACGGCCGCTGCCAGCCCGCCACGCTGGAATTCACCCTGTACGGCGTGGATGAGGAAACGGGCATTACCTGCTGGGGCGGCAGCGACCCGGTGACCCTGCCCGGCGGAGAGAGGTACGCCGATTTCTGCCGGGAGGCCAGCGCCCGCGGGGAGCTGCCGGAGAACGTGACCATCGTCCGCATCCACCGCACCGGCCGTCCCGGCGAGCGCAGCGTCAACGCCACCCAGGCCAACGGCTGCAACACCCTCACCCCCGAGGGGGTGCTGGAGGCGGAATACATTCTCCGGGGACAGATCGACCGGATCATCGACTTCCTGCGCCGCCGCGTCCCCGGCTACGCCGGCTGCCAGCTCAAGGGCAGCGGCAGCACCTTAGGGGTCCGGGAGACCCGGCGGATCACGGGGGACTATATCATCACCGACCGGGACGTGGAGACCGGGGCCCGGCAGGAGGACGCGGTGGTCCGGGAGGCCTGGTTCCTCATTGACATCCACAACCCCGCCGGCGGCGGGCAGGCCGAGGGCCGCTCCCAGCCCGCCGTTCCCTACGACATTCCCTACCGCAGCCTGCTGCCCGCAGGCCTGGAGGGCATCCTCACGGCGGGGCGCTGCATCTCCGGCACCCACCGGGCCCACGCCAGCTACCGCGTCGGCGGCATCTGCCTGGCTACCGGACAGGCGGCGGGCGCCGCCGCCGCCCTGGCCGCCCTGTCGGGTACGGCCCCCCGCTCCCTGGACCCGCGCCGGGTCCAGCGCGCCCTGGGGTTCATCAAGTGACATGCGAACTCTACGACACCGACTTTCAATCCTCGCTGCTCCAGATGGTCAACTTTACCGGGACCAGCATCGCCCACTCCCATTTTGGGGACTGTGATATGGCGTCTGTGTCCTTCCAGGACGCCCGGTTGAAATCCTGCCGGACACTGGACTGCACCATGGAGCGTGTAGACTTCCGAGGGGCCGCGCTGGACGGGGCCGGCTACGGGAGAATCGCCGCCAGCAATATCCAGAACCTGCCCGGCGCCGTTATCACCCAGGGCGGCGCAATACGGGAGGAAATGGCGCATCTTCGAGAATCCACCTTCCGGGAGCTGGACGTGCCCATGTTTCAGGTCAAACAACGGACCCCATCGGACAGGCGGATGAAACCCTGCGCCCCAGAAAGGTAGAATGGCCTATGAACAAACAGCAAGACAGCGGTATCCTCCCGTGGGTGCTGCTGGCGGTCCCCGTCCTATGGGCGGCGGCGATTGCGGCCTATGCTTACGAGGATGGCATGAACATTTTTGACCCGCTGGGGCGTTTCACTGTTTTGGTGGAGCGCCCCTTCGCTATCAGCTGGAAGGCCCACACGCCCAAATTTATGCTTGTGGGGCTGCCGCTCTATGAATGCGGGGCCGCACTGTATTTCTCCACCAAGAGAACCGGCGCTCCGGCGCGGGCAAGACTCACTTTTTTTGCAAGCCCAATTTGATGCAGGCGAATTGCAGTTTTTTGGTGACTGATCCCCACAGATAAGCATAATAGGGAAGCGCGCACCCTCAAAGAAAGGAGGTTACACACCATGAAGAAGCAGACAGAGAAAGACAAACTCACCGCCTTATACGAAAGGCTCTCCCATGATGATGATATGTCAAAAGGACGTAAAGCCAAGTTATTTTTTTCGGCATCCATAAGGGATGCCGTTTTTCTATTATTGGATAGCCCCGACAAATTTGTAGTAGATGGTAATGCGCTTTTCCTTTCCCTAATTGTCAACGCCTAAGAGCGTATAAGTCTGACTGCCTAAGCCAATTTCAGCTGCGTGTTCCAGCGTATGCAGTCCGTTTCTGGACTCAATTCGGTTAATCAAAGAGGTTCCATCCTCTGCCGCATATACCAAGTCGATACACGCCTGATCCAGCGCCACCGGGTCTGTAGATGCCAGAATACCAATGTCATGCATATCAGGCTCGGCAGGATTTCCGTCACAATCGCAGTCCACGCTCAAACGGTTCATGACATTGATATACAGGATATTGCCATCCAGCGCGTCCACTACAGATTTTCCGGCTTCCGCCATAGACTCCAGAAAAGCATCCTGACTGCCTCCCCAGCCGGAGGTACGGGTTCCGCCGGAGTGAATCCAGCTTTTACCCTGTGCGGAGGCAATGCCAATGGAAATATTCTTGATCGCTCCATCAAATCCCGCCATAGAGTGGCCAATATCATTAAGTTTGGAATAAGGAGAGGATAAAGTCAAAAAAAGATGTAAAAAGGGGTTGACAAAGGAGGAAAAATGTGCGGCGAAGTCCTGAAAAGTAAAATTGCTTTTCAGGAGGGGCCGTGCATGAGACATACACCAAAACTTTTGCGGGAAATGCTGGATTCTATGATCCGGAAAATGGGGGAGCACCCAGACCAATATGTCAGGCAGCCGGGTTCCTCCTGTTCGGGCAGGTCAAATTTGCCGATAAAGTTCAGATAGATTTCAACCTCCTGTTCCCGCACCCCGTTTACTTTGGTGGCCTCATGGACGATAAGGGTGGCGGTGGCCCATTTGTAGGGGTCTGCTCCCGCCGCGCCCATGCTC
>ERZ779626.223-NODE-223-length-38215-cov-29.766064_pt1 | contig 38215 bp, 35 predicted proteins | sample MGYA00514209_ERZ779626 | MGnify/ENA primary metagenome ERZ779626 (study PRJEB29562, sample SAMEA4376713) | mouse gut metagenome | isolation source: Cecum | study: EMG produced TPA metagenomics assembly of the A DSS colitis mouse model was used to assess the...
TCATCATCGCGGCCGCGGCCCTGGCCGCCATCATCCTGGCCCGGATCATCATCTCCTTCGCCTGGTCTCCCCACGCGGGAGAGGTTTTCTGCCGTTTTGCCGTCCCGGCGCTGTTCTTCTGCTGCGTCGTCAGGCTTGCCGGCAGCCGGAAGCGCCGGACAAAGCAGGAGGGCTGACGATTTATACAATTTTCTTGCCGGAGTTGCATCAGACGGTGCGACTCCGGCCTTTTTTCGCCCTCTATATGAGCCTGCCCTCCGCCGCTGGTCCTCCGGCGGAGAGGGGCGCATACAATGAAAAGGAGGGAAGAAAGTGAGCGAACCCATGAACGACACCATGCTCAAGAGGCTGAGCAACCTGCTCAGCGTCAAGTCCCTGGTCACCCTGGCGCTGACGGCGGTTTTTGCCTGGATGGCCTGCACCGGCGAGATCTCCAAGGATTTTATGACCATCTACGCGGTGATCATCGCCTTTTACTTCGGCACCCAGAGCAGCCGGAGCCAGGGCGCGGACCAGGGGGAGGGAGGCAGCAATGCTCAATAGCAGAGACGTCAATCTGCTCCGCAGGGACGTGGCGGCCAACTGCCGCGTCTGGCAGGCCCGGTGCAGGGCCGCGGGGCTGAATGTGCTGATCACCAACACCGTGCGGGACCGGGAGTATCAGGAGTACCTGTACCAGCAGGGGCGCACCCGGCCCGGCGGCATCGTCACCAACGGCCGCGTGCCCACCTTCCACAGCGACCGGGCCGGCCTGGCCTGGGACTTCTGCAAGAACGTGAAGGGAAGCGAGTACAGCGACCCGGACTTTTTCCGCCGGGCGGCGGCGCTCGCCAAGGAGATGGGCTTCACCTGGGGCGGGGACTGGAAGAGCTTTCCGGACAGCCCCCATATCCAGTGGGACGGCCGCGGACAGTGGACCAGCAGTATGATCCTGGCGGGGAAGCTTCCCCCGGAGATGCCGCTGTACCGCGAGGAAACGGATGAACAGGAGGACGAGGAGATGGATGCAGCCACATTTAAAAAGCTCTGGCAGGAGATGCGCCGGGAGCTCCAGGACAACGACAGCAGCGCCTACAGCCAGGAGGCCCGCGCCTGGGCGGTGGAGGGCGGCCTGGTGAGCGGCGCGGGGGACGGCAAGGACGGCGAACCCAACTATATGTGGGAGGACGTGCTCACCAGGGAGCAGCTGGTGACCGTGCTGTACCGCTTCGCCAAAAAGGCCGGCCTGGCCTGACGGCCCGCCCCACTTGCAAACCGCCTCTGACGGTGGTATAATCAGGCCATCTTACAACACGCCCCTCCGCCCCCGGCGCGCGCTCTGCCGCCGGGGGCGCGGGCGGCGGACCGGGAGGGCGGATATGAGAATTTACGGACTGGTACAGGACTCCATTGTGGACGGCCCTGGCTTTCGCTTCAGCTGCTTTGTCCAGGGCTGCCCCCACCGCTGTCCCGGCTGTCACAACCCCGACAGCCACGACCCCGGCGGCGGCCGGGAGATGGCGGTGGAGGAGGTGGCCGCCCAGCTGCTGGGCAACCCCATGACCGACGGGCTGACCCTCTCCGGGGGGGAGCCCTTCGCCCAGGCGGAGGACTGCCTGGCCCTGGCCCGGGCCGCCCACGCCCACGGGCTGAACGTGTGGAGCTACTCCGGCTGGACCTTCGAGCACCTCCGGGACCGGGGGAGCGAGGCCCAGCGGGCTCTGCTGGCGGAGCTGGACGTGCTGGTGGACGGCCCCTTCCTGCTGGAGGAGCGCACCCTGGCCCTGCCCTGGCGGGGCAGCCGGAACCAGCGGGTGATCGACGTGCCCGCCTCCCTGACCGCCGGGGCGGCGGTGCTGCGGCCGGACTGAGAGGAGAAGAAGAATTTAGACTTTTGTAACAATTGGTGCTGGTTTTCTTAATACCTTTTCTGTATCGTTAAATCTGCAAGAGACAATAACTTCTTTTCATCCAATCTTCCAAACCACAGCAGGGCGGCGAGCCGATTCGCCGCCCTGCTGTGGTTTGGGCTCCCATTCACAAAGCGTTTCCCGTTTGTTTAAAATCTTTGCAAAAATTCTTCATATTCTGGACACAAATCCCCTGTATGCTGACACCATCGACAGCGGGACACCGCAAAAAACAAAAAATTTAGTGGGGAGGCACTTCTCATGTATCAGAACGACGATAAAAGCAGCTACGAATATCACTACAGCTACCGCTCCGACAGCGAGGGCTTCCGGCCCGACCAGACCCCCGCGCCGATGGAGCTCCAGAAGCCGAAGCGCGGCCGGGCCAAGCGGGTGGCGGCCGGCATCCTGTGCGGGGTGCTGCTGGTCGGCGGCTCCGTGGGGGCCGGCTGGCTGCTCAAGGACCGGCTGGACGGCCGGGGGGAGAGCCAGATGATGCGCAGCGACCGCCCCCTCACCGAGGTGGAGACCGTCAGCGTCACCGGCAATGAGAGGCTGAGCTTCTCCCAGATCTACAACGCCAACGTGAACAGCTGCGTGAGCATCAACACCTCCGCCCTGGCGGGCTACAACTTCTTCGGCCAGCCGGTCCAGACCGCCAGCGCCGGCAGCGGCTTCATCCTCACCGCCGACGGCTATATCGCCACCAACTGCCACGTGGTGAACGGGGCCACCGACGTACAGGTCACCCTCAACGACGGCACCACCTACGCCGCCCAGGTGGTGGGCAGCGACGCGGATTACGACATCGCCGTGCTGAAGGTGGATCCCGGCGAGACCAAGCTCCAGCCCGTGGTCCTGGGCACCTCCCAGAACCTGACGGTGGGGGAGGACGTGTCCACCATCGGCAACCCCCTGGGGGAGCTGACCTTCTCCATGAGCCGGGGCATCGTCTCCTGTCTGGACCGTGAGATCAACCTGGACGGCACCCCCTTCAACATGATCCAGGTGGACACCGCCATCAACCCCGGCAACTCCGGCGGCCCCCTCTTCAACAGCTACGGCGAGGTGGTGGGCATCGTCACCGCCAAGACCTCCTCCACCGGCAACGGCACCGCCGCCGAGGGACTGGGCTTCGCCATCCCCATTGACGATGTGCTGAATATGCTCAAGGACATCATGGAGAACGGTCAGGTCACCAGCCACGCCTACATGGGCGTCACCGTGGCCAGCGCCTCCAAGTTCCCCCAGACCGGGGTGCGCAGCGGGGCCTATGTGGCGGAGGTGGTGGAAGGCAGTCCCGCCGACCAGGCGGGCCTCCAGGCCGGGGACGTGATCACCATGATCGGCACCTCCACCATCACCTCCCAGTCCGATGTCACCTCTGCCGTGGGGAGCAAGACCTACAAGGCCGGCGACACCGCCACCGTCACCTACGTCCGCGACGGACAGGTCTGCACCACCGAGCTGACCTTCGGCTCCACCCTCGACAAGCCCCAGGAGCCCGAGCCCCAGTCCGCCGTCACCAACCCCGGACAGCAGGGGGGCGAGGACTACGGCTACGGCGACATGGAGGATTTCTTCAACCAGTTCTTCGGCGGCTCCGGCTACGGCCGGCGGAATGCCGCTTGACATAGATGCCCCTGTCAGGCGAGCCTGACGCATTCACAAACCACTTTCTCTTTCTTCTCTCTTTCTTCTTTGTTTGAACGCCGCGTTGGCGGCAGCAGGACGGCGGGCCTTGCGCCCGCCGTCCCTTTTTGCAAAAATGAAAACCACCAGCAAACCCGGTGGTTTTCATCATGCAAAAAATCCCCCGCCCGCCGGAGGGGCGGACGGGGGAAGAAGAAAATGAGGGGATGGGATCAGACGCTCCGATCCTCCACGTACAGTTCCCGCACCGCGTTGGGATCCGCAGCCGGCTTGGCGGCGGCAGGGGTGGCGGGCTCGTCGTGGGGGCCGTCCCGCCAGGCAAGGAACTTGGGGGCCACCTGGGGGAAGAGGGCCAGGCTCAGCACGTCCTCCTCGCTCTTGGCCAGGTCCTTGAACTCGGCCTTGTACTTCTCCAGCTCGGGCTGGAGCTGATCGGCGGGGCGGCAGGTGATGACCTCCTCGGGCTTGATGCCCGCCTTGGCCCGGACGGCCTCGTTGACCTTGCCGGGCAGAGCGCCGTACTCGCCCTTCAGAACGGCGCGGGACTCCTTGGTGAAGGTCTTGTAGCGCTCGCCCATGATGATGTTCATCACGGCCTGGGTGCCCACGATCTGGCTGGAGGGGGTGACCAGGGGCGGGAAGCCGTAGTCCTCCCGCACACGGGGGATCTCCGCCAGCACGTCGTAGTACTTATCCTCCTTGCCGGCCTGCTTGAGCTGGCTGATGAGGTTGGAGAGCATGCCGCCGGGCACCTGGTAGAGCAGGGTGTTGGTGTCCACGTTGAGCACCTTGGGGTCCAGGGAGCCGGTGTCCTTGAGCCGCTGGGCCACCTTGCGGAAGTGAACGGCGGCGTCGCTCATCTTGTTCAGATCCAGGCCCGTGTCGCGCACGGTGCCCTGGAGGGTGGCCACCAGGGACTCGGTGGCGGGCTGGGCGGTGCCGTTGGCCAGGGGGCTCAGGGCGGTGTCCACAATGTCCACGCCGGCGTAGGCGGCCATGAGGTAGACCATATCGCCGGTGCCGGTGGTGTTGTGGGTGTGGAGATGGATGGGCATCTTCACGCTCTGCTTGAGCCGCTTGACCAGGCTGTAGCAGTCCATGGGCAGCAGGAGGTTGGCCATGTCCTTGATGCACAGGGTGTCGGCGCCCATCTGCTCGAGCTCCTTGGCCATCTTCACGAAGTAATCCTCATTGTGGATGGGGGAGATGGTGTAGGAGAGGGTGGCCTCCACGATGCCGCCGTATTTCTTGGTGGATTTGATGGCCTGCTCCAGGTTGCGGATGTCGTTGAGGGCGTCAAAGATGCGGATGATGTCGATGCCGTTTTCGATGCTCTTGCGGCAGAAGGCGTCCACCACGTCGTCGGCGTAGTGCTTGTAGCCCAGGATGTTCTGGCCGCGGAAGAGCATCTGCAGCTTGGTGTTGGGCAGAGCCTTGCGCAGGGTGCGCAGCCGCTCCCAGGGGTCCTCGTTGAGGAAGCGCATGCACACGTCGAAGGTGGCGCCGCCCCAGCACTCCAGGGAGTAGTACCCCACGGAGTCCAAAATCTCGCAGGCGGGCAGCATGTCCTGGATGGTCATGCGGGTGGCAGCCTGGGACTGGTGGGCGTCACGGAGGATGGTGTCCGTAATCAGAAGGGGCTTTTTAGACAGAAATTCCATTGTTTCCATGCAACATTACTCCTTTATCAGCCGAACAGGGCCATCAGCACACCGGCGGCGATGGCGGAGCCGATGACGCCGGCCACGTTGGGGCCCATAGCGTGCATCAGCAGGAAGTTGGCGGGATTGGCCTTCTGGCCCTCCACCTGGGAGACACGGGCGGCCATGGGCACGGCGGAGACGCCGGCGGAGCCGATGAGGGGATTGATCTTCTCCTTCAGGAAGAGGTTCATAAGCTTGGCCAGCAGCACGCCGCCGGCGGTGCCGAAGCCGAAGGCCACCACGCCCATGCACATGATCTTGATGGTCTCCCAGGCCAGGAAGGTGCTGGCGGTGGCGGTGGCGCCCACGGAGATGCCCAGGAAGATGGTGACGATGTTCATCAGCTCGTTCTGGGCGGTCTTGTTCAGACGCTCCACCACGCCGCTCTCCTTAAACAGGTTGCCCAGCATCAGGCAGGCGATCAGCGGGCCGGCGGAGGGCACCAGCAGGGCCACAAATACGGTGACGACGATGGGGAAGAGGATCTTCTCCCGCTTGGACACCTCACGCAGGGGGCGCATGACGATCTCCCGCTCCGCCTTGGTGGTCAGAACCCGCATGATGGGGGGCTGGATGACGGGCACCAGGGCCATGTAGCTGTAGGCCGCCACGGCGATGGGGCCCAGCAGCTCAGGGGCGAGACGGCTGGTCACAAAAATGGCCGTGGGGCCGTCCGCGCCGCCGATGATGCCGATGGAGGAGGCCTGCCGCTCGGTGAAGCCGAACAGGCGGCAGCCCACGAAGGTCATAAAGATGCCCACCTGGGCGGCCGCGCCCAGCAGCAGGGTCTTGGGGTTGGCGATCAGGGGACCGAAATCGGTGCCCGCGCCCACGCCCATGAAGATCAGACAGGGGTAGATGCCCAGCTTGACGCCCAGATACAGCACGTCCAGCAGGCCGATGGTGATGGATCCGTCGCCGAACATCTCCCAGTGGACGTGCCCGCCCTCAAAGAGGGCCTCGTGGAACATCTCCGCGCCGGGCAGGTTGGTGATGAGCATGCCGAAGGCGATGGGCAGCAGCAGCAGGGGCTCGAACTTCTTCACAATCGCCAGGTACAGCAGCGCGAAGGCGATGATCATCATAATGACGACCTTCACGTCCCCCGTGGCAATCTGATAGAAGCCGGTCGCCTGAATAAAATTCATGATAGCTTCCATGTAGTATTCCTCCCGAGAGCCGGCCTTAGCCGATCACGCACAGCAGCGCGCCGGAGTCCACAGCCGCGCCCTTGGTCACACTGACGGAGGCGGCGGTGCCGTCGCAGGGGGCCATGATCTCGTTCTCCATCTTCATGGCCTCCAGGATGAAGAGAATGTCGCCCTTCTTCACGGCGGCGCCGTTGGCGACGCGCACGTCCAGAATGGTGCCGGGCATGGGGGCGGTGACCTTCTCGCCGCCGGCGGGGGCGGGGGCGGCAACAGGGGCGGGAGCCGCAGCGGGGGCGGCGGCCACAGGGGCGGCGCCGTCCATGACCTCGATGGCGACCTCATAGACGGTGCCGTTGACATTCACCTTGTACTTCTTCATAGCTCTTTCCTCTCCTCAATTAAAGTTTTTTAACGGACAGAATGCGGATGGCGTTAAGATCGGCGCCCTCCTCCTCCGCAATGGCGGCGGAGATGGCGGCGATCATGGCCTGGCGGTTGGGAATCGCGTCGTTTCTCGCGGCGGGGACGGGAACGGCGGCCGGCTGGGCGGCGTTCGTCCCTCCCATAGATCTGCAGATGGCGCTCATGGCGGTGCTCAGAACGATGATGCAGATCAGGCCGAAGAAGACGGTCCCAACGCCCATCAGGACGACGAACAGCAACTCAGGCATCAGGGGGTTCCTCCTTCTCAACGGTGTGCGCGGGCCTGAACCCGCGCCGGTTTTCCGTGAGCCTCTTCCGCAGCGCCGGGCATGGGGCGCGGAGGGGCCCGGGCCGGCCGGGGGCCGCCCCTCCCCTCCGCCCGGGCCCGGCGGGCCGCGGCGGGATTCTCACGTGCGCGAAATTATTTTCATTATAGCAAAGCCAACGGAGAAATTCAACTCTTTTTCCTGCACATTTCCGACAAGTTTTCGCCAGGATTTTGCGCTCCCTGTTTGAACCCCGACAAAAGCTGTGGTATACTGGTGTCCAAATTGGGGCGACGCCCTGGAGGAGGAGACGCAGATGCGCTATCAGCACGTGGTCCGGGGGACCTTTCTGGACCGGCCCAACCGCTTTATCGCCCATGTGGCGCTGAAGGGCGGGGTGGAGGTCTGCCATGTGAAAAATACAGGCCGGTGCCGGGAGCTGCTGACGCCGGGGGCGGCGGTATACCTGGCGCGGTCGGACAACCCGGCCCGGAAGACCCGCTACGACCTCGTCGCCGTGGAGAAGGGATCCCTGCTCATCAATATGGACGCCCAGGCCCCCAACAGGGTCTTTGGGGAGTGGGCGGAGCACTTCCTCCCGGAGCCGGCGGTTGTCCGGCCCGAGTTCACCTGGGAGGACTCCCGGTTCGACTTCCGCCTGGACACTCCGCAGGGGCCCTTCTTCGTGGAGGTAAAGGGGGTGACGCTGGAGGAGGACGGGGAGGCCCGCTTCCCCGACGCGCCCACGGAGCGTGGGATCAAGCACCTGCGGGGGCTCCGGCGGGCGGTGGAGCAGGGGTGCCGGGCGGCGGTGTTCTTCGTGGTGCAGATGAAGGGCCCGGTCCGCTTCCGCCCCAACGACGCGGCCCACCCCGCCTTCGGCGCGGCCCTGCGGGAGGCGGCCGCAGCCGGCGTGGGCGTCTTCGCCCGGGACTGCCTGGTGACCCCGGAGAGCCTGACGCTGGACGCGCCGGTGCCCGTGGTCCTGGAGGGGCCCTGAAAAGGGGATTCCGCCGGGCGGTCCCGGCCGCTCCTCCCCCGCAAAAGGCAATTTCCCCGCCCCATGGAAAATTTATGTATACTTTTTGGAAAAACCGTGGTATACTATTCTAAAATGGGAGCGGAGCGCACCGGCGCTCCCCCCTCTGCTTTTCACCCCGCCCCAGGCGGGAGAGGGCCCCGCCGGCCTCCCGCGCCGGCCGGACGGCCCCTGTGACGCGTTCGGTTTTTTGCAGGCCGCTGCGGGCGGACCTGTGATAAATATCGGCGGCCTGCGCACCGGCGCACCGCCAAGGGATAGAGGCGAGAACTCCGGCGGCGGCCTGCGCCCCGCCGGACAAACGGGCAGGTCCCCTGCCGCCCCGCGATGAGAGGCGCGGCGGCGGGGGAGCTCTTCCCGTCTGTTTTTGTTGCGCCTTTCTCCCCCATCATTTGATTGTTTCAACAAAAAGGAGTGCAAAATTTTGGCAGAAAAAATGAAAATCATCCCTCTTGGCGGCCTCAACGAGATCGGCAAGAACATGACCGTCTATGAGCACGGCGGCGAGATCATCGTGGTGGACTGCGGCATGGGCTTCCCTGACGGGGACATGTACGGCATCGACCTGGTGATCCCCGACGCCACGTACCTCGTGAAGAACAAGGGGCGTATCCGGGGCCTGTTCATCACCCACGGCCACGAGGATCACATCGGGGCCATTCCCTACATCCTCAAGCAGGTGAACATGCCCGTGTACTGTACCCGCCTCACCGCGGGGCTCATCAAGCTGAAGCTGGAGGAGCACGGCCTGCTCAAGCAGACCAAGCTCATCACCGTGGAGGCCGGCGAGATGATCCGGGTGGGCAAGTTCTACGTGGAGTTCATCCACGTCAACCACTCCATCGCTGATTCCGTGGCCTTCGCCATCCACACCAGCATGGGCGTGCTGGTCCACACCGGGGACTTCAAGATCGACTCCACCCCCATCGACGGCGACGTCATCGACCTGGGCCGCTTCGGCGAACTGGGCCGGGAGGGGGTTCTGGCCCTGCTGGCGGACTCCACCAACGTGGAGCGCCCCGGCTACACCATGAGCGAGTCCATTGTGGGCAAGACCTTCGACCGGCTCTTCACCGGATGCAAGCAGCGCATCATCGTCACCACCTTCGCCTCCAACGTCCACCGCATTCAGCAGGTCATTGACGCCGCCGCCGCCTGCGGGCGGAAGGTGGCGGTGACGGGCCGCAGCATGGAGAACATCATGCGGGTGGCCACGGAGCTGGGCTACATGAAGCTGCCCAAGAATACGGTGATGGACGTCAATAAGATCAAGTCCATGCCCCTGGACAAGCAGGTCCTGATGACCACCGGTAGCCAGGGGGAGGAGATGAGCGCCCTGTACCGCATGGCCTTCTCCCAGCACCGGCAGATCGACGTGGGCCCCGGCGACCGGGTGATCATCTCCGCGTCCGCCATCCCCGGCAACGAGAAGACCATCGGCCGGGTGATCAACGAGCTCTTCCGCAAGGGGGTGGACGTGATCTACGACCGCTCCGACCCCCTCCACGTCTCCGGCCACGCCTGCCAGGAGGAGCTGAAGATTATCCACGCCCTGACCCGCCCCCGGTTCTTCATCCCCCTCCACGGCGAGCAGAAGATGCTCCGCCGCCACATGAACCTGGCCATGGAGATGGGCATGGACCGGAAGAACATCGTCCTGCCGGACATCGGCAGCGTCATTGAGCTGACCACCAAGACCATCAAGATTGCCGACGCCCCGGCCCCCTCCGGCTCCGTGCTGGTGGACGGCAGCGGCGTGGGCGACGTGGGCGCGGTGGTCCTGCGGGACCGGAAGATTCTGGCGGAGGACGGCATGGTGGTGGTGATTATGAACCTCCAGCACGGCCAGCTCCTCAGCGAGCCGGAGATCATCACGAGGGGATTTATTTACGTCAAGGAGTCCGAGGATTTAATGCGGGAGCTCAAGGAGGTGGCCGGCGGCGCGGCCCTGGCGGCCATCGGCAAGAAGGGCCGCGATATGGGGGAATTACGGAGCGCCGTAAAATCCGCCGTCAGCGGGTATTTGTTTAAGCACACCAAGAGGAGTCCTATGGTGATACCGGTGGTGAACCGGCTGTAAGCGTCGCCGCTTCCGGCGGCGAAGAAAGGAGGAGCCGTCAATGATCGACCTGGAAAACAGCACCTTTATGGAGCAGGTTGAAGACTTATCCCTGCGAAAGCGCTGGGCCGACGCGCGGGATATGCTCCTCCTTTTGGAGCCGGCGGACATCGCCGCCGTTCTGGCCCAGCTGCCGGGGGACAGGCTGCCCCTGCTCTACCGGCTGCTGCCTAAGGAGCTGGCGGCGGAGGTGTTCGTGGAGATGGAGCCCGAGGAGCAGGGGGTGCTCATCCGCAGCTTCTCCGATACGGAGCTGAAGGAGGTGCTGGAGGAGCTGTACGTGGACGACACGGTGGACCTCATTGAGGAGATGCCCGCCACCGTGGTCAAGCGCATCCTCCGGCACACCGACCCGGAGACACGGCGCAGCGTCAACGAGATTCTCAAATACCCCGAGGACTCCGCCGGGTCCATTATGACCACCGAGTTTGTGGACCTCAAGCGGGATATGACCGTGGCCGACGCCCTCAAGCGCATCCGGCGCACCGGCTCGGACAAGGAGACCATCAACATCTGCTACGTCACCGACCCCAGCCGCCACCTGCTGGGGCTGGTCTCCATCCGCACCCTGGTGCTGGCGGACGAGGAGGAGCGTATCGAGGACATTATGGAGACCAACATCATCGCCGTCTCCACCCTCGACGACAAAGAGGACGTGGCCCAGGACCTCAGCCGGTACGACTTTCTGGCCATGCCGGTGGTGGACAAGGAGAGCCGGCTGGTGGGCATCGTCACCATCGACGACGCCATCGACGTTATGGAGGAGGAGGCCACCGAGGACTTCGAGCTGATGGCCGCCATTACGCCCACGGACAAGCCCTATCTCCGCTCCGGGGTGTGGGAGACGGTGAGGAGCCGGCTGCCCTGGCTGATGCTGCTGATGCTCTCCGCCACCTTCACCGGCATCGTCATCTCCAGTTTTGAGGACTCCCTGGCGGTGTGCTCGGTGCTCATCGGCTTCATCCCTATGCTCATGGGCACCGGCGGCAACTGCGGCAACCAGTCCAGCGTGGCCGTTATCCGCGCCCTGAGCCTCAACGAGCTGGGTTTCGGCGACCTGCTGCGGGTGGTGTGGAAGGAGGGCCGGGTGGCCCTGGTGTGCGGGGTGCTGCTGGCGGCGGGAAATTTCGCCAAGCTGCTGCTGGTGGACCGGCTGCTGCTGCACAACGGGGAGGTCACCGTCCTGGTGGCGCTGGTGATCTGCCTGACGCTGGTGTGCACGGTGTTCTGCGCCAAGGTGGTGGGGTGCCTGCTGCCCCTGCTGGCGGAGAAGATCGGGCTGGATCCGGCGGTGATGGCCGCCCCCTTTATCAGCACGATTGTGGATGTGCTGAGCCTGCTGATCTACTTCCAGTTTGCCACCCATATGCTGGGGCTGTAGCGGGGAGCCCGCAGCGGGGGACGGCGCAGAAATTCCCACCGCCGGGTCCGGTTCCGCCTTGGGGGCGAAAGGGGCGCGGCGGTGGGAATTTTGCGCTTTCGGGCCGGGGGCGAAAACGGGGGCGGTCAGGAAACCGTGTGCTTTTTCCAGGTCTGGCCGGTCATGTGCCGCCAGGAGAAGGTCCGCTCCTCCAGCACCAGATACCCGCCCACGCTGTCGTCCTTGGGGATAGAGGCGGAGCCGGGGTTGAGGTAGAGATAGTCCTCGTGAACACGGCACGCGGGCAGGTGGAAGTGGCCGTTGAGGAGCACGGTCCCCGGACACATGGGGGGCAGGCGCTCCTCGTTCCAGATGTGGCCGTGGGTGGCGTAGAGGGTCAGGCCGTTCCAGTGCACAAGGGCGTAGTCCGCCATCATGGGGAACTGGAGCACCATCTGGTCCACCTCGCTGTCGCAGTTGCCCCGGACGGCCAGAATCATGTCCCGGCAGGCGTTGAGGCGCTCCGCCACGGCCATGCAGTCGTAGTCCCTGGGCAGCGGGTTCCGGGGGCCGTGGTAGAGCAGGTCCCCCAGCAGCAGCAGCTTGTCCGGCTGCTCCCGCCGGAGCGCCTCCATCAGCTCGTTGACGTGGTAGGCGGACCCGTGGAGATCCGAGGCGATCATCAGTTTCATAGCAAATCCTCCCTGTGGTTTTCCTTAGTATACACAGAATTGCGGGAAATTTCAACGCGCATTTTCCGCGCGTCCCCGGACTTCGCCGGAAAATTCACAAAAAGAGGCCCCGTTCCTGTTGCTTTCGGCACGGGGATGTCCTATAATGGACCCATCGTGGATTTCGCATTCTGGAAGGAGGTGCCCTGTTATGCTGAAAAAAGCGCGGATTGTCTCCATGATCGTCCTGGCCGCCTCGGTGGTGGTCACCGCCGGGCTGGCGGTGGAAAATCTGGTCCTGGCCTGCCTGGCCCTGGGCAGAAAGCGGGAGCGGCGCTGAGGCCGGGCGGCCCCGGATGCGGCGTGTCCGGGGCCCGCTCCCCGCGAAAATGACGAAAAGACGCGGGGTAAACGGGGAAACGGCTGTGGAAATTTGACAGAATATCTTGACAAGCGCCGCCGGTTCCGGTATAGTACATGGTGTGTGTTGTTTGCTGATACCGATACGGTTCCCTGGAGGGAACGCAATAAAAATAGCTCTCTGAGCTATTTTTTTGCGCGTGCAGATACCATGATTCGTTATCAGTGCTTCGGCCGTCAATGCAGAAGGAGGTCCCCCTATGAAAAAAGACGTGGTTATCATCGGCGCAGGTCCCGCCGGGATCTTTACCGCCCTGGAGATGCGCAAGCGCGGCAGCCGCAAGAGCATCGTGCTCGTGGAGAAGGGCCAGGCGGTGGAGGACCGCCGCTGCCCCAAGAGCAAGACCGGCCAGTGCGTCAGCTGCAAGCCCTACTGCCACATCACCACCGGCTTCTCCGGGGCCGGCGCCTTCTCCGACGGCAAGCTGAGCCTCAGCTGCGAGGTGGGGGGCGACCTGCCCACCCTCATCGGGCCGGAGCGGGCCCAGGACACCATCCGCTACGCCGACGGGATTTACCTGGAGTTCGGCGCGGACAGCCGCATTGAGGGCCTGGGCAACACCGAGGAGGTCAAGGCCATCCGCAAGCGGGCCATTCAGGCGGGGCTGAAGCTGGTGGACTGCCCCATCCGCCACCTGGGCACCGAGAAGGCCCAGGACCTCTACTACGCCATCGAGCAGTACCTGCTGCAAAACGGGGTGGAGATGCTGTTCGGCTATGAGTGCACGGACCTGATTCTGGACGGGGAGGCCTGCCTGGGGGTCCGGGTCCGCCGGGGGCGGGAGGAGCAGGAGATTCTGGCGGAGCGCACCGTCATCGCCACCGGCCGCCGGGGGGCGGACTGGCTGGAGAGCCTGTGCGCCGAGTACAACATCGCCCACCAGCCCGGCACCGTGGACATCGGCGTGCGGGTGGAGGTGCGCAGCGAGGTGATGGAGACCGTCAACCGGGTGCTCTATGAGTCCAAGCTGGTGGGGTACCCCAAGCCCTTTAAGAATAAGGTCCGCACCTTCTGTCAAAACCCCGGCGGCTTCGTCAGCCAGGAGAACTACGACAACGACTTGGCGGTGGTCAACGGCCACAGCTACAAGGAGCTCAAAAGCGACAACACCAACCTGGCCATTCTCTGTTCCCACAACTTCTCCTTCCCCTTCAACCAGCCCATCGCCTACGCCCAGCGGGTGGGGGAGCTGACCAACATGCTGGGGGCGGGCCACATCATGGTCCAGCGCTTCGGCGACATCCTGGACGGCAAGCGGACGTGGCCCAAGGAGCTGAACTTCGCCAACGTGCGCCCCACCCTGCCCGACGCGGTGGCCGGCGACATCACTGCCGCCATGCCCTACCGGGCCATGACCAACATCATCAACTTCATCCAGGCCATGGACCAGGTGGTCCCCGGTTTCGCCTCCACGGAGACGCTGCTCTACTCCCCGGAGCTGAAGTTCTACTCCAACCGGGTGAAGATGGACGAGGATTTCAACACCAACGTGAAGGGCCTCCACTGCCTGGGGGACTCCAGCGGCTGGACCCGCGGCCTGATGATGGCCTCCGTCATGGGGGTGCTCATGGGCCGGCGGCTGGCGGAGGAGGAATAGGCGGTCAATAATAGAGCGGCGGGGCCCGGAGGACAGCGCTCCGGGCCCCCGCCGGGGGCGCAGGCTTATTTTTTTGGGTTTCGCCAAAATTTCTGGTTGCATTTGGCGGAGAAGTCTGCTATAATAACGCCGTTGACAATAAGCAGGGTTAGTACATCGGTAGTACATCGGCTTCCCAAGCCGAGGAGGCGGGTTCGATTCCCGTACCCTGCTCCATGAGAAACCGCCGTATCTGTTCAAGATACGGCGGTTTTTTGCCGTTAAAAAGTTATACGGAGGAAGGGTTGGAAACGGTGCTGTCCCTATCGCCGCTTGCGTGCCTCGCCGGAAAACCGGCGGCGCTCATGTTGCCTCTAACGTTTCATTGTCGTATATCGCAGCCATATTCTGTATTTTGCGCTTCATCTCTGCGCGAATATGCAACGGCTCAAGGCACTCGCATTTATCCCCAAAGCCAAGAAGAATATCATAGTGATAGTCATTTTCAATGAACGGAAAATTCACTATATAATACGCGTCGTCATCTGGCACAAAGCGGTCATAGGGACAATATTCCAGCACCCTGTCCAGCACAGATTGATGAATGCGAATTTTGATGTCTGTCTGCATTGCCTCCGCGATTTCCTCGAAATCCAAAATCGGTTTTTGAAAATCCTGCGGAATAAAGGTTTCCCGCTTCATTTGCAGCTCCGACATGCGGGACACTCTGAACAGGCGAAAATCGTTTCTGGTGCGGCAGTAGCCTTGAAAATACCAGCGGCTGCCTTTCAATACCAGCTGATACGGCTCGACCGTCCGTATGGTTTTCTTTCCGTGGTGGGCCGTATATGCAAAGGACAGGAGCGTATGATTCTGCAAAGCCGCTTGAATTATTTTTACATATGGCCGGATCGTTCGATTGCCTGTCCATGAACTTAAATCTATACAGATTTGATTGGACTTTATTTCGATGTCTTTCGCTTTTTCAGCAGGGATAAAGCTTTTGACCTTCTCCAAAGCGTTTGCCAGTTCGCCGCCTCGCACCACGCTTGAAAGACTGGAGAGCCCCATCAGGATGGCGGAAAGATCAGCCGTCGAAAAGACCGTTTTATCGAGCTTGTAGTCCGGCATAATTTCAAAGCCGCCGCCAACGCCCGGTATGGAACGAATAGGGATGCCGGCCATATTGATCGCTTCTATGTCGCGGTAAATTGTACGGGGTGAAACCTCAAACGTATCCGCCAATTCCTGTGCGCCTATGCGCTCCTTGTCCAGGAGCGTCATAATAATACTGACAAGCCTGTCGACTTTCATCTGGCAGCCGCCTTTCAATCGTCTTCTATCGTACAAAATTATAAATTGTTGCCGTGCTGTTGTCAACGATTGGATGGTATGATACAGGCGTAAGCAAACCAAACACGAAAGAAACGGGAGGAAGTTATGTTCACGGTTTATGTGTATGTTCTGGACACGCTGGCTGACTGGGAGCTGGGGTATGTTACAGCGGAGTTAAATTCCGGGCGCTTTTTCAAAAAAGGCGCGCCGGGCGTATCGGTCAAAACGGCCGGTATTTCAAAGCGGCCGGTCAAAACAATGGGGGGGCTTACCATCACTCCGGATTACAGCATCGACGATATTGCAGTGAACGAGGAGAGCGTGCTGCTGTTGCCGGGGGCCAATACGTGGGATGATTCTGCCCATAGCGCCGTGATTGAAAAGGCGGGAGAATTTCTTTCCGCAGGGGCGTTGGTATGCGCCATCTGCGGCGCAACCGCCGCGCTGGCAAACGCGGGCCTGCTGGACCAAAGGCGGCACACCAGCAACGGCGTCGGGTATCTCGACATGGTGTCGCCCCGCTACAGAGGGCAGAGCTTCTATGTCGACGAGCCGTCTGTTGCAGAAAGTAACCTGATTACTGCGGGTTCCACCGGAGCTTTGCTGTGGGCAAAGCAGATTATGGAACGGTTGAACGTCTTTCGGCCGGATACATTGGACGCGTGGTATGCGTACTTCAGCACGGGCGAAGCGCAGCACTTCTTTGCGCTCATGCAGACGCTGCCAGCGAAAGAGTAAGGACTACCGGCATTCTGGTTCCGGCCAGAACCTGCCGGCCGGCGCATAGAGTATCTTGGGCACGGCGGGGGATAAGAGATCGTTCCTCCCGCCGTGCCTGTGCGTTTTCACAATGCAGGTCCCGATCATCGCCGTGGAGGAACTTGGCCTGCGCCATATCCCCATTTCGTATGGCTTTTCCGCCTTTTTCACAAAATCCGCGCCGCCCCGCTCGCCCCCCTTGACATTGATCCGAAACCGTACTATAATATCCGTCACCGCCCAATCCGAAACCGTACTGTAGACAGGAGGCGCTGCCATGGACAACCTGCGTCATCTGAACCGGCGGCTTGTGTCCGCGTCCAGCGCCGCCGACGGCGCATACTACCGCTGGGCCCGGCGCTCCGGCGTGACCTTTCACACCCTGGATCTGCTCTACGCCCTGGACGACGGGACGCCCCGCTCCCAGAAGCAGATCTGCGAGGAGTGGGGGCTGCCGAAAACCACCGTCAACACGGTGGTGAAGGCCTGCCAGGAGGCGGGCTATCTGACCCTGGAGGTCATGCCGGGCCAGCCCCGGGAGCGCCGGCTCTGCCTCACCGCAGCGGGCATGGCCTACGCCAGGGAGGTCCTGGAGGACCTCTACGCCGCCGAAAACGCCGCCATGAGCGAGACAATCGCGCGCTTCGGCCCGGCCTTTGTGGATGCCGCCGCCTTCTTTTTCGCCCGCTTCCAGGCGGCCATCGACGCCAGTCTGTCGGAAAAACCGGAGAAAGAGGATACCGAGCCTGTATGAGAATCCAATTGTCTGAGCATTTCACCTATTCCAAGCTCCTGCGCTTTACCTTCCCGTCCATTGTCATGATGATCTTTACCTCCATCTACAGCGTGGTGGACGGTCTGTTCGTGTCCAACTTCGTGGGCAAGACCCCCTTTGCCGCCCTGAACCTGGTGTATCCCGTCATTATGATCCTGGGAACCCTGGGCTTCATGGTGGGCACCGGCGGCAGCGCCATTGTGGCCAAGACCATGGGGGAGGGGAAGCCGGAGCTGGCCAACCAATATTTCTCCCTGCTGGTCGCCGCCTCCGCCATAGGCGGCGCGGCCATCTCCCTGGCGGGCGTCCTGCTGGCCCGGCCCATCTCCCTGGCGCTGGGGGCGGAGGGGGAGATGCTGGAGTACTGCGTGCTGTACGCCCGGATTATCCTGGCGGCCAATCCCTTCTTCATTCTGCAAAACGTGTTCCAGAGCTTCTTCGTCTCGGCGGAGAGGCCCAAGCTGGGCCTGCTGGTTATGGTGGGGGCGGGGCTGACCAACATCGTGCTGGACGCCCTGCTGGTGGCGGTGTTCCGCTTCGGGCTGGCGGGGGCCGCCGCCGCCACGGCGGTGAGCCAGGCGGTGGGCGGCCTTGCGCCGGTGGTCTATTTCCTGCGGCGTAACAGCAGCCTTCTGCGGCTGGTCCGGCCCCGGTTCGACGGGCGGGTGCTGCTGAGGACCTGCGCCAACGGCTCCTCGGAGCTGATGAGCAACATCTCCGGCTCCCTGGTGAACATCCTCTACAACTTCCAGCTCATACGCTTGGCGGGGGAGGACGGCGTGGCGGCCTACGGGGCCATCATGTACGTCTCCTTCATCTTCGCCGCCGTCTTCATCGGCTACTCCATCGGCTCCGCGCCGGTGGTCAGCTACCACTACGGCGCGGGCCACGGCAGCGAGCTCCACAGCCTGCTGGTGAAGAGCCTGCTGCTCACCGCCGGGGCGGGGGTGGCCATGGCGGCGGCGGGGGCGGCGGTCTCCGGCCCCCTGGCCCGTCTGTTCGTGGGGTACGACCGGGAGCTGTGCCTGCTGACGGTCCGGGGCTTCCGGCTGTACGCCCTCTCCTACCTGCTGTGCGGGTTCAGCATCTTCGGCTCCGCCTTCTTCACCGCGCTGAACAACGGCCTGGCCTCGGCGGCCATCTCCTTCCTGCGGACTCTGGTGTTCCAGTGCGCCAGCGTGCTGCTGCTGCCTCTGCTGCTGGGCGTGGACGGCATCTGGCTGGCCATCTCGGTGGCGGAGGCGCTGGCCCTGGTGGTGACGGCGGCGCTCCTGGCGGCTAACCGGCGGGTATACAAATACTGAACAGCGAAAAAACCGGCCCCCTTCGCGCCCAGAACTGCGCGAAGGGGGCCGGCATCAAAGAGGGGCCGCCGTTATGTGGACGCCGCCCACCGGCTGGGCTGCCGGCTGCACAAGCCGTCCCACTGGCAGCCGCCGCAGATGTCCCGGCGCAGGCCCGCGGCCAGAATCCGCTCCTGGACCAGGGCCGTGAAGGCCCCGAAAGGGAGCGCCGCCCCCTCCTCCAGGCCGCACCGGTCCAGCACCGCCCGGTCATAGCCCGCCACCCGCTCCGGCCGGCTGCACAGGCCGCCCTCGTTGTTGGGGCAGGCGGAGCAGATCTCGTCCGTCTCCGCCGCCAGCCGGACGGGGCGCTCCGGCGTCAGGGCCGCCAGGGTGGCCGCCATGTGGGCGGAGAAAGCGCCGCTGTAGCCATGGCCTGAGAAGTAGGCCAGGCACATGCCGTGGTGAGGCCGCAGGGTCAGAGGTTCATTTGACATGGCGGCGCAGCTGGGAGACCAGGGAGAGGGCCAGGCCGATCTTCACCAGGTCGGGGATGATGAAGGGGATGACGCACCAGCCCAGGGCCGTGGTCAGGGAGATGGGCCCGGTGTCTCTGGCGTAGACCGCCATGAACCAGACGGTGCCGAAGGCGTAGCACACCAGCAGGCCCAGCACCATGGACAGGCCCAGCACCGGGAGGCGACGGCCCGGCAGCCGCTCCATGGCCCACATGAGCAGAGCGGTGAACAGGAAGCCCACGATATACCCGCCGGTGGGCCGCAGCAGCACGCCTGCGCCGCCGCTGAAGCCGGCGAATACCGGCGCGCCCACCAGGCCCAGCAGGATGTACGCCAGCACCGCCAGGGAGCCCCGCCGTCCGCCCAGCAGGCCCACGCTCAAAAATACGGCCATGGTCTGGAGGGTGAAGGGGACGGCGGTGGGGATGGAGATCCACGAGCATATGGCCGTCAGCGCCACCGATACGGCGATATAGGCCAGGTCCTTGGTGCGGAATTTCGACGCGGTCAGTTCCATAGGGATATGTCTCCTTCTTTTGTTTGGTTGAGCTGGGGTATACTATACCACGGGAGGAAAAGGATGTCAACCTAAAATAATTTTGCGGTTTACAACTGCGGCGGGCGAAAACTCGCAGAAGTTTTTCGTGCATTTTCCCGCCGGATGGTGTATGATGGATCCGCTGAGATATTTTGCCTGCAAAGGAGGGCGTTTCTATGAATACCTGCATCATCCCCAGCGGCTACCGGCCGCCGCTCCACGGCTACGACATGCAGCGGGCCATTGAGTTCATCAAAAGCAGCTTTCAGGAGAACCTGAAGTTCACGCTGAATCTGCGCCGGGTGTCCGCGCCGCTGTTTGTGGATAAGAACTCGGGACTGAATGACAACCTCAACGGCGTGGAGCGGCCGGTGAGCTTCGACATCCCCGCCGTCACGGGCGCGGAGGGGGAGGTGGTCCACTCCCTGGCCAAGTGGAAGCGCCTGGCCCTCAAGCGCTACGGCTTCTACCCCGGCAACGGCCTGTATACCGACATGAACGCCATCCGCCGGGACGAGAGCCTGGACAACATCCACTCCGTCTACGTGGACCAGTGGGACTGGGAGAAGGTCATCACCCGGGACGAGCGGAACGAGGACTACCTCCGCTACACCGTCCGCTCCATCGTGGGGGCGGTGTGCGACACCTGCGACGCCCTGCGCCGGGCCTTCCCTCAGCTGAAGGTGAAGCTGGAGCGGGAGGTGAGCTTCATCACCACCCAGGAGCTGGAGGACCTGTACCCCCATCTCACCCCCAACGAGCGGGAGAGCGCCTACATGCGGGACGGGCACAGGACGGTCTTTCTCATGCAGATCGGCAAGACCCTCAAAAGCGGGCAGAAGCACGACGGCAGGGCCCCGGATTACGACGACTGGGACCTCAACGGGGATATTCTCATGTGGAACGAGGTGCTGGGCCGGGCCTTTGAGATCAGCTCCATGGGCATCCGGGTGGACGAGGAGAGCCTGGCCCGCCAGCTGGAGCTGGCCGGCTGCCGGGAGCGGCGGGAGCTGCCCTTCCACAAGATGCTCCTGAGCGGTGAGCTGCCCCTGACCATGGGGGGCGGCATCGGGCAGAGCCGGCTGTGCATGCTGATGCTGGGCTGCTGCCATATCGGAGAGGTGCAGGTGAGCCTGTGGGACCAGGAGACCCAGGCGGTCTGCGCCGGTGCGGGGATACGGCTGCTGTAAGCGGACCGCCGGCGGGCGGCAGATTGTTTTTACGATGATGGAGAGGAGTGCTACCATGGTTTTGTCGAATTTGGAGCCCAAAAGCGTATTTCGTTTTTTTGAGGAGCTGTGCCGGATTCCCCACGGGTCGGGGAACACGGCGGCGGCCAGCGCGTGGGCGGAGGCCTTCGCCCGGGAGCGTGGGCTGCGCTGCCGCCGGGACGAGGCGGGGAACGTGGTCATCTGGAAGGAGGCGTCCGCGGGGTATGAGGATCACCCGGCGGTGATGCTCCAGGGGCACCTGGACATGGTGTGCGTGGCGGGCCCCGGCGTGGCGCACGATTTCACCAGGGACCCCCTGGAGCTGGAGGTGGACGGCGGCTGGGTGCGGGCCAAGGGCACCACCCTGGGGGGCGACGACGGCATCGCCGTGGCCATGGTGATGGCCCTGCTGGACGACGGCGCCATCCCCCACCCGCCCCTGGAGGCGGTGTTCACCGTGGACGAGGAGGTGGGCATGCTGGGGGCCACGGCCCTGGACGGGTCGGATCTCCGGGCCCGGTATCTGCTGAACATCGACTCAGAGGAGGAGGGGGTGCTGACGGTGGGGTGCGCCGGGGGGGCGCGATGCGACCTGACCGGGACCTTCCCCGCCGCCCCCGGCGGCGGCGTGGTCTGCACTCTGACGGTCAGCGGCCTCCAGGGGGGCCACTCCGGCGTGGACATCAACAAAGGCCGCGCCAACGCCAACAAGCTGCTGGCGGAGTGCCTGGACCAGCTGCCGGGCCTGCGGCTCATCTCCCTGCGGGGCGGGGCCCAGGACAACGCCATCCCCGGCAGCGCCGAGGCGGTATTCCTGCTCCCCGCCGGCGCTTGGGAGGACTACCGGCCCTCCGTCCGGCCCGACCCGGAGCTGGAGCCCCGTTTCAGCTGCACCTTCGCCGCCGCCGGCGGCTGCGGGGGACCCGCCCTCTCCGAGGAGGACAGCCGGCGGGTCGTCCGCCTGCTGCTGGACGCCCCCAACGGCATCCAGAGCATGGAGCCGGACCTGCCCGGCCAGGTCCGCACCTCCCTGAACCTGGGCGTGATGCGCCTGGAGGCAGGGGAGCTGAGTCTGACATGGAGCGTGCGCAGCTCCGACGCCGGGGAGAAAGAGGCGCTGATCGCCCGGCTGGAGGCCCTGGCCGGGAGCGCCGGCGGGTCCTTCAGCCGGAGAGGGGAGTATCCCGCCTGGCCCTACCGGAAGGACTCCCCCCTCCGGGAGACCATGGTCCGGGTGTTCCGGCGGCTCTACGGCCGGGAGCCCAAGGTGGAGACCATCCACGCGGGTCTGGAGTGCGGTATTCTGGCGGATAAGGTCCCCGGACTGGACGCGGTGTCCTTCGGCCCCCAGATGGTTGATATTCACAGCGACAGGGAGAGGATGTCTGTGGAGTCGGTACAGAGGACGTGGGAGTACCTGCGGGAGGTGCTGGGAGAGCTGTAAGCGTCGCCGCCTCCGGCGGCGAGGGGGGCTGCGGCGCAGCCCTACAGCTTGCGGGGCCTACGCGGCCCCGCGCCCTGCGGTTACTTTTTGTGCAAACAAAAAGTAACCAAAAAGTTGCCAAAACCGGAGGTTTTGGATTCCTCATGTGTTTGATTTGTTTTGCGCCCGAGGCTAGGTCTGGTTTGTCTAAATTGGTGCTGGCCGCTTACTTTGACTTCTGCTTCTATTTTAGGAGTGTTCTTAGGGAAGTGCCAATACCTGGAGGAACAGACTGCGGTGCCTCTCTGATATGCGCCGCAGGAAGGGGTACGGGCTCCTTTTTGAAGGTTTACGCGAATCTTTCAATAGTGCGTTCCCCATTGCAGCCTCTCCCCCTTTAAAAGGCCGGCAGGCGGAGTTGGTCGACTGCCAGTCCCCTAGATCAGAACCCCGTAGGATTTCTAGTTCACGTGGCACCGCAACTCTTCATCTCCACCCAATGTCCGCAAATCCCCCGCCGAGGCGGCGCGCCCAAAGGGCGGCCCCGAGAGGGAGGTCTGGAACCTCCGGTTCCAGCGGTTTTTCCGTCCGCTTTTGGGCGTCCAAAAGCGGACCGCGGGGCGTGGGGCTGCGCAGGCCCCACATCCAAAGGATAGAACAATTTATCCCCCGCCGCTGTCAGCGGCGAGAAATATGTAAGGAGAACCTGTTATGAAATTTTCCGAAATGCCCTATGTGAGACCCAACCTGGAGGAAATCAAAGCCTCCTTCGGCCGGATTCTGGAGAGAATCGAGGCCGCCGGCTCCGCCCAGGAGCAGATCGACGCCTACATGGACTGCGAGAGGGAGAGCAAGGCCATTAACACCGCCTGCACCCTGGCCCATGTGCGCCACACCATCGACACCAAGGACGAGTTTTACGACAAGGAAAACGACTACGTGGACGAGATCGGTCCCGCCATTCAGGAGCTGAACCAGAAGGTCAACATGGCCCTGCTGGGCTCCAAATTCCGGGGCGAGCTGGAGGAGAAGCTGGGGAAGCTGCTGTTCACCAACCTGGAGATCTCCGTGCGCACCATGAAGCCGGAGATCATGGACCTGATGCAGGAGGAGAACAAGCTGCAGAGCGAGTACCAGAAGCTCTACGCCTCCGCCATGGTGGAGTGGGAGGGCCAGACCCTGCCCCTGCCCAAGCTGGGGCCCTTCAAGCAGAGCCCCGACCGGGCCGTGCGCAAGGCCGCCTATGAGACCGAGGGCCGCTGGTTTGACAGCCACCAGGCGGAGCTGGACGAGCTCTACAGCAAGCTCATCAAAAACCGCACCGCCCAGGCCAAGGCCATGGGCTACGAGAACTATATCCCCCTGGGCTACGACCGGATGCGCCGCAACTGCTGGGGCCCCAAGGAGTGCGCCGCCTTCCGCGAGCAGATCGCCCGGGACATGGTGCCCGTGGTGGCCCGGGTGAAAAAGGACCAGGAGCAGCGCCTGGGGGTGGACAAGCTGAAGTTCTACGACGACGTCCTCCTCTTCCCCGACGGCAACGCCAACCCCCAGGGCACGCCGGACGAGATCCTGGCCGCCGGCCTGGAGATGTACCGGGAGCTGAGCCCGGAGACGAAGGAGTTCGCCGAGTTCCTCTTCGGCAACGAGCTGCTGGACGTGCTCAGCAAGGACGGCAAGGCCCCCGGCGGCTACTGCACCGAGTTTGCCGCCTACGAGGCCCCCTTCATTTTCTCCAACTTCAACGGCACCTCCGGCGATGTGGACGTGCTCACCCACGAGGCGGGCCACGCCTTCGCCGCCTACCGGGCCATGCGCAGCGGCTGCCTTTCCGCTCTGGAGCAGCCCACTATGGAGGGCTGTGAGACCCACTCCATGTCCATGGAGTTCCTCACCTCCCCCTGGCATGAGAAGTTCTTCGGCCCCCTCACCCGCAAGTACGAGGTGGGCCACTGCGAGGACGCCCTCATCTTCATCCCCTACGGGTGCATGGTGGACGAGTTCCAGCACCTCATGTACGAGAACCCGGATCTGACCCCCGCCCAGCGCAACGAGACCTGGCTGAAGCTGGAGAAGAAGTACCGCCCCTGGATCGACTTCGAGGACCTGCCCTTCTACGGCCGGGGCGCGGGCTGGCAGCGGCAGCTGCACATCTACCTCTACCCCCTCTACTATATCGACTACTGCATGGCCCAGACCATGGCCTTCCAGTTCTGGATGGCCTCCATGGAGAACCGGGAGGACGCGTGGAAGCGCTACCTGGCCTTCGTGGACATCGCCGGCACCAAAACCTTCGAGGAGGCGGCCCAGGCCGTGGGCATGAAACTGCCCTACGCCCCCGGCTGCATCAAGGAGATCGGCGAGGCCATCTCCAAGTGGATCGACGCCAACCCCATCTAAGTCAGTCTGCGGGCGGTGGACGGATAGGCTTTTTCCGTCCGCCGCCCCGGCATTTTGGGGCGGATGACCGGAGGGGTTTTATGTAAATTGACTATTTTTGCCCAAAGCCCCCGCTGAAAAAACGAGAAATTTTCGCGGGAGGAGCGGGCCGCATTGGTCATATCGTAAAAAAAGTGATTTTATGCCGCTCTGCCGGATAGTCCCACTTGAAAAAAGACCGGAGGTGCGGTATAATGCAGGAGGATGTCTCTCATTATGCATCCCCATCGACCGGGAGGGCTCTGACTATGGCCCAGCGCAAAAAGGGCCGCAGGGCCTATCTGGACAGCTTTCACCAAACCCCCTCCGGGGACTATATTTATACCGGCGCGACCTACTCCCTGGCCAACGGCTCCGGGAGGACCGCAGTCCGGCTGGCCGTCCTGGGGGCGGCGGCGGTGGTAGCGGAGGCCGCCGCCGGGTGTTTTTCCGCGCCGGGGACCGGCCGGTGCTTCTACATTCTGCTCCCCTACGCGGCGGCGCTGATCGCCTGCGTGCTGGCCGCCTGGGCCGCGGTCCGGCTGGCCGCCGGGGGCGTCCGCCTGCGGCAGTACGTCTACGACGGCACGGTGAAAAAGCTGCCCCGCAGGACGCTGGCGGCGGCTGTTCTGGCCGGTGCGGCGGCGCTGGGGGAGACGGTCTACCTGCTTCTCCACGGCCCGGAGGGCCTGGCCCTGGGGGCGGCGGCCTACCTGCTGTGCCAGCTGGGCGCGGCGGCGGCCATGCTGGCCCTGCGCGGGGCGGTCCTGGGACTGGAGTACCGGGAGGAGCGCTGAAAAGCCCTCTTTGCAGAAGGCGGTCCCGCCTTCTGCCGCGGTTTTGTCCCAAAACCGCGATGACACTGTGAACAACGGGGATTCCCGTTTTTGTTCAAAAATATGACAGGAAGGAACCATAGAAACCATGAAAAGAAGCAACCGTATCCTTGCAATGCTTCTGGCTCTGGTGATGTGCATTGGCCTGCTGGCCGGCTGCGGCGGCAATACGCCCGGCAGCAATGCCAACAACAACGACAACCAGACCCAGCAGCCCGACAACAACAACGACAACCAGACCGATGCCCCTGCGGCTCCCGCCAATGACACCCTTGTCATTGCCCAGGACACCTTCGAGGGCAAGTTCTCCCCCTTCTTCGCCTCCTGCGTGCCCGATCAGGACGTGGTTGACCTGGTCAGCGGCGGCACCTTGGTTCTGGACCGCGAGGCCGGCATCATCTACAACGGCATCGAGGGCGAGACCCGCACCTACAACGGCACCGACTACACCTACAAGGGGCCCGCCAACTGGACCGTCACCGAGAATGCCGACGGCACCGTTACCTACACCATCGAGCTGATGAAGGGCCTGAAGTTCTCCGATGGCGAGGAAGTCACCGCCGACGACCTGATCTTCTCCATTTACGCCTACTCCGATCCCACCTATGACGGCAACGTCACCCTCTTTGCCACCAACATCCAGGGCATGAAGGAGTACCGCGCCAACATGACCACCCTGGCTGCCATGCTGGCTTCCCTGGGTGAGGACAACACCGACTTCACCTATGTCACCGAGGAGCAGCAGACCGCCTTCTGGGCTGCCGTCAACGACGGCGGCGTGAAGTTCGCCCAGGAGATCGTGGATTACCTCATCGCCGCCGGCGCCAACACCGCCGAGGATCCCATCGAGAACGTGGCTCCCAACTGGGGCTTCTCCCTGGAGGCCGGCGCCACTGTGAAGGATTTCTTCATGGCCATCGGCGAAAACTATGACTGGAACTTCTCCGCCATGGAGGCCGAGACCGGCGGCAGCGCCCTGAGCGACCTCATTCCCGCCGACGTGTATGCGTACTCCACCATGGGTATCAGCACCGGCGACTCCGCCCCCAACATCTCCGGCGTGAAGAAGCTGGACGAGTACACCGTGGAGATCACCGCCAACGGCGTGGACGCGGCCCTCATCTACCAGCTGAGCATCAGCCCCACCCCCCTGCACTACTACGGCGACGAGAGCCTGTATGACTACGAGAACAACATGTTCGGCTTCCCCAAGGGCGATCTGAGCACCATCCGCGCCAAGAGCACCGTGCCCCTGGGCTTCGGTCCCTACGTCTTCTCCAGCTATGACAGCGGCACCGGCGTGGTGGCCCTGGACGCCAACCCCCACTACTACAAGGGCGAGCCCAAAATCAAGCACATCAACTTCAAGTTCATGAGCGAGGCCGACAAGATCAACGCCATCCAGTCCGGCGCCGCCGACATCGCCTCCCCCTCCTTCTCCAACGAGGCCGTCGCTCAGATGGCGGAGATCAACGGCAGCGAGAGCCTGGACGGCGACGTGATCACCATCAAGACCACCGACTACCTGGGCTACGGCTACATCGGCATCAACTCCAAGAACGTCAGCGTGGGCGGCGACGGCAGCTCCTATGAGTCCAAGTGCCTGCGCAAGGCCATCGCCACCGTGCTGTGCGTGTACCGCGACGTGGTCATCGACTCCTACTACGGCGAGTTCGCCGAGGTCATCAACTACCCCATCTCCAACACCTCCTGGGCCGCTCCCCGCGTCACCGACGAGGGCTATAAGGTCGCCTTCTCCGTGGACGTGAACGGCAACGACATCTACACCGCCGGCATGAGCGACGAGGAGAAGTACGCCGCCGCCCTCCAGGCCGCCCTGGGCTTCTTTGAGGCCGCCGGCTACACCGTCACCGACGGCAAGCTGACCGCCGCTCCCGACGGGGCCAGCCTGGAGTACGAGATCATGATCTCTGCCGGCGGCAAGGGCGATCACCCCAACTTCTTGATCATGAAGATGGCCAGCGACGCCCTGAGCACCATCGGCTTTAACCTCATCGTCACCGACCTCTCTGACGGCACCGCCACCATCAGCAGCAAGCTGGACGCCGGCACCGCCGAGATGTGGACCATGGCCTGGCGCGCTACGCCCGACCCCGACATGTATCAGATCTACTACTCTGACATCGCCAACGGCGCTAAGGCTCCCGGCGGCAGCAACAACTACTACCTCATTCAGGACGCCGAGCTGGATACCCTGATCATGGACGCCCGCGCCTCCCTGGATCAGAGCTACCGCAAGATCATCTACAAGGAGGCCCTGGACATCGTGGTTGACTGGGCCTGCGAGATCCCCATCTATCAGCGCACCGACTGCGTGATCTTCTCCACCGAGCGTGTGAACGTGGACAGCATCACCAAGGATATGACTCCCTACTGGGGCTACGCCAGCGAGATCGAGACCCTCGAGCTGAAGTAATTCCCGGCGGCGCGCCTGGGGGCGCTCTGCCCGCAGTCCGCGCAATCCAAAGGAATACTCTGCACACGCAAGCGGCCCGCCCGGCGGCGGAAACGCCGGCGGGCGGGCCTGTGTCCTGCACATGAGACGGGCCGCTCCGGTCCAATACCGAAGCGGCCCTCCTGATGGGCAGGATACTTTTTATTTCACTTTTACGAATTGGAGGGGAGTACATGGGAAAATACATTGTCAAGCGCCTGCTGCTCAGCGTGGTGATCCTGTTCTTTGTCTGCTTCGTCATCTATGTGCTGATGCGCTGTCTGCCCACAAGCTACGTGGAGGCCATGGCCATGCAGCTCAGCCAGCAGCCCGGCAGCAAGTCCTACGGCGAGTGGCTTGACCAGCTCAACGCGCAGTACCATCTGGATGTGGGCATCATCCCCGGCTACTTCATGCAGCTGGGCGAGATGATCCGGGGCAACTTCGGCGACAGCTGGAAGTTCACCCAGCCCGTGGTAAATGTCTTCAAGAACTGCATCGGGGCCTCCTTCGTCATGGGGGCCATCTCCCTGGTTTTGCAGCTGATCATCGCCATCCCCCTGGGGGTGGTGGCCGCCACCAAGCAGTACTCCCGGGCGGACTACGCGATCTCCACCTTTGCCCTGATGGGTATCTCTCTGCCCACCTTCTTCTTCGCCTCCCTGGTGAAGCTGGTTTTCGCCGTGCGCCTGGGCTGGTTTGATCTGGTGGGCCTCATCGGGCGCAACTACTACCAGCTCGACCGCATGGGACAGATCCTGGACATGGCCCACCACCTGGTGCTGCCGGTGCTGGTACTGACGGTGATCTCCGTGGGCTCCCTGATGCGCTACACCCGGACGAACATGCTGGAGGTGCTCAGCGCCGACTATATCCGCACCGCCCGGGCCAAGGGCCTGAGCGAGCGAAAGGTCATCTACCACCACGCCTTCCGCAACACCCTCATCCCCCTGGTGACCATTGTGGGCGGCAGTCTGCCGGGCCTGTTTTCCGGCGCGCTGATCACGGAGACCCTGTTCGCCATCCCCGGCATCGGCTACATCTCCTACCAGGCCATGACCGGCGGCGACATCCCCTTCTCCATGTTTTATCTGACGTTTATGGCGATCCTCACCCTGGCGGGCAACCTGATCGCCGACATCCTGTACGCGGTGGTAGACCCCCGTGTGCGCATCGCCTAAGGAAGGGAGGAGCGAGCTATGCAAGAGAACAAGGACAACCGGAACAAGACCGGCGAGGAGACCGAGCAGCTGTCTTTGAACGATGACCGGCGCGTACAAGTGCTCTCCCCCGGCACGCTGGTGGCCAAGCGGTTCTTCCGCAACCGGCTGGCCATTGTGGGCCTGAGCGTCCTGGTGGTGATGTTCGTCTTCTCCTTCCTGGGCGGCGCGGTGAGCCCCCACGGACAGGACGAGCTCTTCTACCGGGTGGAGTATATGAACAAGGAGTACGTGGGCGTCTCGGAGAACAGCGAGTACCGCTATCTGAAGTTCGGCGACGACTACAGCTCTGTCCTCCAGGCCCAGACCGTCCTGGCCATCCAGAAGAAGGCCGATTCCTTCACCTATAAGGATGCGGAATACGGCGTGGTGCAGGAGGGCGACGGGCTCTACTCCATCTATAGCGGCAATACCCTCATCGGCGCGGCCTACCTGGACATCGTCCAGGCGGAGGACTCCTCCGTGACCTTCTCCGCCGAGTTCCAGTATAACGCCCTGAAGGCCTACGTGGCCGGCGGCGGCGATTTCAAGGCCGACGGCGGCAGCTACAGTGTGGACGCGGACGGCATCATCACCCAGGGGAGTGAGGGCATCGCCGCTCTGAGCCGGTACGTGGTCCAGTCCCGGACCAGCGGCACGGTGATCTCCACCGGCTTCCGCGAAGCCCTGATGGAGGCCCTGGACGCGGGCCTAGAGGCCTTTGACTACACCGAGAACGGCGAGACTGCGGAATATACCGTGGTCTACGACGCCTACACCCGCATCTGGTCGGTGAACCAGGAGACGGCCACCCGCGTGCTGGATACCTACGCCTCCCCCACCGGCACCCACTGGCTGGGCACGGACCGCAACGGCATGGATATGCTCACCCGCCTGATGTACGGCGGCCGGGTGTCCCTGATCATCGGCTTCATCGTGGTGCTGATTTCCTCGGTGCTGGGCATCATCATGGGCGGTATCTCCGGCTACTTCGGCAGCTGGGTGGATAACCTCATCATGCGTATCGTGGACATCTTCTACTGCATCCCCTCCATGCCCCTGCTGATCATACTGGGCGCGGCCATGGACGGCATGCGGGTGGACCCCCAGGTCCGCATGTTCTACCTGATGCTGCTGCTGGGCTTTTTGGGCTGGCCCAGCATCGCCCGCATGGTCCGCGGCCAGATCCTCTCCCTGCGGGAGCAGGAGTTTATGACCGCCACCGAGGCCTGCGGCATCAGCGTCTCCCGCCGCATTTTCAAGCACCTGATCCCCAACGTCATTCCCCAGCTGATCGTGATCTGCACCATGAGCCTGGGCTCCACCATCATCACGGAGGCGACCCTGAGCTTCCTGGGCCTGGGCGTCAAGTTCCCCTTCGCCTCCTGGGGCAACATCATCAACGACGTCAGCAACTCCTACGTGCTGACCAACTACTGGTTCGTCTGGATCCCCGCCGGCGTGTGCCTGATGCTGACGGTGCTGGCGTTCAACTTCGTGGGCGACGGCCTGCGCGACGCCTTCGATCCCAAGATGAAGCGCTGAGAAGGGAGGAGAGAGGAACATGGCAAAAAAGAAACCCGAGGGCTATCTGTCCGCCAAGGAGTCCCGCCGCATCTCCAGGGAGAACCGCCGCATTACGGGCGAGTTTGAGAAGCAGCGCAAGCGCAAGAACGTGCCCGAAAGCGAGTATCTCACCCAGATGAAGGACCCCAACAACGCCGTGGAGTTCGACAATCTCCACACCTACTTCTACACCGACGTGGGCACGGTCAAGGCCGTGGACGGCGTGAGCTACGAGGTCCCCATCGGCAAGACCGTGGGCGTGGTGGGCGAGTCCGGCTGCGGCAAGTCTGTCACCAGCCTCAGCCTCATGCAGCTCCTCCAGCGGCCCCAGGGCCAGATCGTGGAGGGCGCCATCCGCCTGAACCTGGGCGACAAGGCCTACGACATCACCAAGGCCCCCAACACGGTCATGCAGAATCTGCGGGGCAACTATATCTCCATGATCTTCCAGGAGCCCATGACCAGCCTCAACCCGGTCTTCCGCATCGGGGACCAGCTCAACGAGGTCATCGCCCTCCACGACGGCGAGGGCAAGAGCAAGGAGGACGTGAAGCGCCGGACCATCGAGCTTCTGGAGCTGGTGGGCATCGCCAACAGCGAGGGCGTGTACCGCATGTACCCCCACGAGCTCTCCGGCGGCATGCGCCAGCGCGTGATGATCGCCATGGCCCTGGCCTGCAACCCCAGGATCATCATCGCCGACGAGCCCACCACCGCCTTGGACGTGACCATCCAGGCCCAGGTGCTGGACCTTCTGCGCCACCTGAAGGACAAGATCAACTCCTCCATCATGTTCATCACCCACGACCTGGGCGTCATCGCCGAGATGGCGGACTACGTGGTGGTCATGTACGCCGGGCGCATCGTGGAGAAGGGCACCGCCGAGGAGATCTTTGCCCACCCCGCCCACCCCTACACCATCGGCCTGATGGCCTCCAAGCCCGTGGTGGGCAAGCAGGTGGAGAAGCTCTACTCCATCCCCGGCAAGGTGCCCAACCCGGTGAACATGCCCAACTACTGCTACTTCAAGGACCGCTGCGAGATGCAGTGCGAGGCCTGCGCCGGGGCGTACCCCCACGAGATCAGCCTCAGCGAGACCCACAAGGTGTCCTGCTACCGGTACTATGAGAAGAACGGGAAGGGAGGAGAAGCGTAATGGGAATCAATCAGGGCCTCGGCCAGGGAGCCGGCCGCTACACCCCCGGCGACACCGCGGGGAAGACCCCGGAGGAGCTCAAGCAGGAGCAGGAGAAGCGCGCGGAGCGCGTGCAGAAGGACCTGCGCGCCGGTCCCTCCGCCCCCAAGCCCGGCGACGACTACACCCCCGTCACCTATGACCCCCAGTATATCCTGATGGTCAACCGGCTGAAGAAGTACTTCCCCATCAAGGGCGGCATGATCAGCCACACCGTGGGCCACGTCAAGGCCGTGGACGGCGTCACCTTCAACCTCAAGCGGGGCACCACCATGGGCCTGGTGGGGGAGTCCGGCTGCGGCAAGACTACCACCGGCCGGACCATTCTGCGCCTGTCCGGGGAGAAGACCGGCGGCCAGGTGCTCTTCAACGGCAAGGAGGTCTATGATTTCAGCGCCAAGGAGATGCGCGCTCTGCGCACCCAGATGCAGATCATCTTCCAGGACCCCTTCTCCTCCCTGTCCCCCCGTCTGCCGGTGGGGGAGATCATCGGCGAGGCCGTCCGGGAGCACAACCTGGTGAGCAAGGAGGAGTTCAACGACTATATCGACCAGGTCATGGACAACTGCGGTCTCCAGAGCTTCCACAAGGAGCGCTATCCCCACGAGTTCTCCGGCGGCCAGCGCCAGCGCATCTGCATCGCCAGGGCCCTGGCCCTGAACCCGGAGTTCGTGGTGTGCGACGAGCCCGTCAGCGCCCTGGACGTATCCATCCAGGCCCAGATCATCAACCTGCTCCAGGAGCTGCAGGAGAAGTATAAGCTCACATACCTGTTCATCTCCCACGACCTGAGCGTGGTGGAGCACATCTCCGACACGGTGGGCGTGATGTACCTGGGCAACCTGGTGGAGTACGGCGACACGGTGGACATCTTCAAGAACCCCCTGCACCCCTACACCAAGGCACTCTTCTCCGCCATCCCCATCCCGGACCCCACGGCGAAGATGAACCGGATTGTGCTGGAGGGCTCCATTCCCTCCCCCGCCAATCCCCCCGCCGGGTGCAAGTTCCACACCCGCTGCGCCAACTGCATGGAGAAGTGCAAGCACGAGGCCCCGGAGCAGAAGGAGATCGAGCCGGGCCACTTCGTGGTCTGCCATCTCTACGACAAGTAGGGCATGGAGCGGAAGCATGCCCCCATGGAGGAGGACGACGGCCGCACGATAGCCGACATGAGCGGCATCGAGCGCCCCTCCCTCCGCCTCCCCCGCCGGGAGCGGGACCTGCAGTCCCCCGCCCCCCAGGCGCCGGAGAGCGAGTTCTCCCCGGAGGAGCGGCGGGTGTACGCCTTCGCGGCGCTGCGGGCGGCGCTGCTCATCGGCCTGGCGTTTCTGGCCGGGCTGGGCGCGGTGATTCTGCTGCTGCTGGCGCTGTGGACATAGCGGCACATGGATCAAGATAAAAAGCGGTGCGCGGTTTTTGCCGCGCGCCGCTTTTTTGGCGGGGGAGCCGGAAACTTTTTCCTCTCCCCCTATCCTTTTTCTCATTTTTGTGGTACAATCACCTCATCGAAAGAGAGGAGGCCACCGCAGATGCGCTATACCGCCGCATGCCCCTCCCCCGTGGGGCGGATCACCCTGGCCAGCGACGGCCGCCGGCTGACGGGGCTGTGGCTGGAGGGACAGGCATATTTCGGGGCGGGGCTATCCCCGGCGGCGGAGGCCCGGCCCGATCTGCCGGTGCTGCGGGCGGCGGCGGCGTGGCTGGAGCGCTACTTCGCCGGGGCGCGGCCCTCCCCCCGGGAGCTGCCCCTGGGAGCTGCCGGCACGCCCTTCCGCCAGCTGGTGTGGTCCCTGCTGCTGGAGATTCCCTACGGGGAGACGCTCACCTACGGCGCTCTGGCGGCCCGCGCCGCCCAGATCCTGGGGCGGCCCCGCATGTCCGCCCAGGCGGTGGGCGGGGCGGTGGGGCGCAATCCCATCTCCATCGTCATCCCCTGCCACCGCCTGGTGGGGGCGGACGGCGGCCTCACCGGCTACGCCGCCGGCGTGGCGGTGAAGGCCCGGCTTCTGGCCCTGGAGGGGCGTGCAAATTTGACTTAGGAGGGGTTTCCTATGGACCCATGCGTCAGCATCATCGTGCCCGTATATAACGCGGAGGCGTCCCTGCGCCGCTGCGTGGAGAGCGTTCTGAATCAGGAGTTCACCGACTTTGAGCTCATCCTGGCCAACGACGGCAGCCGGGACGGCTCCGGCGGAATCTGCGACGCCTTTGCCGCCGCGGACAGCCGGGTGCGGGTGATCCACAAGGAGAACACCGGCGTCTCCGACACCCGGAATCAGGCCATCAGCCAGGCCCGGGGCCGCTACCTCCAGTTTCTGGACAGCGACGACTGGATCACCCCCAACGCCACCAAGCTCCTGGTCCGGGCCGCCGAGAGCCGGGGCTGCGACATGGTGGTGGCGGACTTCTACCGCGTGGTGGGGGAGCGGGTGTCCCACAAGGGGGACATCGACGAGGACACGGTCCTCACCCGTGAGGAGTACGCCGCCCACATGATGGAGAACCCCGCCGACTTCTACTACGGCGTGCTGTGGAACAAGCTCTACCGCCGGGAGCTGGTGGAGGCCCACCATCTGCGGATGGACCCGGACATCAGCTGGTGCGAGGACTTCATGTTCAACCTGGAGTACATCCGCCACGCCCAGACCTTCTTTGCCCTCCAGGTGCCGGTGTACTACTACGTGCGGACCAAGGGCTCCCTGGCCTCCCAGGCTCTGAGCATCTCCAAGACCGTGCGGATGAAGCTGACGGTGTTTGAATACTACAACCAGTTCTACAAGGCCGTTTTGGACGAGGAGGAGTACGAGAAGAGCCGGCTGAAGGTCTACCGCTTCCTCTTCGACGCCGCCCAGGACGGGGCGGCCCTGCCTCTGCCCGGCTCCACCCGGCTGGGGGAGGAGCGCACCCATGTCCACGCCGGGGCCCTGGAGGGGCGGGGCCTGTTCTACGACCTCTTCCGGGAGAAAAAGCTGCTGGACTACTGCCTGGAGCCCGCCGCCCTGAAGAGCGGCCTGTCCCTGCGGGATGCGGGGCTCCTGCTGTGCCTGCGCCAGGCGGGCGGCGGCGGCCGGCGGGAGCTGGCGGCGCTCACGGGGCTGTCCAAGGGGGCCCTCACCATGGCGCTCAAGCGCCTGAGCGGCCGGGGGCTGCTGTCGGTGGAGGAGGTCCGGGACCCCGGCCAGCGGGAGAAGCGCCTGCACATCGCCTTTCCCGCCGCCGCCGGGCCGGTGCTGGCCGACCTGGAAAACGCGCTGCGGGACTTTGAGGAGGCCCGGCTGTCCGGCTTCACCCCGGAGGAGCGGGACCGGTATGAGGCGCTGACGGAGCGGATTCAGGGCAATATCCGGTCGATTCTGCAATAAAGAGAACCGGCGCACAGGGGAGACCGCAGGAAAGCGGGAAATCCCGCAAACCGCACAGCACCACCGGCTATGCCGGTGGTGCTGCCGCATTTATGCGCCCTCCTGCGCTTCCGCGCCCGTCTCCAGGATCACCTCCGCCAGGGCCTCCCCCAGCAGCCGGGCGGACAGCAGAGCCTCGTCCAGGGAGTTCCCCGCCGCCCCCATCTCCACCAGGAGGCTCCCCGTGGTGGTGTGCTGGTTGTAGCGGGAGTTGCGCACGGTGATGGGCCGCATCAGCGTGGGGTAGCGCCCCGCCAGCTCCTGCTGCACGGCGGCGGCGAATTTCAGGTTCTCCCGCCACTGGGGGTGCTCCAGTCCCCCGCCGTCGGTTCCGATGACGAAGGACATCTGGGCGGCGCTGCGGCCGTCCACGCTGCTGATGACCTTGTAGGGGCTGCCGTCCCCGTCAGAGATGGCGTCCCGGTGCACGTCCAGCACGAAGCGGATGGTGGGGTACTCCTCCAGATACCGCTCCACGGTCTCCAGGGAGCGGCCGTAGGCCCCGCTGTACTCCGGGTAGTCATGGAGGGCGGCATCGTGGAGCACCTCCAGCCCCGCCGCCTCCAGCACTGCCGCGATCTCGTCCCCCACCCGGACCACGTTGAACTGGCTGTCGGTGGTGCGGCTCTCCCCGCTGGGGACGTACTCCTGGCCGGGGGGCATGGTGTAGGCCTCGCTGCCGTGGGTGTGGACGATGAGCACCTGGGGCCCCTCCTCCTCCGCCAGGGCGGCGGCGAAGGTCTCGTGGAAGATGGAGGCGTCCAGCTCCAGATCGCTGCGGTTGTTGATGTACACGTCCCCCGCCACCAGATAGCCCTCCGGAGAGGAGGGGGACAGGGTCCGGGCGGCCACGCCGTTGTCCGGGAACTCCGGCGGGGCCTCCGGCTCCACCGGCTCCTCCGGGAGCGGGGCGGCGGAGGGCGGGGGAGTCTTCTCCGGGACCTCCTGGCCGCCGGCGCTGTCATCCTCCTCAACGGACTGCCACAGCCCCAGCACCGCCTCCCTGCCGGACAGGAGCACCGGGCTCTGCCCGATGCACAGCGCCGCCGCCGGGGGCAGGCCGTCCTCCCCGGTCCACCCCCCCAGCTGGCAGCGCAGGATGGCCAGAGCCAGATCCCCCTGCCGTCCCAACCGCTCCAGGGCCCCCTGGACCGTGGAGCTCCCCGCCGTAGCCGCCACCAGATAGAGCACCGCCCCCGCCAGCACCAGGGCGGCCGCCAGCCGCCCTCTCCGCGGCCTGCGCCGAATCGTCATAGTCATTCCCCCTTGTGATTGCTTGTCCCAGTGTATGCGCCGGGCGAGGGAAAGATGCCGGCGGCGCGCCTTGGGGGGGAAAAGCCGCCCCCGGCCAAAAATCCCTGTTGTAATTTCCCGTCAAATTTGCTATTCTAATACAATGCAGACGAAAAAAACAGGGAGGACGCCGCCATGCCAGAACACACACCCGACTGCCGCCGCGAGGAGGACACCATGGGGACCGTATACGTCCCCGCCGACCGCCTCTGGGGAGCCCAGACCCAGCGGAGCCTCCAGAACTTCGCCATCGGCGAGGAGCGGATGCCGGCGGAGATCATCCGGGCCTTTGCCGTGCTGAAGAAGGCGGCGGCCCTGGCCAACCGCTCTTGCGGCCGACTGGACGAGGACCGGTGCGGCCGCATTGCCGCCGCCTGCGACGAGATTCTGACGGGGGCGCGGGACGGGGAGTTTCCCCTCCGGGTCTGGCAGACCGGCAGCGGCACCCAGTCGAACATGAACGTCAACGAGGTGATCGCCCACCTGTGCGCCGCCGCCGGCGTCCAGGTGCACCCCAACGACCACGTGAACATGTCCCAGAGCTCCAACGACACCTTTCCCACGGCCCTGCACATCGCCGCCGTATGCGCCCTGGAGGGGCGGGTCCTGCCCGCCCTGGAAGCGCTGGGGCGGACCCTGGGGCGGCTGGAGGAGGAGAACCGGGACGTGATCAAGATCGGCCGCACCCATCTCCAGGACGCGGTCCCCCTGCGCTTCTCCCAGGAGATCAGCGGCTGGCGGGCCATGGCGGAGGCCTGTCACGGGTATATCCGCTCCTCGCTGGAGCCCCTGCGGGATCTGGCCCTGGGGGGCACCGCCGTGGGCACGGGCCTCAACTGCCCGCCGGGCTTCGCCCAGCAGAGCGCGGAGCTGATCTCCCAGCTCACCGGCCGCTGCTTCCGCACGGCCCCCAACAAGTTCCACGCCCTCTCCAGCCGGGACGGCCTGGTCCACGCCCACGGGGCCCTGAAAGCTCTGGCGGCGGATCTGATGAAGATTGCCAACGACGTGCGCTGGCTGGCCAGCGGCCCCCGCTGCGGCCTGGGGGAGATCACCATCCCGGAGAACGAGCCCGGTTCCTCCATCATGCCCGGCAAGGTCAACCCCACCCAGTGCGAGGCGGTAACCATGGCGGCGGTACAGGTCATGGGCAACGACGCGGCCATCGGCTTTGCCGCCAGCCAGGGGAACTTCGAGCTGAACGTCTTCATGCCTGTCATCGCCTACAATTTTCTCCAGTCCGCCCGCCTGCTGGCGGATGTGATGGACTCCTTCCGCGTCCACTGCCTGGAGGGCCTCCGGGCCGACCGGGAGGCCATGGCGGCGTATCTGCGGCGCTCGCTGATGCTGGTTACGTGCCTCACGCCCGGCATCGGCTATGAGCGGGCGGCCCAGGCGGCCCGGCTGGCCCACCGGGAGGGGATTACGCTGAAGGAGGCCGTCCTTCAATGCGGCTTTTTGACGGAGGAGGCCTATGAGGAGGCGGTGGACCCAGAGAAGATGGTTTAGTCCTAGCGATGGGGCTGCGGCGCAGCCCTACAGCCCCGGGGCCTACGCGGCCCCGGACCCTGCGGTCCGCTTTTGGACGCCCAAAAGCGGACGGAAAAACCGCTGGAACCGGGGGTTCCAGACCTCCCTCTCGGGGCCGCCCTTTGGGCGCGCCGCCTCGGCGGGGGACTCACGGACATTGGGTGGAGATGAAGAGTTGCGGTGCCACGTGAACTAGAAATCCTACG
>ERZ779626.224-NODE-224-length-37959-cov-5.908268_pt1 | contig 37959 bp, 40 predicted proteins | sample MGYA00514209_ERZ779626 | MGnify/ENA primary metagenome ERZ779626 (study PRJEB29562, sample SAMEA4376713) | mouse gut metagenome | isolation source: Cecum | study: EMG produced TPA metagenomics assembly of the A DSS colitis mouse model was used to assess the...
TTCGGGAGGACGAGCAACGCGTTATTAAAACAGTACTCAGTACTGTTTTGCGTTGCGAGACGAGCAAACGCATAGCGTATGGCGTTTGCGTTGTCCGAGGTCGCCGTTGCCCTTGCGGCGAGCGAGAAGGTAGTTGCCGGATTTCAGAAAAAAGTATTCACGATAGTGAGTACTTTTTTTCACGTAACGTAGTTGACATTTTTGCTGTTTATGCTATAATATACGTATAAAAAAACGGAAGGTAAATGCTATGACTTTAAATGGAAACCCGAATTTAAGACGCGTAGTCAAGGGTAGCGAAAACGGAAAGTATTCTACTGAAGACAGCGCAGTCGCAACGATGAAAGGTATGGCGTGGAAGTCTGTCGCGCTATGTGCGGTAACGATTATTGCGGCGGTGTTAAGCGCGGCGTTGCTGAGCTATTTTATCAATACGGAAAACGAAACGGCGTTATTCACGCTTTTAATGGTACTTGCTTTTTCGGCTATACCGCTTATAATTATTTCGTTCGTGATTATGTTCGTCCCCAAAACGGCAAGCGTTTTAGGCTTTGTCTATTGTGCGCTGGAAGGGCTTGTAATGGGCGCAATATCCGCGCTGTTCGATATGATTTATCCCGGAATAGCGATTATGGCTTTCCTCGGCACCTGTATCGTATTTTTGATTTCGGTGCTGGTGTTCAACGTGTTGGGCAAAAAGCTTTCAAGCAAGTTCGTCAAGTTCGTTCTTATTTCTTTTATAAGCCTGATACTTTTAGAGGGCATCGGATTCGTTTTATCGTTGTTTATTCCTGCATTTGCGTTGGTTATGAGCAATATTTGGATTCAGCTTGCAATAAGCGCGGTTATGATTTTGTGGGCGACGTTTATGATACTTGTCGACCTTAACAACATGAAGCTGCTTGCGGACAACAACACCGATAAAAAGTACGAGTGGCTTGCCGCGTTCTCGCTTGTAACCACGCTGATGTGGCTGTATCTCGAAATATTAGAGCTGCTTGCGAAAATCGCTTTGCTTGCAAAAAAAGATTAATACATTAAAAAACACGCCTTAGGCGTGTTTTTTAATTGCCTGTTATAAATTTTTCTATTATTTGAAAAGTTTTTTTATCTGTCTGATACTCGAAAGTATCTGCATTAAGTTTTAAAACATAACCATTGATATTAGGCAATCGTGTATTTTTGACGTAGTTTTCAAAATTTTCTTTAATATCAAAGTTTGTAGACAGATGCACGGGATGGCGGTTTTCGTTTTTAATTCTGTTTATATATCTATTATACAGAATATCAATATCGCCTTGCAGTACGATAACCAAATGTGAATATCCTTCTTTTTCCGCGAGACAGAACATTTCATTTAACTGCTCTGCGTGGTAATTGGCTTCCAGAATCAAGTCGTTTCCGCATTTAGCCGAAGAGAGGAATATATATTTTAAAACGTCCATAGTCGCTTTGGAAAGTTTAAGATTTTCACTTCTGCCGGTAAATGGAAATGTTACGCTAAGTACCTCTTTAACAGTATCTTTATGAAAAACGGGCACGCCGAATTTTTTACCTGCAATATCAGCAAATGTGGATTTACCCGACGCCAAATCACCCGTAATTAAGACAAGTTTTTTCATAAATCTATTATAACGAAATTAAAATATAAATGCAAAGAGTTAATGTAAGAATTTTTTAAAAATAATTGCATTTAACATTTTTATATGATATAATCGACTTATGAGAATGCAGGGAAGAGACTTTAATCTGAAAAACGGGACTACGGTCAGAGTAAGGACCGTAAGACCTTCCGAAGCAGCGAAGGTTCTTAAACTCATGAGCAAGGTTTACCACAAAAACGACCTGTTAGAGCTTAATCCGACTGAGGTTGAGGAAATCAAAAAAAGGCAAATCCGCAAGCAGATTAAAGATTACGAAAAATCAAAGCGCCAGATAATGCTGGGCGTATACTTCGAGGACAAGCTAATCGGCTATTGCATAGTTGCGAGAGTTTCGGAAAACGAAAAGCAGAGCCACCGCGCAACTCTTTCCATTGCCATAACGGAGGAGTTCAGGGGCACGGGTCTCGGTGCGTCGCTTATGAAGCTGTCGTTCGACTTTGCAAGCAAGGTCGCCTACGAGCAGTTTGAAACCACCGTGCTTGACGGAAACACGCCCGCGTTCATACTCTGCACCGAATACGGCTTTAAGGCAATGTGCCGTTTCCCGCGCGCCTATAAGAATATGAAGGGCGCGTATCAGGACAGCATACTTCTTATTAAATACCTCAACAACTATGAAATTTAACGACGAATGTCGCGCCTGTCTTTACAACAGCCAGCTTAAAAAGGTGGCGAAAGCTAAGGACGGCGACGGATACGAATTATTTAAGCAAGGCGTAAAGCAGCTTTGCGACAATCCACCCGACGACTATTGCGCGCCCTTGCTGGCGCGCGATATTAATTTATTGCACCGCGATATTTTCGGAGGAATTATAGACTATTCGGCGGAAAAATCTCTCTTCAACAGGCGGCTTCTGTCTCTTGAGCCCGAGCTTTACGCGCTGATAACGTCCGCCCCCGACCCGCTTGCCGAGGCGTTAAAGTACGCAACGGCGGCAAACTATATCGATTTTGCGCGTTTAAGCGATTTGAGCGGCGACAGCATCGAAACGGTTATGTCCGCTGCTCGCAGGGCGAGTGTGGACTGCGCGGTTTTGTCGAGCTTTAAGCGCAGGCTCGCAGGCGCGGGGGCGCTATGTGTTCTGCACGACAACTGCGGCGAAATAGTGCTTGACAAAATTCTCATTCGCGTTATTCTTGCGTGCTATCCGAAAATATCGGTAACCTCCGTCGTGCGAGGCAAGCCCGTAATAAACGACGTTACGCTGACCGACGCCGAAGAGGTTGGTCTTGGCGGCTTTGCGCGGGTAATACCCAACGGCACTGACGTTCCCGGGACTTATCTGAAAGAAATTTCCAAAGAAACGCTTGACGCAATGCGCGGCGCGGACGTGCTGCTTTCCAAGGGGCTGGGCAACCTTGAAACGCTGTACGGCGAGGGCTTTAATGCGTTCTATGCGTTTACCTGCAAGTGCGCACATATAGCAGAGCAGTTCGGCGTTCCGCTTTGGTCTGCGGCGTTTATTGAAGAAAAAGCCGTCTAAACAGTTGCTATGAATAAACCGAAGTGGTATAATCAGTAACGAAAATATATGACATAAATCAGGCGTACGCCTGATTTGCGTTTGCAAGCAAACGCAAAATATGAGGCAATTATTAAAAACGTAAAAAAGACGGTCCCCGTAATAGCTTCGGCATTTATATCGCTATGCTTTTTAGTCGGCTGCGCCGAGTCCGTAGTGGTTACCACGGACGAGCTTATCCGCGATTTGGACGTTAGTCCTACGCAGAGCGCGACCTACGAGCAATATTCCAAAAAAGCTATCGAGGATTATTTTGCGGTTGCGGACGGTCACGTCGTCGGCGGCGAGACCGATTACGAAAACGAGGAAGTGATTGCTGCGGCGAGCGAGGCGGCGGCTAAGCTTTTTGCCTATGCGTGCTATAACGAGAGAACGTTAGACCAGTACGTTTTTTTCGCCGCGCAGGAGGGCACGACCGATATTTCCGCGGGCTCTGCCCACGCAATGAAGCAGGAATACTATCTCAGGATAAACGAAACCGAGAAGTCCTGCGGTTACAGATACCATTACACAATAAAGTACGCCGACTGTACGGGCGCGTTAAGTATGTTCAGGGACCTGTTTCAGAGCGCGAGGACGCGTATTACCGACGAAACCGACCTGCTGTACCGTCTCGAAGGCTCGAACATAAGAAAGGGCGAAAAGAGCGACGTTTTCGAGGTCGAGATGCTGGAATGCGACTGGGCAACGGGCAAGGACTGGGGCGTTCACGAGATAGAGATGATTAAGGGCGATTATATCGAGCCCGATAAGATAGAGGAAGACATAGTCGCTTTTGCGGGCGAAGACGATATAACTATCCGCGCCAACATAAATATACTTGCCGAAAATATGGTAAAGCACGCCGTAATTTTGCCCGATGCGAGCGAGGAAAACGGCGTAGAGGGCTACCTGATTTTTATGACCGTCGATACCGACGTCGCAAACAACGACGAGGCGTCGCTTAAAATGCTGAGAAGGGCTAACGGCTCTAACGACTGCGAATGGGTGAGTGGTGACGACGGCTCGGGACTGTCTATTGTTTTCAGAATATGGGAGAACGGACTGTTCAGAATGTATTCGGTAGCGGAAAAATGGCAGGGTAAAATAAACGGCTTTGCAGGCACCGCGGATTCGTCCACGCAGTACTATTACAGCTATTCCGACAGGGACTGCGATATGACTAAGTACCTTGAAATGCTTGAAGAGGCAAAGACCTCGAAGGGGGAATAACTTGGGCGTTTCCAAATGGGATTTGATGCGGCTTGCCGAGGAGTACGACGGCGAGTTTTCGCTTGCCGACTTTTCCGAGGAAGAGCTTGAAGAGCTGCTGCGACCCGTCGGCGAGGCAATGACCGTCGAAGAGCTGCGCCGCAGGTATTTCGAATTTTACGACGACGTAAAGGACAGAACGCTTGAAAAGCACAAGTGGAGCGATTAAGCGCAGAATAATAAAAAATCCCGTCTTTAACAGACGGGATTTTTTGTAAGTTACATAACCACTATGTTTTTGCTTTCAAACAGTTCCTTGTATTCCTTCGGGAAATGGTCGTCGGTAATTAGTACGTCTATATCCTCTATTCTTGCGAAGGTGTAGGGGTTGATTTTACCTATCTTAGAGCTGTCAAGCATCATATATACGTTGCGCGCCTTCGTAAAGACGTTTTTCAGCAGCTCGCTTTCAATCTGGCTGTTGCAGGAAAAGCCCTGCTCGGGAGTGAACGCCGTTGCCGAAACTATCGCAATTTCGAAATTCGTTCTGTCAAAGTATTCCCTTGCCGCGGGCGAGGCGGTGGAAAGGTTCTCTCTCATAAGCTGACCGCCCACGATAGTAATATTTACGTTCTTTTTCTGCGCAAGCTCCATTGCAACGGCAATGCCGTTTGTGAAGATGTTGCACTTCAAATCGGGCATTTCCTTGGAAAGATACATCGCCGTCGTGCCACCGTCGAGGAATATGCTTGAATTGGCGTCGATAAGCCCCGCAGCCTTCTGCGCGATAACGATTTTCGCATCGGTGTTAATCGTGGTCTTTTTGGTGTATTCCTCGCCGGAAACCTTCTGTACCTCTTTAACCGACATTGCGCCGCCGCGGATGCGGATAATGCGTCCGTCCTCTTCAAGCTGGAAAAGGTCGCGCCTCAAAGTCATTTGCGAGACGTTGGGGAAAACCTCTTCAAGCTGTTCAAGCGTCATTTTACCGCGCTTGTCCAAGATTTCTGCAATTTCTTCGATTCTTTCTCTTTTCATACTTTACTCCGTGTGAAATTTTAACAATCTTTAATTCCTTAACCCTATGTTAGCACATAATAGTATCCAAAGTCAAGGATACGGCAACAATTTTTAACAGAGTTTTTAAAAAATTTGTTAATTTTTTACACAACGCGCCTCCGAGCGTCTGCGTTGCAAAAATAGTGCCGAATTGCCGACAATTTTGCTTGCAAATATAAAGCCTAAACCATATAATAATAGTGTGTTTTTTAAAAGATTGAGGCTTGACATAGCGGCGGCGAAGAAAAACGACCCCGCCGCCCGCAATAAATTCGAAATCTGGCTGACTTATTCGGGCGTGCACGCGCTTAGCTGGCACAGGTGGGCTAACAGACTGTATAGAATGCATTTAAAGCTGCTTGCGCGCATAACCTCGCAGGTGTGCAAATTTTTTACGGGTATCGAAATTCACCCCGCGGCTAAGATTGCGGCGGGCGTGTTTATCGACCACGGACACGGCGTGGTTATAGGCGAAACCGCCGAGGTGGGCGCGGGCACGGTTATTTATCAGGGCTGCACGTTGGGCGGCACCGGCAAGCAGACGGGCAAGCGTCACCCCACGATAGGCGAAAACTGCGTAATTTCCGCGGGCGCAAAGGTGCTCGGCGGTATTACCGTAGGCGACGGCGCCAAGATAGGCGCGGGGGCGGTGGTTCTCAAAAACGTACCCGCCAGGGCGACCGTCGTAGGAGTGCCCGCGCGAGTGGTGCGCATTGACGGACAGAAAACCGACGGCGGCTGCGACGAGCAGCGGCGCGACCCGTATCTCGTGGAAATATGCTCGTTGAGAGAGCGTGCTTTCGCTCTGGAAGAGAGAATAAGACGCTTGGAGGAAGAGAATGAAAATATATAATTCGCTTACGCGCAGAAAAGAAGAATTCGTCCCCTTGGAAGAGGGCAAGGTAAAGATGTACGCGTGCGGAATTACCGTCTCGGGCGAGGCGCATATAGGGCACGGCTATCAGGCGCTTATCTACGATATTATGCGCAGGTTCCTCGAAAAGCAGGGATATAAGGTCACCTATGCAAGGAATTATACCGACGTAGACGACAAGATAATAGCAAAGGCTAAGGAAACGGGAATTCCCGCTGATAAATACGCCGCGGACATGATTAAAAAAATCGACGGAATTATGTCCGATTTCGACGTGGGCGAGCCGACGCTATGGCTTAAAGCCACCGAAAATATCGCAAATATAATCGACTTTATCCAAAAGCTGATAGACGGCGGACATGCCTACGCGGCCGCTAACGGCGACGTGTATTTCGACGTAGGCAGCTTCCCGAAATACGGTTGCCTTTCCAACCGCTCCGTTGAGGATATGCTCGACGGGGTAAGGGTGGAAAACGGCGAATTCAAGCGCAGCCCCGCCGACTTCGCGTTGTGGAAGGCGGCAAAAGAGGGCGAAATCTGCTGGGACAGCAGCTGGGGCAAGGGACGCCCGGGCTGGCATATAGAATGTTCGGCAATGAACCGTACCGCGTTCGGCGAGCAAATAGATATTCACGGCGGCGGGAAGGATTTGATTTTTCCCCACCACGAAAACGAAATAGCTCAGTCGGAAAGTCTGACGGGCAAGCAGTTCGCCAAGTACTGGACGCACAACGGGCTTATAAAGGTCAACGGTCAGAAGATGTCCAAGAGCCTCGGCAACAGTCTGCTTTTGGAGGACCTGCTGAAAAAATATACCAACGAGGCGGTTAAATTCGCGCTGCTGCAAACCAACTACCGCAACGATATAAATATCGTGGACGGTATCTTCGACGAGGCGGAAAAGCACCTTACGGGCTTTTATAAGATTATAGGCGAAGTGGAAGCGCGTTTCGGCGAGGGCAGGGCTAATCCCGAAATCGGCGCGCGGTTCGACGCGGTTATGAGCGACGACTTCAATACCGCGCTCGCAATATCGGACCTGTTCGCATACTTCAAGGACGCGGCGAAAAAGCTTGCGCGCGGCGATAAATCGGTCGCGGACGACGTAAGGGCGGTGCGCGAAGCGTATTCGCTTTTGGGGCTGTTTAAAAAGGACGCGGGCGCGTACCTTGCGGAGGTCGAAGAGAAGAACCCCGCCCAAATTCCCGAAAGCGTAAAGCAGCTTGCCGCGCAGCGCTGGCAGGCAAAGCTCGATAAAAACTGGGCGCAGGCAGACGCTCTGCGCGCGCAGATTGACGCCGCAGGCTATACTGTCAAGGATAGCAAGGACGGTTATACTGTTAATAAGAGGTAACGGATATGAAAATCACATCAAAAGAACTGAGAGAAAAATGGCTTTCGTTTTATAAAAGCAAGGGGCATACCGACATAGGCGCGGTATCGCTTATCGGCGACGGCTCGACGGGCGTTATGTTCAACGTCGCGGGTATGCAGCCGCTTATGCCCTATCTTTTGGGCAAGCCCCACCCCGCGGGCAAAAGGCTCTGCAACGTGCAGGGCTGCGTGCGCACCGTCGACATAGACTCGGTGGGCGACGCTTCGCATTTCACGTTTTTCGAAATGATGGGGAACTGGTCGCTGGGCGACTACTTCAAAAAGGAAAAGACCGCCTGGACCTTCGAGCTTCTGACAAAGGTGTTCGGGCTGGATAAGGACAAGCTCTGCACGACGGTGTTCGAGGGCAACGACGCAGCCCCGCGCGACGGCGAAACCGCAAGGCTGCTCGAAGAGCTCGGAATAAGAAAAGAGCATATTTTCTATCTGCCCAAAAGCGACAACTGGTGGGAATTGGAGGGAACCGTCGGCACGCCCTGCGGACCCGACAACGAGTGGTTCTATCCGCTTGACGGCAACGAGAGCAATCCCGTATTTCCCGACGACTACGTCGAAATAGGCAACGACGTGTATATGCAGTACAAGAAAACCGAGAACGGGTACGAGCCGCTTGAAAACAAGAACGTGGACACGGGCTTCGGCTTCGACAGAATGCTGCTGTTTTTGAACGGACTTTCCGACGGTTATATGACCGACCTGTTCGTTCCCGTAATCGAAAAGCTCGAAGAGCTTAGCGGCAAGAGATATTCCGACGGCGGCGAGGACAGAAAGGCTATGCGCATTATCGCCGACCACACGCGTACGGCGCTTATGCTTATCGGCGACGAGCAGGGCATACTCCCTTCCAACACGGGCGCGGGCTATATATTGAGAAGACTTATGCGCAGAAGCATACGCTACTGCCGCAGATTGGGCGTGGAGAGCAGCGCAATGCTCGAAGCCGCGCGCATATTCATAGATATTTACGGCGACGCTTATCCTCTGCTCGTCGAAAAGAAGAGCTACATTCTCGAAGAAATAAAGAGAGAGGCGGACAAGTTCGAGGCGACGCTGGCGCAGGGAATAAAGGAATTCGAAAAGTGTGTTCAGTCGCTTGAAAGAAAGAACGCGTTTATGGCTAAGAGCAATCCCGATTACGCCGCGGAAACGGTAATAGGCGGAAAACAGGCGTTCAGGCTTTACGACACTTACGGCTTCCCCTTGGAGCTTACGGAAGAGCTTGCCGCGGAAAGCGGGCTGACGGTAGACAAACAGGGCTTCGAGGCGGCTTTCGCCGAGCACAAGGAAAAGAGTCGCGTGCTTGCCGCGGGACAGTTCAAGGGCGGACTTGAAAGCCATTCGGTTATGGCTACGCGCTACCACACCGCGACGCACCTTCTCAATGCCGCGCTGAAAATCGTCTGCTCGCCCGATATAATGCAGAAGGGCAGCAACATAAACGAAGAGCGCCTGCGCTTCGACTTCAACTTTTCGCGTAAGCTTACGGACGAGGAGGTCGCTAAGGTCGAGGAGCTTATCAATGCCCAGATAAAAGGCAACGTTCCCGTCGTCATGGAAGAAATGACGCTTGAAGAGGCGCGCGCGCGCAGCTTCGTCGGCGTATTCGGCGACAAGTACGGAGAGACCGTAAAGACCTATTCCATAGGCGAATTTTCAAAGGAAATCTGCGGCGGACCCCACGTAGAGCGCACGGGCGAGCTGGGAACCTTTAAAATATCCAAACAGGAAAACGTATCGGCGGGTATCAAGCGAATCAAGGCAATTTTGAAATAAGTTCACAATTTTTTCGGTACTCGTGACACCGAAAAAATTCGTGATTTGAGGGCGTTGCCCTCTGTTTGTGATTGCTGAGGCTCTCAAATATAGAAATCGCAAATATTCACCTACCGAGGCGCAGGTATGCGCAAATCGGGTTGTGCTGCGCAAAAGCGCGGTTTTGCTTGCACCGTAAGTTATTTATAATAGAAATATTTTCTTTAAATTTGCCTTAAAGAAAATAATTTTAAAATTTATAAAAAACTTACAAAAGGCAATACAAAACAGCTTGACAGAAATTTTATAAAATAATAAAATGAATTTACGCTTTGCGTGATAGTAGATAACACTATCGGAATTAACAAAGATTCCGTTTCTTTATTCGGAATAAACTTTAAGGAGTAAACAATGAAAACCTATATGGCAAAAGCCGAGACAGTTGAAAGAAAGTGGTACGTTGTAGACGCCGCAGGAGTTCCTCTCGGCAGACTTGCGTCAAAAGTTGCTGCCATACTGCGCGGTAAAAATAAGCCTACGTTCACGCCCAACGTCGACACGGGCGACTTCGTTATTGTATTAAACAGCGATAAGGTTGCTTTGACGGGTAAAAAGCTTGACGATAAATTTTACCGTTATCACACGGGTTATATCGGCGGCTTAAAGGAAATTTCCTATAAAAAAATGATTGCGGAAAAATCCGACCTTGCCGTTTACGAGGCTGTAAAGGGTATGCTTCCCAAGAACTCGCTTGGCAGGGATATGATTAAAAAGCTTCGCGTTTACAAGGGTGCCGAGCACAATCACGCGGCGCAGAAACCCGAAGAGCTCAAATTATTTTAAGGAAAGATGAAGAGGTTGATATATGGCTAAGGCTAATTTAAAGAAAAAACTGCAATTCTGGGGAACGGGAAGAAGAAAGAAGGCTATTGCCCGCGTTCGTCTCGTACCCGCAGGTTCAGGCGTTATACAGATTAACGAAAGAGCTTTCGAGGACTATTTTCCTCAGGGCGTTCTTCAATACGTAGTTAAACAGCCCCTGACCCTTTTGGGCGTCGAAAGCAAATACGACGTTCTCGTCAACGTCAACGGCGGCGGTTATACCGGACAGGCAAACGCAATCCGTCTCGGTATCGCCCGCGCTCTGCTTCAGGCTGAGGAAGGCTGCCGTCCCGCACTGAAAAAGGAAGGCTTCCTTACCCGCGACCCTCGCGTAAAGGAAAGAAAGAAGTACGGCTTGAAGAAAGCACGCCGCGCTCCTCAGTTCTCCAAGAGATAATTTCAAAAATCAAAGGTATCCGTATCGGGTACCTTTATTTTTTTGCAGACAACTTGCATATTTGTTATTGACAAAAAACAAGTCGGGGTTTATAATTTAACTGAAATAAAAATATAAGGAGATAAACATGAAAAAGATTATTGCAGGATTTGTAACGGCGCTTTTGACGGTCATACTTTGTCTGACCCTGGCAGGTTGCGATAAGTCGGACAGCATCAAAAAGGCGTTTGAGGACGAGGGCTATACCGTAACAGTCGTCGATACCAACAACGACACGGCAAAAAAGCTTTTGTCGGCGGCGCTTACGCAAGAACAGATTGACGAGGTGGGAAAATACGGAATTTACCTCTGCACGGGTACCGGTGTTTCGTCCATCGTTCCCGCAATGTACATAAAGTTCTCGTCAGGCAGCGCTTTAAAGGATTTCCTGACCGTTGAAAAAGACGGCAAGGAAGACGCAAGTGCTTACGATACCGCAAAAGAAAAGGGCTATATAAACGGAAATTGCTATCTGTTGCCCACGGTGGGAAAACCTCTTGAAATCTTCAAAAACGCATAAGTAAAATTAGGACCTCCGCTTTGATGCGGAGGTCCTCGTAAATTATTCGGGTGTGCGTTTTTTTGTATTTTAGTATTGATTTTTGATTAAAACCGTATTATAATGAATTTGCTGCGGTTTGTCCTCGGCTTAAAATCAAATTAAGGGGAATGAAAATGAAAAATATTATCGTAGGACAGTCGGGCGGTCCCACCGCCGTAATCAATTCGTCGCTGCTCGGCGTGTATAAAACCGCGAAGGACAGGGGCGCGGATACCGTTTACGGTATGGTGCACGGCATCAAGGGTCTGCTTGACGGCAACGTAGTCGACCTTTCCACGCGTATCAGAAACGAGCTGGATATGGACCTGCTCAAAAGAACCCCGTCGTCCTTCCTCGGCTCGTGCCGCTACAAGCTGCCCGACGTCAACGGGCACGAGGACACCTACGAAAAGATATTCGCAACTTTAAAAAAGCTTGACGTGTGCGCGTTCTTCTACATCGGCGGCAACGACTCGATGGATACCATAATGCGCCTTACGGACTACGGCAATAAAATCGGCAGCCCGATACGCTTTATCGGCGTGCCCAAAACGATAGACAACGACCTTGCCGTAACCGACCACACGCCGGGCTTCGGCAGCGCGGCGAAGTACATCGCCGCAACGACTAAGGAAATTATCCGCGACGGACTGGTTTACGACTATCCCGTGGTTTCGGTTATCGAGGTAATGGGGCGCAACGCGGGCTGGCTTACCGCCGCAACGGCGCTTGCAAGGGGCGAGGACTGCGAGGGCGTGGACGAAATCTACCTGCCCGAGCGGGTGTTCGACGTCGACGCGTTCATTACGAGAATGGGCGAGCGGCTTAAAGAAAACCGCTCGGTCGTGGTTGCGGTTTCCGAGGGCGTAAAGATTGCCGACGGCAGATACGTCTGCGAGCTTTCCGACCACGTGGACTACGTGGACGCGTTCGGGCACAAGCAGCTTGCGGGCACGGCGCGCTTTCTTGCGGGCAGAATAGCCGAGAAATACGGCGTCAAGACGAGGGCGATAGAGCTGTCCTCGCTGCAAAGATGCGCCGCTCACATACAGGCGAGAATAGACGTAACCGAAGCGTACAACTGCGGAGGAGCAGCCGTCAAAGCCGCGTTCGAGGGCAAGACGGGGCTCGTCATAACGCTTAAACGCGTTTCTGACGACCCGTATATGTGCGTCGCGGAGGCGGCGGACGTTCACGAAATAGCAAACGTGGAAAAAAAGGTACCGCCCGAATGGATAACCGAGGACGGTACATACGTCAGGCAGGAGCTTGTCCATTACATAATGCCGCTTATACAGGCAGAGATTACCCCGCTTTGGGTAAACGGACTGCCCAGACATGTGCGGCTTAACGAAACGCCTTTGAAAAGGTGACGCCGACCGTCCCCGAAAGGGGGCGGTTACTTCTTGTTTTTAACGCGGTTTGCAATCGCTTCGTGTCTTTCTAACACGTTTGCCATTGCGTTGTACTCGGGCGCGCGCTGCGGCGCGGGTTCGGGCGGCGCGGTATTCTCTGCGGGCGCGGGTTCGGGGGCGGGCGTGGAAATTCCCTGTAACGCCTTTATTAAATTTAAAAGAGCAAACTTTTCCGTAATATTATCCTCCATAAATCAAATTTTCGTCAAAATCGCGTCGAAATTTATTGCCTAATATTTACGTTTGGTGTATAATTAACAAAGCCTATAAATTATTTTATGATTTATACCTCGTCGGAGTTTAAATATGCGTAAATTTTTTAAGAAAATTATATGTGTCGGTGCAGCTACGGTTATGACTGCAAGCTTATTTGCGGTTTCCGCGTGCGGGGGCGTCTACAAGGGCGCCGCGCTCGAAGGCGATATTTCGGGCGCCGTTTCGTCTAACGGCGGATTTGCCGTTGAAAAGGGCAACTACGTTTACTATATAAACGGCAAGCAGTCCAACACCGCGGACAATACCTTCGGAAAGGTCGCTACGGGTGCGATTATGCGCATATCCAAAGCCGACCTCGCCGCAAGGAATTACGCGAATACGCAGACGGTAGTTCCCGAAATAGCACATTCGGGCAACACCAACGGCGGACTTTTCGTTTACGGCGATTACGTTTACTACACTACGCCGTCCTCGGAAAAGAACAGCGACGGCGAAATACTCAACTCGAATATTCTCTTCAAGCGCGCAAAGCTTGACGGAACGGAGGGAATGAGAGATTATTTTGCGCAGTATACCAGCAACGCCATAGAATACCGCTACGTTTTGGGCGACGACGGCGTGGTCTATCTGCTTTATGTTGCTACGAGCGAAAGCCTTTACGGTACCGCGTATACTAATCTGCACTCTGTCAATACCGAAACGGGAACGGACACGCTTCTCGCTTATAACGTGGACAGCGTAATGTTCGACAGCAAGGACGTTACCAATCCCCGCGTTTACTATACCATGAAGGTCAAGGACTTCGTTCTCGACAAATCGTTCAGCAACTACAATCAGGTTTATACCGTAACCGCGGACGCGACCGAGCCCAACGAATACGATTTTTCGGGCGTAAAGGATTACGACGCGGAGGAGGACCCTCTCTACGTCAACTGCGGCACGCTTGTGCTCGACGGAATAGGCATGGTGGACGGCAACCTCAACGTAACGCAGTTCAACGCCAAGGAGCTTGAAACCGAAAAGCTTTACCGCAGCCCGTATACCTATACGCTTTCCAATTACGAGCACGGCACGCTGTTCTACACGCGCGTAAGCACAAACAACAAGACGGCTATGCTGTTTGCGGTGGACGAGGACGAGGTGCTTTTGAAAGCGGGACACAAGCCCGCAGTAGGCAACCCCGAAAACAATTTACTCGTAGACGGCTCTAACGCGGCAAACTTCACCTATATATTTGACGGCGATACGCTCAGCGGAGCGTTCGTTGCAAGCGATAACGGACTTATTAAGGCGGGTGTCGACGGCGGCAAGCTACTTACCGACGTGGACAACGAAAATACGTTCTATCTTTCGACGGGCGGCAAGCCTACGATACTTTTCACCGAAACGCACGGTGAAAACAACTACGTTTATTATTCCGAATCGAACAGCGGCGCAAACGGATACGTAATTAAGCGTCTCTGCTACGACGGCAGCTATACCGATTACAACAAGCTTCCCGTAGGCGACGACGTGAACGAATACACGCCCGTTCGCGTGCTCGATTTGGACTGTTCGAGCGACTGGTACAAGCCCGAGATGTTTGACGGTCAGATACTGTTCTCTTCGCAGACCAAGAACATGACCGAGTACAGCAGCGGCACGGCGGATTACAGCCATATAATGGTTTGCGACGTGCGCAAGGACGGCGCGGTTATGACCAACGCGCAGATTGACGAGCTTAACGAGCAGTACGAAGAGATTGCCGAAAAAATCGACGACGTGGACGAAACCACCTACGAAAATCTTAAAAACGCTTACCGCTTTGCTCATTATACCGGCGACGCCGAATATATCGACACGCTTATTAAGGCTTACGTAGATATTAACGACGAGGACGAAGAAAAATTCTGGTCGAAGGCTTCCGTCGAAAAGTACAAGCAGTTCGTTGCAGCCGAGGGCGACTGGGCGGACTTCGCCGACACCGTAAAGGTAAACGGCGTCGACGTTGCGGCAAACAGGCTCGACTATTACTACGCGCTTCTCGGCACCATGACCGAGACCGACGCCGAGGCTTACGACAAGTACTTGAAGGATACCTACCTTCAAGCCTGGCCCGAAACGGACGAAAGCTGGTTCGAAGGTCTTTCGACCGGCGCGAAGGTCGGCTTCTTAATCGGAGTAATCGGCGGCTCGCTTCTCGTAATAGCGGCGGGTACGGTCGTTGCGCTGGTGATAATCAGAAAGCGCAAATCCAAGCTTCCCACTTACACTAAAAAGCGCATCAAGGTAGACACGACCGACGATAAGAGCGTCGACGTATATTCGACCGACGACGCAACCGACGAATAAAATAAAAATACGCGACCCCTTCGTGCATAAGCGCGAGGGGGTTGCTCATATTAAATTTTGCCCGACGCGTCAGGCGGCGAAATAAGCCGCAAAAAAATTAAATTAATTGTAAAAAACAGTTTACAAATACGGTAAATATTAATATAATGATACAGCGAAACAAATCTGATATCATTTCGGAGATTTAATATGGTAAGATACGTAAAATGTCCGCGCTGCGAACTCAATTATATCGACGAGGAAAAGCAGGAATACTGCGACGTGTGCCTTGCGGAAATGCACGGAGACAGATTGCAGTTTGCCGACCTTGACGAGGAGGATTTGGAGGCAATCGACGCCGAACTCGAAACCGAGCTCTGTTCGGTCTGCGGAGTAAACCCCGTACGCTACGGCGAGAAGGTTTGCGAAAGCTGCAAGCAGGAAAGCTCTGAATACGAAGAGGACGAGGAAATCGATATCGAAAAGGACGAGGAGTGGAAGAACTACCTCGACGAGGACGACGGCGACCTCACCGTGGATACCGAAACGCTCGACGAGGAGCTTGACAGCGAATTCGATTCCGAGGAAAGCGAAGATACCTACGAGGAGGACGACTTTTTCGAGGAGGACCTCGAACCGCTTGCCGATTATGACGACGACGAGGACGACCTCGACGACGAAGAAGACGAGGACGACGACGATTTTTAATATGACTAATGCGCCCGCCGATACGGCGGGCGCATAATTTTTGCCTGAAATGGCAAAAATATCCTTATGATTAAAGTTAATACAACCATAAACGCAATTAAGGAAACGATAAACGCACTCAACCAAAAGCCCGTTACCGTCAAGCTTAACCTCGGCAGAAACAAGTACGTTACCTTTCCCGCAACGCTTAACGGCATTTATCCCTCGCTTTTCACCGTCAGTCCCGACGATAAAAGCTTCCTCGGCAAAACGGCGTATTCCTATTCCGAGATACTTTGCGGCAGGGTCAAAATAGCCGTAAGGGATAAGGACGCGTAAGCCGCATTAAATTTTTTGGCATATACGGCGCGGGTAAAACATATTATAGCCTTGTATACAGGAGGTTTTTATGTCTTTATCAACGCAGAGCGCGGCGGGAGCGTATTCAAGGCGCGTTGCCGTAATCAAATCACAGTCAATCGTGGAAATACGCTTTTCGGGTCGGGAAGCGGGCGAAATAATAGCGGTTTATCCTCAGGTCTGTCTGTCCTCGTGCGAGGCGGGCTCAGGCAGGGTCACTTACGGCGGCAGGCTAATATGCACGCTGGTTTACGTTGACGAGGACGGCAAGCTTTGCCGCGTGCAGAAGGGTGCGGAATTTTCCCACTATGCCGACGACGACAGTCTTGCGCCCGCAAATACCGCGCTTTGCGCTCTTTCGTGCGAGAGAACGCAGGTCAAGCGCGACGGCTCTTCCTACGTCGTTGCGGCGGTAATCGGCGCGGAAATTTCCGTATACGCAACCTTGGAGCGCAGTATTTTAACCTCGGCGGAGGGCGCGGTAACTCTTACCGAAACCAAAAAGCTTTTTTCCGCCGTCACCTTTACGGGTGAAAGCGAGGTCGAGGACGACTTCGATTGCAACGCCGAGGACGTGTTGGTCCCCGCTGCCGAGGTGCTCGTCACCGACTGCAACGTGCGTGCGGGCATGGCTGAAATCAACGGCGAAATATATCTGTCTATGCTTGCAATACGCGACGGTAAACCCGTCTGCTTCGACAGAATTATACCCTTCAAATCAGAAATTGCGTGCGAGGACGCGTTGCTTGCCCGCAAGGCGGTATGCCGCGCGGAGATAAAGGAAATAAGCGTAGAGGCGCGCGTAGACGAGGAAAAGGGCAAGTGCGGCGTGGACGCGGTAATTCAGCTTTCCTTCGCGGGCAGATATTACGACGAGGAGGAAACTCAGCTGATACTCGACGCGTTTTCAACCGAAAACGAGCTTAAACTTGCTTACGCCGAGGAAACCGTCAGTCCCTGCACCGAGATAAAGGTATTTTCCGAGCGCGTAAGCGGACTTTGCGCAACCAAAGCCAAGCTCGATTTTACCTGCGCAATGCTTGCGGCGGCGCTGCCCAAGGCGGAATTCGTGCGTACGGAAAAGGGTATAGAGGGCAGCCTTTCCGCAACCTTGCTGTACGAGCAGAACGGTGAAATTCGCTCTACCGAAATAAACCTGCCCTTCGCGGTCGACCTTATCGGGCTGAATAACTGCGGCGAAGAAATAAGCGTTGCCGTCTGCGGCGTGAATATTCGTCAGCGTTCCGAGGGCGAGTGCGAGGCGGAGGCGGTCGTCAAAATCGCCGTTGCCGACAGCGAGGACTGCTCTGTCAGATACGTTTGCGAAATTACCGAGGCGGAAAAGCTTAAAGCAAACGACTGTGCTATAAGCGTATATATCCCCGCCGCGGGCGACGATTTGTGGAGCACGGCAAAGAGCCTCAGGCAAAGCCCCGATATGATTAAGGAAACCAACCCCGACCTTTCCTTCCCGCTTACGGGCAGCGAAAGAATAGTGGTTTTCAGGGGCAAGACCGAATAATCAAATACAAAAAAGGCAGTACTTAAAGCGCTGCCTTTTTCTTTACTTTTGCGCCAATAATCTTCGGCGGTTTTTTTGTTTGTATTTTTTATTGCGTTGTGTTATAATACGGCTATGAACTGCGTTCGGGTAAAGGCTTACGCCAAAATAAATTTAACGCTTTTCGTTTGCGGCGCGGCGGACGGGTATCATAAGCTTGACAGTCTGGTAGCATCCGTCGGTCTGTACGATACCGTTACGGTGAGAAAAAGGCGCGACGACCGCGTTACGGTTAAAATGCTCGGCGCGGAAATTCAAGGCGAAAACAACGCGGTTAAAGCTGCGGAGCTGTTTATAAAAGAGTTTGCCACCTGCGGCGCGGATATTACGGTTATCAAGCGCATACCTATGGGCGCGGGGCTCGGCGGTTCGTCTGCGGATGCCGCGGGCGTGCTCAACGCGCTTGCTCGGCTTTACCGTATCAAGGATAGCGAACGGCTTGCTAAGCTTGCCGACGCTACGGGCAGCGATACGCGCTATATGCTCGGAGGCGGTTGGGCGCGGCTGTTCGGCCGCGGCGATACAGTAAAGAGGGTAAGCGGCAGGCTGCGTGCTCGGCTGTTACTGCTCGTACCCGATGAAAAGGTAAGCACGCCGCAGTGCTTTGCGGCGTTCGATAAAAACGGAGTGGTCGGCGGCGACAGCGACGAAGCGGAAAGGGCGGTCAACCGCGGCGACGTATACGCGCTTGCGGCAAGCCTGCACAACGCGCTTATGCCCGCCGCCGTAAGTCTTTCGGGCGGGATTTCGGTCTGCGCCGATAAACTTAAAGAACTTGACTCGCTTGCCGTAAATATGACGGGCTCGGGCAGCGGTGTTTACGCGCTGTTCGCGTCGCGGCGGCTCTGCGTACGAGCAAAGCGCAGCTATCGCGGAACGGCTCGGGCTTATATATTAAAAACGAGGTGAAATTATGGCAGAAGAGCGTCTTATCGACGACGACAAGGACAGAAAATACCGTATCCGTAAAAACGAGAACGGCGAGGAAGAGCTGGTTATAATCGACGACGGCGAGGAAGAGGAGGATTTTCCCGAATACGGCGTCGTTACCGACGAGGACGAGCAGCTTTCCGAAGAGGAGCTTGCCCTGAAAAATGCCGAGCGCAGGCAGAATATGCAGCGCAAGGCGGAGGAATTAAAGGCTTCCGCAATCGAAAAGCTTGCCGCGGGCGACTTCGAGGGCGCGCAGTACGCGCTCAGTCAGGCGGCGGAGCTGACCGAGTACGACGGCGAGCTGTATTATCTGCAATTAAAGGCGTATTCGCGCAATATGAGCAACTTTTTAGATTTGCAGAAGTGTGTCGACGCCGCCGCGGGCGTGCTCGAATACACGGGCGAGGAACAGAAGGAAGAGCTTAATTCAGCGTCGGGTCCGCTTAAAGAGCGCATTTCTGATTTCGAGGGAAAGTGCGCCGAGCTGTCCGCGGAGAACGAGGCGGGCAAGGCGGAGCGGCGCGCGCCGTTCGCCGCGAAAAGAAAGCGCGCGCTTACGTTTCTTGCGGGCTCGGCGGTGCCTTTTGTCGCGCTTTTCGTGCTTGCAATCGTCTTTGCGTCAATGATGTTCGCGGACAAGGACGGACTGTTCATAATTCTGACTATCGCGTTCACCGTCGCGGCGGTAATTTCGCTGTTCGTAACGTTGTTTGCGTTTACGCGCTTCCACGACGCAAACCGCAAGGTAAAGCTTAACGAAAACGACGCGTCAACCAAGGTCGGCAGAGAGCTTATCTCCTGCCGCGAAGAGCTTGAAAATCTTAAAAAAATTTATTCGTCATTCGGCAATGATATATCTCGATAACGCTTCGACAACCCCGCTTGATAGTGGGGTTTTGGAAAAAATGATGCCGTATCTTACGGCAAGCTTTGCAAATCCCGACTCTCAGCACGGGGCGGGCAGGGAAGCCGCTCTCGCGGTTTTAAACGCGCGCGATACGCTTAGTAAAATTATCGGCTGCAAATCGGAAAACCTGTATTTCGTTTCGGGCGGAACCGAGGCGGGCAACTGGGCGGTAAAGGGTGCGTGTGCGGCGCAGTCCGACGCGGGCAGGCATCTCGTCGTTTCCGCAATCGAGCACCCCGCGCTGATAGAAAGCGCGCTCGATTTACGCAAATTCGGCTACGAGGTAACCTTCGTAAATCCCGACGCGGACGGCGTAATTCAGCCCTCTGCGGTGGCTGACGCCCTGCGCGGCGACACGGCTATGTGCGCGGTAATGCACGCAAATAACGAAACGGGCGTAATTCAGCCCGTCGAAGAAATCGGCGCGATATGCAAAAAGGCGGGCGTATTCTACTACTGCGACTGCGTGCAGACGGCGGGCGTGCTGCCCTTTCCCGTCGGGCACTGCGACGCGCTGGGTTTGTCCGCGCACAAGTTTTACGGACCCAAGGGCGTAGGTGCGATATATATTTCGCCGACGGCAAAAATAAACCGCCTTATTTCGGGCGGCAAGCAAGAGCGCGGACTGCGCGCGGGCACCACGTTCGTTGCGGGCGCGGTCGGCTGCGCGGCTGCGCTCGAATGCGCGGTTAAATCTGCGGCGGAAAACAACGCCGCGGTTTCGGCTTTGCGTTCTTCTTTCGAAGATAATGTGCTGCGGGAAATAGACGGAGTGCACGTCAACGGCGCAGGAGCACGCCTGCCCGCACATTCCAACCTTTCGTTCGACGGCTGCGACGGCGAGAATATACTTTTCCTGCTCGATATGAAGGGCATTGCGGTTTCTACGGGCTCGGCTTGCTCGGCGGGGGCGGTAAAGCAGTCGCACGTGTTGAAGGCTATGGGGCTTTCCGACTCGCGTATAAGGTCCGCGGTGCGGTTCACCTTCGGAAAATACAATACCTTTGAAGAGGTCGACGAGGTGGTCGCCGAGTTGAAGTCTGCGGTCGCAAAAATACGCCGTTGTTAAAAAGTTTCAAATTTTGTGACGTAAAATATAATTGCGAAATTATAAAAATTTTTTTTCAAATAATTTACTTTTATATTTTAAGCCGCTATAATAATATGTGTAAACAAGGTTAATACCTTGCTTGAAACAGCTCATCATTTTCCCCCTTATCATTGAGGCGGCGCGCACTCCGGTTGGCGCCGCCGCTACATTATTCTGCAAATAAGACAGGCGAGGATTGTCGATACAAGCGTGGCGACAAGCACGCAGACGATGGGCAACGCAAGCTTTTTTACTTTAAGCCCCGCGAAGTATACCGCGGAAATATAGAACACCGTTTCGGACGAGCCGAAGCACACGCACGCGCACCGCGCCACGTAACTGTCCGCGCCGTAGGCTTCGATAATGCGGCTGAGGTACGCAAGCGAGCCGCTGCCCGAAAACGGCTTTATAAGCACTAACTTAGTCAGCTCTTCGGGTATTCCCAAAAGTCCGAACACGGGCGAAAGCCACTTGGTTAAAAGGTCTGAAAGTCCCGACCTTTCAAACAGCTCGCACATCATGAACACGGCGGCAAGGCAGGGCAGAAGCGACACGGTGAATTTGAACGCTTCGGTTATTCCGTCGGTAAAGCTTTCGTAAATATTCACCTTTTTTATCGCCGAAAACGTGAATACGGCGATAAAAATTACTGGTATAATCAGCGCCATAGCTTATTCCCCGCAAGGAACAGTCCCGTTGCAAGCAGCGTCGAAACCGCGGTGCAGATAAGGGACGGCAGAAATATATCGGCTGCGGCTGCGCTTCCCGCGCCCGCGCGCAAAGCGATAACCGTCGTAGGAAGTATCTGAATGGACGTTGCGTTTATCACGAACAGCAGCTTTTGCGCAAAGGAATTGCCCTCTTTTTCAAGCTCGGCAATGGCTTTCACCGCATAGGGCGTTGCCGCCCCGCCCAGTCCGAGAAGGTTGCAGGAAATATTCATGGCAAGGCTCTCGGTCGCCGCCTCGTCGTCCGTTCTGAAAATTTTACGCGCGGCGGGGCGAAGCGCGCGCGCCACGCCGCGCGATATTCCCGACCGTTCGCATAGCTTGGAAAGTCCCATCCATACGGCGTATATCGTAAACAGTGTCAGCGCGGTTTTTACGGCGCTTTCGCCGCCCTGCATAAGCGCGGGCAGAAAGTCCTGCGGGGCGCATATCGCAAGCGCTACCATAGAAGATATAAAAACGGCGGTAAAAATCACGTTCATATAATATTTTACTTTTCATAAACGAAAGCAATGACAATTTATTTTACTTTGCATTTTTAATTTGGTATAATAAGACTATGAAAGAAAAGTTTTACATTACGACTGCAATAACCTATACTTCGGGCAAGCCCCATATCGGTAACACCTACGAGGCGATTTTTACCGACGCGATTGCGCGCTTCAAGCGTATGCAGGGCGAGGACGTGTTCTTTATGACGGGCACGGACGAGCACGGCATAAAGATAGAGCAGAAGGCGGCGGAAGCGGGACTTTCGCCCAAGGAATACGTGGACGGACTGGCGGACGTCATAAAGGGAATTTGGGACAAAATGAACGTGTCCTACGATAAATTCATACGCACGACCGACCCGGAGCATATTGTCTGCGTTCAGAAAATATTCAAAAAGCTTTACGATAAGGGCGATATTTACAAGTCGACGTACGAGGGAATGTACTGCACTCCTTGCGAAAGCTTCTGGACGGAAAGCCAGCTTGTAAACGGCAAATGTCCCGACTGCGGGCGCGAGGTAAAGCCCGCCAAGGAAGAGGCGTACTTTTTCAGAATGAGCAAGTACGCGGAAAAGCTTGTTTTACACATCATTTCCCACCCCGATTTTATACGCCCCGTTTCCCGCAAGAACGAAATGATGAACAACTTTCTTCTTGCGGACGAGTGCGTTGGAAAAACCGACCTCGAGCTTTTCAGGGCAATAGGCAACGGCACGCTTAAAACCAAATTGCAGGATTTATGCGTTTCGCGTTCCACCTTCAAGTGGGGTATACCCGTCGATTTCGACGAGGGGCACGTCGTTTACGTATGGCTTGACGCACTCGTAAACTACATTTCCGGCGTGGGCTACTGTCCGGGCGTTCCCATGGCGGAGTTCAAGAAGTACTGGCCTGCCGACGTTCAGGTTCTTGGAAAGGACGTACTTCGTTTCCATATAATATACTGGCCCATATTCTTAATGGCGCTCGGGTTGAAGCCGCCCGTATGCGTATACGGACACGCGTGGCTGCTTCAGAACAACGATAAAATGTCCAAATCGAAGGGCAACGTAATTTACGCGGACGAGCTTGCCGACAAGGTGGGCGTGGACGCGGTAAGATATTTCGTTCTGCGCGAAATGCCCTACGCCGACGACGGCAGCATTACGCACGAGCTTGTTTGCGAGCGTTATAATTCCGACCTTGCCAACGTGCTTGGCAACCTCGTTAAGCGCACCGTTTCAATGACCAACCAGTATTTGGGCGGCGTTGCCGCAAAGACGGGCGTCAGTGAAGAGCCCGACGACGATTTCGTGGCGGTTATACGCAATACCTACGCAAGCGTTGCCGCAAAAATGAAAGAGCTGAAGGTGGCGGACGCGCTCGACGCGTTGTGGTCGCTGTTCAGGCGCGCGAATAAGTATATCGACGAAACGACGCCCTGGCTGCTTGCAAAGGACGAAAGCAAGCGGGGCAGGCTTTCCGAGGTGCTTTACAATCTGCTGTACGCCCTCGATACGGGCGCGAATATTTTAAGCGCGTTTATGCCCGATACCGCCAAGAGTATTCTCGGCGAAATAGGCGCGTCGGTGCGCAATGCGAATGAAACCGCCCCCGTTGCGTCTTATACGGTTACGGCAACGCCCGCTACGCTGTTCGGCAGAATAAAATACGAAGATATATGCGGCGAAGCGTGAGCTATATAGACGTACACTGCCACCTGAACGGCGAGGATTACGGTCCCGTCGACGCGCTTATCGCGGACGTTCAGGCGGCGGGCGTTAAAAAGATAATTTCCGTCGGGTTCGATTTGCCCTCGTCGGAGTACTGCGCGCGTCTGTCTGAAATTTACCCGTGCGTATATTTTACGGCGGGCTTTCACCCGACCGAGCTCGGCGCTTACCGCGACGGCGATTTGGATAGAATAGAAGAGCTTACCCATAATGCAAAATGCGTTGCAATCGGCGAAATCGGGCTGGACTATCACTACCCCGATACCGACAGGGCAAAGCAGCTGCGCGTTTTTACCGCGCAGTTAGAGCTTGCAAAAAAGCTGGATATTCCCGTGCAGATACACTCGCGCGACAGCGCGGAGGATATGCTTTGCGTTCTCAAAGAACACGCGCGCGGGCTTAAAGCTATGCTGCATTGCTATTCACATTCCTTGGAAATTGCAAAGGAGCTCGAAGAGCTGGGCGCGTATTTCTCGTTCGGCGGTACGAGTACCTATTCGGGCAGCAAAAAGGCGCGCAGAACTATTGCCGCGCTTCCGCTTGAAAGAATTATGACCGAAACCGACAGCCCGTACCTGCCGCCGAGGTCTATGGCGGGCGTATTTCCCAACACCCCCAAAAGCATACCCGAAATTTTGGCAAACACCGCAGAAATAAAGGGAATAAGCGTGGAGGAGGCGGCTGCCTCGGTATGGGATACGGCGCACTCGTTTTTTAAAAAATTAAACAACGTATAAAAGTCGGACCCCCGCGCTGAAAAGCGCGGGGGTCTTTCTCTTAAAGTGAGGTAAACGCGTGAATTTCGTTTACAATAATATTATTTGTTGTTATAATAACAATATACGGACTAAAAAATGGAAAACGATATTAAAACGGTGCTTGCCGAATGCGGCTTCGGCTTTAAAAAGCAATTCGGTCAAAATTTCATAACCGACAAGAATTTGCTTTCGTCCATAGTGGCGCAGTCGGGCGCGGGCGCAGGGGATACCGTAGTGGAAATAGGCTGCGGCGCGGGCACGCTTACCCGCGCGATAGCCGAAAGAGTTAAAAGGGTAATCGCTTTCGACGTGGACAGGACTCTTCAACCCGTGCTTGCACGCACGCTTGCGGGGCTTGACAACGCCGAAGTGATTTTCAAGGACTTTTTGAAGGTCGACCTTGCCGAATTCGAGGAACGCACTGGCGAATACAGGGTAATTGCAAACCTGCCCTATTACATCACCTCCCCGCTGATAATGAAGATAGTGGAGGAAGGGAAAAAATGCCTGTCGCTGACCGTAATGGTACAGGAGGAGGTTGCCGAGCGGCTTTGCGCGCGGGCGGGCACGCCGGAGTACGGCGCGATAACCGCCATGATTGCGCCGCGCGCCGACTGTAAAATTATAAAGCGCGTGCCGCGAGCTATGTTTTATCCCCGACCCAACGTAGACAGCGCAGTCGTCCATATGAGCTTTAAACCAAACGTAGCGCTGCCCGCGGCGTATAAAAAAACGGTGCACGCTGCTTTTTCCTCGCGCAGAAAGACGCTTGAAAACAATTTAGTAAGCTGCTTCAAGCTTACCCGCGCGGACGCGCAGAGAATTTTAACCGAATGCGGTATCGATTTGAAAGCCCGCGGCGAAACGCTTGACTGCGCTGAGTTTATAGCGTTAGCCGAGCTGCTTTAACGGTTTAAATTTAACATTATATGCAATTTTAAAAAATAGTGTTCTATCCTTTTTTTCGACGGCATACATTAAGGTGTAAACTCAAAAAATCGGAGGACATTATGAACGAGCAGTTAGACTATGCTGAAATGCTTGAAATTCCCGTCAACACGGTAAACGTAACCAAGAAGAAAAGTATTTTCAAGCGCAAACAGAAAAATCAACCCCAGCAGGACGACATTAAGGAACGCGTGGTTGAAAGCGTGAACGAGCGTATGGGCGCGTACGTAATTTCGGAGGACGTTTCCGACCCGCCCAAGCCCGAAAAGGTAAAGACTATAGGCAAGCGCGACAAAAAGAGCGTTATACTCTGGACGGAGGCTGCGCTTGTCGGAATAATTGCTATAGGTATTTTCATAACCAACATTTTAATGCCGTCGACGGTAATAAACACCTTTTTAAGCTCGTTTTCCGAGCCGACTAAGGAAGAGCCCGTCTACTCGCAGATTACCCTGTCCCCGATAGTCAACGACTTTTCTGACGCAGAGGTAAGCTTAAACGAGGGAGTGCTCAGCTTTACGGCGGAGGGCGGCGTATATCCCGTATGCGACGGTACCGTTTCCAAGGTTACCGAGGTTAACGGCACCTACACTATGGAAATTGCGCATACGTCGACGTTTACCAGCGTAATCACCGGCCTCAACGACGCGTATTCCGCAGTCGGCACGAAGGTGGCGGATAACATTCCCGTAGGTTACAGCAACGGCGAGGCGGAAGTGCGCGTTACCCTGTACGATAACGGCGTTGCGTTAAACTGCATCAAGCTGAACGGCGAAGTCCCCGTCTGGACGGTGTAGTGAAAATAACCCTTCACCCGCTGTTTATAGCGCTCGGATTGGTAACCGCCCTGTTCGGCGGTCTGCCGATATATATAATCTACGCATTGACCGCGCTCCTTCACGAGTGCGGTCATATATTTTGCGCCGCGCGTATGGGCTATAAGTGCGAGAAAATAAGCCTTATGCCCTACGGCGCCGCGGCAATCTGCGACACCGACGGGATACGCGCCCGCGACGAGGTAAGGCTTGCGCTTGCGGGGCCTGCCGTAAACGCGTTTATGTGCGTGCTATGCGCGGGGTTATGGTGGTTCTATCCCGTAACGTACGGCTATACCGATACGGTGTTCAACGCAAACGCCGTAATGCTTGCGATAAATCTTTTACCCGCGTATCCGCTTGACGGCGGGCGCGCGCTGTCAGGGCTTTTGAGTCAGTTTATGCTTAAAAAGCGCGTGGGGCTTATTCTGCGCGGAATGAGTATCGCGGTGTCGGCAGCGCTCGTGCTCGTTTTCTTTCTCGCGTATAAAAACGCGTCGCTTCTCATATTCGCGGCGTTTCTGTCGGCTTCCGCGTTCGGCAAGGACGTAGCCCTGCTGCGCACGGGCTTCCGCCCCAAAAAGATAAAGCGCGGTAGAGAAATGCGGCATATCATGCTCAACGACAGCTCGACCTTCAAGGACGCGCTTAGGTATATCGACGATTCCAAGTACTGCGTGTTTCAGTTTTATTCGGACGGTATGCTTGACGAGATAACCGAGGAAGAGCTTTTCGAAATGCTGGAAACGCGCAGCATTTACGACAGAGTTTCCGAAAATTAAACCCCGACCGTATCGGTCGGGGTTATTTGTCGAGAAAGCTTCCTCCGAAAATTTCGGGGTCGATATTGCCGTCCAGCACGTATTCGACGGCGGTTATTCCGAGGGCAACGGCTTTGTCCACCTCGCCCGAAAGCATTGCAAAGTCGTACCTGCACTTGTAGTCCTGCCGTTTGGTCCCGTAGGAATACCTCGTCCAGGCAAAGTGTCGCTTTAAACACCTTTCAACGCCCGAAATTGTGATAAGCGGTTCTACGTGCTTCATGCTGTCGTAGACGGGGCCGGTGCACGCCATAACGCTTTCCTTTGGAAGAATACGCCTGCGCATCTTGTATTTGCGGCTGATATAAAGCCCCAAATCGCTTTCGAAGCTGTTGTGCGCAAGGGGCGAGCGTCTGCCACGCTCGTATTCGTAAACGTGGGGGTGGAGAGTGGTATCCAGTGCGTAATGCGTGGCGTAGCCCGCGGCGTAGCTTTGGTTGCCCTTTATAAGCTGTTCGAATAAGTATACCGCGTTCTTGCGGTGCAGCTCGCGTCCGAGGTTGTCGCGCGGTCTTAATCTGTACGCGAAAAATATATCCCCGCCCTGAGCCCCTACGAGATAGAGGGTCTTGTCAAGCCGTTTTCTGTAATCTGGATTAAGTTGTTCGTAAATCACGTCGGCTGCGATGCCGTGCGAAAAATAATCAGGCACGTTATAAGTTTAACCGTTTTCCGTAAAAAAGATACTGTTGAATGTAACCCGAATGTTCCCCGAACGTGTCCGTCAGGTATTTGGCAATTTTCGTCCTGTCTTTAAGCGTGCCCTTAAAGTCCTCGAAATACACTTTTTCAATCCAGGTATCGACGGGGAAGCTGTCCGTCTTGCGGAAGCCGAAAAACGCAACGCAGTCAGCAACCTTGGGGCCTATGCCCTTGTAGGTCAAAAGCGCCTTTTTAAGCTGCGCCGTGGGCAGCGCGTCAAGCCCGTCTATGCCCTCGGTAAAAATTCTTTGGGCGGTGGCTTTAAGGTATTCGTCCCTGTATCCCGCGCCCGACTCTTTAAATACGCTTACGTCCGCGGCGGCAAGCGCGGCGGTGGAGGGGAATGCGCGGTATTCGCCGAATGGCGAGCTCATTTTTTCGCCCAGCCGTTCGCATATACGGCCGATAATGCCTTTAATGCGCGGAATGTTGTTGTTCTGCGAAATTATAAACGAGTATATCATTTCCTCGCGGCTTTGGTTGAGTATCCTCAGCCCGCTGCAAAGGTTCGCGCTTTTGGTCAACAGCGGTACGTTGAACGCGCACGCCGCCTCCACGATAGCCTTATAATCGCGGTCAAGGTCGAAATAGCCGTAAAAATAGTCGCAGTCGTCGCTTTAGATAACCGTCTTTGCACCGTCGCCGTAAACGTAGGCGATTTTGTCGGCTGAATTTACGAGGTAGCCGTTTTTATACGGCGCGAAGCGGAAAACCTGCCCGCATTCCAGCGTGTCTTTGGGGTTGAAGTAGCGTGAATCGTAATCTATTTTCATAAGTAAGTCCCTTGAAATTATTATAGTTCGCTGCGCCGCGTCTGTCAACCTAAACCGCTTGCACGCGCGGGCTTTTTAAGCGCGGGATAATTATTAAACTTTTACGGATAATATTTCTATGGTAACACTGGAAAAAAATATAAAGAGCGTAAAGGATAAGCTTCCCTCCGAGGATATTATCGTATTTGAATTCGACTCGCTCAGCGGTAAGCGGTTCGCGGCGATTTACGCGGACGGAATAGCCGACAAGCAGCTTTTGGGCGAGCTGGTGGCAAAGCCGCTGCGCGCCGCGAAAAGCGACGAAAAGCTTGAAGATATTAAAAAGCTGCTCGCCTCGCCCGAGGTCAAGGACGGCGGCAAGATTGAGGACGCCGTAAAGGAAATTTCCGACGGTAACGCCGTGCTGTTCGTGGACGGCGAAAAGGAATTCTTTATAATCGGTCTTAAAAATCCCCCGGGAAGAACGGTGGCGGAGCCGCCCACGCAGGTGGCGATTAAGGGCCCGCGCGAGGGGTTCACCGAGGATATCAAGACTAATCTCGGGCTTGTCAGAAAGCGCCTTAAAAGCGACAATCTGCACGTAAAAACGCTGAAAAGCGGCAAGCAGTCGGACACGTCTGTCGCGATAATTTATATCGAGGGCGTCTGTCCCGAGGGGCTGCCCGAGCGAATTGAAAGGGAAATCGCGTCCAAGCAAATAGATATAGTTCCGGACTCGTCGTATATATCGCAGTTCATTTCCAAAAAGCCGCGCTCGCTTTTCAAGCGCAACGGCACTGCGGAAAAGCCCGACGTTTTCTGCGCGAAAATTTCCGAGGGCAGGGTGGGCATTATCGTCGACGGCTCACCCATTGCGCTTACTGTCCCATACATGATAGTAGAGGATTTTCAGACAGTAGAGGACTACTATCAGGTTTCGTACCGCTCGACCGTACTGCGTATACTCAGGCTGGTTTCGCTTGTTATTGGTGTGTTTTTGCCTGCGTTCTACGTATCTGCGCAGCTTTTCAAAATACAGCTTATTCCGTACAGACTGCTTCTGAAAATATCCAGCTCTGTTTCGGGGCTTGCGCTGTCGCCGAGCGTCGAAATGTTTTTAACGCTGTTCTTGCTGGAAGTCCTTATAGAGGCGTCAATCCGAATGCCCAAGTACGTCGGGCTTGCAATGTCGGTCGTCGGAGCTTTGGTTCTCGGCGATACAGCAGTTCAGGCGGGCATAATTTCAACTCCTGCGATAATCATAATCGCGTTTTCGGCAATATGCCTTTTTACCACGCCCGACCTTGTGGAAACGACTACGACTTTGAGGTGGGTGTACCTTATAATAGGCGGCAGCCTCGGACCGTTCGGCGTAGTGCTGTTTACCGCGTTTTTGATATGCTATCTCGTTTCCGAGCAGACATACGGCGTGCCGCTGTTTGCTCCGTTTGCGCCGCTTATAAAAAGCGATTTGCACGACAGTATGGTAAAGGCGAATATGTACTCGCTGAAAACCCGCCCCGAGGTATTCAAGGCCAAAAATAAAGTGAGGGTTAAAAACAAATGAGCTCGAAAATAAGCGTAAGACAAATTTGTTTCATAATGCTGATATACACCGCGGTGTCAAAATTCATTCTGTATCCTACGCAGTTAAGCGCCGAAAGCGGCAGGGATTTGCTGTTTTCCGCACTTATAAACTTCGCGATTCAAGGCGCTATCGTCTGGGCGGTAAGCTTTCTTTGCTCACGCACGGATAAAACCTTTTTTGCGCTTATCGAGGGCACTTTGGGCAATATCGTTGCAAGAATAGTTTACGGGCTTTTCGCACTGTTTTTTATAGTCTGCACAATAATACCCCTGTTCGAGCAAAAGTTGTACGTTCACGCGATTTTTTACGATACAATTCCTTCGCTTCTAATATTCTTGCCCATATTTTTCTTTACGGTTTACGCCGCGTCCAAGGGCTTTGAAAATATCGGCAGGTGTGCGGACATCTGTCTGCCGCTGTTTCTGCTGTCAATGCTTTTGATTTTGGTTATGTCCCTGCACGAGGTGCAGTGGGATAATTTTCTGCCCGTATTCAAGCAGCCCTCGAAGGTATTTCAAAGCTCGCTTGCAAGCGCGTACCGCTTCGCCGAGCCCGCATTTCTTCTGATGTTTATGGGTCACTTCAAATACAAAAAGGGCGATGCGGCGAAAATAACTCTCTCGTATATCGGCGGCGCGCTTTTCGTAATGCTGGTGCTTGCGGCGTTCTACGGAATTTACGGCGATTTGGCGCAGTCGCGTCAGTTTGCAATTTCGAAAATTTCCCTGTTCTTTCCCGCGATAGATATGCTTGGCAGAATAGACCTTCTCGCGCTGTACGTGCTTGAAATCGTCATGCTTTTCGCGTTAGTGCTGAACATTCAGCTTGCCGTGCACTGCATAGAGTGCTGCACGGGCTATAAAAACAGAGCGGTGCTGTCGGTCGCACTCAACGCGGCGTTCCTCGTTTTTATAATCGTTTTCGACAACAATTTTAACGCAATAAACACGATTTGGTCTAAATGGATGTGGATAGTTTTCCTTGTTTTTGCAAACGCCGTTCCGCTTTCGGGCTGGCTTATGAGGAGGAAAAATGATTAAAAGGTACACGCCCATACTCTATTGGGCAATCATAATCGCGCTGCTCGGTCTGTTTTTTACCAACGATTTCGGGCTTGTCGATATACACAAGACCTCGTTTATAGTCGCCGTCGCGGTCGACGCCGGGGAGGAAGAGGTTCAGGTCACTGCGCAGATAGCCGTGCCGCAGCCCTCGTCCAGCGGCGACGCAACAAAGTATATCGGCGTTCAGGGCAGCGGCTTCACCATTGCCGACGCGCTAAACGAAATAAACGCGAAGACGGGCACCTATCCCAAGCTGCTGTTTTGCAAGCTTATTTTAATCGGCGACAGCTGTAAGGATAAAGACCTTTTCCAACTGCTCGGCTGCTTTTACAGAAGAAATTATTCCGAGCTGACCGCACTCGTCGCAATGTGCGAGGGCAAGGCGCAGGATATGCTGTCTATTGAAGCCGCCGTCGAGCAGGAAAATTCCACGGCTATACAGAAGGTGCTTTCGGCCGAGCTTGAAAAGTCGGGAAACGTATCGAAGGCGGATTTGAAGTCGATAGCCGAATCCAACTATTCCGTAAGCAGGGCGTGCTATATGCCCTACGTTCAGGCTAACGTGCAGGGCACTTCTAAGCCGGGCGGCGAGGGCGACAACGCCGGCGGCGAAAAGCCTCAGGGCGGACAGGGAGGACAGAGCGGCGGACAGCAAAGCTTGGGACAAGGCGGTCAGTCCGGACAGAGCGGACAAAGCGGTCAGTCGGGACAAAGCGGTCAGTCGGGGCAGAGCGGACAAGGCGGCGGACAGGGAGGCGGTCAGCCTACCGAATTTACCGCCCGCCAAACGGCTATTTTCACGAACGGAAGGTTCGCGGGCATACTCAACGAGCGACAGGCTTTCGCACTGAACATGATTGAAAACGACATCAATATCGCGGTAATTCCCTGTGTCGTTGACGACATAAAATACACTATGGGCTTAAAGAGTGTTAAGGCTGGCGTAAACTTCGACGTTAAGGAAGGCGTGCCCTCGCTTACGGTCGACTTTAAAGCGACTGCTCAGGTTCAGGGCGCGAAAAAGATTATGGTGCCCGAGGACGTGCCAAACGACGACGTGGTGCTCCCCGAGGTAATAAAAGCTACCGAGCAGGCAATAGAGGAGCGGTTCAAAAATCTTCTGGAAATTTGCGCGCAGACCGACTGCGATATGCTCGGCATAAAAAATCAGCTGCATAAATATCATTACAAGTACTATGACGCGTTCAAGGATGACGTTCTCACCCGCATGAACGTGGAATATAAAATATCGGTAAAAAGCAGTAATTAAAGCGCGCCCCCGAAAGGGGCGCGCCCGCGGTTATCTGGTTGTAAGGTGCGCAAGCGTTTCGATTATCAGCTTGGATAAAAGCTGCAAATCGCGTTCGCTTATCTCGCCCGCGTATCCGGCAAGTATTTCCCTTGCACGGGCCGCGCCGCCGCCCGTCACGTCCCGCGCTATGGCGTCGGCAACCTCCTTTGCGGCGGCTTCGACACTGTCCGTTGGAACGTAACCCTCGATAAGCGCGGCGATAACCTTCTCGGTTTCGGAAAGCCCGCTCTTGACACGGATAAACTGCTCGTACAAAACGTAATAAAGCGTTGCAGCCGCGCCGACGGAAAAACCGTGCTCGATTACCGACACGTATTCGTCAATCAGAAAGCGCAAACTTAAATTGCATACTGCGGCATATACTGCATATAAGAGCGTGCCCAACATAAAGGGCAAAAATGTTACCAATTTTTTCTGCGCCCGCGCAAGCAGCGTTTTCTTTATAAGCTGCGTTACCAGCGCGGTTGCAAGCGCAAGCGCCGTTACGGCCGGACCGTAAAAGGTGAAGGTGTTGAAAATCTGAATCAAACTCAAAAAATTTCTCCCGCGTACCCGACCTACGCAAATTTCACCCGACCCTTATATATAACACAAAACGCGCCATTCAAACCAAAATAATTTGCCTTTTTCCGCGTAATGTGTTAGTTTAGTGAGGAGAGGTAATTTTATGAGAATGCACAGAAAACCGCATCTGGACGAACGGCTGTCCGCCTGCGGCAAAATTTTGACCGTCGCCGATTTGACCGATAAAAATATGCTTCGCGCAGCGGGCGAAAAGCAGTATCTCGACTGTATTAAAATATTCGGCAACGATAATCCCGTTCATCTCGAAATAGGCTGCGGTAAGGGCAAATTCGTAGCGGAAACCGCTAAGCTTAATCCCGATATAAATTTCGTCGCGTGCGAAAAAATTTCCAACGTCATCATAGACGCGTGCGAGAGAGTGATAGCCGAGGGTATTACAAACGTCTATTTTCTCAACTGCGCGGCGGAGGTGCTTGCAAAGTATTTCATACCACGCTCGGTGGAAAAAATATATCTCAATTTTTCCAACCCTCTGCCCAAAGAGGGATATAAAAAGCAGCGACTGACCCACCCGAGGTTTCTTGACATTTACAGGGAAATCCTTAAAGAGGGCGGGCTTATAGTACAGAAAACCGACGACGGCGATTTTTACCGTTTTTCGCTTGAAAGCTTTAAGGAGGCGGGCTATAAGGTAATCGAAACCTGCGAGGATTTGGCAAGCAATCCCGTTGCGGGCGACGTGGAAACCGAGCACGAGCGGCTGTTCAAGTCCCGCGGCAAGCCCATTTACAGAATAGTTGCGGAGGTTAAATGATTTATTTGTATATAACGGCGGGCGTCGCCGCGTTCATAGCGCTTTGCGCGCTGTTCGTATGGTTCAACAACAGCTGTTTGAAGGTTACGCGCGTAAAAAGGAAGATAGAGGGCGCGCCCAAGCTTAAAATAGTGCATTTGTCCGACCTGCACGGCAAGCGTTTCGGTCGCGGCAACGTAAGGCTGATAAGCAGGGTTCTGCGCGAGCGTCCCGACCTTATAGCCGTTACGGGCGATATAATTCACCTGTATACGCAGAAGAATATCTGCGTTGCGGCGGAGGCGGTCTCCGCGCTCAAAGAAATAGCGCCCGTGCTGTACGTTTCGGGCAACCACGAAATGCGCAACAAGGGCTACCGCGGTTTCAGAAAAATTTTAATCGAGGCGGGCGCAACCGTGCTTGACGACACCGTGACCGCGGCGTGCGGAATAACCGTGGCGGGGCTGAACGCCGCTTCGCTGAGAAACGACAAAATTCAAAAAATCACCCCTGACGTTTCTCCGAAAATACTGCTGGCTCACGAGCCGCAGTTTTTTGAAAAGTATGTAGGTGCAGGGTACGATTTGGTGCTTTGCGGGCACGCGCACGGCGGTCAGTGGCGCATACCGTTTACGGGTATAGGGCTATACGCGCCGGGACAGGGCAAGTTCCCTAATTACACGCGGGGGCTGCATATCACGGACGGGCGCGCAATGGTAATCTCGAGCGGGCTGGTCAATTCGGAATTTCCGCTGCGCCTTTTCAACCGCCCCGAAATAGTGGTAATAGAAATAAATTAATAGTTGTTACTTGAAATTTAACTAATATTGTGCTATAATCCAAATAGATATTAATAATCATATTCTGTAATCAAATTAAAGGAGGGCATATTTGTGAAAAAACTGTTATCGCTTTTAATAGCCGGGTTTAATTTAATTTGCGCCGTGTCGGTGTTCGGCGGCTGTCAGAATGAAAATGAAGCGGCAAACGAAAATAATTTGACTGCTACTTTGCCCTCAGACGTTAATGAAATTGATACTCAACCCAAACCTCAGCCTCAGCCTGATTTAGACCCTGACCGCAATCCTTATCCCATACCGAGATATGAAGATTTTTGTGATTTTAATGAGTTCAGGCAATATTACGAAACGGAATTTTCTGTTTTAAATAGTGAAAAATTTTATTTGCTGCACCCCGAAATGGAAGCTGTAAACGCAAGCTATACATCTTATTTTGTTTTTCACGGTGAAGAATCCTGGTATGAAAACAGTCCGTTTATTAATCCTTATGCAACCGAAACTTTTTTTATTTATTGTAAAGAATTAGGCGGCATTGAAGCTGACGATATTTATACAGGCTTGCCTGAGTATACCTTAGAGATAGAGGTCAAGTTAAAGGCGTTGCCTGAAAATCACATAAAAAACCGTAATTTTATTTTTGAATTTTCCGATTATATCGGTCAGTTTAAATGGCGAAACACCGTAAAAATATATGAAGACGGAATTATTATAGCCGAATGTAATTTCAACACAAGCGTAGAAGTGCCAAACGATTGGATAGTGAATTATTTTTATAATAATTTAGCTTAAATTTATACACAATTTTGCATTAATTGTAAACGGGTTTTAATTGATAATTTGAAAAATTAAAATAATCCCCCGTCGCGTATATTTCGACGGGGGATTGCTTTATTTATTTTATAAGCAGGGCGAGCACCGCTTTAAGCAGGTGCAGCTTGTTTTCGCCCTGTTCGAGCACGGCGCTCAGCTTGCCGTCGATAACGTCTGCGGTTACCTCGACCCCGCGCGAGGCGGGCAGGGGGTGCATGAACATTGCGTTGGGTTTTGCAAGGCTTAAAAGCTCGGTGTTTATCTGATAGGGCAGTAAAATTTTTCTGTCCTTTTCCGACGGCGCGGTGTGGTAATTGTAGTTGTCGGTATATACGACGTCTGCATTTTTAACCGCATCGGCAGGGTTTTCGGTTATAAAAATTTTTCCGTACTGCTCCGCGCGGGTAAGGTGCTCGCGCTTGACTGCAAATTCGGCTGGAGTGGAAACTGCAACCTCCATACCGCACTTAATCGCGCCCATGATGAGCGACACCGCGTTGTTTTCGCCCTTGCCGACGTAAGCTATTTTCAGCCCTTCCAGCTTGCCCTTCTTTTCCCAGACGGTGTACAAATCGCAAAGGGTCTGCAAGGGGTTGTATTCCTCGTTTTCCGAGTTGATTATGGAAACGGGCGATACCGCGCAGAATTCCTCTAAATCGCTTTGGCTGATGTGTCTTGTCACAAGTGCGCCCACGCCGTAGCGCGAAACCACGTTTACTATATCCTTAATATTTTCGCCTGCCTGCATATCGTTGCTGCTGTACGGCAGGTTTACGCACACGCCGCCAAGCTGACGTACGCCTATTTCAAGCGCGGAGCGCGTCCTGAGCGACGTATCGCCGAAAAGCAGCGCAACGGTGGTACCCTGCAAAATGCAGGTGCTTTCATGCGCGGCGAATTTCGCCTTCATAGCCTTCGTTGCGTACAAAATTTCAAAAATTTCTTCCGTGGAATATTCGGCAAGCTTGGTTAAATGCTTGCGGTCTATTCCGTAGGAAGGGGAGTATCTGTTAATATCCATAAAATACCTCGTTTAATTTTAGTTGCCGCGTTTGCTGAATTCGCAGCCGCAATAGCTTTGGCGGTAAAGCCCGTATTGTTCCGAAAGCCGCAGGCTGCGCAGATAGCCGCCGCGCTTTTTAAAATCCGAATACAGCCAATGCACGGATTTGCCGACGGAAAGCTGTTCGCCTATGCGGTTGATAAGCGCGGCGTTTTTCAAAGGGCTTATAGTAAGCGTTGTTCCGAAGTAGTCGCAGCCCAGCTTTTCCGCGGCTTCGGCTGTCTTGGCAAGTCTTAGTGCAAAGCACGCTTCGCAGCGCTTTCCGCCTTCTTTTTCGCTTTCCAGTCCGCGCACCGCCGAATAGTATTCCGCGGGGTCGTGCCCGCAGTCGGCTGTTTTCGCCCAGCCCGTTTCGCTTATCAGCCGTAAAAGTTCCGCCTTGCGTTTTAAATATTCGCCGTCCCCGATATTCGGGTTATAGAAAAATACGGTAATATCGAAAAACTCTTTCAGTCTTTCAAGGCATGCCGACGAGCACGGCGCGCAGCAGCAGTGCAGCAGCAGCGAGGGCTTTTTGTCAAGCGCGCTTATCTGATTTTCCATCAGCAGGTTGTAATTATTTGCGTTCACGGATAAAGTTTAACACTTTTATAAAAAAAATACAATAATTTTTGCCGAATTTAGCCCCGTTAATGTTGGAAATAGTTTAAAAACGTGCTATAATAACCGTAATAAGGAGTTTATATGTCAAGTTTGAAGCTTAACGGTGTAAATAAAATATATCCGTCGGGAACGCTTGCGCTCTACGACGCAAACCTTGAAACGGCGGACAGAGAATTCGTCGTTATCGTGGGCGCGGAGGAAAGCGGCAAGTCTACTCTGCTCCGCGTTATAGCGGGCTTGGAGGACGTATCCGAGGGCGAAATTTTTATCGACGGCAAGGACGTGACCGAGGTCGAGCCCAAGGACAGGGATATTGCAATGGTGTTCAGAAACGACACGCTCTATCCCGCGCTCAACGTGTTCGACAATATGGCGTTCGGGCTTAAAATAAGGAAGGCGTCGCCGACACTTATCGAACAGCGCGTAAAGGCGGCGGCAAATATTTTGGGACTTACCGACATACTCTACCGCAAGCCGAAAACGCTTACTTCGGCTCAGCGCCAGCGCGTTGCGTTGGGCAGAGCGGTGGTGAGAGAACCAAAGCTTTACCTTCTGGACGAGCCTCTGGCGGGACTTGACGGCAACTTAAAGGCGGAGCTTTTAAACGTAATCGTCAACCTTCAGGCGAGAATGGAGGGCACCTTCGTTTACGCCACCAAAAATTTAAGCGAGGCGTTGACGATAGGTACGCGCATAATCGTTATGAAGCACGGCACTATTCAGCAGATAGACACGCCCGCCAACCTCTACGACTACCCCGCTAACGCGTACGTCGCTTTCTATATCGGCGCGCCGACGATAAACTTCGTAAATAACGCGCGTATAGTTAAAGAGGACGGGGGAGTATTCGTCTTAGACGGCGAGCTTAAAATAAAGCT